>ERZ889217.38-NODE-38-length-77080-cov-41.142993_pt1 | contig 77080 bp, 77 predicted proteins | sample MGYA00521098_ERZ889217 | MGnify/ENA primary metagenome ERZ889217 (study PRJEB32303, sample SAMEA104408613) | aquatic metagenome | biome: Brackish water; feature: Pelagic; material: water | place: Baltic Sea | collected 2014-06-10T22:04:00 | depth 2,362 m ... | reverse complement strand
GCGACCCTCGCTAATCAAGTGTATGAACTACCCGAATGTAATTAATAATTTTTTGTGCACAGTTTGTCAGCCTGCTGAACAAACTCACCAACAATATCGTTATCGATAAGTCTGTCGCTTTAGCGCGGTAAGTGCTTGCGCCCGATACCCGTGCGCAATGCAATACCCCAACGCGTCACCAACACCATCGACTCGCGCATAATTTTTGTGTTCATTTTTGAGTCACCATACGCGCGGTCGACATAATTGATCGGCACTTCGACAACATCACCAAGATTGTTGCGTGAGATTACGAAAGCCATCTCGGTTAAAAACGCATAACCATCTGCTGTCAATTCAGCAAGCTTGATTTGTGCTAGATGTTTCGCCGAATAAGCACGAAAGCCACTTGTGCAGTCTTTAATTTTTAGTTTCAAACAAAATGCTGTGTATAAATTGCCCCATCGTGATAGCAATCGCCGAAACAGTGACCAATTCGTCACTTGACCACCGGCAACATATCGCGAACCGATTGTTAGGGCAGTGTTTTCTTTAACTCGAGAGATGAGCTGCTCAAGAACCGCCGGATCATGCGAAAAATCGGCATCCATCGTGGCAATCACGTCATAGTTATCGCTAATCGCTGCGCGTATCGCATCGCGACTTGCTGCGGCGTAACCGCGGTTGGCGGTGCGAGTCATGACTTTGATTCGACCCAGTCGGTCTGCAACTTCTTTAGCAATCTGGGAGGTGCCGTCAGGGCTGTTGTCGTCAACAACCAAAATGTCTGTGTTTGGTGCGTCACTGCGTACTTGAGTGAGAAACCGTTGAATGTTGTCGGCTTCGTTATAGGTCGGGACTATTACAACTGCGCGCACTAGTTAAACGCTACTTGGTGGTTAAACCAGCAAGAGCCAGCGCTTGAGCGACAGTTTCTGCTGGTTGAAGTTTGATGCCAGAAATTTTCAAGTCTTTGGCACTGCTCGCAGGAATAATCGCGCGCGTGAAACCCAATCTTGCTGCTTCACCAAGTCGACGGGCTGTGTTGCTGGCTTGACGCAATTCGCCGGCCAAACCAACTTCACCACACGCAACAAGATCTTCAGGTAATGGCTTATCGGTTGCTGCCGAAACAAGCGCCAAACATAAACCTAAATCTGCGCCTGGTTCACTCAACTTCACCCCGCCAACAACTGAGGCAAACACTTCGTGTTGTGCGAGATTGACACCAGCGCGCCGTTCGAGCACCGCCAACAACATCGCTAGCCGTCCCGAGTCAACACCTTGAGCCGATCGGCGCGGCGAAACATGTGAAGGTGACAAATTAGTCAAAGCTTGAACTTCAACCAATAGTGGGCGATGACCTTCGAGCGCTGGCACAACAATCGAACCTGGCACACCAGCACGACGGTCAGCCAAAAATAATTTGCTGGCATCGGGCACACTGCGAAGGCCGAGTTCGGTCATCTCAAATAATCCCAATTCATTTGTCGAACCAAAGCGATGCTTAACTGCCCGCAAAAGCCTCAACGCATGATGCCGTTCGCCCTCAAACGACAAAACAGTGTCAACAACATGTTCGAGCACACGTGGCCCAGCAAGCCCACCGTCTTTAGTGACATGACCGACCAACACAATTGGCAGATCGCGTGCTTTTGCCTCTTGCACAAGTCGATGCGCGCAACCGCGAACTTGCGAAACAGAACCAGGCGCCGAATTTAATTGCGGATCAGCAATTGCTTGAATACTGTCGATAATCACGAGCTCGGGTTTTACCTGCTCGATTGCATTAACAATATTTGTCAACGACATTTCGGCGACAAGCCACAAGTTTGGTTTGATTGCACCAAGTCGTTCGGCTCGCAGTCGCACTTGTTGCGCCGACTCTTCGGCAGTTACGTAAAGTGTTTTGCCCGACCATGCGGCGAGCAATTGCAACAACAATGTTGATTTGCCAATGCCTGGTTCACCGCCGAGAAGAGTCACCGAACCTGGCACGAGACCACCACCCAACACGCGGTCAAGTTCTTCGACGCCGGTCATTGTTGGTTTAGAAACTTTGGCGTCCAGCGCGTCGATTGGTTTTGGTTCGCCAGGTGGCACAAGTGCCATGCCGGTTGCGATTGAAATTAATTCTTCGTCACCTTCAACATCTTCGACAAGGCTGTTCCATGCTCCGCAGGCACCGCATCGCCCCGCCCACTTCGGAACCCCAGCACCGCATTCGGTGCATCTATATACGGTGCGAAGTTTTACCATCTCGCACTAGACATTATTCGTTGGGTGTGCGACTCGCCCCACGGCGTCGATAAAGAACTCTCGCTACGACAACAGCCATTAGGGCCAGCCAAGCGAAAAGCAAAAATTTAAATAGTCCAGCCACGAGTCTTGCCACGGTTGCTCTTACTGCGGTATTGCGCGATGTAGTCAAAACAGACTGTTCGCTGCCATCAAGAGGCACTCGCCAAGTCACTGTATTTGCAGTATCGAAGCCGGTGGTTCGTTCGATGACACCAGGCAATGTCGCGACAAAATCAATCGTCATTGCCTTGCCAAGATCAAGGCCCGCTTGTTGAACGTTGTCGGCGAATGGCGCACCGCCAATAGTTCTTAGTAGCCGAGTGTCAGCGAACGCGTTCAGCCCGCCATCAACTTGCAAAATTCCATCGAGTGTAAAAGTCGAGTCAGTGTCTTTGCCGCTTCGAGATAGCGACATCTGTTTGAACGGACCGAACTCGCCACTCAATTGATTCAGTATCACGCCAGCCTGTTCGGCGTTATCAAATGTGTGCTTGAGTGAAACTTGCAGTCCACCGTCTGCAGTTTTGTTCGGTCGAGTTACAACCCAACCAGCCGCAGTCGCGTCATCAAATCGCAGATCGTCAACCAGGTTTGGAGCTGCTGCTACCACCTCTGAGTCGGCAATCAGATTTAGCGTCACAGTTCCAGCCCCGCTTTGAGCGACATCAAGCGTTACAACTGCGTTTACCTGACACGAGCACAAAATCGTCACGGCTGCAACTAAGCCAAAATTTTTGATTTTCAAAAAATGTCTAGACACGCGTTGCATAGTTTACGCAGAACTACCTAAGCCTGCGTCAGGCGGGTAGCGAGTTATTCAGGTGTCGGAGTTGTTTCGCCAGCACCTGCAAGCTCAACTGCAACAGGTGGCGCGAAACCTTCGACCGCTTTGAACGAGAAGCGTTTTTCTTCAGGCTTCTCTGGGTCGTCTTCAACACCGATCACAATAATTTCACCGGCATGAAACTCTTTATTGAGAAGTTTCTCTGATAGCGGATCTTCTAGGAAGCGTTGCATCGCACGGCGCAGAGGTCGAGCACCCAGTTGTGGGTCATAGCCACGCTTGGCAAGCAATTCTTTTGCTTCGACAGTGAGTTCAAGACCCAAGCCAAGACCTTCAAGCTGACCTGTCAGGCGCTTGCTCATCAAATCGACCATTTGCACAACTTCGTTCATCGACAACTCATGGAACACGATGACTTCGTCGATTCGGTTCAAGAATTCAGGTTTGAATTGCGTCTTCAACGCCTCATTGACCTTGTCGCGCATGCGTGCATAAGAAAGGGCTTCATCATTTTTGCCGAAACCGACATTGGCTTTGCGCAAATCTTGAGTGCCCAAGTTCGAGGTCATGATCAACACCGTGTTTCTAAAATCTGTGCTGCGACCCTGGGCATCGGTCAAACGACCCTCTTCAAGAATCTGAAGCAGCGTGTTGAATACGTCAGGGTGTGCCTTTTCGATTTCATCGAACAACACAACTGAGAATGGCTTGCGTCGCACGGCTTCTGTCAACTGGCCGCCTTCTTCGTAACCCACATAGCCAGGGGGCGAACCAACAAGGCGACTAACCGTGTGTTTTTCCATGTATTCACTCATGTCAAGAGCAATCAGCGCTTGCTCATCGCCAAACAAAAATTCAGCAAGGGTTTTTGCGAGTTCTGTTTTGCCGACGCCGGTTGGTCCCAAGAAAATAAACGAGCCACTCGGGCGCTTCGGGTCTTTCAAGCCTGCGCGTGTGCGACGAATACTTTGGCTCACCGCTTTGATCGCGTCTTCTTGACCAATGATGCGCTTGTGAAGTTCGCCTTCCATATTCAGCAACTTGGCGGTTTCTTCTTCGGTCAACTTGAAGACCGGGATACCTGTCCACATGCTTAAAACTTCGGCGATTGACTCTTCGCTTACTTCGTCGAACAAGTCAATGCCTTGTGCTTTGACGTCGACTTCTTTTTGTGCGCGCTCTTCGAGCAATGAACGCTCTTGGTCACGCAAACGACCTGCTTCTTCGAAACGCTGCTCTTCAACCGCACGCTTCTTTGCTTCTTGCACATCATTGATCTTGTTTTCAATTTCTTTAAGGTCTGGCGGTGTCGTCATGCGCTTAATTCGCAAACGACTGCCTGCCTCGTCAATTAGGTCGATCGCCTTGTCTGGCAAGAAACGATCTGCGATATAGCGGTCGGCGAGATTGGCTGCTGAGACAAGTGCCTGATCTGTGATTGTCACGCGGTGGTGAGTTTCGTATTTGTCGCGAATGCCTTTGAGAATCTCGATCGTATGTGCAACTGATGGCTCATCAACCTTGACTGGTTGAAAGCGTCGCTCAAGTGCGGCATCTTTTTCGAAATGTTTTCTGAATTCGTCAAGAGTTGTCGCGCCAATTGTCTGCAATTCACCTCGGGCCAACATCGGCTTCAAAATTGATGCAGCATCGATCGCGCCTTCGGCAGCGCCCGCACCGACGAGTGTATGAATTTCGTCGATGAACAAAATAATGTCACCACGAGTTTTAATTTCTTTCAAAACTTTCTTCAGTCGCTCTTCAAAGTCACCGCGATATCGACTACCGGCGACAAGTGCACCCAGGTCGAGGGTGTAGAGCTGTTTGTTGGTCAAAGTCTCAGGTACTTCATTGGCGACAATTTTTTGCGCGAGACCTTCGATGATTGCCGTCTTACCAACACCAGGTTCGCCGATCAGCACAGGATTGTTCTTGGTGCGTCGTGACAAAATCTGCATCACGCGCTCCATTTCTTTGTGACGACCAATCACCGGGTCAAGTTTTTTGTCGCGCGCAAGTTGCGTCAAGTTGCGACCAAACTGATCAAGAATTTGACTGCCACCTTTTTCTTGCGGTGTGTCTTTTGCGCCAACAGGTTCGCCTTCATTCTTGCCACCAGGGCCTTGATATCCGCTCAACAACTGGATGACCTGTTGGCGAACACGACCAAGGTCAGCGCCAAGTTTGACCAGAACTTGTGCAGCAACGCCCTCGCCCTCGCGAATCAAACCAAGCAAAATGTGCTCAGTGCCGATGTAGTTATGACCAAGTTGCAATGCCTCGCGCAATGAAAGCTCGAGAACTTTTTTCGCGCGCGGAGTAAAAGGAATATGACCAGATGGTGACGAGCCGCCTTGGCCAATAATTTCTTCGACTTGTGCTCGCACTGCTTCGAGTGAAATGCCGAGCGCTTCTAGACCTTTGGCGGCAACGCCTTCGCCTTCATGAATCAAACCGAGCAAAATGTGCTCTGTGCCAATGTACGAGTGATTGAGCAGGCGGGCTTCTTCTTGGGCGAGAACTACGACCCTTCGAGCCCTATCCGTAAATCGTTCAAACAACTCTGACCGCCTTATGCGTCAAACTGGGTAACTGAACAAAGTGTATCGGTGCGGCCATCGCGATTTATGGCGCGTGACGCAAGCCCGACGCGAACTTGCGGTCACTAGTCTCGGTTGGTTTTAGCGCGTGGTTTGAGCGTGACGAGCCTCACAACGCTTAGTTCGTAAATTCACAAGGCGAGTTGCCTAGCCTGTGGATATGGCAGTTCTTTCGCCGCTTCTTTCGCTTCCACTTATGGATACTGATCGCCAGCGAGTTGAAGCGGCGCTTTTGGCGTCCGTAAAAAACCGTGATGCACACCTCAATGAACTTGCCGCGCACCTCATTGTTGCGGGTGGCAAACGGCTTCGCCCCGTGATGACTATCGCAGCGGCTGCAGTTGGCAATGACAAACCCGTGAGCGATGACGTAATTCAAGGTGGCATTTCTTGCGAACTAGTTCATCTTGGTTCGCTGTATCACGACGATGTTATGGATGAAGCCGCCACTCGCCGTGGTGTCGACACCGTAAATGCACGATGGGGCAACCTGCAAGCCATTTTGGCTGGAGACTTTTTGTTGGCGAAAGCTTCAGAAATCGCGGCAGCACTTGGCACCGAAGTCGCAACACTTTTAGCTCAAACAATTGGTCATCTTTGTGAAGGCCAGATAGAAGAACTAACTAAGGCTTTTGATGTGTCGCGCTCAGTGCCTTCATATTTGGTGAGCATTGAGGGCAAGACTGCTTCTTTGTTTTCGACCGCTGCTCGAATTGGTGCGCTTGTCGCTGGTCACGATCGTTCAGTTGTCGAAGCGTTGACAAACTACGGCACTGCATATGGCATGGTGTTTCAAATTGTCGACGACATTTTGGACGTTATTGCAACAGACGCCGAACTTGGTAAACGCGCTGGCCATGACATGGAAGAAGGCGTCTACACATTGCCTGTGCTTTTAACTCTCAAGAGTGACTCAACAGATGCGCTTGAATTGCGAGACCTTCTAGGCAAGTCAATTTCTGGCAACGATCGTGACGCCGCACTAGCGATTGTTCGCTCAAACACTGGAATTGCTCACGCGATTGAGACCGCTAATGAGTACGTCGCTATCGCCGAAAACGAGTGCGCCAAAATGCCTGCGTCAATGGCAACAAACGCATTACGAGACGCCCCACGGGCACTGCTCAATTCGGTTATTCGCTAATCGCGAATAACCAAAGTTGTTATCAGCGAAGTTCGTGAACGCGCAGAATTAATTCGCGCGAATCAGGGTCAAGTTGGCGACCAGCAATTCGCTCAGTGAGAATTATCGCCTGAGCGGGGTCGTCGACCAAACCTGACCATCTGATGTATCCGCCCATTAACCCATGCAAGCGCTCGCTGACTTCTTCGGCGTGAACCACGATTTTCATTCCGCGCTGTAACAGCTTTGAAATTTCTGTATAAAAAGTCTTCAACCACGGGTCTAAATCGTCGGGGTGTGGCATCGGGCGATGCTGATAAGGCATTTGCAACTCTTCATAACTATGCAGATTGTGAGGCGCAGTGCTGATTGAAATCACGCAACCAAATTCGTTTTCACGAAGCCAAATAATCTCTTCTTGTCGTCGCACGCGTCGATGATTGACACCGAATCCGCCGGGCCGCTCACAAATTGCGAGCTTGTCCTTGATTATCCAGGTTAAATTTCGAGGCAAAATGCCCAGTGCCCATTTACCGCGCAGTTTTTGTGGCACTAGCGAGCCTTCAAACTTGACTCGCTACTAATTATTGTTTCGGACATCGAGATAGCACAATATCACAGCAAATTCAGGTTGTGTTTGGGTTTCGCAACTATCTCGTGAACACTTAAATTCAGATTTATTGCTTCGAGTTGATTTGCAGCCGCTGGTTGCTACGCCGAACTTCACGGTTCATTCCGATTTCGCAAGCTGTTGTCGCGCCACGAGCAACATCAAGTACGCGCTCGACCGTTGCTGCATCAGGTGGATATGTTTCAGTCAGCCAAACTCGGACCGCACGTCGAGCCAAAGCGATTGGCGCAATCGAAAGAGCTTTGGCGTCTGTTGGGTCAATTTGTTTAGCCAAGTCATCAAGAAAATCACTGTCTTCGCGAAACAAATCGGCTTGGCGCGCAAGAATCTGGGCAACATCGCGCTGTGAAACCTCGTTCATCAAAGGCAATAATTGTTGGCGAACTTGATTTCTCAGAAACTTCAAGTCAGCATTTGTTGGGTCGACAACACATTCGATTTCGAGCTCGCGACAAAGCATTTCTGTCTCGCTACGGCGCAGATTCAAAATTGGGTGACTGTGGCTTTGTTTCATTCCTGCAAGGCCCTGTAGTCCAGCCCCGCGCAGAAGATTGATCATTAGGGTTTCGGCTTGGTCATCGGCGGTGTGTCCGGTAGCAACAGCTTCGGGCAATACTGCGAAACGCGCATTGCGAGCGCGAGCCTCAAGATTCGCGCCCGGCTCAACTTTGATTGTCTTGCTAACAAAACTTGCACCGAGCTGCTCTGCAAGTCGAGCAACAATCGTCGCTTCTTGATCTGAACCTTGCCGCAAAGAATGGTCTACATGAATTGCAGTAACGTCACAGCCGTTTAAAACTGCGAGCAAGAGCATCGCCATACTGTCTTTGCCGCCAGAAACTGCGCAATTAATCTTCGATCCTGGCGATGGAAAGTTACATCGTGTTAAAAGCTCACAGGCAAACTTATTTGACTTAAGTTTTTCGACGAGGGCGTCCATCAGCCCGAGCCGCTTATTTCTGTGTTTGTTTTTGGCGACGGTTTGGGTACTTAAGAGCTGTTACCGACTTCAAATAACCAGCCACCAAACCAACCACAGCACCGATGCCGGCGATCAACAAACCTGCACCTAACCACCAATGCCAAACAACTGCTGCAATCATTGCCGTAATGCTAGCGATAATTCGATTGCTAAACCAATCAGCGGTTTAGTTCTTTAGTGTGCTCAGGAGCCGAAATTTGTCGTGGTGCTGAATCGATGTTTGAAATCTCAGTCAGTTCAGAAGAAGTTACTCCTGCGTCTTTGAACTTACGCAAAGTTGCCAACATGCGCCCTTCAATTGAGCCGACCATTTTGTTGTATGCAGTTATCGCCGTTTCGAGACCACGCCCAGTTTTCTCGACACTTTCAAGCACTGTGTCTACTCGTTCATATAGTTCACGGCCGAGAGCCGCGATTTTTTCGGCGTGCTCAGCGATTTGAAATGCCTGCCAACCTTTGGCAACGGCCAGTAGTAACGCCAACAAATTAACTGGCGAGGCGATCAACACCCGGCTTCGCATCGCGACTTCTAACAAACTGCTATCTGAACGCAAGGCATCAGCCAAAAATGACTCACCCGGAATGAACATAATCACGTATTCGGGCGAGCGATTGAATTGCTCCCAATATTTTTTATCGGCCAAAACTTTGGCGTGACCAGCCAGCGCCTTGGCATGTTCGCTCAATAGTTGTTGACGCAATGTTGGATCTGAAGTTTCTTGGGCTTTGAGGTACGAGTCAAGTGGGGTTTTTGAGTCGATCACGACGCAACCGTCATTAGGCAATTTGATGACTGCGTCTGGTCTCTGTGTTCGGTCGTTGCCAGTCACGGTCGTCTGTTCGAAGAAATCGCAATACGGCAACATGCCGGCGAGCTCAATCACATTGCGCAACTGTTGTTCACCCCATGCACCACGAGCACTCGTTGATTTGAGTGCTGATTGAAGAGCAGAAGTTGTCTGGTTTAGCGTGTCGATTTGTTTGCTGATTGTTTCTGTTACGCCAACTGTGTTTGTGTAGTTCGATTGCAAAGATGTAACAGCGTTTCGCAACTCGTTCATTTGTGTCGCAACGGGGTCAAGCAGACTTTTTGTTTCTGTAGCTAAAGTTTGCGTGCGTGCCTGATAAGTGCGATCAATTTGCGAGTTGACATTTTCAAGAGCTTGTTGTGTTGCCTTGCCAACTTGAGCGTCGACGGCGTTTTTGACTGCATCAATTAGCGCAGTCTGGTCAAAATTTTGTGGTGCTACTGAAATGTTGCCGGCACCATTTTGACGAAACAACAACACACCAAGACTGACTACGACTACAACCAATAGACCGACGATTATCTCCATCATCACAGTGTGGCACGGGGGTGTCGCTAGATTGACCACATGACATCATCAAAAATTGTGGATAGCCCTGTGGGCTGGGTGCAAGATCACATTCGTGCATATGTTGAAACCAACGGCCAAGAGGGTCATATGTGGCGAGGCGTACCCACTTTGTTGTTGACCACAACAGGCCGAAAGTCTGGCGAACTTCGTCGCACTGCCCTTATTTATGGTCGAGACTCTGATGATTACGTAATTGTTGCGTCTAACGGTGGCGCGCCGAGCAATCCGTTTTGGTACGAGAATCTGGTCGCACAACCGAAGGTGACGATTCAAGTCGGAGCCGACGTTTTTGACTGTGCGGCCTCAACCTATGAAGAGAGTGGCGTTGCAGGCGAGCACCGTCAAAAAGTTTGGGATTCACTAGTTGCGATTTGGCCAGGCTTTGCGGAATATCAAACCAAAACCGTTCGGCGTATCCCGCTTGTTCGTCTAAAAAGAGTCAGTTAACTCTTTTGCCTGCGTTCAGCAAAGCGGCGACTATTGCAAGTGGCGCATAGGCAATCAGTAGCCCGAAAATCGGGATTATTTTTGACTCGGAGACGAGCCAAGCGATAGGTAACAAGAAAAATAAATTTATTGCACCAACGCCCAGCGAAACGGGCAAATGATGGTTTAGTTTTTTGCTGAGATGCTGGTACGCATGTGTTCGGTGTGCAACGTAGACATGTTCACGCGACAGAAGTCTTCGAAGCAATGTGACCGTTGCGTCTGTGACAAAAACTCCGAGAAGAATGATCATTGCCCAGGCAACTAGTGGTTCATCTTTAGCAACAACTAACGAAATTACTGCGGTTGTAAACCCGATGAAACCACTACCGACATCGCCGAGAAATATCTTTGCGGGCGGCAGATTAAAAAATAAAAAGCCTGAGACCGACGCTGCCAGTACTACAAAAACTTTCCAAAGGTCGCTTTCAGTGCTAACGAACAACAACATCGCGACACCAGCCGATGTGGTGACAGTTTGAACCCCCGTGATTAAGTCGATGCCATCCATGAAGTTAAATAAGTTGAGCATCCAAACCAGATAGACGACTGCGGTGATGTCGCCTGCGAGACCAAAACCGATTGTTGAATTTGCAAGGGGCAATTCTGGCAACCCACCTGCAAGCCAGACCGCAAGCGATGCACAAGCAAAATGTCCGACGAGTCGCCATTTTGCCGAAGTTAAGTATTCGCGATCATCAAGCCAGCCGATGATTGCGACTATTAAACCAGGTAAGGCAATTGCTATAAAGACGTCATCTGAAATCGAGTCGTTAACTAAGAGCGCAACCAAACCGACTAAAAACGCGATGACAACTGCCAGACCTGCGCCGCGTGGTGTTGGCAGCGTGTGCGAACTTCGTTCGTTAGGGACATCTAAATGGTTAGTTTTTAGTGCTGACTTTCGAACTAGAAAAGTCAAAATAAAGCCGGCAATTACAACAACTGCAAATATTGCAATCATTTTGCGCCACTTAGAAATGCAGCAACTGTCTTTGCTATCTCGTCTTGCAAACTAAAAGGCGCATGCCACCCAAGCTTTTGCTTCGTTTGAGAGACGTCGAGTTGGAATGATCCGCAAAGTCCGTCATATGCGCGAGGCTTGCCGATAATTTGACTGCCCAACTTCAAGATTGGCAGCGGCACTTTAACTAGACGCGCTGGTTTATTCATTGCGGCTGCAATTGCACTTAGTAATTCTGTCGTTGAAACGTCATGGTCATCTGAAACATTAAATATTTGATTTTTTGCTGCCGTATTCGTGGCGCAGTTTTCAATTAGATCGGCTAAGTTTCGCACGCTCACGAGACTGCGTAAGTTACGCGCGCTACCAAGTGGCAACGGCAGACCACTTTTTACCCATTTGAGCATCGACAAAAAGTTTGCTTTGACGTCGGGACCGTAGACAGCTGGTGGGCGTATAATCGTAAATGAAAATACGTTTTGATGTGCAATGTTTACTAACACAGATTCTGCATCGGCCTTAGATTTAGCGTAGGTTGATCTTGGGTTTAACTCGTCACCCGCAGTAAATGATTTCCCTGCGTCGTTAGTATCTCCGTAAACAAGTGCGGTACTAACGAAAATCATGTGTTTATTTGTTCTCGCCATCTGTTTTGCGAGTGTTTCTGTCAAATCGGTATTGACAGTTTTGTAAATCTGCTCGTCTAAAGCATTTGTCGAAACATGGGCTCGGCCCGCCAAGTGGACCAGTACTTCGCAATTGTCAACTTGACTTTGCCACTCGTGGTTAGTCGCACTGACTTCTCGGGCATTGAGAGTTGTGACTTCGTGGCGATTTTCCAGAAACGGCACGAGGTGTGAGCCGATGAATCCGGTTGCTCCGGTGACAAGAATCTTCATGATTTGTAGAACGAATCATAAACGGATTGTGTTTGATTGATAATGATTTCATTGGCGTATTGAGCCTCTGCTTTACGTCGGTTTTCTTCTCCCATCGACTTTCGCAATTTTGGATCGTCCGCAAGTTTTTCGATTGCAGACGCAAGCGCTTGGGCGTCGCGCGGTTTCACTAGTAGACCATTAACCAAGTGAGTGACAACTTCACGGCAACCAGGAACATCAGTGGTGACAATTGGTCGGCCGACAGATGCGGCCTCAATCAAAGACTTGGGCAGCCCTTCGCGATAAGAGGGCAGACAAGCAATATGGCTTTCGGCAAGAAGTTTGGCGATGTCGGTTCGCGCCCCAAGCCAAGTGACGTCTTTTGAATTAGCAAGATCAGCAATCGTCGCTGAATTTATTGACGTTGGATTGCCATCATCGATGTCGCCAACTAATAGAAACTGAACGTTATTATTTTTTGATCGCACAGTCTTTGCTGCGTCAATGAATTCGTGTACACCTTTGTCGCGTAGCAACCTCGAGACCATTATTACTTTGACTGGTTCTGCCGGTTCGGGTCGATGGGCAAATTTTTTAACGTCAACGCCGGCACCTTTAATTAGTGCAATTGAATCATGACTTGCAAAACCACCCGAAACTAAATTCTCGAAATCATCGTGATTCTCGATGATTACGCGCCTATTTCTGCGCCCCAAAACATAGCGAATTAGTACTTTGACAATCGGACGCAGCACGCGCGCTTTGCTTTCTTGTGATGTAAATACATAACCCATGCCAACTGGCGCATTGACAATGTTGCGCACGCCGGCGAGTTGCGCTGCAAGAGACCCAAGCACAACTGGCTTCAGAGCAATGTTGTGCACAATGTCGGGTTTGAGTCTCTTCAAAGTCGATCTCAATCTTAAAATTGTCGCAAGTTCAGTAATTGGGTTTAAGCCACGGCGAGAAAGTTCAATATTTTCGGTAAAAAGACCATGATTTTTAAACTCTCTTGCCGCATCACGACACCGAGTTACCACAGTTACTTTGTAACCTGCGTCAACTGCGGCAATGGCACGATCTAAAAAGTGTGAAGCAAAAAACCAATCTTCAGTAATCACATAGACCAGATGTCGAGAGTGGTCAGCCTCTTTCATGACTTAGCGAGGCTATTTTCTAGGCCTTTATTAGTTCTGCTCTCGCCGCGTCTAACAATTCCTAATAGTGCGAGCACTCCCATAGTTGACAGAAATGGCAGATTTTGACGCGTTGAATTGAAATCTGTCTGAGCGGCGAGCCCCAAAAAAAATGTAAAAGAAAGAAACACTTGAATTCTGCTTATCGTGAACTCAAGTTTTTGTGACAACAAGGTGATGACAAAACAAATTGGTATCAAGAACGAATCGATAAAGATTAATCTCAACGAAAGCAAGTTTACGACCGACAAGTTCACTGTTCGGTCATCAAAAGCCAAAAACTGTAATCCAACTAGATTTGAGAAAAATCTCCACCATGGGTCTTGGTCAAAAATTTGGGGTGCGACGATTGCGTTACCATCGCGAATATTTCTTCCGATAATAAATCCATATCCGCCAACTGTGAAGGCAAAAAAAGTAGCAACAATTAATGCCACATAGATACGCCTGAAGTTGAAATTTTTAAATATTTTAGTAAATAGCCAACCAAACGCAAGCGAAACCGCAAGATGCGGACGTAGTGGAAGTAGAACTAAAAGTGAAAACTGTTTTAAATAAATATTTTGACCGAGAAAAAAGTATGTTGTTGCGAGCGCAATTTCGAGATCTCGTAGTCCGAGAGTTGAGAGAAAAATAAATAATGGCCCGGCAAAAAACACTGCATGGAAGAGGCGAACTTTAAGGTCATTTTGCTCAAGAAACTTTACGCAAACTTGATAAAGCAGTAATAAGCAAACAGCCTGTAAAAACTTAGTGGCAAGAATTGGCTCTATGCCAAAAATGTCAAAAATGCGGACGGGGACGATGATCAAGTACCGATCGGCAACAAATTGTTGTGGTGAAAGTAGCAAACCATTAGTCAGTAATCGTTCGTACATTTCAAGCTGGGTCTGCTGGTCGTACGAATAAAAATTGACCTGATCGACGCCGTATCTGAACCTGATCGCAATTACTGAAACGGTCCAGACTAAAACATACAAAATTGAATAGTTTCTGAATCTGCCGTTCTGTCTTGCAATCAGTAGAAGTGCAAGACCCAAAAGTAAGGCTTGACAAGAGTAAAACAGCATCAGACCAATCTCGCGATCCATTCCCACTTACCAAACAGTTTTTGTTGCAAGACTGCTCTTGAGTCTTGGCTCCAGATATCAATTCGAGGGATTTCGAGCTTTTTTGTACCAACTTCGAAGACGCCCCATTTACTTGTAGCCGCATATTCAAAGCCGATTTCTGAGGCAATACGCACTACATCGTCGTTATACGAGCCATGCGGGTAGCTCAGCGTTGTTACTGGCTTTTGAACTATCTGTTCTAGCCAATCTTTGCTGTGTTTTAAATCGCTTTCGACATCTTGCGGCGTCATCTCGGCCAGGTGGGTATGTGCGTGTCCGTGGCTGCCGATTGTCGCGCCTGAAACTTTGCTGAGTTCAATCAATTCTTGTTGGTTAAGAAATTTTGAATCGCCGGAAGTGATATTTGCCGAGGAAACAAAAACTGTGAATGGCAAGTTTTTTTCCACAAGAGTTTGTGCAGCGATAGTTAAAGTATCTTGGTAGCCGTCATCAAAAGTAATAGTTATGCCACATCTATCGGTGCTATCGAGCTTGACTACTTTTGAGGTTTCTGTTTTGTGAAGCTCGTGCAGCAACTCGACATGCTGAGCAAAGTCTTGCTGTGAAAGTGAGTAGATGTTTTTATCAGATTGTTTATGCTGGCTTATTGAGTGATACATCAACACACGACGGTGGATTTGATAGGCGGGCTTTGTGCGTTGTGTTGAACTGACCAGTTGTGCGAGGCGATATTTCAATTGGTTCATTTTGTGGTCAATCCTTCAGTAATTCTGAAGTCGCAAGTCGGAGATCTAAAGAGTTTTGCGATACTTAAGAAGTCTACTGACTATCGGCTGCACGAAGAACGGAGAACCTGACTCCCATTCACCAACGTATTTAATTTCAGTAGCGCCAGTGCCATGTTTGAAGTCGTAGACACCTTTATTGTTGACAGGGTCAATGCCACTGAGATCGTAAGTTCTGCAGTTCTCGGCGGCGCAATGATTAAGAAGCGACCATGCCGTAACGTAAGAAGAATATTGCTTCCGACCTTGCGGCGATACAGCAGCGAAAATATCCCAGGCTTTTTTACCAAATATGAGCGCGCCACGCACTGCTAGTGGCCTACCTGTTTCATCATCACATCTGAAAACTCGTAGTTCGTTTCTACAGCAATCGATTAACGACTCAATGGTCGCCGCACTAGGTATCTCGCCTGACTTAGCGAGATCTTTGTATTCAGATAATTGTTGATAGAGATCAGAGATTACGTCAGCAGACGCTTCTGTCCATAGATAAGGCTGGGTATTTCGACTTTCGCCACGACGCAAGTTACGACCCCAATTTGTTGAGAGTGCGTTTCGACGTGTTGGCTCATCTTTGTCAAGCCCATAAATCAGACTTAGACCCGACGACAATTTTGCCGATACTTGATGCCATTGGTTTGTTTGTAAAGACTGCACGTAGACCGTGTCCGACTCTTCCAATAAATTAAACCGAACATAGACACGTTTAGTCTTTGTAATTTGTTGAATTGCTGTGACTAGTTCTGTATTTATCTCACTTTGATCACCAAGTGGTCCACCAGGAATCCACGCGACTGTCGTCTTAAACACAGACTTGTATAAAACTTGGGCATAGCAACGGTTGGTCTCGCTAACAAGGTGAACTGACTTCCATCCAAAGTTGGCGCGGTGATTTGACCAACCAGAGCTTTGATAAACGCACGGTGAGTTCAACTCAAGTAGCCGAGCATCCCACTGGCTGCTGGTGCCTGTCCAGGGTGACCATTTGACTGTTGATTTCATTTGAAGTTAAGTAGCCAAACTTGTTGATAAAAACTTGGGGCAGTAGACCGAACGTCATCGGGGAGATCTGGCCAACTCATAAGAGTCACACGGTTTTTTCTCGCGATTTTTTCTAACTTTCGTTTGATATTTGGGGTTGCGAATACTGGCAATCCATAGGGGCAAGTGTTGGCTGGTAGTGAATCAAAGATTAATTTTGCGCCGGCAGCGACGACTTGTGGTTGAAGCTTTTGATATAAATTGCGACGCCGTGCGATTTCGGCCGATTCATCTAGGTTTTGTAGAAATTCGACGCTTTGACTTTGCGGATTAGGCATACCCGGAATTTTCGTCTCGGCGAACTTGTCAGATTTCGGAAGTTTGGAGCCGGTCGTAATCAATCTAAACAAACGAGCAAAAAATCTGACAACAGCAACTACTGGGATATTTGTTCGAGACTCAAAACCCGAAAGTAAGTGCAACAACTTATTTCGGCCCAATGATTGTGATTCAAGATAAGGCAATTGATGATCTATCTTGTTTTCGCTCAATGAGGTGGTCAAAATTGCACCGTCTTTTACATGCAAAGTTTTTCGAAAACTTGTAATTCCAAACTTTTCGCGATGACCAAGCAATTGATTTTCGTCATCGCGACTTAAATAGCCGTGTGCATTATCTTCAATAATGATTGCGCCTGTCTTGGCGGCGAACTCTCTGAATATCTTCAGGTCTTGGGCAAAGCCAAAGTAGTTAACCGCAACTATCGCCTTTGGTTTCGTAGTCGAATCAAGGTGTATTGGTTTAAGCACCTGATCAACATCATAAAAATGAGTCTTCGCACCGAGTTCGGCAACTGCCGAGAGTAAATCTCTGCAGATGAAACTTGGTAGCAAAACGATATCTCCGGGTTTTACCTCGGCATAGCGCAGAGCATCTCGCATCGCAAAGCGCCCCAAACTGAAGTATCTCTGAGTCGTCATTATTTTTTACGCCTGATCAGCGAATTTAAAATGAGTATTAGAACTGCTGGGTAAATTCTGAATACAAACGGTGATAGGCGAATTGAGCTAGCGAATAATTTGAGGGCCTGAATCGGTTGGCTAGTTAACTGACGTGCTGCGCCATAGTCAGCGATCGCCAATCGATGGCGCTGTCTCAATCGAGTAGAAAAACTCGCTGACTGCTTGGCGAAATGTTTTTGCAAGACAGCCTTCTCGCTTGAAAGATTTCGTAGCACAGCGCTGCTTGCGCTATTTGATAGTCGATGAAATTCACCAAGAATTTCAGGAATGAAAACTGTTGTTGGATTTGTTGCAGCCAGGCGCATCCATAGGTCGTAGTCTTCGGCGGTGACAATTTCAGCAGATTCGTCGAATCCGTTGACTGATCGCAACAGTTCAGTCTCAATAAATGTCGTCGAAGTTGAAATGCAGTTTCCACGAAACAAGAGACTTTGATAGTTGGCTCGATTGACCGGGCCATACATGACTGCACGAGTTGAAAGATCACTATTTATCCACATTTCGCCGTGACAAACAAATGTTGCCCCGAGCATTGCATGGTCAACACATTTTTCTAATTTCTTTGCATACCAGTTGTCGTCAGAGTCAAGAAAAGCCACAAACTTGCCTTGCGCAAGTTTGATGCCTTGATTACGAGAGGCAGCAATAATGCCATTGTTTTTAAAGTTCACTAACTTAATTCGATCATTTTTGAACGAGTTGATGACATCGATAGTTTCGTCAGTCGAAAAGTTATTGACCACGATTGCTTCCCAATTGTCGTATGTCTGTGCCACTACTGAATCAAGCGCCCGCTTTAGAAGTGGGGCATGATTAAAAGTAGGAATTACAACAGAGACAAAAGGCTTCTCGCTCATAGCGGTTACTTGAACCAACCCTGACAAGCCTTCAAGAGACCGTCAATTTCGTGTTCAAGGCGAGTATTCAACGCAAGACCTGTTGCACGTAACTTGCTCGAATCGTAGTTGAATTTTGCCGGCAATCTCTCTGGAGGATTAGTCATCGTTTGAATTTCTGGCGTGTATCCAAGTGTTGTTGAGCAACGTGATGCGATCAATTGAGCAAGATCTAAGACTTTAATCGTATGATCGCTACCTAAATTAAATGTTGTGTTACCAATGTTGTCGCTTGACATAAACACACAATGTTGAATTGCGTTACAGACATCTGTGAACGGAATAAAGTTGCGATATTGCTGGCCATGTGACTTCAGTGTCAATTGCTTTTTCTCGACGGCTTGGCGGCATAAGTCGTTGGCAATAATTTGCCAGATTTTGGCATCGGCAGACATTGGTGCGCCGAACCCATTCGCATTGCGCAAACTAATACCTTCAATTTGCCCTTGCTTGTGCGCAGATTCAACCAGGTTCTCAGAATTTAAGTGAGTTTGCGAATACACGTCGGCTGGATTTGTGGGGGTTGCTTCGGTAATCGTGCCACTTAGGTCAGCACCGTAGACCTGAATTGTCGACAGATAAACGAATCGAGTCCCTTTCGAGCATTGTTCAATCACTCGGTGTGTGTATTCAGTGTTGACCTGCTGAGCTTTTTCTGGCTCGGCACGTGACTCAAAGTCTGTCATCGCCACCAGATGCACAACATGGGTGATGCCATTCAACATTTTTTGAATTGATTTGTGGTTTTCAAAGTCAACTGAGTATGTTTCAGCTCGTGGCGCCCAGCGCGGAGCATTTCTTTTAATTCGGGAAGCGAGCCGTAAATTTATTTCAGCGTCTTGCGCGAGTATTGCCGCTAATCGTCCGCCAAGAGTTCCGAAGCCACCTGTCAGTAGGACATTTTTGGTCATCGATGAACAAGTTGCCAGTTGTATGGAAAGTATTCATCTTTAGGATCACGTCGGTGAATTTCAGTTGGATCATGCGGAATACTCGCACAATTGGCAACTACAGCCATCTGGGTGCCCACACCTTTGAAACCATTCCAAACCTGTTTGGGCACAGTAACCAGCCAGTAATTTTCTTCACCTAAAAACAGTTCTTGAACCTCGCCTCGAGTTGGGCTTTCGGGCCGGTCATCAAACAACACAAACTTGATTCGCCCAAAAGGAACCGCATAATTCAACACCATCTTGTCGTGGTAATGCCAAGCTTTTACTGCGTCAGGGAAAACACATGAAAAGTAAATCTCGCCGAACTGCTGAAAGTGTGGATCAGTTGATTTCAACATATGCATCACTTTTCCGCGCTCATCGGCAATTTGCAATAGTGGTGTAATTACTACTCCGTCAATCATTTTTTCATCCCCATATATTCCGTGATTTGAAATTCTGAAAGTTCTCGAATATGTCTTCCGTCATGTGCTTGGCGATACCAAGAAACTGTGTTGGTCAACGTTTGATCAAAGTTCCACTTTGGAAACCAGTTCATTTGCGAATTTGCTTTCTCGCAATTTAAGTGTAAAAGACCTGCTTCGTGCATTTGGGTTTGAGTTTGGTCGACATTGATTTCGCCAGTACCCCAAACATCAATAACTTTTTTAGCTACATCTAAAACGCTGTATTTATCAGATTCGGACGGACCAAAATTCCATGCGCCGTTATATTTTGTAGGCGAACTAAGCAAGAAGTCGGCAGTTTGAATGTAACCAGAAAGTGGCTCGAGCACGTGCTGCCAAGGTCGCGTTGCATTTGGAAAACGCAAAACTATTGGTTGATCATTTGACAGCGCACGAATGCAATCGGGGATGATTCGATCTTCGGCCCAATCGCCACCACCAATGACGTTTCCTGCTCGAACAGTTGCGGCCCCAAAATTTTCGCGTTTAGCCAAAAATGACTCAAAAAATGATGAAAAAACTAGTTCGGCTGCGGCTTTTGATGCGCTGTATGGATCTCGTCCTCCGAGTTCATCGGTCTCGCGGTAGCCACGACTGACTTCGATATTTTTGTAGCACTTATCAGATGTAACAAAAACAAGCGCGCGAATTGAATCGGTTTGATGGACAGCTTCCAACAGATTTATAGCGCCACCGATGTTCGTGTCATATGTGGTCTTTGGGTCGATGTATGAGCGTCGAACCAACGCCTGGGCTGCAAGATGAAAAACAATTTCCGGCCGTGACTGCTTGATGAAGCGAGTCAAGTGATCGGCATCGCGCACATCTCCGTGCTCGTGATGAATTATTTTTTCAAGTTCAAGTTGAGAAAAGTGACTTTGAGAATTTTCTGGTGGCAATGCATAGCCATAAACTTCAGCGCCTGCTAAGTGCAACCAAAGTGACAGCCACGAACCTTTAAAGCCGGTATCTCCAGTTATGACGACTCGCTTACCTTTTAGATTTGCAAAAGCTTGAGTTAACGAACCCATGGCGCCTTGCCTGATTGAAACATTTGATTCAGTAGTTCCCAGTCGCGGTAAGTATCCATGCATTGCCAGAATTCGTCGTGGGCATACATATCCATTTGTTGATCTCGAACAATTGACTGGATTGGTTCTTTTTCGAAGACCAAGTCTTCGCGGTTCTCAAGATATTTGAATACGCCCGGCTCACAAACAAAAAAACCACCAGAGATTCGCCCACCCGAAGCTTGCGGTTTTTCATTAAATCCAGTCACATTATTTTTATCATCAACTTGTAATTCACCAAATCGGCTCGGCGGTCTTACTCCAGTGACTGTTAACAGTTTTCTGCCAGATTTATGGTGTGCAACGAGCTGTTCTATATTGACGTCGCTTAGCCCATCACCATAACTAAGCATGAATGTTTCGTCACCAACCAGAGATTCAACTTTGCGCAAGCGCGCTCCGGTCATTGCTTCAAGTCCGGTGTCGGCCATGGTTACATCACATTTGACGCCGTCAATCAAACCTGAAAATTTGTAGATGCTGGCAGGATCGGGTTGCTCACCTAATGACTCGACTACGCCACTTTGGCTTCTAAAAAAGTCAATGATTGTTTCTGATTTGTAGCCCAGGCACAAAACAAATTCGGAGTACCCGAAGCTTGCGTAGTAACTCATCAAGTGCCAGAGAATTGGCATCTGCCCAACTTTGATTAGTGGTTTTGGTATGTCATCAGCGACGTCACGAATTCGGGTTCCAAAACCTCCGCACAGTAGAACTGTCTTCATGAATATGCAGCCTGGTCAGCGAAGATCGCCGTCGGGTTATAGAGACGCACCGGAGATATTGGGTTAGTCGTGTAGTCAGTGACCGCATCTGATTTGCTAGATCCAGTCGTAACCAAGATTCGATTTTCAACCTGAACGAACATTTTTAAAGTAAGCGTGATGCGTTGAGCAGGTGGGTTTGGTGAGTCGATAATCTCGCAGCAAACTTTGCTTGAGCTAAGTGCTTGGTGGTTTGGAAGCAGACTTGCGATATGTCCATCATTTCCCATACCAAGCAGACATAAGTCGAACATATTGATTTGCTCAATTCTACTTGCGTATTCGGCTGCCGCTTCTTTGGGCGTCAGATATGAACTCGGTGAAAATATGCGACCGTAACGTGCGCCCAACGAATTTCTTAGTACGTCAGCGATTTGTTTGTCATTTCGTAAATTACTTTCTGCATCAACGCATCGCTCGTCGGCAAGATACCAATTTACGTTCGGCCAATCTGCGTCGATACTCGATAACAAACTGAGAGTTTTGGAGATTGAATTACCAGCAGCAAGAATTACATTAGAAGTTTGATTTTTGCTGATGCCAAGTCTGACTAAATCAGTAAATGCTGCTGCTGCAGCCACAAATGCTTCATTGTCGGTTGGGTAAATGTGAACTCGCGAATCGTGCGAAGATAAGTCACGATTGACTGCCACTTTATAATTCTAGATTGTTGACTAGAAATTAATTCAGGTTCCTAACACGCTTTTCCACTTGGGCAGGTTGGAGTCAAGATTGAATAATTCATTGGGGTCGACTTCGGTTGCGAATTTTTCTATCGCGTCAAGGGCCTTGACCAGTTCGGCTGAGGTTCTCACTGTTTGCACTACGGCGTTTTCGCGTAGCGGACTTAAGTTAAATGACATCGGGTCGAGGCATTGAATGACTGGCAGTCCCGAACAAACGCCATCAATTACGGCCGAAGTTATTGCGCTGCAGTAGAGAACATCTGCTTGATCAAAAAAGTGGGACAAATCTTTTTTGCCAGAGACCACTTCAGATTCAAACTTGAAGTTTTCGAGCGATTGACTCCAGTGGGGTTTAAGCAAAATTTGAAACTTACTCGGATGAAGCGCGACGACTTCTTCAAGTAGTCGTAACTGCGCTCGTGTAGCTGAGTCGAGATAATCAGTCGCGACAAGAATTGTCTTGGGTGAATTCGATTTCTGCTTGGCTTTCTTCGCAGACAGGTGTAAATACATCAAAGCTTCTACTTCGACAATTTCTGACGCAGGGTAGCCAGATTTCAGAAGCGAAGACTTTGCCAAGTTGCCGTTTACCGCGATGCAATCGGGTCTTGGCATCACGCTATTTGAATTGAATTGTCTCATGTCTGACATCAGACGAAGATCCCAAAATCTGACGGTTGAGTGTGCAACACCGATTAACTTGTCGTGTTTAAATGTTCGCCAAAGATAGATCATCGCCATTTCCCATGGCTGATTTTCAATCAGATAAACACCAAGTTTTTGATGTGGAATGGTTGAGATCAAAGACTCAAGTCGGTTAAAGCGCAGGCAATTAACTAATGCTTCATAGCCTCGATACGAATTCAACCATTCGTTTTTGAACAATGGCCAAAAGTTGATGCCAGTGTTTGGGTCAACAAATGATGATGCAAATTTCTTGCCAGGCACTGACTTTATAAAGAGGCGTCCATGGTCAATAATCGAGCGCAATACGACTCTGAAGCTGATTTGTGCATCGACTATTTCATGAATATGTCTGGGGTGGTGGTTGAAATCTGTGAGTAGAGATTTAGCTGTGTTCAGCTCGTTCAACGTGTTTTGGTCAACAAGATTATGCCACCAATTGATTTCTGTCTGGTCTAGGTCTTCGACAAGCCGAGACCAATATTGTGAGGCAAACTTTCGGTCGGTGTTGACTGAGTCGGCGAAACGGTACCAATAGTCAAAAAATGAAATTGAATTCGGTTTGATAACTCGTGTTGGCTTTTGTTTGAGAGCGATTGAGGTTTTGAATTGCATAAGTAAAGCGGCAATCGCAAGCAATGGTCGTGGAGTGAACTTCTTGATTCGCACAGCCACCGACACGTTCTGGTAACTATTTTTCGTACGTACTATTTGAAATTCAATTTGAAGCACCTTGGCTATGTTTGCAAACACTTTGCTTAAAGATTTATCGCTTGAGTAGACGATCAATTTTTTTATTTTGTTTTCTTGCAGAATGTCAAAGAGTGCAAATAATTTTGCCAAATTATTCAGTTGAGCCGATTGCGTATATGGTCGCGAGTGAAATTGTGTCATCCAAAAATAGTCAAATCCGACTCGGATGTTGTGTCGTGTTTTTGGGTTCGTTCTAACTGAACTTCCAACATCGAAGATCAACTGCAAGATCTTTTCTCGAAGTACTGAGCAATTGTCTTCGATGATTTGACAGATTGACGCTGTTGATTGTTCGCCGTGTTGATCAGCGAATTGGCGCCAAAGCAATATTGATTCTGATTGAATTGCGCAATCTGAATCAGAATCCCAGATAGTTAGAACACCAGAAGAGCTTTTGACAAATTTATACATTTACTGATTAGTTCGCCTGAGTCTTCATTAGGCGTTCAACTTCAGCAATATCCGAAGGAATATCTACAGCGTGTGTTCGGTAGGTCGTTCGTTGCATGCGAATCGGTACGCCGTGCTCAAGAAATCGCAACATGTCAACCGACTCGTTAATCTCAAGCGGTGTTGGTGTCAATTCAGTGAAACGTTGCAGTGTGTGGCGCTTAAAAGCGATAAGCCCCAGTTGTTTGCCCGATGGACGTTCAACACCATCTTGCGAAACAGGAATTGCCGCCCGTGACATATACAAGGCGTTTCCCGCCAAATCCATTACTACTTTTACGCAATTAGGGCTCTTAAATTCTCCAGGTTGAATATCGGCGTAAAGGTTTACCACCTCAAGATTTGGCTGATTTGAAAAAGGCCGCAAAACATCCGACAACATTCGCGGATCTGTCATCGGTTCATCTCCTTGAACCATGACAACTATGTCGTAACTAGATTTTTCAGACTTTTCTAATTTGGTGACGGCTTCAGCGCACCTATCTGAAGCACGCTCGTGTGTGTTGCTGGTCATGACGGCCTTGTATCCGAGGGCTTCTATATGGTCGATGATCTCTTGATCGCAAGTAGCGACAGCAACTTCGTCGATTTCATCGCACATAAGTACACGCTCAACTATGTGTTGCAGCATCGACTTGCCAAGAATATTTGCCAGTGGCTTATTTGGAAATCGAGTACTCGCAAGGCGGGCTGGTATTAATGCAATAACTTTCATTTGACTAATTTCATTTCTCGCAATGCTTTCACCAATAGAAGACTGGCCTCTCGCTCCATTAAGTCTCTCGTTTCGCGGGCGTAAGTACCCATGTGTGCGGTCATTTGCACGTTTTCTAATTTACTCAGTGGGCCAAAGTATGGTTCTTGCTCAAAGCAGTCGAGTGCTGCGCCTGCAAGATGTCCAGACTCAAGTGCGCTGAGTAGAGAGACTTCGTCTACTAAGCCGCCGCGAGAAATATTTACGACAAACGAGCCTGGTTTCATAGCTTGAATTATTTCTGAGCCGATGATGTGGTGAGTTTTATCGCTATAAGGAACGTGCAAAGTCAGCACATCTGATTGCGCGCACAATTCAGTGAGCGAGCAGTTTTCAAAATCTTCAGCACGCATAAACGGGTCATGCACAATAACTTTGGCCCCAAATGCTGAAACAAGTCCTGCAACTTTTCGCCCGATGCGACCGAAACCAATAACTCCAACTGTTTTGGTTTCGAGTAACGAGCCCATTTGTCCTTGCCATTTATTGGTTCTAATTTGGCGATCTGTTCGGGCTATGTTGCGAAGCAAACCGAGAATATGACCTAGCGTAAGTTCAGCGACTGCAGATGTCGGTGCATCAGGTGTATTCAAAACTTTTATTCCCAGTTTTTCGGCTGCGGTTAGGTCAACGCTGTCAAGCCCAGTGCCAACTCTGGCGATAACTTTCAGTGCAGTCGCTGCTTGCAGTACTTTTTCATTAAGTGGTTCGAGTCCGGCAATTAGACCGATTGAGTCTTTGCCCAGTAAATCGATGGCTTGGTCTTCAGTTAAACGCGCGTTAAACGGATTTAGCTTGACTTTGATCCCAGAATTAGTGACAGCGCTGAGCTCAGAAAAATTTTCTAGATTAAAAGTCGAAGTGGAGATTAATATTTGCAAAATGGCTCCCCAGCAGGTCAGTTATAACGCTAGTCGGCAATCAGTTGTTTGATTGATGAAGTCGCCAGGATTGACGAATCTGATCAACTGAATCTTTAAATTTAGAGTTATCAGGGTCAAAAACTATTACGTCTTTGATTGTCTGTGTTCGGATCTTGTCCCATTCAGAGTCATCAACTTTGCACAAATAGTCCATAATTTCGCGCAGTCGAACTTCGTTAAGTTGATGCGTCCAAAAAGGACCGTCGTCTTGAAGTTTTGCTGGCCAGCCAAATCTCAGTGCTTCGGACCCAATAATTTTGGCGTCGAGCATCAACGCAGCAGTTCGTTTGCCACGGGCGAGAGATTCGTAACCAAGCGTGCTGCTCGTAAACACGACGATTTCAGACTTGTCAATGGCTTCGTAACTAGATGAAGTTATTTCACGAGCAACAAATTCAAATTCGTAATTCACAAGCAAAGATCGGTAGTAACCCTCTTCTCGTTGAGGGTCTTCGTCTTTGCCAACAATTGTTAGTTTGAGCTGTTTCTCCGCACAGTATTCGGTAAGCCACAAAATTGCTTTTTCGCGCTGAGTGACGATTTGCTCGTAGGTAACGGGTTGTTCTGGTCGACTTTCCGGTACAACAAATGACCGCTTTTGGCCTGGTCGATATGTAGAAATGTAAGCCACAGAGTTTTTTATTGGTGGCGACATTGGCACGAGGTTGTTTTTAAAACTGCCATGAACAACGGTTACTCCTGAGATGTATTCGAGATACTTTTCACCGATCGCCGTGCCAAAAACAAACATTTTGTCGACTTGATCAGTACGACTTGAAGAAGTTGCTTTTAACAGACCAAACAAATCTCCGCGGTCACTGCGCACTCCATTTTGGATTAGCCAAACTTCTGTCTCTGGAAACTCATCTTTGAGCAGATAGTACGGCGGAAAATTATCAATGAATGTCAAGATCAGTTTCGGTTTGGCAACCTTTATAAATTGTCGTGCGTAGTTTTCGGCACTTAGATCTCTATCTAAGAGACATCTAATTGCTATGGCGATATTTACTTCAGATTCACGTAGATCTAGAACTTGAAACTCAGTCGGCTTAAAGTACGGGCCGATCACTTCAGCGCCAGTTTTGAAAAAAAGCAAGACGTCGCGTCGCTTTGGTTGTTTAAATCTCCACTTAAGCCTTATAACCGACTTTAAAAGTCGCCAAGCACGAGTCATTCTTCCCAGAGTTTTTCGAGTTCGTTGAGTTGGCTCGGCCATCGCAAATTATAAGTGTTGACCGCAGTTCTAAACTCTGTGATTGCGCTTGCTGAACCGCTTGCCTGAATCTCACTCAGTATATTTTTGTAGATTTCACTTTCTGAACTTGAGCTGCTCGAGGTAAATGAGTAACTTGAAGTTGCTTTGCCCGCAGAAATCTGTTGTCTCGGTAAGTTTTGTTGCTTCAAAACTCTATTTGTGCGCCTTGTTGATTGGCGACCTAAAAACTTTTCGAGCCTGTTGATTGAGTCTTGCGGCTGAAGGACAGTGCTTTCGAAAGATAATACGAGCAAGGGCTTTTGTGCCGAATTGATCGAATCAATGGCATTAATCATGGCGCCTTGCATGCGGGCAATTGAAAGCAGTGCACGGTCGGTAACTGATGAGGCTACAAATTCGTCTGCCCACTTTGCTGCAAACCATGGAACTTTCACACCGTTAACTTCAAAAGAAAGTGTGAATTCTCGTGAGCGCTCGAAAGTTGCTGTGTAGTCACGCACATTATTGAATAAATGAACAGGATGACGAACTACTTCAATCAATTTTAGGCGCGAACCAAATGACTCATAGAGCAGATCTGAGACCGCAATCAATTCATGAGAGGCAATTAGTAGTGCCAGGTTCTCTTTGCTTATCTTTTCTGCGACATTGTCGCCACCGGGGTGGAACAAACGCTTTAGATAGGTGAGACTCCCAGGGTTATTGCGCAACCCAGAGTCGTCTGACCATCTAAGGTTTACCTCTCGTCCGATCAAGTTGTTGTATTGCGACAGGTCAGCGTAAATTTTCAAAAATGCTTTAGCTGCATCACTATTCATTTTTCCTGCTGAGTGGGCGATGCAAACGTATTCGTAAACATGCTCAACTTTTTTCTTTTCAACACCAGTCATTGAGCCAATCAATGATGTAGCCACTGATTTTCCGCCACCCCAAAATCCGTCCACGACAATGATGTCGTTAGTGAATGAGTTGAAGTGTTTCAGATCTAAGTTCATGAACTGATCTTTGCTGCAGACCTAAAATTTCGTGTCGAAATGCCGTTAGCCAAGCAAAACGAACGAATTTGTTCAAACGAGTAGCGGTTGTAGTGAAGTGAATCAGCAATCGCTACCCCTGTTGGCTTGGCTGTTTTGACTAGTTGACTCAGATGATCCAGTGATCCAAAACCGCCACTAGCAATGACAGGGATTTCTACTCGTTTTGTTATTTCGGCGACTAACTCGCAATCAAAGCCTTTTCGGGTGCCTTCCTGATCTACAGAGGTGACGAAAATTTCACCTGCACCAAGTTTTGCTCCCGTCTCTGCCCACTGCGCGACATCTAAACCTGTGCGCTCACGACCGTTGTCTGTGTAAGCCTCCCATTTGTTATCTCCAGTTTTTTTCGCTTCAATCGACAAAACAATGGTTGAAGATCCCCAAACGTCGCTTAACTGCCTAATCAACTTTGGATCTTTTATCGCCGCAGTATTGATCGCAATTTTGTCAGCACCAGCGCGAAGCAGAGTTCGAGCATCTTCGACTGAGCGAATTCCGCCACCAACGGTGATCGGCACAAAAACATGTTCGGTTGCGCGCGAAACAACGTCAACCAAATTATTGCGGCCATAGAGGCTCGCAACAGTGTCCATATAAACAATCTCGTCAGCACCGTCTTGGTAGTACTTGGCCGCGTGAATCTGCGGGTCACCAACTACTCGCAGACCTTCAAGGTGAATGCCCTTAATTAAGTTTGCGCCTTTGATGTCGAGGCGGGCGATTAGTCGAAGTGCAGTCTCAACTGCCTGCGGCTTTACTTGACTTGGTGACGCAGAGACCATTGACCTTCATTGTACGACCACAGATGTGGCGAACGAAATGAGTCAGCCAAGTTGTTGAAATACGCCATGTCTATCGTTGGCTGTTCAAACATTTTCGAAGCTTTTGGAAACTCTTTTTCAGGGATACTCAGGTACGCAAAGATTTCTTCTGCAAAACGTGTTGGGAATTCGCCGTCAAAGCGTTGCACGAGCGCAACACCTTCTTCACGGTTAATGTCCCCTGAGCGAATCTCTTGAGCAGCATCGTATGTTGCTCGACCAATACCGTATTTTATGTAAGTCGTGTAGTAGTGAAAATCATCAATTCGATCGTCGATCGAGTTGTACTTGCTATACGTACCAGGTGTTCGCTCTGGTGATGCCTCAAAACCACCGTGCTCGACTGCGTAGTAGTAGCAACTTTGTGGATGCCACTTGGTGTAATAACCCAGGTAGTGCACTTCAATCCCAAGTTTTTGAAGACCATCCGGATTTGCAGGAAGATACGGGTCGAGGTCAACTTCTTCGAGGCCAAAGTCGGTGGTCAAATCTTTAATTGATGTACCACCCAAGTGAATTGAAGATTTCTCAGGTGCCGAAAAGTATTTCCATTGGCGAATTGCCGAATCTGCATCGCCCATTGGGTTTCCATATTCAGCTTCGTTCTCACCGTAGAAAACGAGTGGTATTTGATGGAGAACAGCCATCTTTGGCGCAAGTGATTTTTGACCAAGAATGAATGCTTGAAACGGATGGAAAAGATTTTCGACTGCCAATCGAGTCAACAGACGATGCACTCGTCCGTTTGGTGTGCATAGATAGTTGTCAAATCCGGCATGTATCCATCGTTGAAAGTTTCGCCAACCCCATTCGGTGTAAACGTGTGGCGCCCACGTAACGGTGAGCGGATGCATACCGTATTTATATTTCAACATGTGTGCCGCAACGAAACTATCTTTACCGCCCGAACCCGGTACTAAACAGTCGTATGAACCGTCGGTGCTGCGATGCTTGTCGCACAGCGCTCGTAATTCTTCTTCGCGTGCTTGCCAATCAATGGATGCTTTTTTTTCAGCAACTCGACATGCATCACAGATAAGTTCGTCGTCAAACCCAATTGTCTGCTTTTTAGATTCGGTTGTGTGCGCAAACTCCACTGCCGAATTTGGTCGTTGATTTGAAATTATGCATCGAGTACAAAACTTGACCTTGGTGGGCAGACCATACTTTGCCGCCCTTGAATCACTCGAAGTTTGAAACTCTGCGAAGTTGATCTTTCGCGTTTCAGGAAAAATCGCCATTTCTTAAATCTACTTGTTGATCAAAACTTAGGAAGATTAATGCCGCCGCTAATTGCTAACTCTCGTGCCCTTGCCAAGCCATTGCCCACGAAATTGAGCAAGTTTGCAGTAGCCACGGCGTCAACACGGTTGTCAGAAAGACCAGCAATAATATGGTCAGCGTTGCCGATGCCGCCTTTGATGATAAGGGGCAGTTCTTTGATGTGATCGACATGCTTAAGCACTTCAAAATCTAATCCGTTGCTTGTGCCGTCACGGTCAATCGACGTCAAATAGATTTCACCAATGGGCAAGCTGGCACATCGCAGCAAGAATTGATCAAGTGAATGTGCTGTTTCGACTGTGCCATTGTGTTTGAGGACGCGATATGAGTTATCGATTTTTCGAGTGTCAACCGAGGCGACAATACATTGCCGCCCAAATTCGCGTGCAAGATTCTCGACTAGTTCAGGTTGGTCGTGCAGCGCAGAATTCACAATCACTTTGTCAGCACCAGATCGCAATAGTTCGCGTGCATGCTCAAGCGTTTTAATACCGCCGCCTGCAGCGATAGGAGCAAAGCAGTCTCGAGTTAGCCGTTTTAGATCCTCACAGAATTTTGCAGTATCTCTGTTTTGTCGGCTCACATCAATGACAACTAGTTCGTCGATTTGGTAGCCAACATTCGCAAACCCGTAATTGTCTTCGAGCCAATTCAAATCGCCAATTTTTTGCAGGCGAAAGTTTCTCGACAACATAAATGAGCCATTGTCGTAAAGAAGTGTAAATATCAAACGTTTTGTGAGCATCAGCGCAAGAAATTCTCGAGAACCTTTAGGCCGTTCTTTTGACTCTTTTCAGGATGAAACTGAGTTCCGAAAACCTGCCCAGACTCAATTGCTGCCACAAATTCATGGCCGTAAGTTGTGGTCGTGTATATCGAGGGGTCATTCAGAATTTGCATTGCGTAAGAATGAACAAAGTAGAAAGACGCATCAATTGCAATCTGATCAAAAAGTTTTGATTCTTTTGACATTTGTACTCTGTTAAAGCCAACATGCGGAATCTTGATTGGGTTTGTCTCTGAGTTAGCTAGTTTTACAACCTCGTTTTGGACTAGTCCAAGACCTTCGGTGAGTCCGTCTTCGGTGCTTGAAGCACCTAACAACTGCATGCCCAAACAGATGCCTAAGAGTTTTGTCTTTGGGTTTTGGAGTGAATCAAAGATGGCTTTGTCGATTGATTGATCTCGAATCGTGTTCATTGCCCGTCGAAACGATCCCACACCGGGCAAAATCAGAGTTTCCGATGTAGATATTCTCGACAGATCTCCAGTGACTACCGGTATTTTGCCCAAAAATATAATTGCGCTAGCCACAGACCAAAGATTGCCCATGCCATAATCAACGATTACGACTTCATTGTTGGCCACGTTTTGATTGTATTTACTTAATCGTAAAAGTTGGTTGCCATCTTCCATTTTTTAGTTCAAACAGGCTTTTATTAACCCACTTTTCGATTATCGCATCAAACTCTTTTTGAGTCATCTGGTAATAATCGAGATAGAGATCTATAAATTGTTCGGGGTATTTTCCATCATAAAGTTTGACAAGATTGATTGCTTGCTCACGGTGCATTGCACCACGGCGAATTTCAATTCCAGCATCTTGTGTAGCTCTGCCAAAACCAAATTTTAGGTACATCATGTATGCGTGCAAAGAGTAAAGAGCCTGATCATTTTGGGCGAAATTTGTAAATGTCCCGGTGTTCGTATCTGCAGACTCGGTGAGTCCGCATTTTTCTTTTGCTATTAAATAGTTGCGGTAAGGATCCCAATTTTCGAAGTAAGACCAATGGGTAATCTTTAGTTGGTTGTCGCCAATCTCGGACAGTGTAGGAAATCTAAAAAAAGTTAACGCTTCGTCACTTAATTTTGCTTCCTCGAAGACAATGTCTTGGCCTTTCTCAAGGTAAACATCGCGAATAAAATCAATTCCGTAAAACGGCACATTTTTTAGTGCGGTAGAACCCCCATATTCTGTCTCTCCTTCCTCTCCATAAAAAATTAAAGACAAATTGAACTTTGCAGCAATCTTCAGAGGGGTTGCCAATATTGCGATCAGCCATCCGTAGTAGGGAAAACCTTTATGGATAAAACCAAACCTGTTGAGAGTTTGCATAATGTTTCCAGCAGCGCTTACTTGAATATGGTCAAAGCCGCTTGCAATGAAATTCTTTAGATTCTGGTTGCCGAGTTCAAGGCTTAGAGCAGGGGTTACCGTCACGGCAAGTGGGTGCATTCCGTAATTGTGTTTCAGTTGATAAGCAACGTATGAGCCATCTTTGCCACCGCTAACCGGAACAATGCAGTCGAAAGAGCCATCGGTTGACCGATGCTCATCCAGAATTTTGTTCAGTTCGTTTTGTCGAACCGACCAATCGAGCGCCTTTTTTTCTTCTGCCCATTGACACGCGTTGCATCTGCCTTGCTCGTCAAACGTGATGCGCGGCCGCGTCGACATGTTCAAGCAACTTGAACACCAAAAAACGTCACTCATAGCGAATTTAACCTAGCAAATCACCAGGCTGAGAGACCGCCGTCGACGATGATGTTTTGTCCAGTTACATAACTCGACGCATCTGAGGCTAGATAAATCAACGCACCAGTTAGTTCTGACGCTTCACCCATTCGTCCGAGTGGAACTCGGTTCGAATATTTTTTGTTGAATTCACCGTTTTGACCTGAAGCTATACCGCCGGGGGTCAATGTGTTGACACGAATTTTGCTGTCTGCCCAATATGTCGACAGATAACTTGTCAAGCCAATTACTGCAGCTTTTGAAACTGAATAAACAGCGGGAGTATTAATAGCCCTTCCGTTGTATTCAGAACCTTCGTAGATTCGCTGATCGGGCGCCACTACACCGTAGATCGAAGAAATCTGAATTATCGATCCGCCACCTTGCACTTTCATTTGGTTGCCCACATTTTGCGCCACGAGGAAAAGACCATCAATGTTGACCGCCATGACTTCGCGCCAAGTTTGCAATGAATAGTTTTCGAATGGGGCAAAAAACTGATCAAGATTAGAGCCCTTTGAAGCTGCGTTGTTGAGCAAGATGTCAATGCGGCCAAGTTGGTTTACGACCTCTTTGACCATTGACGAAACAGAATCAGGCGAAGTTATGTCGCATGCAAACGCTAAAACTTTTTGATTCTTTTCTTTATTGATTTTCGTCGCAGTCTCATCAGCTTTGTTTTTATCGATGTCGATAATCGCGATGTTTGCTCCGGCGGTGACAAGTGCTTGGCAGAATACTTGACCTAGTAGACCAGCACCGCCAGTTACGACGGCGACTTTGCCAGCGAGGTCGAACATGTTGTCATTTTTCAGATCGCTCACCTAGTGCTGCCTTTCGTCATCATCCATTCAACCACCTCGAAATCAGCCTGTGAATCGATATCAATTGAACGTTCGCGTGGCATCACAAATAAGCGCGTGTTTTTCGTAAACAAAGTTTCATTTTCAAACAACGCATTACGACGCCAGACGTAAATTGAGGCATTCATGTCAAAGCACTGTGGTGAGTCTTGACGACGGTCTACTGAAACTGGAGGTTGTTTTGATAAGTGAACGATGCCGTGTTCGTTAGTTTCGACGAGATTGAAATACGGAGATCGATGGGCTGGCGTACCGGTGATCACATTGTCAGAATTTGTAGATTTCAGCAGTTCAAGCGCACCCAAAATGTCTTCGGGAAGGCGTAATGGTGCAGTTGCGTCTAAGTCGATGATCACATCAAATTGCCCAAACTTTTGTTCTGCCAATTCGACGCAGTGGCGAATTGCTGGAAGCTTTGGCGCCGTGTCTGAAGCCAATTCAATTGGGCGCTCGACTGTGTAAGTCGCGCCGTTGGCAAGAGAGACACTTCTGATTTCGGCACTGTCACTGCTGACAACTATTTGATCAAAGAGTTTTGTGGCGAGGGCTTGCTCGATTGAGTAAACGATCAAGGGCTTTGAGTTGATTGGCCGTAAGTTTTTGTTGGCGACGCCCTTCGAACCCGCGCGCGCACAAATTGTGCAAAGAACCTTCATTGGCTGACCCATTTTTGTTTTTTAGCGGCAGTCTCAATTGCTTCTATTGTGTCGACAACTTTCAACCCTTCGCCAAGTGTGCAGATATTCTGTGAATCACTAGAAATCACAGCGAGATGTTGGGCAGTGTATGAATCATCGGCAGTTACCGAAAACTTGACTTCAAGCTCATTGAATCTTGCGTTATTGCCAACTAAGTCGACGCTGATTGTGCCGTTATTGCCATTGATTGTTATGTTGCGCTGCTTTATTTGGTCTAGATAATTCAGATGAATTGAAACAACGTTGCATTTGGTAGCAGACATCAAGATTGAAAATGTGTCGTCTGTTGTTATTTCGAGATCACTGAACTTTCCACCGATAGCAGTGAGATTTTGCCAATCGCCAAATAAGTGTTGCGCGAGATCTAACTCGTGGCTGAGGTCACGCAAAACTCCACCACCAGAAATATCTTGTGCCGAACTCGAATTTCGGTAGTCGGTATCGGGTCGCCAAGTCGGTAGATATTGACCTACGTAAAAGTTTGCCGATGATAAGTTGCCAAGTTTTGGCAGTGTGTCTTTTAGCCAAATAATCGCCGGGTGAAAACGCAAGTTGTAACCGACAGCGGCAAATGAGAATAAATCTGATCTCAACTTGTGAGGTTTTTCAAACACTGGTTTTTCAATTAACACTCGGCCCTTAAAGTTGTCGCGCATCAGCGTTGAGAGATCATGAAAATGTTGTGAGGTCTGACTAGCGATCACCACGTAATCAAATGATTGCTGCTCTAGCGCGTTAGACAATGATCGAAAATCAGCGGCTGGTGAGCTTGCAGAAATTACAGAAACTTGATGGCCGAGTTGTTTAAGAATTCTTTGATGTCGTGAACCGATTGAGCCAGCACCGACTACGGCTACATTCACTGAATTTCCTGGGGCCATTCACGTTGGGCACGCTCGAGTTCATCGAGACGACCAATGTCTACCCAGTATTCGTGCAACGGAAATGCTGCGGTGCGATGACCGTTTGCAGAGAGTTTCGCAAAATGTGTTGGCATGTCGTAAAAAGTGTCTCCAGGGATGTTCTTCAAGCCATCTTGGCTGATGACATAAATACCCGCGTTCACTAAGTGTCTTTGGATAGGTTTTTCTTCGACGCCAATAATTTGAGTGCCGTCTACCTCAACGACGCCGTATGGCACTTGGTAGTGATCTTCGCGAACAACCATTGTCGCTACGGCACTTTCTCGTTCATGAAAATCTAAAAGGGCATCAACTGAAATACGTGTCAAAAGATCACCATTCATCACGATTATCGGCGCGTGAACATCACGCGGCAGCAACGAAAGCCCACCAGCGGTGCCGAGTCGTGACTTCTCGTGAAGATAACTAATTTTTGCTCCGAGTCGTGAGCCGTCACCGAAATATTCAGAAATGATATTTGCCATGTAATTTACAGAAACAAAGAAGTTAGTAAAGCCTTGATCGATAAAAGATTGGATAATTGTTTCAAGAATTGGCTTGCCGCCGACTTTGAGCATTGGTTTCGGAGTTTCCTCTGTTAGTGGGTGAAGGCGAGTGCCTAATCCTCCCGCCATAATTACGACGGCGTTTGGTTTTTGAGCCGCGCCAATCATGTCGTCGACTGTTAATACATCGACAACCCTGCCTTGGTCATCAACCAAAGGCATTTGGTGAATTCGTTTTTCACGCATCAGTTTTAGAATCGCCGCTCTTGGAGTTTTTGATGCGCTTGTAATCGGCTGACTGCGCATCGCCTCGCCAGCCGTGATGTTTAGGTCTTTGCCCGCCAAAATTGCCTTACGAATATCGCCGTCAGTAACAGTGCCCAGCAGTTTGTTCTCAGAGTCGACGACGAGTGCGATCTGCAGATTGCCTTCAGTAATTGCTTCAATAGTTTGACGCAACGAGGTCGAACTCGAAACGAGGGCATCTCGCCAATTTGACATTGCTTCTATTCTAATTGTGCGGCGGGGTTCCCCACGACGGTGGTATTTGCTTTCACGTGATGTCGCACAACGGCGCCAGCACCAATAACGCAACCTTCACCGATTTCGATGCCTTGAATAATGACAGCGCCGGCACCGACAAATGCGCCACGCCCAAGTTTTACCGCGCCAGAAATTATCGCTCCAGGTGAGACGACTGCATGTGCAGAGATGACAACATCGTGGTCAACTGACGCGCGCGTGTTTATGACAACATTTTCGCCGACTTCAACTCTGTTTTGTAAAACTGCCCCCGCCATTATTTGGGCACTCTGATTGATCTTGCATTCGGCGCCGACAGATGCGGCTGGATGAACTACGCCATCAAACTCAAAACCAAGTTTTGAAAAGCGTTCAAATATTTCGATTCGACCTCGTGTGCTACCAGTTGAGCCCAAACCATTAATCAAGGCTGCATTGATTGGATTAAGTTTTTTCAAATACGAATCATCGCCCAAGACCTTGACCCCGAATATTTCTGAGCCAAGCACGAGTTGTGCGTCGATTATTCCGGCAACTGTCTTTTTTGACGTAACAAATGCGTCAAGTACGACGCGACCGTGACCTCCACACGCGACAAGATAAATATTTTTCATGGGCGAGCTACTCATTGCTAAATGATTTCATTTTCGGCAATGTCGCGAGTTGCCTTTGTGTTGAGTAGAGACCAGTATTCAATCGGTGATCTGCCGGTGCCGGGTCGCTTGATCACGATGTTGTCTTTTGTGAAGACTTCACCAATTTTTATTTGTCTAGCGGCAACGATGCTTCTGCGAGCAATCTTCTTGTTTTGAATCTCAACTTCGGTTGGTATTTTCTCGCCATTGCCGAGGGCAACTTCAAGCTCTCGAATCTGGCTGACCAACATCTTGAATTCGTTTGGCTCAAGTGACGCTTGATGGTCGGGGCCGGGTAATGCGCGACTTGTTGTTAAGTGTTTTTCGATAATCGTTGCACCCATCGCCACTGCGGCAACAGCAAGATGAACCCCGACAGAGTGATCTGAGAAACCGATTTGGCAATTGAACTTGTCGCCAAGGGTCAACATTGCATTCAAATTGACATCTATTGGTTTGGTTGGATAGTCGGTTGTGCAGTGAAGCAAAGTCACACGCTCGCTGATTGCTTTTTTGCCCTCGAGAGTTTCAAACGCACTAGCCATTGAAGTTTTTGTTGGCGCTGCATTTTTTGGCGCCGTCATCGCGAAGGCAATCACCCCGAGCGCCTCAGACACCTCGTCGATAGTGCTCATACCCGTTGAAAGAATTATCTTGTCTGCGCACTGAGCCACTTCAAGCAGAAATGGCGCGTTTGTGAGTTCTCCTGAACCAACTTTTATCGTCTCAAGGCCAAGGGTTTTCGTCAGAAATTCAAGACTTGCTGAATCAAATGGCGTTGACAGAAACTGAATGCCACGGCTTTTGCAGTATTCGTAAAGTTCGCGTTGTTGCTGTTGAGAAAGTTCGAGTGATTGCAGCATTTTCAGTTGCGATTCGCTCGAGCCAGTGTTGGCTATTTGGTATTCAGCCTTGCTCGCATCGGCTGTAACTATTGCTGATGCAATAAATGATTGAAACTTGACGGCATCTGCACCTGCAGATATCGCAGCGTCAACTAATTCGTGAGCAAGTTTTATCGAACCGTTGTGATTAACGCCAGCCTCGGCAATGATGAAAGTTTTTTTTGATTGAGTCATTGAGTTCACGTGATGTCGAAAAAAGTTTTGTGCAGATTTAGTTCTGCATTTTTTAGAGTATCGGCAATGAGCTGTGCAGTGTTGCTCGACTTGTAACTACTGACAGTCTCAGCACATCGTTCACGCCAATTCGGCGACAATGCCGTTTCGATCGCTGTTTGAATTTCTTGCTTTGCAACACCGACATCAATAATTGAATTTGCACGAAGGCGACCGTCTTGGCGACTACCAATGTTTACAGTCGGCTTGCCAAACGCAGGGGCTTCAATTATTCCGCTGGATGAATTGCCAATTACTGCATCGCATAAATTGAGAAGACTTAAATATTTATTTTGCCCTAATGATGCATGCAAAGATCGCCGCTTTGGATCGCGTTGCACAAATTTTGTAATTTGCGACGATAGTTCAGCATTGCCAGGGTCGGCATTTACGCCAGTAAAGACAATTGTGCAATAACTGAATTTTTCGAGAGCTGACAAGACTTGATCAGTTTCTTCAGTTACTGACATGGTGCTACGAGTTGTCGGGTGATACGTGACAAGCAGAATTGGGTTTTTAAGTTCGACATTTAATGCTGCGCTCAGGTCGCTTTTGTCCATCAGTTTGCTTGCCAATGCATTTTCAACCCCAAGGCTGCCGACATTGAACACAGAACTTGGTTGCTCACCAAGTTGCACAACCCGTCTTGCGTATTCTTGCGCGGCAACAAAATGCAGACTCGACATTTTTGTAACAGCATGTCGAATGCTGTCATCAAACGCCCCTGAAGTTAATTCGCCACCATGAATGTGGGCGACTGGGATGTCGAGTATCAAGGCAGCCTGTGCCGTTGCCAGAATTTCATAGCGATCACCGAGTAGCACAACCACATCTGGGTTGAGGCCCGAGAGAGTTTCTGCGATTTGTGATGTCACATTTGCCATCGCTTTTACTGTGGCTAGTTTCGAGTCGTCTGAAAGATCAATCGGCAGTTTGGCAACAGGCACGAAACCGTCGCTTTCAATCTCGTTGATAGTCATGCCATGACTTGGTGAAAGATGAGACCCAGTAACTACAAGTTGAAGTTCAATTTGGGGATCATTTTTCAAAATAAGCAACAACCGGTGCAGTAACCCATATTCGGCACGTGTACCTGTGACTACACAGATTTTTTTAGTCACTATTTTTGCCCCAAATAGTGCCGCGCGCTACTCGGTATGTTGATCAGCGATTGCCACAAGTTTTGTGCAACTGGCAATTTGGCTCGCGGTGAACTTTCATACATCGGCAGAGTGTGTAGCAAGTTCCAGGCGGGTCGACACATGTATCCATCGGCTCGGGCAGCAACCAGCAATTCGTCTCGCAAACTCAAATCTGGCTTATTCAAGCGGATTGTGTTTAGCCAATAATTTGAGGTTGTGCCGTGCGGCTCGGCAACAAATTGCATTGACCCTGCACCAGTAAAACCTTCGGCGTATTTTTTGGCAAGGAGACGTTTGGCAGATAGAAAATCATCGAGTCGGCTTAGTTGCGCGCAACCAAGTGCTGCGTTGATGTTTGGCATTCGGTAGTTGAACGCGACGGCATCATGAATGTATTCGTAGTCATGTGGCATCTTCGCAGTTGTAGACAAATGCCGAATTCGTTGTGCGAGTTCTGCGTCATTGGTCAGAATTGCGCCACCACCGCCCGTAGTTATGGTTTTGTTTCCGTTGAAACTGAGACTGCTACATCTTCCGAATGTTCCTGTGTGGGCATTACCGACATAACTGCCAATTGATTCGGCAGCATCTTCAACGATTACTAAATTGAATTCTTTAGCGACATCAATGAGAGTCGCGATTTGCATTGGATGACCAAAGGTATGCATCGGCACAACCGCACTGATTCTTCGTCCTGTAGTTGTGTTGTGTAGTTCACCATCTCGTAATGAGGCATTCGCACGCAGATGTTCGCGCAGCGCAAGAGGATCTAGACCAAGGGTTTCAGGGTCGCTATCGACAAAGTGAGGAATCGCACCACAGTGTGAAACCGCATTGGCTGTGGCGACAAAACTCAGCGTTGGAACGATTACTTCATCGCCAGGTTTGACACCAACCGAGTGAAGTGCAAGGTGCAAGGCTGCTGTGCCATTGACGATGGCGATCGCGTGCTTTGAGTTGGTGAACTTGGCAAGCCCTTGTTCAAATTCTGAGATGTATTCGCCGACCGAAGAAACCCAACCAGACGCAAGACACTTCGATACCAACTCGTTTTCGCGTTGACCGATGTTTGGTTCATGCAGTGCAATCGGCGAACCGCCAGATTCTCCAAGCACTGACTTTAAAACTGCAAGAAACTCTTGCTTGGAAGGATTGGAAGTCGTCATCTATTTAGAGGTTGTACCGATCAGCCTTGTATCGCGAAAGATTTTTTGGGTTAGAGAACCATTCGATTGTCTTTTTGAGTCCAGTTTCGAAACCGGCAAGACCTTTTAACTCTGGTTGCCAGCCGAGCAGGGTTTTTGCTTTTTCAATCGATGCATGCAGACGCTCAACTTCAGAGTTCTCTGGCCGAACACGTTGTTCGTCGTCGACAAGTTCAAGTTTGGTGTTCATCAATTTGGCGATTGTCTCTGCGGTTTCTTTAATTGAAACCTCGAAGCCGCTGCCAAGATTTATGGTTTGACCAACTATCGCATCGCTCTGCGCAGCGGCAAGAAAACCATTCGCGGTGTCTTGAACGAAAGAAAAGTCACGCGTTGGCGAAAGCGAACCCAGTTTGACTTTTGATTTGTTGGCCAGTTGGCTGATTATTGTTGGGATCACCGCGCGTGCTGACTGTCGTGGACCATACGTATTAAATGGGCGCAAAATGCCCACTGGCACGTCAAACGACGCGTGAAAACTCAGCGCAAGTTGGTCTGCGCCAACTTTCGTCGCCGCGTATGGCGACTGTGGATGCAACGGGTGAACTTCATCAATCGGAATATATTGCGCAGTGCCGTAAACCTCGCTGGTTGAAGTCTGAACGACCCGCTTGACATTGTGGCGCCGCGCCGCTTGCAAAATATTTAATGTGCCTTTGATGTTTGTATCTATATATGTATCTGGTGAGTGATACGAATATGGAATTGCGATCAGGGCAGCCAAGTTGAGAATTACTTCTTGGTTTTCTACTGCTTTGTCGACACCGTGCGGGTCGCGAATATCGCCGGCAAAAATGTCAATGCTGTCGCGAATCGCTTTGTCAGACTCATCAAGCCATCCCCACGAGTTGAAAGAGTTATACAAAACGAATGCTCGAACTTCATGGCCACTCTTGACCAGCGTTTCGACAACGTGCGAGCCGATGAAACCATCCGCACCAGTGACGAGAATTTTCACCGGCTAATTTCCTAGTGAACTTGTGAGAGTAGAAAAAATAAACGCAACAGCAACTGACACGATGACGGCAGCAAAGATGCCGATTGCGAGTGTGCCCAAACCTAAAAACCCGGCAGACCGCAACGTCTGGTCTTTGGTCGAAGATCGATAGAAGTCGGTGTGTTTGTTGTCAACCCGAACCATCAGAGGTTTGTTTTGACCCTTAGAGCGACCGCGATTAGTGAACCAAAATGCGACCATGCTCAGCACGATGATTGCGCTTGACCTGACCGTAACATCAAAGACGGTGAGTGACATGAGTATCGACACAACCACAACTCCTTCTAGCGTATCGCCGACGGTCGCGGGCGAGCAGGAAACCGTTATTGCACCGCGTCAACGCAACATGTGGTGGGCACTTCCACTTTTAACAATTGTTTGGCTTGTGACTGGAGCGCTGATCGCCTCTTCATTAGTGAAAATAAATTATTGGGAAGTCGCCCCAGGGTCAGCAGAAGAAGTTGCATCACGATTTTCGTTCGACAAAAACGCATTGAATCAGGTCACGCGTTACGAAACGTCAGCACCGATCTTGTTTGTTACCGCATACGGATCAAAGTTGAGCGCTCTCGATGCTCTCGTGGGCGTGCTTGATCCCGATGTCGATGTTTTGAATCGCGAAGAGAAGTTTGGCACCATAACTCCGAGTGAGCAAAGACGTCTCGGTTTTCAATCGATGGCTTCGGCGAAACAGATTGCCGAATATGTTGCGCTCAATCGACTTGGTTATGACGTTTCAATTGCGTATGGCAAATTAATTATCGAAAGACTCGTATGCGAAGATGCGCCGCGACCGCTGAGTGCGTGTCTGCAACTTAATCCCGGTGACACGATCACTTCGTTTGATGGCATTGAAATACCGACGCTTTCAGATTTGATGCCGATCATTGCTGATTATTCGCCAGGCGATGTAGTTGAAGTGACGATTACGCCACACAAAACAACCGACAGCGTGACAAAAAAGATCGAGCTAATGGTCAGCCCCGACGACCCAGACAGAACAATCATTGGCGTGTGGCCAGCAGATACGCGAACGGTTGATCTGCCATTTGAAGTCGACATCAATACAGATTCGATTGGCGGTCCGTCAGCCGGTTTACCGTTCACTCTTGCGCTTCTCGACGAACTAACCGCCGGTGAACTTACAGGCGGGGTAAAAGTTGCGGCGACAGGCACGATCGATGGAGACGAAAGTATCGGAGCGATTGGTGCATTGCGCCAAAAAACTGTTGCAGTAAAAGCATCGGGCGCAACAGTGTTTCTCGTGCCGAGTGCTCAAACACCAGAAGAGTTGAGTGCCGCACGTCGGGTTGCTGGTTCGAAGTTGCGCATCGTCCCAGTTGCAAATCTCTCTGAGGCACTGAAAGTTTTAGAAGAGTTGGGTGGCACCGTCATAAGTAATGACGCAATCGAACTATAAATAGGGTTTAATCTTGCCTAATGGCGATTAGCTTCTCTAAACCTGACCCTTCATCGCCGGCCGCAGTCGGATCTGCTCAATTCAATGTCACCCGACGGGGCTATGACCAAGGCGAAGTGCGTGACTTTTTGCGAATGGTCTCGGCTGAATTAGCGCGTTTGCAAGAGCGAGAAAAATTTTTGGAAAGCGAGATGCGTGCGATGCAGACTCGCGGGCTTTCAGATCCTGGCGTGCTTGATGAAGCAACTGTTACGACATTATTAGGAGAAGAAACGGCGCGTGTGTTGTCTGTTGCTCGCGAAGCCGCACAGCAGATGAGAGATCGAGCGGCAGAAACAGCTGAGCGAATGGTTCGCGAGGCGGCAAGCGAAGTTGCAAGAATGCGCGAAGAAGCAGAAATCGAAGCATCGCGTCGCCGAAGTGATGCTTCGTCTGACAGCGAATCTGAGATTGAACTCGCAAAGCAACAAGGTCGCGAGATGGTTAACGAGGCCCGTGCATACCGTGAAAAACTTCTGGCTGAACTTGCGACACGACGCGAACTTGCAAGACAGCAGATTGAAGAATTGATTCGACACCGTGATCGATTGAAAGAGGCGTTTGAGCGTGCGAGTTTGGCCGCAAGTGGTGCAGTCGGCGACTTGACAGACTTTGATGCCGCAGCAGAAGAGTTTCAACAGGCCGTGCCAGTTGTAATCGAAACCTCACCAATCAGTGTCATTAAACCCCAAGAGGTTGAGCCGTCAAATGTTTTGCCGTTCGATCGCGAAAAATTTGAAGATGATGTTGAGCAACAAGTTCAACCTGTCAGCGAAGAGTCAAAGCCCGAGATTGCTGTAGATGAGATTGTTGAGACTCCTGAAGTTATAAATGTCGACAGTGTTGTCGAAATTAAAACAGTTGACAGCATTGAAACCAGCCAAAGCCCAGACGAAGAGCCAGACAACGGTCATCGGGCAAAAATTGTGCAGATGTTCGGCCGCACTTCGCGTCGCTTACACCCCTCAACCGATAAGCCAGAAGTTGAAATACAAGAAACTTCTGCACCAGAAAAAATTGAGGAGTCTAAAGAGCCCGAGCCAACGGCAAAAAAGACAAGCGTTGACGACCTCTTTGCACGATTGCGTGAGTCCGGAGCTCAAAGTGTTGCTAGTTCGGTAAAGAACTCAACGGCCCCGACAAAAAAAGAAAAACTTTCAGAAACGAAAGTAAAAGCACCAACACCGATTGAACCAGATCTGAAAATGTTCGAACGCCGAGATACTGCCCTCGTTGCAGTCGACGAAGTTGTAGCCAAGAAGTTGAAACGAGTGCTCGCCGATGAAGAAAACGCAATGCTCAATTATCTGCAGTCGAAAAAAGCGCAAGTTGCCCTTGAAAAAGTGTTGCCGAGCGTTGAAAATCAGTTGCAAAATTATGTCGAAGCAACGAGCAAAGAGTTGGTTGAAGCCGCAATGTCTGGAGCTCAGTCTCTTTCAAAGAGCCTGAAAGCTGATTTGCGTAAGAAAGTCAGCAATACTTCGGTCATGCAGGTCATGTCAAAGAAACTTGCAGATGACATTGTTTATCCACTTCGTGAACGCATTCAAAAATGTGTCGAAAGAAGCGCCGGTGACGCGAGTGAAATGTCGAGTTTGATCCGCACTGTTTATCGCGAATGGAAGATGCAACAAATAGACAAGCTCGTCGGCGATATCTCGCGCCTTGCTTACAGTCGCGGTGCGTACTTGGTTTTAGAAACAGGAACAAAAGTTTGTTGGATGGTTGATCCAAACGGGCCGCCGTGTTCTGATGCCGAAGATAATTCGCTCGCTGGCCAAGTTGCATGCGGTGAAAAATTTCCTACAGGACATGAGCACCCCGTGATTCACTCGGGATGCAAATGTCTCGTAGTGCCAGCACCGCGATAGTCTTTCCAGCGTGCGGAACCCCTCCGACTTACCCCGTAATCCACGCAACCCGCGTTCAGGTGGCGGCGGATTTACGCTGAGTTCGTTTAAACGAGGACGAACAATTTGGTCAGCAATTCTGGCAGTTTTTGTCATCGGCGGAATTTCAATCCGAAGTTTGACCGGTTTTTATGTAGATGTTCTTTGGCACAACTTGGTCGGCCGATCAGATGTTTTCTGGGGCGTGTTGACCACCAAAGTTGCTCTCGGGGCAGTGTTTGTCGCTATCTTCACGCTGGTCGCGCTGCTTAATTTATGGTTGGCTGATCGATTGGCGCCGAGCGATGTGCCGGTTTCACTTGAGCAACGCGCTCTTGCGGGATATCGCCAACTTGTCGCAACACGTCAATGGTTGGTTCGAGTTGTTATCTCGTTTCTTCTCGGTCTACTAGTCGGTTTGCCGGCATCCTCGCAATGGCAAGACTGGCTGTTATTCAGAAATGCACAGTCGTTTGGCCTAAAAGATCCGCTGTTTAATCGTGATGTCAGTTTTTATGTGTTCAAGTTGCCATTTATTCAGTTTTTGATTAGTTGGTCTCTCGCGGCGTTGATTTTGATTTCACTTGTCACATTCATCGCACATTATTTGAATGGTGCGATTCAGTTGCAGATTCAAGGTCGACATGTCACCCCTCAAGCCAAAGCACATATTTCGGTTCTGTTTGCACTGATAGCGGTTTCAAGAGCAGTGAGTTACTGGTTTGGGCGATTTGAACTGACAGCGTCGACTCGTAGTGTCGTGCAGGGCGCGACATTTACAGACGTCAATGCACAATTGCCTGCGACGAGTTTGATGATTTTGGTTTCGCTTGCAGTTTCGGCGCTGTTTCTATGGAATGTCTGGCAAAAGAGTTGGCGATTGCCGGTTCTTGCGACAGTTCTTTGGATTGTTGTCGCTTTAGTTGCCGGGCAGATCTACCCAGCGATCGTTCAGCGGTTTTCGGTGCAGCCAAACGTCAGCACCAAAGAATTGCCATTCATCGAGCGCAACCTGTTGGCGACTAAAAATGCGATGGGTCTTGATTCGGTTAGAAGTGTCGAAGTTGGATACGAGCAGATTTCCAGTGCTGATGTCGTAAGTGACTCAGAGCCGCTTTCTGACGTTCGTCAACTCGACCCGATTCAAATGCGAGACCGATTCATATTAGATGAAGGCCAAACTTCTTTTTATGCAATTCGAGATCTAGATGTTGATCGATACAAAATTAACGGCCGCGAACAACAAGTTTTGGTGGCGGCGCGCGAACTAAACACCGCTGGTATCCCAAACCGCACTTGGGTTTCTCGACATCTTTTGTATACACACGGTTGTGGCTTGATCGCAGCCCCTGCAAGCAAAGTAACCATTGACGGTCGACCGATTTACGTAGATCTAGATATTGATCGACCCGAACTTTATTTCGGAGAAGGTCTTGACTCGTATGCGTTGGTGAAAACGGGTGAAGTCGAGCAGGCCTGTGCGGATACAAAGGCGCAAGAATATTCAGCCAAAGGTGGCGTTGAACTTTCATCGCTCGCTCGCCGAGTTGCATTTGCGGTTCACTTTGGTGAATACAACTTGTTCGGTTCATCACTTTTAGACGATCAATCGCAAATTGTCTTTATTCGCAATATCAAAGAACGCATCGCAAAAGTTGCTCCATTTTTGCGACTCGATGCCGACCCGTATCCAGTTGTTGTCGATTCAAAAGTTCAATGGGTTATAGACGCGTTCACCATGACGGATCGATATCCATACGCCCAGCAGGCCAATATTGATCAACTGACGCTTGGTAGTGGTTTAAACACTTCGTTTAATTATGTTCGCAACAGCGTAAAAATTGTGGTCGATGCCTATGACGGTTCGATGACTTTTTATGTCGTAGATCAAAATGATCCGATTATTAAGACTTGGCAGGCAGTGTTTCCGAAGTTGTTTACTTCGGTTGATCTTGCGCCAAAAGAATTAGTAGACCACTTCAGGTATCCAGAAGATCTGTTTAGAGTGCAGACAAACACCTATGGTCGCTATCAATTTGATGACGCGAAACTATTTTTCAATCGCGACGCAGCATGGAGCGTTGCTCAAGCACCTGCAACCGAACCTGAGGGTTTAACCGGCGTTATTGCTGGAGATTTCAGGACCGACTTGAATGCTGCAAACACTGGCGAAGTTAGGGATGCAAGCGTGGCACGATTCGAGCCTTATTACACGATGTTTCACGAACCGCGTTCGAGCGCGAAATCGGGCGTGTTTTCGATGCTGCGACCGTTTGTACCGTTCTCGGCTGACAACGCTCGAAAAGAACTTCGTGCTTTCATGGTCGTATCAAGTGACCCAAAGACATATGGGCAGTTGACGGTTTACGAAGTTGCTGGTCCACTGCCCGAAGGTCCGGCAACCGTTGCAGCAGAAATCGGTAGCGATCCTGTGGTCTCGCAGCAAATTACTTTGCTTGACCAAAGAGGGTCACGAGTTATTTTTGGCGACCTGCAGTTAATCAACGTCAGCAAAGGTCTGGTCTATGTTCGACCACTATTTGTGCGACCTGACGACCCAAGTGCAAAGCAGATTTTCGTTCGAAAGTTTTTGGCGTCATACAACAACCGCGTTGTAATGGACGATGATCTAACGGCCGCAATTTCTAAGTTGTTCCCCGGGTTCGACAAAAATCTTGGCGACCGTATCGATGACGGCTCAGTCGAGGTGTTGCCAGATGCATCTGACGACTCAGCCAATTCATCTACTTCATCGACTCTGCCATCGAGTGGCGGAAGTTCAGAAAGTCTTGAAACTCCGGCTGCGTTGCTCGCTCGAGCAGAAGAGTTGTTTGCACAAGCAGATGCCGCACTTGGCACCACCCCACCTGACTTTGCGCTTTATCAAAAGCGCTTGGCCGAAGCACGCGAATTGGTCAGTCGTGCAATTGCCATCGTCGGCAATTAGTTTTTGCTTACTTCGCTCGTCTGATTTGTTCAATAATTTCGGCGAGATCTTGTCGAAACGCTATTTCGTAGCGTGCTTGCTCGTTAGCAATGCGAATTTGGCTGGTGCGAAGTTGTTCGAGCGCTTCGCGTGAAGCTGATTCGTCGGCTGTTTTAGCAAGCGACTCAATTTCGGTACCAAGTTCGTGAAGTTGATGCGATAACTCGGTAGTCATTGTTTTGAGTCGTGCGTCAATAATTGTTATTTTCTGGTCAAGACCATTTGTCGCAGCAGTCACCAACGAGAGTGCGTTTGTTCGTTTTGTAAGTTCGCTGCGAAGATCGGCCAATTCGTTCTTAAGAACTTCGAGGTCTGACTGTGTCGCCTTTGGTGTTCGTTTGAAGAGTGGCATCGCATCAGCGATTATGTCATGTCGCTGGTAGCCTGAGTGGCACGACGCGGGGTGGAGCAGTCCGGTAGCTCGTTGGGCTCATAACCCAAAGGTCGTAGGTTCAAATCCTACCCCCGCCACCAATTCTCTGTAAGTTGCTAGTCATCACTTTCGCTCATCGAGGTAACAATGAACAGACTTGAACAAGTGCGAGCAGTTCGTACAGCGCTTCGAAGCGGAACCCCAACCATCGGCAGTTGGATGCAGATTCCAGAATCAAATATTGCCGAAATTATGGGACGCGCTGGTTATCAGTGGGTGGCTATCGACATGGAGCATGGTCCAGTTGCTGTAAACCAACTTCCAGATATTTTTCGCGCACTCGAACTTGGTGGCACGCTGCCACTAGCCCGTGTTGCCAGCCCGTTACCGATTAATTGTCGTCAAGCACTTGACCAAGGTGCGGCAGGTGTGGTTGTGCCGATGATTTCTTCGGCTGCGCAATTGCAATCGATCATCAGCGAGTGTCACTGGCCACCGCGCGGTCGTCGCGGTGTTGGGTTTCAACGTGCGAATGTTTTCGGCAAGTTTTTCGATGCCTATATGCAAGAAGCACAAGAGTCGTTGGTAATTGCACAAATCGAACACATTGATGCGGTTAACAATCTTGATTCAATTGTCAAAGTCGAGGGTCTTGATGCAATTATGGTCGGGCCATACGACTTGTCGGCCTCGCTTGGCGTAACTGGCGATTTTGAAAATCAAAAATACAAAGATGTACTGAGCAAGATTCTCGACGTTTGTGCCAAGCAAAAGATGGCATGTGGCATTCACGTTGTTCAACCTGATACACAAATGCTCAATCGCCGAATCAGCGAGGGCTACACCTTTATTGCGTACGGCGTAGATACGGTCTTTTTGAATCACGGCGCAACCGCTCCCAAGTGATTGAGAATTTAAACTAGGCGAATGACCGCAAAAGTCTTAAGAGTCGGCATCGCGGGCTATGGCGTCGTCGGCAAACGGCGTGGCGATTGTGTTGAGCGTCATCCAAACCTAAAACTTGTTGCAGTTTGTGACCGTGTATTTACGACCGACGGAGTCTTGCCGAACGGCGTCGCGCATTTTCGAACATACCAACAATTATTGCAACAAGATCTGGACGTGCTGATTGTTTGCATGACAAACGACATTGCGGCTGAAGTAACTATTGCCGGCCTGAATCTCGGCTTGCATGTTTTCTGCGAGAAACCGCCAGGTCGAGACATGAGCGATATTGCGAGCGTGATTGCAACCGAGAAGAAGAATCCACAATGTCGATTGATGTACGGATTTAATCATCGCTACCACGATTCGGTGCAAGATGCCATGAAGATTATTCGTAGCGGTCGTTACGGCAACATCATTAACATGCGCGGTGTTTACGGCAAATCAAAGTTGATAACTTTCAACCAGGCTGACTGGCGCGCGAAACGAGAAGTCGCCGGTGGTGGGGTGCTCTTAGACCAGGGCATCCACATGGTTGATTTAATGCGATTGATTGCCGGCGAATTCATCGACGTACAAAGTTATGTTTCAAACGGTCATTGGGGTTACAACGTCGAAGACAATGCATATGCGCTGATGCGCACTGAGCAAGGTGTTGTGGCGATGCTCAATAGTTCGGCAACTCAATGGCGACATCAGTTCAGTTTGGATATAAATATGCAACGCGGTGGTGTGATTTTGCGTGGCATTTTGACTGGCTCGAAGAGTTATGGCAACGAGACGATGACTCTCGTTACGGCTGATCCAGATCGAGATAACGGTGACCCCAAAGAAGAATTGTTCGAATATAACGACGACCCATCATGGGATCGTGAAATCGCGGCATTCACGCAGAGCGTTCTGAACAATGAACCAGTACAAAGTGGCACCTCGCAAGATGCATATCGCACCATGAAGCTTGTTTACAAAATTTATTATGCCGACCCAATCTGGCGAGATCAATTTAAAATTGAAAACCCAGAGGTTGAGTAGTGGCAAGCATCACAATAAACGACGTTCATGGCTTTACAGTCTTGGTGACTGAGCTTGTCGAAAAAGTCGGCAAAAAATTTATTCGTACCAATAACGCTGCAGCAAAAAATGTAACCGATTTACAAATTGGTGGTCGTGAAATCAAACTTGAAGCCGACACGATGCTCGAAAAAGAGCTGATCAAAGGACTGTCTCTTACTGGCATCGCGATTCTGAGCGAAGAGACAGGCTTTATCCCCGGCAAATCGCTACCTCAACTCTTGTGGGTGATCGACCCACTTGATGGCAGTTACAACTTCAGTCGCAATCTTGGTCCATCGATGATTTCAGTCGCACTTTGGGACTCAAACGAACCAATTTTGGGAGTGATGTTTAATTTGGTCACTAAGCAGATGATTTTTGGTGGGCCACAGATTGGCGCTCATGTCGGCAAGAATCCTGTGACCGTTTCAGATCGCAAAGATCGTGGTCAGGCAACTTTAGTAACTGGGTTTCCGAGTCGATTTCCGATCAGTGATGCAAAAGCGGTGGCGAGTTTTGCCGAAATTCTCACAAGTTTTGGCAAAGTGCGAATGATTGGCTCGGCTTGCGCATCACTTGCATTGGTGGCCACAGGTAGTGCTGATGTTTATGCTGAACATAACATTATGTTTTGGGATATCGCCGCTGGTCTGGCGATTGTCAACGGCGCGGGCGGCACTTTTGAACTAGAAGGTGTCAATCTGTCAGAAGGTATTTTCAGCGAACCTTGCACGGTTGTAGCAAGCAACAACAAGTTTGGTGTCTCAGTGACAATGTTCGACAAAATGCGTGGTCTCGCATGACGATTCTCGATACTGGCGTCAAGATTGTTCGCAACGTAGGACGGTTTACGTTTGGCGATGGCGCCGTATCTGGCGTGGCCGATCTAGTTGCCTCGAAGCGAAGTGATAAATCTCCGCACGCAGTGTTTTTAATTGATGATTATTTTAAAAATGAGCACTACATCGCAAGTTCGCTTGGGGCAAAACCGACTGACGCCGTGCATTTTGTGAGCACGGTTGATGAACCAACGACACAAGGTATCGACGAGTTAGTTACTGTACTGAAGAAATCTGGTCACGCTGAACCCGCAACAATTGTTGGTTTCGGTGGGGGCATAACTCTTGATACAGCCAAAGCGATTTCGAATCTGCTGACAAATGGTGGCAAGGCCGCCGACTATCAAGGTTGGGACTTAGTACGAGTGCCGGGCGTGCACAAGATTGGCGTGCCAACAATCTCTGGCACTGGTTCAGAAGCGACGCGAACCTGCGTGATGACAAATGTTGAAACTGGTTTGAAGTTGGGCATGAATAGTGACTTCACAGTTTTTGACCATGTGGTGCTTGACCCAAGTTTGACGCGCACGGTACCGCGCAACCAATATTTTTATACGGGCATGGATGCCTACATTCATTGCATTGAAGCGCTCGCCGGCTCTTATCGCAATGCAATTGGTGATGCATACTCACGCGAGACGGTGAACTTGTGTCGCAATGTGTTTTTGAGCAACGACATGATGGCCGACGAACGTCGTAGTGATCTAATGGTCGCAAGTTATTTGGGAGGATGTGCGATTGCCACGAGTTATGTCGGCGTAGTTCATCCGTTTTCGGCTGCGTTGAGTGTCGTGTTTGGTTTGCATCATTGTGTGGCTAATTGCATCGTGCTCAATGCTTTGGGTGAGTTTTACCCTGAAGCACATGCTGAATTTCGCAAAATGATTGAGTTGCAAAAAGTTGAATTGCCAACTGGTGTATGTGCAAATCTCACTGACGAACTGCGTTCGGCTCTGATTGCCGCGACGATAAAACATGAAAAGCCACTGACAAATGCACTTGGCAGCAACTTTCGTTCAACGCTTACCGACGCAAGGATCATCTCACTGTTCGAGAAGATGTAAAGATCTCAGAGTAAAATCAATACATGCCTGGATACGAGCTAATTGGCGCTGAAGAACAGGCTGAAGTTGACGATATTTTTCAACACGGCGGTGTTTTATTTAGGCACTCGTTTGACGCAATTCGACAAGACAGGTGGAAGGTTCGGGACTTTGAGCAGGCCTTCGCAAAGTCGATGGGTGTGCCCCATGCGCTTGCGGTTACGTCAGGCACTGCCGCACTTCGCGTCGCACTCGCAGTTTTAGATCTGCAACCAGGCGACGAAGTAATCACGCAGAGTTTTACTTTTGTCGCCACGGTCGAGGCAATTATCGAGTCTGGTGCGACACCCGTGTGTGCCGAGATTGATGGCACGTTGAACTTAGACCCAGACTCATTGAAGAAATTAATCACGCCAAAGACAAAAGCAGTTATTGCTGTGCACATGTTGGGCACGCCAGCGAATCTCTTTGAAATCGAAAGCATTTGTCGTGAACACAAAGTCACTTTGATTGAAGACGCAGCATGGGGTTGCGGTGGTTCTCTTGATAGTCGGCCACTAGGTGCTTGGGGTCGAATGGGCACATTTAGTTTTGACTTTGCAAAAACCATGACAACCGGTGAAGGTGGCATGATCGTTTTTCAAAACGAAAAAGATTACAAAGCGGCTGCCGCATGGCACGATCACGGTCACGAAAATAATCCTGCTGTACCGCGTTGGGAAGACACTCGTGCGAGTAGCGGGTTCAACTATCGAATGACTGAGATGCAGGGTGCAGTTGGCTTGGCCCAGTTGAGAAAACTCGCATCAGTAGTGTCAGCACAACGCAAGAATCGAGATGCCATGTGGACAGCAATAAGTGCTTTGCCTGGCATCACTGCGCGCGAAGTGCCTGCAGGTTCATATGAAACTGCAGATGCATTAGTTTTCAGTGTTAAAGACAACGCGACTGCACGACAGTGCCGAGATGCCCTTGTCGCCGAAGGCTTATCGACCAAGATTTTGCCCGAGGCTGTGACTTGGCATTTTGCTGGAACGTGGACTCACATGCCCGAACTCGTGGCGCGTCATGGCGGCGACTTGTCTAAGGCGTTTGCGAGTTCGCGCGCCAGACTCGAGTGTGCTGTATCTCTGCCGGTCGTCGTGAAAATGGACGAAGCCGTGCCGGCCAGACTGCATAAAGCCTTGTCGAAAGTTCTACGGTAATCAACATGACTTCACCGGTCATCTCTGTGATTGTTGCTTCATATAACCAAGAAAAATACATTTCGCGATGCCTTCGTTCATTGATTTCGCAGACAATTTCGCGTGACAAGTTTGAGATCGTTGTTATCAATGACGGCAGTACCGATCGCAGTGCATCAGTACTTAACGAATTCGCTAGTGAGATCGTGCTGATTAACAACGACAAAAATATCGGTCTGCCTGCTTCGCTTAACAAAGCAATTCGGCGAGCTCGAGCACCATTTGTAGTGCGGGTTGACGCCGACGACTATGTCAATGCGCAGTTTTTGCATTTGTTGCATGAGTTTTTGCGTGAGAACAAATATATGGATGCTGTCGCATGTGACTATTTATTGGTAGACGATCAAGAAGAAGTCTTAGGTCGAAAGAACTGTCTGGTAGATCCGATCGCATGTGGAATCATGTTTCGCACAGAGCAATTGATCGAGATCGGGCTATACGACGAAACTTTTTTGCTTCACGAAGAGACAGATCTTCGCTTGCGGTTCACGAAGAAGCATCAAATTCATCGACTCGAGTTGCCTTTGTATCGCTATCGCCGTCATGAGAACAACGCCACGAATGACGCGGCCGCAATGGAGCATCACCGCCAACGCATAATCGAAAAGCACGGTAGCGAGTCAACAAAGTGACGGCACAAATTAAATTTGGCGGTCGCGTTGTTGGTCAAAGTGATTTGCCATATGTAATAGCTGAGATCGGTGTTAATCATGAAGGCTCACTGGCGACAGCAAAGCTGTTAATTGAGTCAGCAAAGCGTGGTGGCGCCGACGCGGCAAAGTTTCAGACGTATAAGGCGGGGTTGATTGCATCGAAGTTTTCGCCTTCGTATTGGGATACGAGCAAGGAACCAACAACCAGCCAATACGAGTTGTTCACCAAGTATGACGCGTTTGGCGAGGCTGAATATAAAGAGTTAGCAGCCCACTGCAAAAAACACGAAATCGAATTCGTCTCGACGCCGTTCGACTTGGGCGCAGTTGACATGTTGAATCCGCTGGTGCGGTACTTCAAAATCGCGTCTGCAGATATTACAAATCCACCGCTATTGAAAAAAGTTGCTGCAACTGGCAAGCCGGTTATCTTGTCGTCTGGCGCCTCAAATATCGACGAAATTGATGCAGCCTTGACGATTTTGCGTAGTTCTGGCGCCAAACAGATTTGTTTGATGCACTGTATTTTGAATTATCCGACCCGCAACGAAAATGCACATCTGGGCATGTTGATTGATTTGCGCAATCGATATCCCGAACTATTGCTCGGTTACTCTGACCACACTTTGCCAAACGAACAAATGACCAGTTTGATTTCGGCACACCTTCTTGGTGCAGTGGTGCTTGAAAAACACTTCACTCTCGACAAAACATTGCCCGGCAACGATCACTATCACGCAATGGATGAAAAAGATTTGCTCCGATTTCAGAAAAGCGTAAAACAAGTTCATGAATTGCTGGGCCCATCGCGAGCCAAGGCTCCGATCGCAACTGAAGAAATTTCGCGATTGAATGCCCGTCGCAGCATTGTCTTAACGCAAGATTTGAAATCTGGCCACAAACTTAGCGAGCAAGATCTCATTGCCAAACGTCCCGGAACTGGCATTAGCCCGATGAATTGGGATGAAGTAATTGGCAGAAGTGTGTCTCGCGATTTGCCAGAAGATCACATTCTGACTTGGGACGATCTCACTAAACCATGAGTCGGGTCGTCGCCGTCGTACAGGCGCGCATGGGTTCTTCGAGATTTCCGGGCAAGATGATGGCAAAACTCGGTGATCAAGAACTAATGAGTTGGGTATTGACACGTGTTTGCGATGCCAAAGAGCTTGATCAAGTTGTTCTTGCAACATCAACGAGTGGTGACGACGACCAACTTGTTGAAGTGGCGTCAAATTTCAAAGTAATGGTCGTTCGGGGTAGTCAAGATGACGTTCTAGATCGGTTTGTTCAAGCATCAAGAGAATCAAAAGCAGATTTAGTCGTACGAGTTTGTGCTGATAATCCATTTGTCGCCGCCGAAGAGATTGATCGCTTAGTTGTGGCGCATAAATCTGGCAGTTTTGACTATTCGTGTAATCACCAGCAACGACTTGGCAACCGATATGCCGATGGCTTTGGTGCTGAGGTTGTTTCGACGTCATTGCTCAACGAAATCTCGAAATTGACAACCCAGACAACGCATCGAGAGCACGTCACAAGTTATGTTTGGGATAACTCAGCAAAGTTTAGGATTCAGGCTGTTATGGCGCCATCTGACTTGGCGTTTCCTGAAATAAAACTTGATATTGATACGCCTGAAGACCTACAAAAGTTAAATGAGTTCGTTCAAAAATATGCGATAACTACGGCTTGCAGTGCAGCAAAAATCGTGCAAGCCTTCCATGAATTTACAAATTCTTGAGTAGCGTGCAGGCATGTCAAATTCAAAACCAAAAGTTGAGATCCCAAATACTCCTGCACCGACCGATTTAGTAATCGAAGACATCACGGTTGGTGATGGCCAAGAGGCAGTTAGTGGCAAGAACGTTTCAGTGCACTATGTCGGCGTGGCGTGGAGTACATCAAAGCAGTTCGATGCTTCGTGGGACCGCAACGAACCGTTTGAGTTTGGTCTGGGCGCAAGTCAAGTGATTGCTGGTTGGGACAAGGGCGTTGCAGGCATGAAAGTCGGTGGTCGTCGCAAACTGACGATTCCGCCAGACATGGGTTACGGCAGTCGTGGCGCCGGTGGTGTTATCAAGGGCAACGAAACACTCGTGTTCGTTGTTGATCTGCTGAACGTCTTTTAGTCAGCCGAAATTTGTTTTTTGCGATAGTGATTGCGGCATAGCAACTCGTATCGCACAACATCACCAAACAGCGGCGCAATCGTATTCTTGTCGGTATCTCCGACCATCACGGTTTCGCCTTCAAGCACAACTTTGTCGTTCACCAAACGGGCGTTGTTAGTCGCTCGGGCGCCACACCAACAGCGCGCTTCGACTTGCATCTCAATTCGTTGATCAGCTATTTCAAGCAATCTCCGCGTGCCATCAAAAAGCAAACCCTTAAAGTCGGTGATCAGGCCGAAGGCATAAACATCAACATGCAGCTCGTCGACAATCAGCGCAAGTTGATCGCATTGCTGGGTTGTACAGAACTGAGCCTCGTCACAGACGATAAATTGCAACGGCATTCTTGATAGCGCCAATTCGTAAAGATTTAGTCCCGGATCCATTTCGATTGCCGGTGTTGATACGCCAAGTCGACTTGTCACCTGACCGCCGTCGCGGTCGAGTTTTGTCAGCAGTAGACCAGCCAAGCCGCGACTCGTTAAGTTGTGATTGATTTGCAGAGCGAGCGTGCTCTTTCCAGAACCCATCGTGCCGTAGTTGAACCGCAGTGTTGCCATCTCAGGGCGAAACGCTACCTCGCTTTGCTGGTTATCAAAAAAGCGCAGTAGCGAATTAGGGTAAATGCCTAATGACGCCGTCTGAGCTTGCAAAATTTATTGATCACACTTTGCTGGCGCCTGAAGCGACAACTCAAGACATCGTCAAACTTTGCGAAGAAGCCAATGCGATGAAAGTCGCTGCAGTTTGCATCTCGCCTTCGCGATTGCCAATACCGACTGGATTATTGTCGGGCGAAATCGCACTCGCATGCGTAACAGGCTTTCCATCTGGCGCACACACGCCCGCGACTAAGGCCTTCGAGGCCGCAAATGCTGTTAAGCACGGCGCTACAGAGATCGACATGGTTGTAAATCTGGGTTTCGTGTTCGACTCGATGTGGCTAGAACTTGGTGATGAAATCGCAAAAGTTCGCAAGAGCATTTCTGAGTCTGTCAAATTGAAAGTGATTATTGAGTCTGCGGCACTAACAGATGAACAAATTGTTATGTCATGTCGAGTTGCAGTTGCCAACGGTGCCGATTTTGTCAAAACATCGACAGGCTTTCATAAGTCTGGTGGTGCAAGTGTGCACGCTGTGCAGTTGATGCGCGCAACGGTCGGCAATTCAATTGGTGTTAAAGCAAGTGGCGGTATTCGCACTCGCGAATCGGCACTTGAAATGATTAAAGCTGGCGCATCACGACTTGGAACGTCTGCAACGAGCGCGATTTTGTCTGGTTAGTTCAAAAACCACTCATCGGCAACGACTTTCGTTGTAGCCAATTGTCATCGGGGTAGTTCGCAGTTCCGTCGATGGCGTGAATCGTGTACGCGTGCCGAGGTTTGTCACTCGTGTTGGGGCCCGATCGGTGAGGCAAAGTGCCATTGAGCAAAATCAACGTGCCGCGTTCTGCCTCAAGCGGCACGAGCCCCTCAGTTGGGTATGGTGTCGAATCAAAAACTTCGTTGAAAGTTGATTTGCGATCAGGTGTCAGGCGATTGCGAGACTTGACAGGTATTCGGTGCCCACCAGGAAGTGCCCACATGCATCCGTTTTGAGTGGTCGCGTCATCGATCGCGAACCAAAAACCGATTACCGATTGTGGTTCGGTCCATAGATAGGTGTGGTCGACATGGCAAGTTACTTCGCCGCCAATTCGCGGCTGTTTAAAGATGTACATCGACTGCAACAGTTGTGATTGTTTCAAGCCGACCGAGTCAGCAACCGCCGCCAATCGAGTCGAGTGACTGAAATCTTTAAACACAGGATCGAGATCGTGCATGGCGTGACCGAGTTTGTTGAGGCAAAGATGGGCGTCTTGTCGCAACTCGCCATGTTCGTCGAATGCATCTTTTTCAAAAAAACAGCGAATCTTGTCGCCGCTGGTCAAAAAATAATCGTCTGAAGCATGCACAGCAGTGCCATCAGCCGTGAACACAGTTGCTTCTTGTGGCGACGGACAATATTTTTTTGCCAACACCATTGCTTGCGCGCGTAGTTTTAAACAAGCGTCGTCGTCGACGAAATTAGGCAGAACTAGGTATCCGTTTTGACTAAAGAATTCGACTTGCGCGGTGGTTAAACCGTCTTGAGTGATCATTGTTGTTAGTCAGCCTTCGGGTTTACGAAAACTGACTCTTCCGGAAACGCAACTGGCAACATTTCGCTGAGTTTGCGTGGTTCGCCGTTTACTTCGAGCAGCATGTTTGCTCCGCCGTGCTCCCAAAGCAACTGTCGACAGCGACCACACGGAGTCACAGCCTCGTCATTGCCGACCGTGCAGATGGCGACCAGGCGTCCGCCACCAGAGCGTGCCAACTCGCTGACAATGCCGCATTCTGCGCAAAGAGTCATGCCGTATGAAGCATTTTCAACATTGCAACCTGTGATGATTCGACCGTCGTCTACAAGTGCCGCAGCACCAACTTTGAATTTCGAATATGGAGCATATGCATTTTTTGCTACGGCCAAAGCAGTACTTCTAAGCAAGGCCCAGTCGATTGGTTTGGTCATGATGTAGGCAAGAGTAGTGCGAAATACGGTTCTAGTTATTGTTGACACTTGCCAATACTTGTTCGCCCAGCAATTTAACTTTGTTGACGGCAGATTTGTGGTCGATTGTCAGGCATTTGCGATCGCGCACCACGATGTCACCATCGACAATCACGTGACGAACATCAGCCCGAGTCACGCAAGTTGCAATTGTTGTGTGCGGGTCAAAGTTTGGCGTCAGCGACGGCGAGTCTGCATCAAGAATAATTATGTCAGCACGCTTGCCGACTTCGAGAGAACCGATCATGTGATCAAGCTGCAATGCCCGAGCGCCATTGATTGTTGCCATGCGAACAAGTTCGACGGCAGGCAACACAGCGGGGTTCTTGGCGAATGTCTTTTGCATGTAACCCGCGAGACGAATCGCAATCCATAAATCGATGTCGTTGCCAGATGCCGGACCATCGGTGCCGAGCGCGACGTTTACGCCTGCGCGCTGCAGATCTAAAATTCTGGCAACCCCACTAGCAAGTTTGAAATTTGATGCAGGACAATGAACGACTGTGGCTGAGTTTTGTGCGATCAACTCAATGTCGGCGTCGCTTAAGTGAACACCGTGGGCGAGCACGGCTCGGCGCAATAATTTTGTGTCGTTGAGAACTTGAATCGGACTGCGACCACCATGACGCTTGGCAACTAATTGCATTTCACCAACTGTTTCTGACGCATGAACATGAATTCGTGCTTCGAATCTCGCTGCTAGATCAGTGAGCAAACGCAGTTGATCTTCGTTGAGCAAATATGTGCTGTGAGGTGCAACCCAACCAGTAGTGCCGATTGAGTCTCGAGGTGCTTGAAGCCATTGGGTGGCCCACTTCAGACGATCTTCAAACTTAAGTGGCTCAGGGCCATCGGATTCTAAAAAGTTTGGCCCAGTTTGTAGTCGCATAGAACTCGCCTTTGCGACTTCGACTGCTGCTTCAGGCAGGTAATACATGTCGAGAGAAGTGGTAATGCCACCGAGCAGAGACTCGAGTGCGGCGAGTTCAGTGCCGGCATATACGGCTTCATAATTGAGTACGCGTACTTCGGCTGGCATTAATCGAGCAAGGAAGTCTTCAAGGCTCATGTCATCACCCAGACCGCGAAACAGTGTCATGCCGAGGTGAGTGTGCGCATTGATCAAACCTGGCATCACGATTGCGCCATTTGCATCAATTGTTTCGAGTGCATTGTTGGCGATTGGTGATGAAGAAATTGCACGAATCGAACCGTCACCACCAACTACTAAAGAACCGTTTTCGATAACTGAAGCTGACTTATCAACAGTCACAATTTGCGCATTAGTTATTGCTAATCGGTCTTGTGTATTAATTGGCATTGCTATTTCTTTTCAGCTTCAAGATCAATTTGTTTGAGAATCGTGGCTAGCAGTCCACCAACGCGTGACGCCGAGGCTTTGCCGATTGCCAAAACTTCGTCACCAGAGAGTTTTTCGCCTGACAAGCCGGCAGCAAGATTGGTCGCAAGCGAAAGCGCCAGAACTTCTAGACCCATGTGGCGCGCGGCGATGGTTTCCATCACGGTTGACATACCTACGAGGTCAGCGCCCCATACTCGAGCAGCGCGAATTTCTGCGGGGGTTTCAAAATGCGGACCATGAAATCCCATGTACACACCCTCGTGAAGAGTTGGGTCGACGCGCTTGGCGATTGCACGAAGTCGCTGACTGTAGGCATCGGTCAAATCAACGAATCGGCCATGCAATGGCGCAGGTGCATCAGCACCAGTCAAAGGCGAGAAACCAGTCAGGTTGATGTGATCAGAAATTACCGCGGTTGCGCCGACACCCCAATCTTCGCGCAAACAACCAGCGGCATTTGTCAAGACAACGGTTTTGCAACCGGCAAATGAAGCAGTGCGCACTGCGTGCACAACGGCGTTGACACCGTGACCTTCATAAAGATGCGTGCGACCAGTTAGCAACAGCACTCGTGACTTGCCGACTAGAACACTTTTTAGTGTGCCACCGTGACCAATCGCCGAAGGCTTGATAAAGCCCGGAATTTCAGTGACTGAAATTTCGTTTGTGGCTTCAAGCACCGAAGCAGCGTGCGCCCAACCCGAACCCAAGACGGCTAATACATCGTGCGAACCACCAAATTTTTTCACGACAACGTCTGCGGCTTTCTTTGCCACTTCGTAGGCGTTGCCTGCAGTTGTGGTTTCCATAAAATCAGGCTACGGCGACTACTGAAATTTGTCTTACGAGGTAGCGCCTTCTAACTCATAGAGCACGATCGTGCTGTTCTTTGCTATCCATAGCCCAGCACCTGCCTGACGGAAGTATTTTTTCAATTCATTGCGATACCACAAACCAGAACGAGCATAGATTTCAAAATCTGTGACATCGCGGTCGACATTGTGACGTAGATCGCTTTTCGTCGGTACCTCGAAAAATAAAACATGTTTGGTCGCTTTAGCAAGATTTTTTATTGCGCTTCTTGCAGCACTGTCATTCAAATATTGCAACACACTTTGACAAATTACAAGATCAAACTTTCTCGATGGCGCCCACTCGCTGATGTCTCGAAGTTCGTGGCCATATTTCTGGCAAGCGTGTTCGCTGACATCGACAGACACAACCTTCGAGTGCTTGTGATTCTTGCGATACCAGTCAGACCAATAGCCGACGCCTGCGCCGATATCTAGAACCGAACGCACCGGAACATCCCACCATTTACAAAACTCATGAACAGCAGTTGCCAAAGTTTCTATCTTCAGACGCGAGTGCATCGGCGTTGTCGAATAAAAGCGTTTGAAAAACTCGGCGTCAAACTGAGATCTTGGCACCTGTGTTGTGTAGCAGGTATTTGAGTAGTCTTGCCACACGAGAAAAACTCATCGTAGAGACGAGACAAAATGTCGGTTTACAACACAAAAATCGCCGGGTTATCGGGCCAAGAAGATTTGCTTAGTTCTTTAAAAGGATCAGTGACGCTCGTCGTTAATGTCGCCTCGAAGTGTGGTTTGACGCCGCAGTACACGGCGCTCGAGGCACTGTACGAGCAATATTCAGCGCAGGGTTTTTCAATTCTCGGTGTTCCGTGTAATCAATTTGGTGCGCAAGAGCCCGGTTCAGCAGCTGAAATCGAGACTTTTTGCTCAACAAATTATGGCGTGACGTTTCCGATGTCCGAAAAAATTGAGGTCAATGGTGCAGGTCGCCATGATTTGTACAACACCCTGACAGTTGTGGCCGACGCAGAAGGTCACTCGGGTGACATTCGCTGGAACTTTGAAAAGTTTTTAGTTGATCGCAACGGCAAAGTCGTTTTTCGATTCAATCCGACTGTTGCCCCAGACGCACCAGAAGTCGTCAGTGCGATCAAAGAGCAACTAGACAAATAATTTATGCGCATCGTTAAGGTTGCCGCTCTTCAGATGTCGATGTCGACAGAAGTCGCAGCAAACATCGCTACAGCCGAGAGGCTTGTGCGCAGCGCCGCAAAACAAGGGGCGCAAATAATTTTGATCCCCGAACTCTTTGAGGGTCATTACTTTTGCAAAGATCAAACGACCGAAGATTTGAATCGGGCAATTGAGATGTCGTCGCACCCGACTGTCGCACATTTCGCCAAAGTTGCCAAAGAACTCAGTGTTGTTTTACCGATCAGTGTTTATGAGCGTGCTAATAATTCGTTGTTTAACTCAGTGGCGATCGTCGACGCTGACGGCAAGGTGCTTGGCACCTACCGCAAGAGTCACATTCCTGATGGTCCTGGGTACAACGAAAAGTTCTACTTCAGTCCTGGTGACACGGGTTTTAAAGTTTGGCAAACGAAATATGCCAAGATCGGCGTCGGCATTTGTTGGGATCAATGGTTTCCTGAAGCGGCTCGTGTGATGTCACTTCGTGGTGCCGAGATTTTGCTTTATCCGACGGCGATTGGTAGCGAACCGTCAAACGCCGAACTTGATTCATCTGGTCACTGGCAGCGTGCGATGCAAGGTCACGCGGCTAGCAACTTGATACCCGTGATGGCGGCAAATCGTACGGGTCGCGAAGTTGGCCGAGCAACTGAAATCACTTTTTATGGGTGCTCGTTTATCTGTGATGCAACTGGCGAAAAGGTGGCCGAAGCGAATCGCACTGAAGAAGCAGTTTTGGTTGCAAGTTTTGATCTTGAAGCTCAAAAACTTGCGCGAACTTTCTGGGGTTTGTTTCGCGATCGTCGACCAGAGTTGTATAAACCGCTACTAAGTCTTGACGGGTTCGATCAGTGAGCATGCCGGCCGAGTTTTCTCGGCACGAGCGAACGGTAATCTGTTGGCCAGCACGGTCAGAAATTTATGGCTCACGTTTGGCTGAAGCGCAAACTGCTCACGCTGCGCTTGCAAACACCATTTCGGGCTATGAGCCTGTTTCAGTCATTGCTAATCCAAATGATGTGGCAAATGCGCGTCGAGCATGTGCAGAAAATGTTGAAGTTGTCGCACTCGAAATTGATGATGCTTGGTTTCGTGACTCAGGCCCGAATTACATAATCGAAAATAGCGAACTTCTCGCCACGTGTTGGCAGTTCAACGGATGGGGCGAAAAATTTGTTCCATTTGATAAAGATGCGACGATTGCATCGCGTTGGGCAAAACATGCTGGTCATAAAACTCGAATGATCGACATGGTGCTCGAGGGTGGTTCGATAAACGTTGACGGCGCGGGCACACTGATAACTACAGAGCAGTGTCTGCTTAATCCGAATCGCAACCCAAAACTCTCACGCGAGCAGATTGCAGATCGGTTGTGTAAAGAGTTAGGTCAAAAACAGGTCGTCTGGTTGCCGTTTGGTCTCGCTCTCGACGATGACACCGATGGCCATGTTGACAACGTGGCTGCATTTATCGGCCCAAAAACCGTGATCATGCAAGGCTGCGACGATAAGAACGAAGAAGACTTTGTGCGGTGTGCGACAAACATTGCCGTGGCAAAAGCCGCAGGTCTAATCGTTCATGAGATACCAGTGTTGCCATTTGTAGTTACTGACTCGATTCGTGCAGCAGTACCATATTTAAATTTTTACATTTGCAACAACGCAGTTATCGTGCCAGTTTGCGGCCACGACGCCGATAGCGAAATGTTGGCACTACTCGGCGAATTCATTCCGAGTCATGACATTGTTGGTCTCGAAATTGGTGAGATTCTTGCTCGCGGTGGCGGTGGCATTCACTGCATCACCCAACAAGTGCCCGCTGTTTAACTCTTAAACAGGGGCGTCCATATTGCGCAGTGGCAACACTTGTGCTGGCAGGTTGGCCCATAAGTCAGAAAGCAAGTCGTCGCGCAACGCCTTAACTGATTCGTCATTCCATCGATTGACATGTTGTAACGGGTCGTTTGCTAAATCGTAAAGTTCGCCTTCGCCAAATTTGTTCATCGTGCCGTCAAGTGCAGCAGTGCAAACCCAGTTGTCACGACAAATCGTGCGCAGATGCACGATCTTGCCAAAGAGCACGCTGTCCCATTCTGTGAGCACGCGCTCGTGCCCCAAATTTGTTGCATCGTCGTTAGATGTTGGCAATCTAGGTGCCTCGGTATATTTCGGTCTTTCGATGCCGGCGATGTGAGCAAATGTCGCAGCCAACGAAACTAAACCAACTGGTGCACTCACGCGCGCTGGGGCAGTCTTTGCGTTCGGCGCAGGTCGCCAAATCAAGGGCAAGCGCATTAACGAATCAACGTGATATGGGCCTTTGAACAATAAACCAAAGTCGCCCTGAAACTCACCGTGGTCGGTCGTATAAACAACATCTAGATCGCTTGACCAACCGCGTGCATTTATCGCCTTGAGCACGTCGCCAATTGCGTCGTCAATCAATTCGTTTTCTACGTGTGTGAAAGCGTTTACTTCGCGAACTTGATCAGCAGTCATCGACGCCGGAACCCACCTGGCTGGTGCTTCATAATTTGAAACGAATGTTCCGTCGTACCAACCACGCCAATGGCGCAACTTGTCGTCAATAACTTTTTCGCGTTTTGACTTGTCTTCGATGTAGCCAGCCGGAAGGTCGACTTCGCGCCACGGAACGCGATGCAATTCAGACGCCGGTGGATCCCACGGATGATGCGGATCGGGAAAACTCATCCAACAAAACCAATCTTTGTCTGCAGGCAGAGAGTTCAACCAGTTGATGGTTTGTTGAGCAACCCAATTCGTGTGATACCACTCAGCCGGAATTGGATTGACCTTTAGTTGCGGCGCGTTTGTGTCGCCACCGCCTTCGGCGTTTACTTGCAACTCGTTATCTAGAACGCTGTAATAGCCAGCGATTGCTTCGCGGTGATTGTCACGCATCCAATTTGCGTAGTGCAGTTGCCCGACTGCGCCATGTGTTGATAACTCCATATGATCAAAACCGCGATGTGGGTCAGCAGGATCATCAATCGTCTTGCGTTGATTGCCGATTCGATTTTCGGTGAATCTCAAAAATGGATCGAGCAGCGGCTCGAAATGCGCTTTGCCGATCAACGCTGTCGTGTAACCGGCACGGCGCAGGTCGCTGGCAATGCTCGGTGCATCTTCTGGCAGCGGAACGCCGTTCATCCATACGCCATGCGTGCTGACATGTTGACCAGTGATCATCGTGCTGCGCGATGGCATGCACACGACATTTTGTGGGTGCGCGCGATCAAAAGTGATACCTGCTTTGCTAAGCGCATCAATATTTGGCGTGCGTGCGATCGTGCCGCCGTTGCAGCCGAGCGCATCGTAACGCTGCTGGTCGGTGGTGATAAATAAGATCTTGCGACCCATAGTTATTTACCGTTAAACATTTGCTTGACTTTTTCTAAACCAAGACTTGCCGCGCCAGCAATCGGCAATGCCAACACTTCTGGCTCCATGTCGGTTGAGTAGACCACTAAACATCTTTTGTCGCCGTCGGGGATTACATCAACCGTGCCGAGATGAAACTTAATCAGTGAGTTGTTTACGATTTTGTATTGAAATCTGCGCAAGTCATGGTCGAGCGTGACGATGTCTTCTTCAAAAACGATGCCTGCGGCCAAAGTTATCCACCGTTTGTTGCCTTCGACGCGACATTCAGTGATCGGAAACCATTCGTGCAAGCGTTCGGGTGCGCCAACGAACGACCAAACTTTGTCGGCGTTGCACTCGACAAAAGCATGACGACGAACGGTGCCCATTGGGTGACAACGCTACTGACCTAAGTATGTGCAAGACGAAGTTCTAGAAGCGCGAACGAACCGCCCAAAGGTCGGGGAAAATTGGCTTAAACAAGGTTGAAGCCAAATATGCTGCGCCACTTGAACCTCCGGTGCCGTGCTTCATGCCGATGGTGCGTTCGACCATTTTCACGTGTCGATATCTCCATTCTTGAAGACCTTCGTCGATATCGATCAGTCGCTCAAGAAGCATTGCTGCTTCAGGATCATTTCGGTATGCGTTGGCCAACGACTCTTGCACAAGTTCATTAGCAGAGTAGACCTCACTGAAATCACGCTGCATAATTTCAATTGGCATCTTGTGATTACGTTTAACCAGATATACCAATACCGAATCGAATAGTGCTGGCCGATTCATCGCACTCTGAACTCGGAGTTGCGGCTCGCTGTTTGGCTCAAGATGGTCAACCATTGAAGGGTCGCGCCTGCCGAGCACCGCTTCGAGTTCGCGAAATTGAACTGACTGAAAGCCACTGGCTGCCTCAAGTCGGTCGCGAAAAGAATTGAATTGGAGGGGCGTCATCGTTTCTAAAATGTCAACTTGACTGACTAAAACTTTAAAAATTGTGCGGACGCGGCCCAACACCGGCAGTGCAGCATGTGTGTCGCCAAGTTCAAGCAATTGTTGGGCACGAGAAAGTTCATGTAAAACGCATTTGAACCACAATTCGTATGTCTGGTGAACAATGATGAAGAGCATCTCGTCGTGCTCTGGCCCGATCGAGCGCGGGTTCTGTAGTTGCAAAAGTTCATCAACCTTGAGATACGACGAATATGTGATGGCCGAGTCAAATTTTTTCGTATTTTCGCCAGAATTCATATACGGTGAGCGTATGCCAAACGATTTAACTTCGCGAAGTTTCGCCGAAGAACTTGACGCCAAAGACCCTTTGTTGGCTTTTCGTGATGAGTTTGTTATTGCAGACCCTCAACTTAGTTATCTTGACGGCAATTCGCTTGGTCGTATGCCAAAAGCGACTGCCAAAGTTGTCGAAGACTATTTGCGAGATGAGTGGGGCGCAAAACTCGTCACTGGTTGGTCAGGTTGGATCGACGAAGCCCAGACTGTCGGAGATCTAATTGGTCGTACAACTTTTGGTGTTTCGGCAGGTCAAACACTTTGCGTCGATACGACGAGCGTAAATTTTTATCAACTTTGTAGTGCTGCGGTAGACGCCAAACCCAATCGCAAAACAGTAATAACTGATACGGCGAACTTTCCGACCGATCGCTACATATTAGAAGGTATCTGTAAGCAACGCGGCTTGAAGCTTGTGGTGATCAACGATGATGCAGGCGAAGAGTATGTCTCACCAGAAGCGCTAAGTGCTGTGCTCAACGATGATGTCGCGCTCGTTTCTTTGTCGGTTATTCAATATCGGTCTGGTGTATTACACGACGTCGCTAAATTGACTCAACTAGCACGTGACGCAGGTGCGCTTTTTGTTTGGGACGCGAGTCATGCTGTCGGCGTTGTTCCGATGCAATTTGAGCGTGACAAAGTTGATTTGGCGGTCGGGTGCACATACAAATATTGCAACTCAGGACCAGGCTCGCCGGCATGGTTATATGTCAGCAAAGCAATGCAATCTGAATTGCAGGTGCCGATTCAAGGATGGTTTGCCCAGCGTGATCAGTTTGCAATGGGTCAAGGCTTTGATCGTTCGCAAGACATGCGAGGTTTTCAAATCGCCAGCCCGAGCATTATCGGTATGCGGTGTGTCGAGACTGCAATTTCGATGATTGAACGAGCAGGTCTTTCGGCGATTGCAAAAAAAGCCGCAATCGGCACTGACTTGATGATTGCCCTGCACGATGCATGGCTAGCGCCCCTTGATTTTTCTGTAGTCACGCCGCGCGATGCCACTCGTCGAGGTGGCCATATCTCTGTACGTCATAAACATGCCCGCCAGATTTCTGAAGCGATGAGAATTTTTGCGAATGTCATTGGCGATTATCGTCAGCCTGATTGCATCAGATTGGCAGTTTCGCCATTAGCAACTAGCTATGTCGAAATTTTTGATGGGTTTGCAAGAATTCGCGATCTGGTTGCCTCGAAAAAATATCTCGAGATCACCGAAGTCTCTTCACGAGTCACTTGATTTGTCGATTGGTGTGCTTGTTATCCAACGGATCGCACTAGTCATTAGATAGCCAAGTGGCCGAAGAATCACTTGTTCAACGATTGGTAAATATCCGACCCGCAACGGAATTCGTGTCCATGCCGGCAAGGTTGAAACAGTTGCAACCATCAATAGCCAGTAGGCGAGTTTCGCTGCGCCAGGCAATGGCGGTTTGAACAAAAGGTATTTTGTCGCATCTCGCGACTCACGAGTGCTTTTTAGTTCTGGGCGATATGAGTTGATCATCTCGCGCAACTCTGCTTCGGTTTCTGGCGGATCAATTACGCCGACTGCACGAGCGACAAACGCAGCATCTTTTACATAACCGTCACGGCCTGCTTGGTCGAGCGGTGCCTTGCTGAATTTTTGGTAGGTATACAAAAACGAGTCAATTTCGGCGATGTGCACCCATTTCAAAAGATGTGGATCGGTAGCAGAGTAATTTCGTCCATCGCTAGCGACACCGTTTACTTTTACGTGAACTGCTTTGACGCGATCGACGATTCGTTGGGCTTCATGTGCAGGACCAAAACTTGTTGCTGCCAAAAAGTCAGCAGTGCGTTGCAGGCGACCCCACGGATCTTTTCTGTAGTCCGAATAATTCGCAACGCCGGCCATTGCGAGTGGGTGCAGCGATTGTAAAAGTAACGCCCGCAATCCGCCGATGAACATTGAAGCGTCACCGTGAACGAGTCGAATTGGGCGATCTTCAGCAAACCAACGCTCGCCTGGTGCGTCCATTATTTCGTGTGTGCGTTGGCTGGCGTTTGGTCCGACAACTCGGGCGCGCAACTCGGTGGCCACATTTTCGCGGATCTTTTCAATTGAAACTGATTTGCCGAAAAGCTTCATAAAGGTTCGTTATATCGTGGCATCTTGAGTGGACATTTGTCTAAGTAATCGACAAGTACGCTAGATGACATGAGTCATGCCGAGTCTGATGACTTGACTAGTAACGCGAAAATGCCACGGTGGGTACCACGGGCGATATTGCTGTTTTGGGTTGGTTTCATAGCCACCTTGGTTGTTCGCGAACTGTTTCATCAGTTGACAAACTTCTTCATTTTGCTGCTTATCTCGCTATTTTTTGCCCTGGCGATTGAACCTGCTGTAAATCGCCTCGCAGCCCGCGGCTGGTCTCGCGGTTCGGCGACCAGCTTATTGCTTGTCAGTGTATTTGTTGCCATTGCGTCGTTTGGGGCAGCGATCGGCACTCTGGTGGCAACTCAAGCTCAAGATCTTTACGACAATCGCGAACAGTACGTAACTGACACCGTCGAGTTTCTCAACGATAATCTCGGCACTTCAATTGTTGCACAAGATTGGGTCGAATCAATTAGTGATCCGAATGGTTCGGTGCAAAACTTTTTTGAAAATCAGCAAGACCGAGTTGTTGATATTTCGCTTGGTGCATTAAGTGGATTACTGCAAGTGTTTTCGATAATTTTGTTTGCGTTCTATCTAATTGCTGATGGGCCGCGTTTACGTCGACTGATCTGCAGTCGACTTAGCGCTGACAAACAAAAAACTGTTCTTGCAGTATGGAACTTAGCTATTCAGAAGACAGGTGGATATATCTACTCGCGCGCTCTGCTCGCAGTTGTGTCGGCATTTTTTCATTGGATTGTGTTTCAATCAATCGGCACACCAGCGCCGGTTGCACTTGCTGTTTGGGTTGGTTTAGTTTCACAGTTCTTGCCCGTAGTTGGCACATATCTTGCAGGTGTATTGCCAGTTTTGTTGGCGTTTTTAGATTCTCCACTCAAGGCACTAGTCGTGATCGTCTTTATTGCGGTTTATCAACAATTAGAAAATTTCTTATTGGCCCCAAAAATCACTGCGCAAACTCTTGAGCTACATGCGGCTGTTGCCTTCGGCGCGGCGATTGCAGGTGGTGCGATACTTGGACCGATCGGCGCTGTTCTGGCGTTGCCATTTGCAGCCATGGTGCAGGGCATCGTTGGCAACTGGGGAAATCGGTATACGATTATTGACAATCCACTTGTCGGAGTACCTGCTGCTAAGTCATCGAACAAGAAAAGGTTCTTTAAAAAATAAAGTGAAAATACTTAGTCGGGTTTTTCTTGCGGTCGCGGTCGTGGCGGTTTCGTTAGTCTCAGGCGTGGCTGCAGGTGCAGCGACAAATGATTCAACCACGACAACCACATTGACGCCGTCTACGACATCGACGGTCGTGCCAGCACCGACTGCAGCCGAAGTCTCATCGCAGTATCCGACTCGTGCCTTAAGGTTTCCGCCGTACTCACGCTTGAATCCACCAGAGCTGCCAAGCAAATCTGGCAGTGGACGAAGAGTCATTTACAAAAATAGTGTGCAGTGGGTTTGGGTTGTTGATGCTCAAAATAATGTCGTACGTGCGATGCCTGTCTCGGGTCGTCGTGGTGTGCCGAGATCTGGAGAATACAAAGTCAACAGTCAGTCGTTGCGCTCGTTCAGTCTCGACTTTGAAGGCGTGTGGTTCAACAATATGACACGGTTTGCGCTAGGTCCGGCCGGTGGCAACATTGGCTTTCATGACATACCGAAGAAAGATGGCAAGGTGATGCAAACAGAAAACCAACTTGGCACTTTTCGAGGCAGTGGTTGCATTCGCATGAGCCCAGTTGATGCCAAATTTATTTTTAAGTTCGCGAAACCTGGCACGAAAGTAGTCGTACTGCCTTAAAGGTTTCGAGTTAAAAACGAGCGAGTTCGGTTTTTAACAAATCAAGACCCAAGTTTCCAAGGTCAAGTGCGTACGCGTGCCAGGCACGTAAGTCAAAGTTCGCCCCGTGCTTGCGTTTTGCATCTTCGCGCAACGACAACCAAACTCTTTCGCCAAGTTTGTATGAGATCGCCTGTGCTGGCCAACCCAAATAGCGGTTGATTTCTGATTTGTTGAATTCGTCATCGCTTGAAGAGCGAGCCGACAAAAACTCAAGAGCCAACTCTGGAGTCCACGCTTGGCCTCCGTGCCACTTTGACTCTTTTGGAATTGTAAATTCGCAATGCATGCCGATGTCGACAACGATTCGTGCTGCCCGAAACGCTTGCGCGTATAAATAGCCGAGTCGGTATTCGGGTTTGCTCAAGAAACCCAATTCATCCATTAATCGTTCGGCGTAAAGCGCCCAACCTTCGCCGTGCCCACTGACAAATTCGTTGCGCTGAAAGCGCGAGAGTTTTTCTGAGTTGACAGTCGCCATTCCAATTTGCAGGTGATGACCAGGCACGCCCTCGTGATACGCAGTCGTTGGTTCACTCCAAAGTGGAAACCTCTTGCGTCCATTTGCGGGGTACCAAGTTCGACCCGGTCGAGAAAGGTCTTCGCTTGGCGGTGTGTAATACATTGCGGCCGCACCACCTGGTGGCGAGATCATTGCCTCGACACGATGGATTTCTTTTGGAATGTCAAAATGGTTTTCGCGAATTAAAAACGACATCGCGTCATCCATTAACTTTTGTAACCATTCACGTAGGTTTTCTTCGCCCTCGATGCTGTGCTGTGGGTCGGTGTCAAGAAAGTGGCGAACTTCGTCAAGCGTCGCATTTGGTTTTATCTCTTTTGCAGTTTTTACTAATTCGGCATCGAGACGAGAAACTTCGGCGAAACCCCACTCATATGCTTCACGTGCGTCGACGCTCATGCCCATAAATCGGCGGCGTGCGAGTGCATGTCGCTCTGGGCCAACGCCGTTGCGCGGGTCGGCTGCTGGGGCATATGTTTGGCGCAAAAACTTTGCTGTCTCGGCCATTGAGTTTGATGCGTCAATCGCAGCGCGACGTAGTTCTTCGAGCGGTGCGCCTTTTACGTTGCTTGCGCTTTCGGCGAACTGAGTGAAAAACCCGGGCGATGTTGGTGTGCCGGCCCAGGTCTCGAGTTGTTCTGCCACAACGATCGCCTGACGACGGGGCGCCACTACTTTTCGCGAAATACCAAGAGTCCAACTCTCTTGCATACTCGCAAATGCAGTCGGTACTGCTTGCATTCTTTCTGCAATTGTCTTCCAGTTGTCGGCCGTTGCAGTTGGCATCAAGTCAAAGATCGCTCGCGCCGAGTCGACATCGCCCGCAAGCACGCGAATCGAACGCAGGTGCTCACCCGCGTCGTATTCGAGTGTCGACATTTCAAGTGAATTTCGCAATACTCCAGCCGCGAGGCGATCGCGGTCTGCTGTTGTGTCGAGTGAATTCAACTTGTTTAAAGTTGATCGAGTTATCTCGTGGCGTTGATCGTGACCTCGTGGGCTGAAGTCAGTCATCTCGTGGTCGTGACCAGCAATGCCGAGTGCAGTGGCAAGACCAGGGTCGCTTTCGGCTAGTTGTTCGATGTATTGATCTGAAAGTTGATAGACGGGCGAAAGTTGTTCGGGGGTTTGCGTTGAGGTCATGGCTTTACCCTAGGCAGTTTTCATGTAATGCTCAAAGTGTGTCGAATCGGAAACTTGCTTTAATTACGGGTGCTTCTTCGGGCATTGGTCGCGAGTTTGCCAGATTCTTGGCAAAAAGTGGATACGACATAATCGCAGTGGCACGTCGTCGCGAACTTCTTGAATCACTAGCCAGCGAACTTCAAGTTTTTTGCGCACAGACGAAAGTTGTCGTTGCTGATCTAAGCACGAGTGTCGGTGTGCAAAGTGTCATTGATGAAGCGAGCAGTGTCGACTTTTTAGTGTTAAACGCGGGCATCACTCGGGCTGCACGAGTTGGCTCGACATCGGGAGACGAAATTACAAAACTAAATACATTATTGGCAACTGGTGTCGTTGAAGTTTGCGAGGCAATAGTGCCCAAGATGATGCAGCGCAAGATGGGTTGCGTCGTAATCGTCTCGAGCATCGCCGCGTTTACACCGATGCCAAAGTCAGCGCTTTACGCCGCAGCAAAGAGTTATGTGACCTCTTACGGTCGAAGTTTGAATATGGAGGTTCGCAAATCAGGAGTGCAGGTTTGCGTCGTTTGCCCAGGTTATGTGCGAACTGATTTGCATCAGCAGGCTGGGCTTACGCATTTGCGCGAGCGAGTGCCGAAGTGGCTCTGGGTTAATAGTGACGATGTCGTCGAGGTTGCGCTACGCGGTTTGCGCAAGAACAAGAGCGTCGTCGTGCCAGGTGCCATTTATCGTTTAGCGCGACCATTTCTTGGTTCTAGAGTTGCGCAAACAATTTGGCAACGCACAACCAGCCGAAAATAAGTTTCGACTAGTTAGTTGATTTATCACGCAAGTGACGACCAACATAGGCGATGACAATTTCGTTTGTAGTCGTGTCGTGATAAAAGTGAATTCGCGCATCGCCACAACGAATATGGGGTTTTGCCAGAATATTCACACCCTTCCATTCGATCGCATAGTCCTGTGCATAACGGTTTTCTGCTTCATCGCTAATTGATGCGGCGAAGTTGCTGAGTTGTTGATTGCAGTAGATGTTAAAGACATTTGGCGCAAAGTCGCCACGTTGCAAACGCGCCGCCAGGTTGTTTAGCTCAACCAAGTTTGAATACACACGACGTCCGTTCATAAGGTGTGAATTGTTCGCCGAATCAACCGCTCGATTATGAAACACGAGGTTGGTGAGATTTTTTTGAGCGTAAGCGACAGCATCTGCAACTTTGTCGAGATAACTCTTGTCTTCGTCCATCAAAAGAAAGGTTGCGAGTTGATCGTAGGCTCGGTCGCGCTCTTCGGCTTTTTGTGCACTGAGCATGTCTGTAAGAGTTGCGTTTTCGAGAAGCCCGGCATTTTCTTCCAAAAGTTCGCGGTTCGCTCGGCGTAATTCTTCGATCTGTGAGGTTGATGTCGTTGCTGACTGGTCAGTATTTGTAGTTGGTGCTGCCTTTTTGACTTGGTCGTGCAATCGCTTTTTTGGTGGTGCCAAAACGAGCGTGGCAAGCGAGCCGATTGATGCCGCAATCAGTTGTTTGACAAGCTCGTCGTCATCTTGTTGATGAAAGTTTTCTACTTCGGCCCCACGGGGCCACACAACTGTGATCCAACTCGACGAGATAATTCGCGCGCCATGCAAGTTGTTGAAAGCTTCTTCTGCTGCATGCGAGGCGATATGAGCAAGATGCGCGATACCCGCAAGCTGTATTGCAGTATCCGAGTTAGTAACCGCACGGGGTTTGCCAACAACTGTTTCAATAACAATCGGCAGTCGTCGACCTGGAGCTTCGGCAAAAGCAGCAAGAGACTGACCAGTCAGTTGATCATTGGCGATAATAATTTTCGGGCTGATTATTTGACCCGCATCCCGAGTTTTGAATAGATCGACAACTTCGATAACTAGTTGGCTTAGGCGCGGCTCTGGACGATCGATTGTTCTTCTCGGCAAGAGTGCTGCTTTGGTCGGTCGCAACGTGCGACGCAAATCAAAATAGAGTTCGCTCTTCGACACGATCAGAGTTGCTGTTGTGCCACGCGCCGCTGCCTGCCTTGGATCTTGCTCAAGAACATCTACACGAAATATTGGGTCGTTAGCGCTGTGGCGAATATTTACTGGTGTTGTATTGGTGCGCTTCTCATGTGGATGAACATCGTCAAGCCAACGAAAAACTGCATCAATTGCGGATTGTCGCAAATCTTTATTCGGCGTCGCAATCGAAAAGCCGTAAGTCGTGATCACGTCATGAACGCTACCAATAGACGATTTGGTGCTAATTCGCCGGACTAGTGTGAAAAAGTGTCATTTACAACGATGGTGGGCTTCTTTGCGACGGCCACATCTGTTGCATTCATTTGGCCTCAGGTTGTTCGAGTTTTCGCGAAGAACTCAACCGAAGGTATCTCACCATATTCGTTTTTGCAGGGTTGCAGTGGTTCGCTGATGTGGACAATTTACGGACTCAACAAGCCTGAGGGCCAAGTCGCACTTTCTAATGGGCTACTGGTGGTAGCGCTCTCATTGATTCTTTTTGTTTGTGTGAAACACCAAAAAATCAGTTGGATGATTCCGGTTTTCACACTCGTTGCCGTTTCAATCGCTGGGACTTTTATCGCAAACTATTCGATCACGATGATGGGTTGGTGCACAGTTGCAATTGGTGCACCGGCGATAATTCCGCAAATTGTACGCGTTTATCGAACCGAACATCTTTATGGCGTGTCGGCGGCGATGTATGGGCTGTTGTCTTTTAATTGCTTGATGTGGTTGATCTATGGCGCAATGATCGACGACTGGTTCGTATCGCTACCAAACATCATTACCACGCTGGGTGCTTTTTATATCATGGTTCGCGCGGTCAAATCGCACAAAAAATTTCAAGCACCCGCAGAGGCACCAGCCAATTAATTTAGTTTGAGTGTTGTTGCGACTTCTCCGCATCGAGGATGTCGCACAGTCAAGGCAACTTCAGAGCCTCGTTTTGCACGCACGACCCATGAATGCATCACGCGATCGGGCGTGCCGTCTGACATCGCGCCACCGTTCAACAAAAACATTGATCGACCCGATAATTGACCAACTTTTTCTTTGGCTGCACAGCCAACAGTCTTTGCCCCTGAGATTTCGACCGTAATCGGCAACACCATTTTGTGGTCGTGGGCGAGTTTTGTCACTTCGGTGCCAAGCCAACCCGTGTTGGCAACGCCGAGTTCGATTCGCCAGACATCATCACCCAATGGTTCGGCTTTGGTGTGCTTTATTTCAAGTCTTGGTGACGCCATTGCTTGATACACGGCGACTTCGGCGTGGGCCGCGATCTCGGCGCGCAACTTTGATGACGGTGCGTTTGTCCATATGCGAAATGCGTCGGCGCCACCAAGTTCAACTTTGCCGAGTTGCGGGTGATCGAACTTGTACCACTTCACGTAACTATCTGGTGCATGAGTGTCTGACCATCGACACACGGCGAGATCTTGTTCAACGGTTGGTCCGACATACCAAATGTCAGTTGATGAATGTTCACCGGTGGCGTGATAGACGGCGTCCCAAAATTCAGTTGTCCATGAATAGACACCGAGATGGTCATAGGCCCAGTCATCGCCGGCGCCACCCATCACCGAAGATTTATCCCATGTGAGATCTTCGAACACCGAGTGCACCGGATAAGTAGTTAGCGGTGTCGAATGTTTGCCGAATTCGTTGAAGATGAACAAGTCAACTGGCGGCAATTGCGAATCTGGTTTGCTGCTGCTCGGGCGCAACATGAAACCACCGGCTGTGTGAAACGCGTTGTAACCGCAAATATTTGGGCGTGCTTTTGCGGCGCGCACTAGCGAATCAGTTTCTGGTTCTGAAAGTGGATGATCTCCCGAGCCGAGCACACTCACACCCCAACCAGCAGGAAAGTTTCTGTTCAAGTCGAGACCGGCTGGGTCGCGCGGTTGATCAATCGTGAAGCCGTCATAGTTTTCGATCAGGCCTTCTTGAATCAGTCTGTAACGGGTAGTGCCGCGCGGCGCGCCGAGCGGGCCGACGGGCACCATGACGCGGGCGTCTTGTTTGTGTTCAATCCATCCGCCGTCGGGGTCGGCGATGCGCATCGTCAAGATTCGTCCGTCGCCGTCGATGTCTTGTGGATGAAGACCCGGCCACAAATGACCATCGCGCCAAGGCCACGGCCGCACACTCGAGCGGTGAAAGAGCGGTCTGTCGGCAAGTGCGTCTTCAACACCGTCGGGGTTGACGCGTGGCGCAATGTAAAAAGTTCTGGTGCGCAATGCTTCGACGACTGTTTCGTCGCGTGCGTTAAATTTTTCGACCAGATCTTGAATTACGAATAGCGCTGCTGCGCCGCCTGTGACTTCGGTGGCGTGAATGTTTGCGTCAATCCAGTGGGCGGGCTTTGTGTTGTGCGCGCCGGTTGTGGTGTCGGTGATTGTCGCGAGCATTAAGTCGCGGCCTTTGTGCGACTTGCCATACGATTCGATGCTCACAATCTTTGGGTACTTCGTCGCTATTGCATTTAGCCACGCAACCATTTCGTCGTATCGCAAGAACCGATCAAACTCATAACCGTTAATTGTCATGCTGTAAAACTAGTGCGCTACATCGGCGCTCTGTAAATGGCGAGTAATGTTTGTTTGATGTCTTCGGCGCCAAACTCCGCAGTCGAGCCTGAGTCTGTCGCTTCAAACGCGGCAAAGCCCGAGCGAATGTTGGCCGGCTTTCCGTGGGTGAGTGCGATCGTTCTTTACACCTTGTCGTGGGGCTGGTCTCTCCTTCGCCCCAACACCCTCTACTGGGACGACTGGAACGACTTGTTCCAGCGTGATAAATGGTTTGCTAAAAATTATTACTCATCAACTGGAAGACCACCCTGGGAAGGAGTACTGCACGGTTTGCTAAATCCAGTCGGATTTTGGACTATCTGTTTTTTGACATTTATTCTGTTCTTTGCTTCTGGCATTTTTTTGTTCGCAATTTTAAGAAAAGTAGGCTCCGTTTTATCGTCCGAAGTAAAACTCATTACTTTTATTTTCTTAATTGTTCCAGCTAACCACGCTCGAATTTCGCTAATTGTATTTCAATATACGACGTCGTATTTTTTGTTTTATCTGGGTTGGTTTGTGTT
>ERZ889217.36-NODE-36-length-78956-cov-17.988479_pt1 | contig 78956 bp, 62 predicted proteins | sample MGYA00521098_ERZ889217 | MGnify/ENA primary metagenome ERZ889217 (study PRJEB32303, sample SAMEA104408613) | aquatic metagenome | biome: Brackish water; feature: Pelagic; material: water | place: Baltic Sea | collected 2014-06-10T22:04:00 | depth 2,362 m ... | reverse complement strand
TCTATTCCTGATCCGTCTCGCTGATTCGTCTTGCTGATTCGTCTTGCTGATTCGTTTCGCTGATTCGTTTCGCAAGTCCGGGGTGCCGGACACTGCTGTCGTTTGCCGCCTCAGGCTTGTGTCACACCGCCACCAACCGCCGTGGGCACAAGTGCCGCACGCTGATGCAGAATCGTCTGACAACGGGCAATCGTTCGTCGCAACCCTTTCATCTGGGTCGGGGCCGCGAGCTTTTCCGTCTGTGCCTGGATTCGTAGCCGAAAAAGAGATTCTGCTGCGTCTTTCCAGACGAGCCGGATTTGCTCGTCGCCCATGTCCCTGAGTTCCTTGGCTTTTGTCATGCTGATTGATTCCGCTTGTCGCCTTCAGTCTTCACATCACCCGCCGTTTCACGAACCGCACCCGAAGCGGCATTTTGTGGGCCAGCCGAGCCATGCAAATTCTGGCTACGTCTTCTGCCACACCACCGATCTCGTACAAAATCATGCCTGGCTTCACCACCGCTGCCCAAAACTCGGGCTCGCCCTTGCCCTTACCCATTCGAGTTTCGAGCGGAATGGACGTAACCGATTTGTGGGGAAATGCGCGCACATAAAGCCGTCCCTCCGTTCGGAGGTACTGCTGAGCCGCAATTCGGCCTGCCTCAATGGTCGCCGCAGGGAGCCATCCCGGCTGCTCGGCTTGGAGGCCAAAGTCGCCAAAGACAACGTGATTCCCGCGGGAGGCATCACCTCTTATACGACCTCTTTGGCTTTTTCGGTGCTTGACCCTCTTGGGCATCAGCGCCATCGCCATCCTCCTCGTACATGCCTTGGTTGACCCAAACCTGAATTCCAATGTTACCCTGCGCGGTGGGCGCCTCGCAGAAACCGTAGTCAATCTTTGCTCGCAGCGTCGACAGTGGCATCGACCCGGCGATTGCCTTTTCGCAGCGAGACATTTCAGCCCCACCGAGCCGCCCCGCTAATTGAATCTTCACACCCTTCGCGCCGGCGTCCATGGTGGTGTCGAGCGATCGCTTGAGCGTTCGGCGGAAGGCCGCCCGCTTGGTGAGTTGATCGGCGATATCCTCAGCAATCAGCTGGGCCTGGATCTCTGGCCGAGAAACCTCCTCAACCTTGAGATTCACCCGCCGGCCGAGCAATTCCTGCAGTTCGTCCTGGAGCCGATCAACCTCCTGGCCCTTGCGGCCGATGATCACGCCAGGACGAGCGCAGTGCAGGATTACTTTCACCTCATCACGAGTCCGCTCGATCTCGACCTTGGGGATGGCCGCGGCGCGATACTTCGTTTTGAGGAACTTTCTTACTTTGACGTCCTCGAGGAGGAGGATGCGAAATTCCTTCTTCGGCGCGTACCAACGGCTCTTCCAAGGCTCGGTGACGCCCGTGCGGAATCCGGTGGGATGAACTTTCTGACCCATGGTCGGTACCCTTACTCCGCCCCGCCGCCGCCAACCGCTACCGCGGGGGCGTCGAGAGAGACTTTAATGTGCGACATCCGCCGCTTAATTCCGAACGCCATGCCACGTGCCCGCGGCCGGATCCGCTTGAACATCGGACCCGGATCGATCCGGGCATCGACCACCACCAGATCATCGATCCCAGCAGCCTGCTGGTTCTCAGCGTTACCAAGGGCGCTCTTGATCACCTTCTCCAGCATCCGAGCACCTCGGTGAGGTTGGAATCGCAGAATATCGAGCGCCTCATCGGCAAACTTGCCTCGAACAAGATCCGCCAGCGCCCGCACCTTGCGAGGGCTGATTCGAGCGTATTGATGTGATGCTTTGTAGGGCATGTCTTCCTCTGGCAGTCCCGCCGTCAACCTTTCGCCTTGCCGCCGTGCCCGCGGAACGTGCGGGTCGGCGAAAACTCACCGAGCTTGTGTCCGACCATGTCCTCGGTCACGAACACCTTGAGGTGCTGCTTTCCGTTGTGAACCATGAACGTCAGTCCGATGAACTCCGGCACGATCGTGCAGGATCGTGACCACGTCTTGATCGGGTCTCGCTTGCCGCTGGCAAGTTGAGACTCAACCTTGACGAACACCCTGGGGTCTACGTACGGCCCCTTTTTTGCACTGCGTCCCATGGCTCTTTACCTCAGCTTTAACTGGCCGTAGCGGCGGCTTTTCCGTCGGCGTACGATCGCCGCACCGGAGGGCTTTCGTGGCTTCCGCGTGCCGCCACCCTTGGCACTCTTTCCGGTGGGACTGACCGGATGCCGGCCTCCCTTGGTGCGACCCTCGCCACCACCGTGCGGATGATCGACCGGATTCATGGCCGTACCGCGGACGTGAGGACGAATTCCCAGCCACCGCGACCGACCGGCTTTTCCCAATCGCACTTTCATGTGCTCGGAATTTCCAATTGCACCGACCGTGGCCCGACAGGCGGCCGGCACCCGCCGAATTTCTCCAGAGGGCAGCGTGAGCTGCGCCCAGCCGGCCTCACGAGCGACAAGCACGGCCGCTGAACCAGCTGAGCGGCACATCCGGCCGCCCCGGCCCGCCTGCAGCTCAATGTTGTGGACCTGCATACCCAACGGAATGGCCGCAAGCGGCATGCAGTTCCCCAGTTCTGGCGGAACCGTGGCACCGCTCTCCACCGTGCGACCTACCGCAAGCCCTTCCGGCGCCAGAATGAACCGCTTTTCACCATCGGCATACTGAATCAATGCCACTCGGCAGGTGCGATTCGGGTCATACTGGATTGAATGCACCTTGCCCGGCACGCCATCCTTGTTCCGCCTGAAGTCGATCAGACGGTAATGCTGCTTGTGGCCACCACCCCGATGCCGGGCAGTGATCTTGCCCTGGTTGTTGCGGCCGCCCGTCTTGTGCTTGCGGACTCGAAGTCCCTTGGGAGCCTCAACACCCGGTGTCAATTCAGCGAAGTCTGACACGCTCGAATTGCGGCGGCCAGCGCTGGTCGGCTTGTAAGTACGGATGCCCATGAACGTGACTCGTGAAATGCAGCTGGCTGAGGAGCGGAAACTAAAACAGGTTGATCTTGAAGTCGGGCTTGAGGGTGACGATGGCTTTCTTCCAGGGCTTGGTGACCGCTGCCCGGTTGCGGCCGCGCCGAACCTTACCGAGCCGATTTTGCACGGCGACCTTCTCGACCTTGACATTGAACAGATCTTCAACCGCCCGCCGAATGTCGGCCTTGGTCGCATCCTTCGCGACCTCGAAGGAATAGGCGTTGTAGCGATTGGCCCGATGCATACCCTTTTCGGTGACCAACGGGCGGAGAATGACGTGCTGCGGGGCCAGCCGCGGGTTCAACTTCGGGAGAGGAGCAACGGGGACAGCCATGACTTATGTCGCCTCCTTGCGAGCAGCAGCCCTGCCACCGCGAGACGCCGGGCGGGCCGCCGATCGCTGGCCCGCCTTTCGCTCACCCACAGTAGCCTTGGCAGACTCACGAAATGCATCAAGTGCCGCCCTGGTCATCACGATCGAGCGGGGCCGGAGAATCGACCAGGCGTTGAGTTCGGCCACTGGGGACACGGACACACCCTCGATATTCCGAGCACTCTTCCAGACGTTCGGACAATGTTTTTCCGGCGTGACGAGCACCGTGTTTTCACCCACGCCCAGGGCCTTGAGCATCCTCGCCACCACGGCTGTTTTGGGAACCTCGACGGAAATCGATTCGATCAATTTGACTTCGTCATCAGCCAACCGCGAGGCGAGCGCCATGCGGGTTGCTGCCTGAAGCGACTTTCGCGGCATCCGCCAGCCGAAGTCACGAGGCCGCTTGGCAAAGATGTGACCGCCACCTCGACGCGTGCCGCTCCGCCGGCCACCGGCCCGAGCGTTCCCCGTGCCTTTTTGGCGGTACAGTTTTTTCGTTGAACCGGCCACTTCGCCCCGGGTCTTGGTTTTTTGCGTGCCCTGACGGGCATTGGCCTGATACATCACAACGGCGTCATGCAGCAGTTGCCGGCTCACCCGCGGAGCAAGTTCGGCAGGATCGATCTCATACGAGCCGACCTGCTTGCCGGCCATGTCATAGACGGCGAGATTCACTTGGCACCCTTCTTCTTGCTCACCGGCGCACCGGCAGCGGCAACACGCCTGAGTTTGTTGGTTCGCATGATCGTCACGAACGAGCCGTTGGGGCCAGGCACTGCCCCGCGAATGAGCAACAAATTGAGGTCTCGATCCACTCGGACCAGTTTCACGTTCCGCATCGTGGATCGCTCGTTGCCAAACCGACCCGCCATCCGCTTACCTTTGAAAACCCGGCCCGGCGAGGTGTTTTGCCCGGTACCACCCTGGTGGCGATGCACCTTCTTGACGCCGTGACTAGCCCGCTGCCCCTTGAAGCCATGCCGCTTCATCACGCCGGCCGTACCGCGGCCCTTTGTCGTGCCGGTGATGTCGACAAAGCCGACTCCCTCGAACACCTCGACGGTCAGCACCTGACCAACCTCGGCCCCGGCGTAGACACCGCGGAGTTCGCGACTGAACCGCTGCGGTTCGCAGTCGGCCTTTGGCAAAGCAACAACTCCGCCCTCCGACCGCTTTTTTGCCCGCCGGCCGTCGAGGTTTGCCACCTGCCCCCGCACCGATCGACTCGCCAGGCGGCGAGGCTTGTCGGCGAATCCGATTTGAACGGCAGCGTAGCCGTCGCGCTCAGGAGTGCGGACGCTGGTCACCGGACAAGGACCGGCCTCAATGACGGTCACGGGAACGACCGCCCCTGACTCGGGATCGAAAATCTGGGTCATCCCGATCTTGCGACCAAGGAGACCGGGGCGACCGGGCTTATCTGCAGCAGGCTTCGAGGTTGTGGCCATGATTTTTGTCACAAGATTCATCGTCGACACACCACATCCACCGGGATCGAACCCGGGGGACAGGTTGCTACCACGCTCGAAGCTGCTGGCTCCGGGAGCGCTTATCCGAATCCAGCCAGGGGAAAATTCCGAAGAACGTACCCCACAGCGGACCGTCTAAGCCTTACCCGCAACGCCTTTCAAGCATGCGTTCGTCGATGCTCCAATGTTTTGGTGTCCTCACGAATTCCGTCCGACCCCGCCCATTCACGAACGGGAGGATGCCTTGATTTTGATGTCCACGCCAGCCGGGAGACTCAGTTTATTGAGCGCCTCGATCGTCTTGGCAGTGGCCTGCACAATGTCGATGACCCGCTTGTGCGTCCGAATTTCGTACTGTTGTCGGGCTTTTTTGTCGACGTGCGGGCTCGACAAAACCGTATACCGCTCGATTCGCGTCGGAAGCGGAATGGGTCCATGCACCTCAGAGTTGGTCCGCTTGGCGGTATCAACGATTTCCGCCGCACTCTGGTCGAGCACGGTGTGGTCGTAGGCTTCCATGCGGATGCGAATCAGTTCCTGTGTCGGACCGGCCACGGTACAAACTCCAAACAAAAAATTGTGGGTCGCTGCAACCCCGGCCAGCCGAGCTGCCCTGTGTAGGCAACTGCGGAGCCGACCGGCGGCAACCATTGGCAGCGATGCCAACGGGCCCGAAATGACGTTCCCAGCGATGAGAGAAGGCCATCCTGCGAAGCACTCAGCCTTCCAAAGAAGGCGATCGACGACGCAGCCGAGCAGGAGAATCTAAGGGGAGCCTCACTCATTGTCAACAACCATAAAAATGCCGGCAAACAAACCGCAGCTCACCAGTTTTCCACCGCTGGCCGTGAGAACGACCGGCCTCACATGAACGCTTCGGCGGTTTCGGCCGGGGCCGGCCCATACTTGAGGGGGGCCATCGTAAAGCTCGCTCGCCCCTGGCTCACGCTCCGCACCGCCGCCGAATATCCAAACATGCTCGCCAGCGGTGCCTCGGCGGTGAGAACGGTCGCTCCGCCACGGATTTCTGTCGCGGTAATGATCGCCCGTCGCTGCTGCAGGTCGTTGATCACGTCGCCAAGGTGCTCTTCAGGAACGGTCACCTCCACCCGCATAACCGGTTCCAAAAGCACCGTACCCGCCTTTTGCAGCAGTCTCTCGATCGCATCGGCGGCGGCGATCCGGATCGCGATATCGCCAGGGGGTGGATCAGGAATCGGGCTTTCGAGCACCAGAATCCGCACGCCCCACAGCGGGCATCCCTTGAGCCCCCCCCGTTCAGCGCTTTCGCGGACGGCTTCGGTCATTGTGGCGGCGAGCGCGGCGAGCGGCTCTGACTCAGGGAACCAGGCCTGTTCAACAGAGACCTGCGACTGCTCGTCCGTCGGCTCTCCCCGCAGTGTCACCGTGGCGACGAGCGTCTGACCCGCCACCTGCCGATTGGACTCACCGCTGACCGCGGCAGCCTGTCTCAGGGTTTCCTTGTAGCTCACCCGCGGCTTGTGGACCCGGCATTTGAGATTGAAATCCCGCTGCAGGCGGTGGCGAATCACCTCCAGATGCAACTCTCCCATTCCCGAAATCAGCGTCTGGCCCGTCTCCTCGCTCTCGCTGGCCCGAAAGGTCGGGTCCTGCCGCTTCATCATTTCGAGCACATCAGCCAGTTTCTTCCGCTCCATGCTCGTTTCTGGCTCAATCGCCATCGAGATGACCGTCTCCGGAAACTGGATCGTCTCGAGCACGATCGAAGCGGCAGCATCGCAAAGCGTGTCGCCGGTCACGCTGGACCGGGTCCCGATGACCCCCACGATGTCGCCAGCCTGGGCCTCGGCCACCTGCTCCCGTCGGTCCGCCTGCACGTGCCAGAGCTGGGCGATGTTTTCCTTTTTCTGGCGGAGCGGATTCCAGGCCCGGCTACCGGCCTTGAGCGTGCCTGAATAGATCCGCACAAACGCCAGGTCACCATGTTTTTCCGCTAAAATCTTGAATACGAGTCCACAGAACGGGGCCTTCGGGTCCGGCGGCCGAGTGATCACGACTGGCATCTTTTTCGTCGGATCGGTCCCCTCCACCGGCGGCACGTCGGCGGGGCTGGGGAGATACCAGGCCACAGCGTCGAGCACCGGCTGCACGCCGATGCAGTCGAGGGCCGAGCCAGCGAGCACTGGCACGACGAGCCGGGTAAGCGTGGCCTGCCGAATGACCTTCCGCATGAGCTCCGGCGGAATCGGCGCCTCGGCCAAGGCCAATTCCGCGACCTCATCGGAAAAGTCGAACAGCGCTGAAATCAGCTCTTCTCGCCACTCGGCCGCACGTTCGGCCACTGCCGGTGGGATCGGCCCTCGGCTGACGGCCAGCCCCTGGCCAGCGGCGGCTAGAGCCTCTTCCTTGGGCGGAAACGTCAGCAGTTCCATGGTCACGAGATCCACAATGCCCCGGAAGGGATCCTGCACATGCGGCGGCCCCATCCCCAGCGGCACGTGAAGCACGAGCGGCCGGGCTCCGAGTCGGGCCTCGATCTGCTTGACGGTGCCGAAAAAATCAGCCCCTTCGCGGTCGAGCTTGTTGACGAGCGCCAGCCGAGGCACGCCGTATTTGTCGGCCTGCCGCCAGACCGTCTCGCTCTGGGCCTCGACTCCCTCGCGGGCGCTGAAGACCACGACCGCACCGTCGAGCACCCGCAGGCTCCGCTCCACCTCGGCCGTGAAATCGACATGGCCCGGGGTGTCGATCAAATTCACCGTCACGTCCTGCCAGCGGAAGGAGACCGCGGCCGAATAGATCGTGATTCCCCGCTCCTGCTCTTCTGGGTCGAAATCGGTGATCGTGGTGCCCCGATCAACCTCGCCGAGCCGGTGGGTGGTCTTCGTGAAAAACAGCATTCGCTCGGTGAGCGTGGTTTTACCCGCGTCGATGTGGGCGATGATGCCGATGTTGCGGATCTGTTCGAGTGCGCGGGCCATCACATCCGCTCCACGGTTCCGATGCCGAGCAGTTCCAGGCCCGTCCGGAGAACCCGGCCAGTGAGATCACAGAGGGCCAGCCGACTCGCGCGGGCGGCTGGTTCCGCCTTGAGCACCGGGAGAGCATCGTAAAACGACGAGTATCGGCCGGCGAGGTCGTAGAGCCAGGCCGTCAGCACGTTCGGCCGATTGTCGGCTTCCACGTCCTCCAGCGCTTCGGCAAACCGCACGATTGCCAGGGCCAGGGCCCGCTCCTCGGCCGCCTCGAGCAGCACGCCGTCCCCGCCGCTGCGAACCGTCTCGCGATCCACCGCTCCCTTCGCGCAGATCCCCTCCACCCGGGCCACCGCATATTGCATGTAGGCCGCCGTGTTGCCGGTGAGCTGGAGCATCTTGTCGAAGCTGAAGATGTAGTCGGTGGTGCGGTTCTGCGAGAGGTCGGCGTATTTGATCGCTCCGATTCCAACTGTTTCAGCCACGTGCCGCCGGGCTGCCGCGTCGAGCCCGGCCCGATCGGTTTGGGCAACGACCGCCGCGGCCCGCTCCACCCCCTCGTCGAGAAGGGCCTCGAGCCCGACGGTGTCACCGGACCTCGTCTTGAAGGGCCGACCGTCCTCACCGAGCACCGTGCCAAAGGCCACGTGCACCAGATCGACGTTGTGCTTGCCCCACCGGCGAGCGGTTTCGAAGAGCTGGTCAAAGTGGCGACTCTGGCGGTGGTCAACCACGTACAAAATCCGAGCTGGTTGCCAGTGTTCCAGCCGCCAGCGGATCGTGGCCAGATCGGTGGTGGCATAAAGAAAGGCCCCATCGGCCTTACGGATCAAAAGTGGCGGCTCGTCCGCGCCGTCGAGAAACACGCCCACGGCCCCTCGGCTTTCGTGAGCCAGGCCACAGGCCAACAGATCCTCGACCACGCCCCCGAGCAGCGGCTGGAAGAAACTTTCACCCAACTGGTGGTCGAAGGACACATCCAGCCGCTCGTAGAGCCGCTCGATCTCGGCCAAACAGACGGGCATGAACTGGTCCCAGAGCGCTCGGTTCTCGGCGTCTCCCGCATGCAGTTTGGCGGTCTCGGCCAAGACCTCTTTGGCCGCGTCGGGGTGGGCTGCCGCCCAGGCGGCCGCCTCCGGATCGGCGGCCAGTTCTTCCGGCTTGGCATCGGCCACCCTGCGGACAAACCGGTAGAGTCGGCCGAGTTCGGCCGTGGGATCCGACGCGAAGGCGGCGGGGTTGCAGCAGTGCTTCCAGCCCCAAAGAATCATGCCAAACTGCGTGCCCCAGTCGCCGAGGTGGTTGTCGGTGATCACCCGATGCCCCCGGAATCTGAGAATCCGTGACAGGGCGTCTCCGATCACCGTAGAGCGGATATGACCAACGTGCATCGGCTTGGCGACGTTGGGCGAGGAGAAATCGACCACGATCGTGATGGGATGCTCCACCAGTGGTACCCCCAGCCGCTGGTCGCTGACAGCTGCCGCGATCGCGGCGGCTAGCCGCTCGTCCCGCACCCGCACGTTGATGAAACCCGGTCCCACCGGCTCGCCCGGCGGCTCGAAAAGGTCGGCATAGCCCGCCACGGCAGTCAACCGCTCGATGATCGCCAGAGCCACCTCGCGGGGCTTCTTGCCGGCCCGCTTGGCCAGGCCCATCGCCATCGTGCCGGAATAGTCGCCAAATCTAGCGTCGGCGGTTTCCCGCACTTGATCGAGGAGCCCAGCAATTTCAGCCGGCTCGAGCGGAATGAATCCTTCGGCCGCGAGCGACTCCAGGGCTTGGTGAAACAGCCCCCGCAGCGACGCCCGAAAATTCACCCGTTCGGAAGCGGCCGGCGCATTGTCATCCGCGGCTTGAGCATGCTCGAAGCTCATCGTGCTGCCGCCTCGGTAGCGGCAGCGGTTCCGGGCACTGTCACCCGCAGGGCATCGCTCCAGAGACCTTCGAGATCCCAGTATCCCCGGGCCTCCGGGTCGAACAGATGGACCATGACATCGCCGTAATCGAGCACGATCCAGCGGCCTTCTTCATAGCCCTCCCCGCCCCGTTTGAGATCGTGGAGTTCCTGCTTGACAGCCTTCTCAATCTCATCAGCCATCGCATGCATCTGCCGCCGACTCGACCCGGTGGCAATGACAAAATAATCGACCACGGGCGTCAGTTGCCGGAGGTCGAGCACACGGATCTCGCTGCCCCTGGTTTCGTCAGCCACCCTGGCGGCTGCCAGGGCGAGTTCAAGGGCGGAGTTGGGGCCGGCGGTATGAGACGCCGATGCCTGACGGGCCTTAGTCACGAGAAACAACATGCTCCAGGGCTGCCGCGGCGGACCATACCCAGCGACTTCGAGGATTCTATCAACCCGCCACGGCCCGCGGGCAACTTGTAACCCGCCACGACCCGCGGGCTCGGTGTAACCCGCCACGACCCGCGGGCTCGGTGTAACCCGCCACGACCCGCGGGCTGTTGGGCCCATAACCCCGCCGACGGCCACCACGGCCGCGCAGGCGGCAGAAGACGTCTGCCACCATAGGCTCTGAAGACCGTTGACCGGGCCAGCCGCGACGCGACTTTTGCCGCCCCCTATCCCCGTGCTCCGCCGATTCGCTCCTCTGGGCTGCTCCCCTACCCTTGACCGCGTCCTAACGGGCACGAGCGCGGGGGGCGGCTAGGGCAATGCCCGTCAGCACCAGATCCGGGATCTCGATCGGATCAGTGACCGCGTCGCGGATCGCGGCTCGCCAGCCACCCGTCAGGATGGTGACCGCACCGCACCCCAACGCGGCTCGGCCCTCGGCCTCCAGCCGGGTAATCGCTCCCCGAATGCCGAAGCCGACTCCGGCCGCAATGGCCGCTTCCGTTGAACGGCCGGGCATGGTCGGCAGTGGGGCCCGCTCCAGGGATGCCATGGCCGGCAGGCGGCTCGTGCCCTCGGCCAGCGCCCGCGCCATGAGTGCTGGTCCAGGCAGGATCGCTCCACCGAGGAAGGCACCTTCGGCCGAGACAAGATCGACCGTAGCTGCCGTGCCGCAATCAATGAGCACGAAGGCGGCCCCTGGTGGCCGCACGCGGCAAGCGGCGGCCGCGCCGGCCAACCGGTCGATGCCCACCCGCTCTGGCTCGGGCAGACAAACCTCGAGTTGCAAATCGGTGTGATTGATCCGCCGCTGCCGAATCGGACGATGGCGGGTGGCCGAGATTTCAGCCATGGCTGCCTCCAGCCGAGCTGCAGCCCCTTCGTACACACTCGCCACAAGGATCACCGCCGGGCCCGGCGCCGCCGCGGCCAGCCAGCGCTCGAGGTTTTCCGGACGAAACGCTTGGCTGTCAAAGTCCTGCCGGTGGCTGATCGCCGGCAGCCCCGTTTCATCCACCGCCCCCTCGGCAGCGAGCCGGGCGAGTTTGATCCGCGAATTACCCACATCGGCCAGGAGCACGGCATCTCCGGCAGCGATGCCACGGCCAGCGCTGCTGAAATCCCAGGGTACTGCCGTCATGCGGCACCACCGCGATGTTCGAGTTTGGCGGCCACCGTCCGGATCAGGACGTCCAGCCCCTCACCCGTCACGGCGCTGATGGCAAGGACAGAACGACCGGTCTCCCGCGCCAACGCCTCGCGGACGGCGGTGGCCTCGTGCAGTTCACACTTGCTCACCACGACAATCTCAGGCCGCTCCCCGAGCGCCGCGTCATACAGCGACAGTTCCTCGCGAATCGCCCGATAATTTTCCAGCGGGTCGCTGCCATCCATCGGTGTCGGCTCGACCACATGCACGAGGAGCCCGGCCCGTTCGACGTGCCGCAAAAACTCATGGCCGAGCCCCACTCCGGCGTGGGCCCCCTCGATCAAACCCGGCAGGTCTGCGAGTACGAAACTGCGATCGCGATCGATCGCCACAATCCCGAGAATCGGTGACTTCGTCGTAAAGGCGTAATTGGCTATTTCCGGCCGGGCCCGGGAGAGTCGCGAAAGCAGCGTGCTTTTGCCTGCGTTTGGCTTGCCTACGAGGCCGACGTCGGCGATTACCTTGAGTTCCAGGAGCACCCGACGGCTTTCGCCCTGCACACCCTGGGTCGTTTCCCGAGGCGCACGGTTGATGGATGTCTTGTAGTGGTGGTTGCCCCATCCCCCTGCCCCGCCCTTCGCCGCCACCAGTTCCTGGCCCGCCGTGGCCAGATCCTTGAGCACCAGGCCCGTGGCGTCGTCAATCACGATCGTGCCCGGCGGCACGAGGAGCGTGAGATCGACGCCGCAGCCACCCTGGCAGTTGCCCGACCCGCCCGACTCACCATGTTCGGCCCGCCACTGTTTGCGATGGGCGAGGGCCGCCAGGGAATCGACGCCCGCCTGGGCTCGGAGGATGACGCTTCCGCCATCGCCACCGTCGCCGCCGTCTGGGCCACCCCGAGGCACATATTTTTCCCGGCGAAAACTGCAAACGCCGCGGCCGCCATTGCCTGCTGCCACTTCGATCTGAACGCGGTCGACGAACACGCCAGACCTTCCACGGCTATTGCCGTACGAATGCTCAAGCCGACGTCTTACCCACTACGTTCACGCGGCGGCCTTCGCGGTCAAACATCACAAACCCGTCGGTCAAGGCAAACAGCGTGTAGTCGGAACCCATTCCGACATTTGCGCCAGGATGAAATTTCGTGCCCACTTGGCGGATCAGGATGTTGCCGGCACGGACGGATTGGCCGCCAAACTTCTTCACGCCGCGGCGCTGTGCATTCGAATCCCGCCCGTTGCGGCTCGAACCCTGACCTTTTTTGTGTGCCATTTTTAGCTCCTGTCGCGGAAGCGTGGGATCATAGCCTGGCCCGGGGCCTGACGCTACCCGCTGGCACCAAAGGATTTTTGTGACAAAACCCCGGTCTGGCCTACCACGCACCTTCCGGTCGTTCGTACCGGAAAACCCAAGAGTGATCAATTCCCTCATGGACCGCAAGCGCTTCCGCGAAAAGTTGGGGGCCTCGGGGGCCGAACAGGCCGACGAGCCGCCGCTCGGCCGCGTCTGGTTCCGCGGCTCTCACCACGGCCGCTACTTGCTCAAAGGCGTCGCGGGCGTCGAGTTTCCGGAGACTGGCCGGATCAACGTCTGTGTCAGCGAGCGTGGCCAGAGTTCGCGCCGTGAGCACGGCCCGGGCCAGCCAGTCAAGCCGGGTCGCAGTAGGGCCGAAGATGCCAGCAGCCCGGGCCCGTCTGGTTTCCCCATCGGGTGCGTCCTCGAGTGACCGGGCGATCGTAGCCAGCGACTCGAGTGGCCGGGCCTGAAAGACCTCGGGGTCGAGCTGTATGCCAGCCAAAGCCTCGCGGCGGGAGTGGTCTTGAACCGGTTCCACGGGACCGCCGACAGCCCTGGCCAACTGCTCGATGCCGTCCACGCCCAAGTCGCCGAACAGATCGCGGGCCGCCTGGCTGCGGGCGGCCGGATTCTGAATCTCGGCCAGCTTGCCGAGCACCGTCACCAGCGGCAGGTAACTCGGCACCGGGCCATCCCCCGCCGGCTCCAACAGACCGGCGTCGTTCCAGGCCAGTCCGAGCCGCTGCAGTCCTGCCTCGGGTTGAGCTGAGGCATACTCAGGCCAATTGAGCGCGGCAAGCACATGCCCCCCAAGCGCCATCCGTTCGAACATCCCACGAAAGCCGATGCTGATTCGATTGCCAGTCTGGTCATCACCGGGTCGCCAGAAGTCGAGCCGCAGGCTCTCTAGCGTCTGCTCCACATGCTGTCCGGGGGGGTCGTTCGGACCGATCTCGGCCCCAGGCCGCGGCCGCCAGCGGATCGCGTTTGTCAGACCCCGAACGTAGATCGTGAAATAGTCGATGCGGGGATCCACAGCCTCCCAAATTGCTACACCCCAACGCTCCTCGCCCGGCTGCATCGGGGCGGAAGAGATCGCCGCGCTGTCGAGCAGCGGCCGTGCCGGATCTTCGCGAAGCCGAATGGCGGCCATCGCCGAGGGTACGACCCGATCGAGATACCCCCGGTAGCTGGCAAGCCCCTCAACGGCGTTCAATGCCTCTCGACTCTCGAGCACAAAATGCGGCAGGAAGCGGATCTGCTGCTGGAAGGTTTCCACGGTTCGCTGGGCCGGTTCAGGCTTTCCCTCGGCATCCACTCCCTGGACCACGCGGCGGCCGCCGACGTTTTTGACCCGATAAACGAGATACCAGATGGTTTCTCGCCGCATCCGCAGCCCTTCCTCGGGAATGTCGACGTCCAGTCGCCGCGGGGGCTTGAAGGCAAACTCCAGGCACCAAATGTCGCGGGGATATTCGAGTTGGGAGGCACGCTCGACGAAGGTCGAGTTGACGGCCGCCCGTTGGGGCGTCCAGCCGAGTGCTTTTTGCCCCTCAGTGACCTCAACAAGCGGTCCCCGCTGGATCGGGTCATCGGCTGAAAGGTCGGCCGGGACAATGGTCAGGGCCCCGGGCGTGAGTTGGCGATATCCCACCGCCGGCCCCGCGGCCTCGAGCCGACCGCTCACGCCAGAACCATCCAGGCAGGCGGCAAGCAGGGTAACAACCCCGCCGTAAAACCCGCCTGACCACCGACCAGCCGTTGTTGGCGTCATGTCGCACCGCAGATGGTTCCTCGCCCCGGCGAGCGTCGTTGCTGACTCATGCCGTGAAAATCGTACCTTTTAAACCTCGGAAGCGGCAGGGCCCGCAGAGTCGCCCCAGCTTTCCTTAATCATGCTGATTGCCCGAAAATCCTTGATTGCCCAGTTTCCCGACGGCAGACTTGCGCAGGCCTTCCACGTCATCTCCAAGCTCCGGCACCGGAAATGATCCGCCGAAGCGATAAAAACTGGGCTACGGTCGGCCAGCTTCCGAGTACAGACTCCAGACACTCTAGAAACAGACTCGCCGACATCGGCTCAGATTCGGCATTTTGACAGGCTTTGCATCATGCTGCGGAAGAATCCCCTTCAGCCGCCGCGACCGTTTTCTCCTGACCCGGCGACTGGTGCGCAGATCCCGCAACCTTTGCCCGGTACTCACGATGCGTTTGTGTCGGCGGAAGACTTTGACCGAACCGGGATCCTGACAGGGGTTGACCCCTGCGAGTCACGATACTGGTGGCTTCCTGAGTTGTTCGCCTGCGAGGGAGCCGACGGCCCTCAAACCGCATCCGTTCAGGGCGGCCGGGCTTGCGACTGCCGCTCAAGCCACAAGCCTGTCGGTTGAACCCACCACAGCCGCTGCCTGATCAATCTCGGCGGCCAAGGCGGCATAATCCTCGGCCCCGTGAGATGAGGCCGCATAGTCGAAGATCGACTGGCCGAAACTCGGCGCCTCCGCCAGGCGGATGTTCCGCCGAATTCGGGTGGCAAACAACTGCCCATCCCGCCACGCGGGATGGGCATGGCCGGAGGATGCGAAGAACGATTCCACATCGCAGCCGATTTCACCGGCCAACCGAGTGCCGGCTTCATAGAGACAAAGCACCACCCCGAGCAACCGGAGTCGCGGATTGACATGCTCCGAGACGAGCTCAATGGTTTCTAGCAACTTGCTGAGGCCGTGGAGGGCGAGAAAGTGGGGCTGCAGTGGCAGCAGAACCTCTCCGACGGCGGCCATCGCGTTGAGTGAGAGGAGACCGAGCGATGGCGGGCAGTCGATGACCAAGTAGTCAAACGGCCGAGCCGCATCCTGGCCGTCCGATCGGCCTGAGGGCCCGTGGCCACACCGTGGATCAGCCGCCAGCCGATCGCGGAGGATCGTCTCCCGCCCGGGCCGACCAGCCAGGGCCATTTCCACGGCCGAGAGATCGATGTGTGAAGGTACCACGGTCAACGTGTCAGACACCTGCACAGCCGCCTCGGCAAGAGAACGGTCACCCGCCAGCATGTCGAACGCCGAGACGGCGTTCGCGCTCGGAAAAACACCGACATGCAGGGTGGCGTGTGCCTGGGGATCGAGATCGAGCAGGCAGACGTTCCGGCCTGCCCGGGAGAGGGCGACGGCCAGGTTGACCGACGTGGTGGTCTTGCCAACCCCGCCCTTCTGGTTCGCGACGGCGATGGAACGCATGGGGCAGTCTCTGCAAGGGCGGTGGCACACATCCGTCCAACGAACGGCTCACGGAGAGGATAGGGATCGGGCTCGGTCCCCTAAAAGCCCGGTTTCCCAGCCGAAAAAACCCTATGTTTTGTGTCTTCCACCCAGGTGCGGAGCCCGGGCCTCAGCCGGCCCAGGGCCACCCGCCCCGGCTGACCCACCACGGTCACGGCTCCACCCTCGTCCAAATCAAAGGCCAAAACCGTGACTTTCGGCGCCGGTGTGGCGGTAGCCCAGGAGTCGGCCTGGGGGTCTGTCGGCTCGCAGAATGCCACCGCGACATCCCAGGCCTCCGAAGCCAGGCGGCCGCGGCCGGGACGCGCCTGGTGATCGCCATCCTGATCAGACAAGCCCCACTGATAGTTGACGTCTTCGATCAGTCCCCGCCGCAGGTGCACAAGCCCTGGAGCCTGGGACACGTCGAGCCGCTCGACCGTGCGAATTCGATCGCCTTTGGCAGCCAGGGTCCAGAGTTCCACCCGGACCGCAGACTGGATCCGCCGCGCGGCGATGGGCCCGAAAAACTCGAGGCACCGCCGGGTCTGGCCCCACTGAAACCAGACTGCAAAGGCCCCCAGTCCGGTGGCCAAAGCCATGATGCCGACCACGAGCCAGACACCGATCGGGGAGACACCGCTCGCGGGCAGGCTGCGGCCAGAGATCGGTCGCTGAGTATGGGTTTCCACCATGAGTATGGGTTTCCACCAACGGCCACCTGTTCGCGTCTTGAGGCCCGGCGTGGATATCCGAACCAAGCCCCACTATAGTGTGTTGAAAGCTGGTTCTTGTTCGGGAGTTTTCCGGCGTGGCAAACGCATTTGACCCCTACCGCGAGGCCCTCGTGGTCGAACGGCACACCATTTGGCCGGCTGAATATGAAGACTGGTCGTTAGCCGATCGGGCCCAGGCCGAAGAGCGTCTTCACACAGCCCCGACCGACGCCGCGGAACTTGACTACCTCCGGCAGCATACGGGTTTTGCCCGGGTGATCACGGTCACCCCGGCTGACCTCGAGCGAGTGAGTGCGTCCTGAGCGTGACGACCATTCGCCTTCAATTACCGGGTGACCCGACCGACCGCTCCTACGACATTGTCTGCGGTAGCGGCCTCTTGGCTGGGGTTGGCTCCCGGTTGCAAAAGGCAGGAGCCCGGCGGGCCGTGATCGTTGCAGACTCCGGAGTCATTTCATCCCACGCGGCTGCGGTCGCCGCCTCCCTCACTGCCGCCGACGTGGACCACAGCCTGCTTCAGGTCCCTGCGGGTGAAGCCTCGAAGTCGCTGGCCGTGGTTGGCTGGCTGTGGGACGAAATGGCCAGGCTGGCCGTCGATCGCAAAACACACGTCGTTGCCGTGGGCGGCGGGGTGGTCGGTGACCTAGCCGGGTTTGCTGCGGCCTCGTTTGCCCGCGGACTCCCGGTTTGGCAGGTAGCCACCACACTTGTCGCCCAGGTGGATAGCGCGATCGGCGGCAAGACCGGGATTAATTTGCCTGCCGGAAAGAACCTCGTGGGAGCGTTTTGGCAGCCTCGGGGCGTGATTGCCGACATCGACACCCTGGACACCCTTCCCCCGCGGGAGTTCACGAGCGGTCTGGCTGAGGTCGTCAAATATGGAATGATCCTCGACGCCGGCTTTTTTGCCTGGCTGGAAGATCAGACCGCAGCCATTCTGGCCCGGGAACCCGCCGCCATCGGCGAGGCAGTCTATCGCTCAGCCACCCTCAAGGCCCGGGTTGTTGAGCAGGATGAGCGGGAAACATCGGGCCTCCGAGCGGCCCTGAATTACGGTCATACTTTTGGGCATGCCTACGAAACAGCCGCTGGCTACGGGATTTTGCTCCATGGCGAGGCCGTGGCGATCGGCATGGCCCGGGCAGCCCGGCTGGCAGCCCTCCTCGGCCGAATCGATCAGGACGTGGTTTCCCGACAGGACGCCCTGCTGATACGACTCGGGCTGCCGATCAACCTGCCCGCGGGAGCCGAATCAAACGATGCGGAACTCATCGCGATCATGGCACGGGACAAAAAATCCGTTGACGGTCACCTTCGATTTGTCCTCCCCGACCGGATTGGCCGCGTGGAACTCGTGGACGGCATCGACCGAACCATGGTCCGTCAGGCGCTCGCCCGCTGAAGCCGGGGCTCTTTTTCCGAGCTCTCGTCAGCTCGTTCCGAGCTCTGAGCCAACTCGGAAATAGCACTAGGGGGGGTGGAGCGATTCGCCCCACCCCTGGTCGCTAGCGACCAGGTCACTGGAGCGAATCGCTCCAGTGTCGGCATAATCGGCCCCCGGAGCCGATTTTCTTTTTTCAGACTGAATCCGCCGTAAGTGTCTATTTTTCAAGTACTTACGGCTTTTTTTCATATTTCTTCAGCGCCTCAATTTTATCTGGCACGAAATCTGCATATCTCTTCGTTAGCGACCCGCACTGGTGCGATTCGCTCCAGCCCCCAAAAGGGTTGGCTGACCGAATCCGTTCGGTCGGGTTGGGCTTTTGGGCCCAGGCCACTGATCAGGTTCGTTCATTTTCTCCAAAGAGGAGGTTTGGTCTCACAACAAGTAGGAGTCTGCCAATGAAACCGTCGTACCGGGCCGGAGAGATCGCCCGGCGGGGATCGGCGTTGACGCATGTCGACGTCCTTTTCTGCGCCATGCCGATCGTGCTGTTCCTGTCGATCGTTTCACTCGTGTAAACGAGTGAGCGATCGGTGGGACGGTAATTCTCTGCTCCGAGAAGGCTTTTAGTGCGATTTTTATGGTTCAAATCTCTGCCTGAGCTGTCCTCTCCGTTCACCTGAAGGTTCGGCGGACGCCGTTCAAAACTGGCTGCCTGAGGGCAGTGCTGGTTCTGATTCGGCTCCGCGTAGAGCGTCAATGTGAAACCAAGGGGTGAAACCAAGAGCACGGAGATGATTTGGACCTGATCACAGGTTGCGAGTCGATCGGGTTTGAAGCTGGTTGAATCACAAGTTGAACCACAGGGCTCAACGCTGTAGGGCTCAACGCTCTTTCAAGCTGCGGTGGCTCAGAAATGTTTGTCGGATGGGTGTGTTTTCACGTCTCGTTTTTCAGGGGTGCTTCATGCGGTGCGTCAAATTGAGTGGTGTCGTGGTTGTGGGCCTTGCGGTTTCGCTGGGCTGCATCATCGAAAGTCAGCCTGTCCAAGGCGAGGAACTACTCAACGGGAAGTCCACCAGCCTGCTGAGTGGTCTGGTTGGCGACGCCGATCTCAAGGCCCGGACCGTGAAGCACGAACGGTGGGACGACGGTTCGCGGCCGATTGTGAGCGTGAAGTCTTTGGCGCGGCAATCGGTGCCCGATGTCGATCGAGCCAGCTTTTATCGGCTTGGCGAGGTCTTTACCCATTCGAAGATTGCGATGCCACTTTTGGTCGTCGATCTCGAACCTCAGGGCTTGATGTATGTGCGACCGATGTCGGGTCGATCCGTCGGTGCAATACCGTCGGCCCACTGGACGCGTGCCGTGTCGATCGTTGAAGTCGCTTCGGAAGGCGATCGCTAGTCATTTGCCTGTCAATCGCCTGCCACTTGTTTCACTTCTTTTTATTCGGATTAAGGCCATGAAGACCTCCACTCAGTTCGACAACCTTTCCGCCAACTCTTCCCTACGTGCCAGCGGCATCCGGGAGATCGTGATTGTCGACTCAAACTGCGACCGCTATGCCGATTTCGTGCAGGCTGCTCGGGAGGGCGAGGTTGGTCTTCATTTTTGCGTCGATGGCCGGTCTGCAGTTCGCCTGGCCCGTCGGTTTCGGGCCGACGCATGGCTGATCTCGGCCGAACTCCCGGACATGTCCGGGTTCGACCTTCTCGAAATGCTCTCGCCGCACGTCCTTCAGGGCAATGTCGACCCGCTGATGGGTGGCTCACGGGTATCACTCGACCAGGTCGGTAAGGGCAGGCGTTCGGCCGTGTTCATGGCCGCCGAAACCTATCGGCTCGAGGAAGAGCAGCGGGCTCTTGCGGCTGGGGTGTCAGGGTATCTCGTTCGTCCCGTGACCCTCGACATGATCCGTGCCTCCCGGCTTCCGGCCGAGCAGCACAACGACGTCGGCGTGTCCCACGGCTGATCGTGGTGATTCCGAAGTCGGTGGGGCATTTGCTCCCTTGATCTCCACTCGGGAGCGGGTTCATGCGCGATCTCACGCGCCCGGCGTCTGTGATGACGGCGATCCTCGTGGTTTGGACGCTGGCAATTTCCCAGCAGACCGCGCAGGCCGAACTGCTTGATCCCGCGGCGGTGTACACCGCCTCCTATTCAACAGTGGCCGAGCAGACCCCGGCTCCATCAGGTGACGCCACGACGACCGTAGGCGGGAACACCTTCGACCTCAACGCATTTCTCGGTGCTGATCGGTATTACAGCCACGCAACTTCCATCAGCGGTCAGAATACGATCTCCACGAACCTGGAGGCCGGGTTCTTCTGGAATGGCCACGAGACGCTTCAGCACGTGGCGACCAACACCACCAACTTCGTCGCAAATCCCGTAGCTTCCTGGGGAGGAGCTTCGATTTCTGCCAAGTATGACCGGCACGCCACCTGGGCAGCGATGCTGATCGGGGGTCGTACCACCGGCGGCGGCAATCCGGTGATCCAGCAGGGGATCGCCCCGGACACAGAGCTTCGATCGGGAGCCATAGCCTCCTCATGGGTTCCACCGGCCTACGCCCTCAGCTTTAATCTCACGACAGCGTCGTTTCTCACGCCATACGAGCAGACCTTCGGCATAGCCGACGTGGTCAGCTCCAGCTACGGCTTCCAGGATCCCAGTGGAACTTTTTTTGACCTCTCGATCATCATGGATGCCTACTCTTTCCAAAACCCTTCCACGACCTACGTGACAAGCGCCGGCAATGACGGACCTGCCTCCAACACCGTCGGCTCGCCAGGGTCGCTTTACAACACGATCACGGTCGCCGCACTGACGTCTCCCAACGCCTACGCAGAGGCTGCTGGATTCAGCAGCCGCGGGCCCCAAAACTTCGGTTATCGAGACCCGCTGAACCTCACGGTGATCACTCCGGGCGTCCGGGCAGCCGTGGATCTTTCCGCTCCGGGCTTCTCCCTCGTGTCTGCCTTCTACGGTGGCCAAAACGGGGGGAATAATTTGACTCTCACCAACTCACTCGACGCTGGCTCAAACCCGGCGGCCTACACGAACGGCATCAGCGGCACCAGCTTTGCTGCTCCGCTCGTGGCCGGCGGAGCAAGCCTCGTCGCAAGTGCTGCCAAGACCCTCCCCGCGCTCGCTGGTAATCCTGCCGCTCGCGAAAGCGTGGTGGTGAAGGCCCTACTCTTGAACGGGGCCGACAAGACAACCGGCTGGAACAACGGACAGCAGACGGTGACCGTCGGCAGCGATAGCTTCATCCAGACGACGCAGTCGCTCGACTGGGCGACCGGTGCCGGCCGAATGAACCTTGATAAGACCTTCGAACTTCAGGTGACCGGACAGACCGATGTGCCGGGAACGGCCACGGGCAATCTGGGCAACATCCTGCGTTCTGGCTGGGATTACGGCCAGGCGACCATCGCCATCAACAACGACTATGTCATTGCCGAGCCGCTCAGCGGCGGCACGGCATTCGATGCCACGCTCACCTGGCTGCGAAACCGCTATTTCGACTTTGACACGACCAATTATGAGGACATGGCCCAGGCCGACCTCAATCTCTCCGTCTGGTTGCTCGATCAAAGTAACAACTTCACCCAACTGATCGCGAGTTCCGCGAGTCTCTACAACACCGTCGAGCACCTCTCGTTTACATTGCCAACAACCGGCTTTTATGGCCTGCGGATCGGGTATCCGCTCAATGTCTTCGACAACACAATCGGTACCGTTTGGGGCAACGCTTCCAACCCCCAGGCCTACGCAGTTTCCTGGCAGGCCGTCCCCGAACCTGGCACGCTCACACTGCTCACGGCAGCGGCAGCCGGCTTCGCCCTCTCAGCCCGGCGTGGCCGGCCAGCATGGGAGCACCGGCAGTCCTGACCGCTCACCACGCGGTGGTCACACCCATGCCGCCCAGATCACCGATCGGCAGCGGCACAACCTGCACGTCCATTCCGGCGAAGTGCACTTCGGTGGCGTCGACGGCTCTGGCGCTGGCCCAGGCCAGGTACCAGCCAAGGAAGATCTGCGAAGGATAGTGGGCGTTGTCGGTCATCCGGGAGAAGCCCACAAAGGTCGAGCAGACATAGAGCGTGCCTTTGAGCAAGGGGCTCTCCACCATGTCAGCGGCGGCCAGGAAGGGAATCGCGCCCACGAAGGCGTGGCCGCTAACGCCGTTGTTGTCGTTCCAGAAATGCCACTTGCTGCCAACGTTTTCGGCCGGTCGGGAGGCGCCAGTAGCCATTTGGAGGACGTACAGCGGCGGAGCGCCTACCACGAACATCCGGAGTGACCGCGATCCCCATTCGCCCACGACGTCGCCGAATGGATTCCCCTCGAACACCAGCCCCGTGGCTGCCGCGACACCGAAGATCGGCAGCAGATATCGCCCCTCACCAATGTCTTTGCAGTCGGAGAAGAACGTGCCCACGCTCGTCGGTTCCACCCCCCGCATCCAGGCCGCCTGCATCGTGTCGTCGAAGCCGGTGTTGGCCATCAAGGCTCCAGCTCCGAAGGCGGCCGTCACACAGACCAGACTCTCGCAGTCGTAGAAGTTTCCATAATCGTTCCAGACCTTGTGACCAGCTCGGGAAAGCCGGGGAACTCGGCTCTTCGACCACGGGAGGTTTCCTGGCCGCGTCACAAACATTTCCTGCTGTTCGAGCGGAGGGAGGGAATAGACCGGATCGGCCGAGGGAGCGAGCCGGGCTGCGAGATGCACGGTGAAGCTGTCGGGATTGGTCCGAGGCTGCCAGCCGCCGACGAGTTCCACGCCGTTGCCGTCGGCCGCTTCACCGGAAAGAGCCTCGGTCTGAACGACGGCGTCGATCCATGCGCCGCCAACCGCCGGCACCACCCGGACGACGACTCGCTGCCGCGCTGGTGGCCAGGCCTGGACCGGACCATGCGGTTTTGTGGGCGGTGGCTCGACCCAGGCAGATTCAATCACGCCCTCGCGGGGCGGCACGGCGTGAAAATCAGGTTCCAGGGCACGAATCACGGGCCAGTCATTCGCCACGGTGGCGAGCGTCTGTTGCCAGAGCTTGAGGCCGTCGGCGGCCGGAAGGAACATACCCTCAGGCACGTCGGCGGGCGGCTTCCGATTGGTTTCGTCATCGAGTCCGGTAAAAATCGCCTTGGTCTCGGGCACCCGCCAAGGACTCGGCTCCTCAGCCTGCCCCCGGCGCTGCCTGGAGACCAACCCGACGAGACAAGCAAACACGATCACCGCGCGGCACGCGGCCGCGTGCCACCGACTGGCGACAATGCTTGCGGATTTCGGACTCATAATCAGGTCGGGACTGTCGCACTCCCCTTCCCCGGCCGCAACCCGGATCCTAAAAACCTAGCCGCCGGTCCGCACCCTTGAACCACCCCGCGACACTCAATCTGGCCTCAGAGTCATTGACACGTTCCGGGCGTTACAGATCACAGCGCTGACCGCGATCAGGAAGAAGGTCCGGGAGCACCGACTGAAGCGACCGTTGCCCAATCTCGCCAGACTCCCCATCGTGGCAGAGTCGCCCTGCGGGATTCCCACCGCTGCAGCGGTCGTCCGGTGAGCGTTGTCGCCGCCCTTGTGGTTGCCCAGGGCTGGCTGGTGGTGGCTTTCTCGAGGCTCTGTCTGAAAACTCCGCACCTGACTTCGAGCGGCTGCCTCACCGTCCTCGCCAGAGACCAAAACAGCCCACCCTCGGGCCAACGGGACGCTTTTCAGCCACAGCCTAGTCCACTGCCGTCAACGCATCGATGAACACTTCTACCTGCTGCCCCACGAACAAGGGTGGGCGGCCAGTGGGGTCAAACTTATAGATCACCTGAAGAACGCGGGTATCGACCCGTTCGGTGTTGTCACCGGTCAGCGATTTCTTCGGCACTACGAACGGCTCAATCCGGACAAACTCCAGCAGGTACTCCTGCTGAAGATCACCTCGGGGCAACGCCACTGCCCGAGACTCCGGCTGAAACCGCGTGATGTCGTATTCGTCGATGTCGACCCTGACATGGAGCCGATCGGTATTACCCAGCACGATCAGCGGCTGATTCGGGGGCGTGCCCGCAAATTCACCGGGCCGCACATTCACCTGAAGCACGCGGCCGTCCACGAGCGCCCGCACCACGAGCCGGTCAAGGTCGATTTCGATCTTGGCGGCCTCTGACTCGGCCCGTGACAGTGTCGAGCCTGCCACATCACGATCGTATTGCCACGACCCAGCTTCAAGCAGATCAAGCTCGGCCTCTGCCTTCGCCAACGCGGCCTCGGCCCAGACGAGAGCCTCTTTTCGCTCGATGAGTTCCTGCTCGGTCGTCACGCGGAGATTGAACGTTTCCTGGGACCTCCGCAGTGCATCGGTCTGCCGGAGGACGATCGCCTCGGCCTCCTTCACACTGGCAGCGAGCACCGGAATCTTTTCCTTCCGCGGCTCAGCCTCAAGACGCACCAGGGAGCTGCGGGCCTCGGCGATCGCCGCCTGCTTGACCGTCAATTCGCCCTGGAGTTGTCGGTCGTCCAGCTTGAACAGCGGCGTGCCGGCCTTCACCTCGTCGCCCACCTTCACCAGCACCGCCGTCACCACTCCCGGCGTAGCCGAGCCCACGGCGATGTTCTCCGTCTGGGCTTCCACGATTCCGGCCGCTGCCAGCGAATCGTCAAACGGGCTCGTCGCCGGCGCGACAGGAGGCGGCGGATCCTCGGAGGCGGGCCGGGTGGACCAGACATACCAGCCTGCGAAGCCGAGCAGCCCAACGGCAACCAGCGGCAGGACCCGCTGCGTGAGGGTGTCAGCCAGGGTGCGGCTGCGGTCAAGCCTTTTTGCGGGCGAGTCTGGAACGACGGGAGCGGTTGCCATAGAGCCAAATCTACGGTAGCCATCGCTCCGGCTCCAATGCCGGCTCAGCCGCCCTGCCCCGACAGCCCGGTTGCGACGGGTCAGGCGATGCCGGAGGATGCGAGGGCTCGGAGCACCAACTCGCAGGATGTCCAGGCATGCATGCAGTCGTCGTCGCGGTCGGTTCGGTCCTGATCCTGGGAGCGGCCACGGCCGTCGCCCCGGCGGCAGCCGCTCCCCACGTCCTTCCCGATCCGGCGGCCAGGCTTCGTTGGACGGGACCGAGCAGGCTCGTGGTCGAGAGTGCTGGCGGACCGGAGCGGGTGGTGCGGGCCCTGCTCGACTTTCCCGACTTCTACAAGGTCGGGGTGGCCGACTGCGGCTGCCACGACAACCGGATGGACAAGATCTGGTGGAACGAGCTCTGGATGGGCTGGCCGGTAGACGAGGCGTATGAACGCAACTCCAACACCGTGGATGCCCACAGGCTCCAGGGCGAGCTGATGCTGATCGTCGGCGAACTCGACCACAACGTCGATCCGGCCAGTACGCTCCAGGTTTCGGCGGCCTTGGTGAAGGCGGGCAAGCTCCACGAACTGGTGGTGATCCCCGGCACCGGCCACGGTGCCGCCGAAACCGCCTACGGCGCCCGCAAGCGGGTCGCCTTTCTGCGACGGCATCTGCTCGGGGAATGACTCACCCGTTCTTTACCTCCTGGCGTGGGCCGGTGGTGACCGCGTCGATCCGGCCGTCTTCCATCGCAGCGATCCGATCGGCGAACGTGTAGACCCGCGCGTCGTGGGTGACCACGATCACCGCCCGGTCGGGTTGCACGGCGATCTTCTGGATCAGTTCCATCGTGATTCGGCCGTTCTCGGCGTCGAGGGCGCTGGTGGGCTCGTCGCAGATGAGCAGCCGAGGATCATGGACGAGCGCCCGGGCGATCGCCACCCGCTGCTGTTGCCCGCCCGAAAGCTCGCTCGGCAGGTTGGCGAGCCGATCGCCCATGCCGAGTTCGGCCAGGATGTTGGCGGCCTTCTCGACAGCCCGCCGCCGCTGCCAGCCAGCGATGATCAGCGGCACGGCGGCGTTCTCCGCAGCCGTGAGGGCCGGCAACAGATTGTAGGACTGAAACACGAAGCCGACGTTGTCCCGCCGAAAGGCTACCTTGCCACCGGGCCGCATCGCCACGAGATCCTTGCCGAGCACCAGCACCTCGCCGGCCGAGGGTTCGAGCGTGCCGGCTACGATCGAGACCAGCGTGGTCTTCCCGCAGCCGCTCGGGCCGATCAACATCAGAAGGTCGCCGTAGGGCACGTCGAGATCGACGCCCCGTAAGGCCTTCATGACCGCGCCGCCCGCGCCGAATTCCTTGGTCACGCCCCGAATGCGGACGGCGAAGTCAGAGAGGGGCTGGTCGTCGAGCGTGTGCAGGCCGGTCATGGTTCATCCCCGGAACACGATCGCGGGATCGACGACGAGCACCTTGCGGATCGACAGCAGGCTGGCAACGAGCACGATCACGAACACGGCGGCCGCGGTGATCGCCAGCACCTGCCAGGGCATGAAGAAGGAGAGCCGGGAGGCGCCCTTCACCACCCAGCCGAAAATCGCTGCCAGGCCCACGCCGAGCCCGTAGCCCACGATGCCCACCTGGAGCCCCTGGGCGAGCACCATCAGGAGGATCGTCCAGTTGCTCGTGCCCATCGCCTTGAGGGCTCCGAATTGGCGGATGTTCTCGACCGTGAACAGATAGAAGGTCTGGCCGGCGATCGCGGTGCCGACGAGAAAACCGAGCAACACGGTGATCCCGAAGTTCACCGGAATACCGGTCTTCTGCAAGTAGTAATCGATCGTCTTCCAGATGAACTGGGTGCGGGTGAGGGCCTGCAGCCCGGTCCGCTCCTTGATCCGCCGACAGACCTCGGTTGCGGCCACACCCGGCTTGGCATCGGCCAGGACGAACGAGAGCACCTTCCGCTCCGGCGGGGCAAAGAGCACCGCCTGTGAATAGCGGGTGTAGACGATCGGAAAGCTTTGAAACGTGCGACTGGCCTTCGTGATCCCCACCACCACGGCCCGCCGATCGTTCATCTCGAAACTGCGGCCGAGCCGGTACGCCTCACCCGGCCAGATCCGCCGGTAGCCGGCGTCATCCATGATCACGGCATCCGGCTTCCGCAGGTCGGCGATCGACCCCAGGAAGACTCCCGCGGGAGCGCCCACAAACGTGGCGTCGTCGAGGCCGAGGAGGATCATTTGCTCGTAGGAGCCCTCCGGGAGCCGGGCCCGAGCCATGCCTTTGTAAAACCGCACCGCCCACTCCACGCCCGGCACGCTCTTGACGCGAAACAGCTCGGTGTCGGCCAGCGGCTTGACGTCGTCCACGAACTGGACGTTCTTGTCCATCACCCAGATGCCGGGCCCCTGAACGTCGCGGATCTGGCTGACCGTGAGCGACATCAGGCCACAAAAAATCGAGGCCTGCTGGGCAATGAGCAGGGCGGCAAAGACGACGCCGAATACGATCCCCAGGTATTTGACCCGGTTTCCGACCAGCATCTTCCAGGCGATCCAAAGCATGCCGGGAGTGTACCCAGGCCGGCCGGCTGCGGTGTATCCTGTCAGAGTGATGGAGCCACGAGGGTGACGAGCGTGTCAGGGACGGCCGAACGCGATGCGGTAGAGAAGCACCAGCCGGTTGCGGACGGGCCGGTGGCCGACGTGCTCAGGCGGTGGTGGGGATTCGAGACGCTGCGGCCTCTCCAGGCCGAGGCGATCGACGCATCGCTTGCCGGCCGGGATTCGCTCGTCGTGATGCCCACGGGGGGGGGCAAAAGCCTTTGCTACCAGCTGCCACCGCTGGTGGGCGACACGACCGACGTGGTGGTCTCGCCGCTTGTCGCTCTGATGAAGGACCAGGTCGATGCCCTCGAGGCGATCGGTTACCCGGCGGCGGCGCTCCATTCAGGACTCTCGCAGGAGGAGCGGGGGGCGATCCGCGACCGGCTCGTGGCGGGGGAATTACGGCTTCTCTTTACCGCCCCCGAGCGGCTCGTCAATTCGGGTCTGCTCGACACGCTCGCCCGTGTGGGCGTGAAGCGGTTCGCGATCGACGAGGCCCATTGCATCAGCCAGTGGGGACACGACTTTCGGCCTGAGTACCGCCAATTGGCCCTGCTCCGGGAGCGATTCCCGAAGGCCAGCCTGCATGCCTTCACGGCCACCGCCACACCCCGGGTGCGGGACGATATCGCAAAGCAGCTGAACCTCCGCGACCCCGCGGTGCTCGTCGGTGTCTTCGACCGTCCCAATTTGGTCTACCGGATCGTGCCCCGCACCGACCGAGTGGCGCAGGCGCTCGCGATCCTCGGCCGCCATCGCGGCGAGGCCTCGATCGTGTATTGCATCTCGCGGCGCGAGACCGAACGGCTGGCGGCCCGGCTGGCGGCCGAGGGTCTGCTAGCCCGGCCCTACCATGCCGGCCTCGCAGCCAAGGAACGGCACCGCACCCAAGACGCGTTTGCCAAGGAAACGATCGACGTGGTGGTGGCCACGGTGGCCTTTGGGATGGGGATCGACCGCTCCGACGTGCGGCTTGTGCTCCATACGGCGTTGCCCAAGAGCCTCGAGGCCTATCAGCAGGAAACGGGGCGGGCCGGTCGCGACAGCCTGGCTGCGGAGTGCGTGCTGCTTTATTCGTCGGCCGACGTGTTTCAGTGGGAGGCGCTCGTGCGAAAGAGCGCTGCCGAGAGCGATCTCGACGAGGGGGAGCAGGAGCACCTCATAGCCGGGCAACTCCAGCACCTGCATGCGATGCGGCGCTACGCCCAGGCAGCCCGCTGCCGGCACGCGGCCCTCTCCGAGTATTTCGGTCAGGCCTATCCAGCCAAGCCCTGCGAGGCCTGCGATGTCTGCCTCGGTGAAGCGGAGAGCCTGGCCGACTCCACGGTCGTCGCCCAAAAGATCCTCTCCTGTGTGGCCCGGGTGGAACAGCGGTTCGGTGTGCGGCATGTTTGCGAGGTGCTGCGGGGCGCGAAGACCGATGCCGTGCTCCGCAATGGCCACGACCGGCTCTCCACCTACGGTCTGCTCACGAGCCTCGACCAACGGGCGGCTGAGAATCTTGTCCATCAACTGCTCGACCAGGAGTTACTCGAGCGAAGCGGCGGTGACCGCCCGGTCATTCGGCTCAATGACCGGTCATGGGAGGTGCTCCGCGGCAGCCGCGATGTCGTGCTGCTCGAGCCCCAGACCGGCTCCAAGGCGAAGGTCACCAAGGCCGAGGTCGATGACTGGGAAGGGGTCGACCGGGATCTGTTTGAGCGACTCCGGCGCTGGCGGCGGAGGATCGCCGAAGCCCGCGGCAAGCCTGCCTGGACGATCCTCGACGATAAGGCGCTACGAGCGATCGCCCGGGAGCGGCCCGACTCGCTCGGAGCCCTGCTCCGCTGCAAGGGCATCGGGGAGAAGCGACTGGCCGACTTCGGTGACGCGATCCTGGAACTGGTGGCCGGCCGCGAGCCGCCGGCCGGCGACTGACACCCGCGACGCGACGTTTGCCGCCCCCGAGCCGGTGCAGCTGAGTTGACCCCAAAGACCTCTGCCCCAGCGTTACCCGAAGGCTCGGGGGTCGGCGAACGCTCGCGGAGCACGGGGCGTATCCTCGCCCGCGACGCGACGTTTGCCGCCCCCGAGCCGGTGCAGCTGAGTCGATCCCAAAGACCTCTGCCCCAGCGTTACCCGAAGGCTCGGGGGTCGGCGAACGCTCGCGGAGCACGGGGCGTATCCTCGCCCGCGACGCGACGTTTGCCGCCCCCGAGCCGGTGCGCGATGAAACCTAGCGGTCCGCTCGCAGCACCATTCGCCAGGCCCGGTGCGGGCGGCGGTCACGGAAGTCTTCGGGAATGGTCCGGGCCGTGATCTCGCGAATCGTGTACCGCTCTGCCAACCGATCGATGGCGAAGTGAAATCGGCGGAAGTTTGTGGAGAAATAGACAATGCCCTCGGGGGCCAGATTGGTGGCCACGAGTTCGAGGAAGTCGGCGTGGTCCTGCTCCACATCCCAGGGGGTCTCGCTCCGAGCCGACCTTGAGAAGGTGGGGGCATCGGCGACCACGAGATCGAAGGGCGCCTCCCGCCGTCGGGCCCGGTGCTCGAGAAAGCCGCGGGCCTCGTCCCGCACGACGGCATGCTGCCGGCTGTCGTCAAAGCCATTGGCGTCGAGGTTGCGCCGGGTCCAATCGAGGTAGGTATTGGAAAGATCGACGCTGACGGTCTCCCGGGCGGTGCCAGCAGCGGCATACACCGAGAAGCTGCCGGTGTAGCAGAACAGGTTGAGCATTCGTTTTCCGGCCGCCTCGTCGCGAACGAGCGCTCGAGTCGTCCGATGATCGAGAAACAAACCGGTGTCGAGGTAATCGGAGAGGTTCACTTCGAAGGCCAGCCCAGCCTCACGGACGGTGAGCACGGCTGCGTGCTCACTCAGCTTTTCATACTGCCCGCCGCCTCGCTGTCTCCGCCGAGCCTTGAGAAACGTCCGGCCGGGCAGCACGCCCAGTTCGGCCGCCGCCAACTCCACCATCCGGTCGAGCCAGACATCATGCTCGATCTCGGTGCGGTCGTGCGGTCGGTCATATTCCGCCACGTGCAGCCAGCCGGCGTACCAATCGATCGCCAAGGGGATCTCAGGAATGTCGCGGTCGTACACGCGAAAGGCCTCGATGCCCTGCCTCCGGGCCCACTTGGCCAGATGCTTGAATCGCTTGGCAAGCCGGCGGCGAAAGTCGCCCCCCTGAGCTGCAAAATCCCGGCGGCGCGAGCCGGTTGCCACTGCAGGCACCACAACGGGCTCTGCCGGCGCTGCCCGCTCCCGCATCTCTAATTCCACGAGCCGGCAGGGAATCGCCCCGTTGGTGAGTGGAATCCGGTGGCGTGGACGGAGGCCGAGATGCTTGAGGGCCGGCGTATCGGCGGCGAGCACAGCTGCCCGCCAACCGCCGCAGCGGGCCACGAGCCAGTCGCCGAGCCGACGATAGAGTGCCGCCGCCCGTGGCAGCGTGAGCCTCTCGCCATAAGGGGGATTGGTGAGGATGAGCCCGGTGGCAGCCGGTGGCACCACGGCCTCGAAGTGGCGTTCCTCGATTGTGATCGATCCGTCTACGCCTGCCGCTGCCGCGCAGGATCTCGCCGCAGCCACGGCCCGGGGATCAAGGTCACTCGCCAGGAATCCACCTACCGGTTTTTGAATCCGCGCCTCCATGGCCGCGACGAGCCGGTCGGCCAGCGGTCGGTCAAGGTCGCGAAAGCGAAAGAAGCCGTGCCCCTGCCGTCGGGCGCGCCAGAGCCCGGGCGCCATGTCGGCGGCGATCGTGGCGGCCTCGATCACAAATGTACCGGAGCCACACATCGGGTCTAACATCAACTCGCCGGTGGTGCCGCTGGCCGGCTCACCCGAGCAGGCCTGGGCGACGGCGACGCCGGGCCGCCACCAGCCGGTGATTGCCAGGATTCCAGCCGCGAGAACCTCCGAGAGCGGTGCCTCGACCTCGCCGGTTCTCCAGCCCCGCTGGTGCAACGACCGGCCGGCCGCATCACGAAACACGGTAGCAACGTCTCCTACCAGATGGAGTGCCAGCCGGAGCGTCGCACCACGAAGACTTACCCCAGGCCTTTTGCCGCTCGGCGTCCGCAATTGGTCTACCACGGCATCCTTGACGACCTGCGCCGCATAGAGCGAGTGTGTCAAAAACGTGTCATGAACTGCAGCGTCTACTCGCAGTGTGTCGCTGGTCCGCAGTTGCTCCCGCCAGTCGATCCCGGCCACGGCCTCATAGAGCGACTCTGGCGACGTGACCTGAAACCGGCCCAGCGGTTCGAGCACCCGAATCGCGGTCCGGCATTCCAGGACCGAGCGGTACAAAGTCTCCCGTTCTCGGCCCGATTCAGCTGAGAACTCGACCGTCCGCCTTCCGACCCGCAGGTTCAAACCCCCGATTGCCTCCAACTCCCGAACCAGCACCCACTCCAGCCCCCCGAGCGTGCGGGCCGTGAATCGCGGGGCTTCAGCCATGTCCGGCGCAGCCAGGGGCCGAGGCTCGGGCAGCAGATCGGGAAACGGAACAGGCGACATCGTGGAGCGACTCTACCCGCCACCAGCCCTGACGGCCATTGCCGCCCCCCCTTGTGCTTGCCTGAAACCAATGGCCGCGGGTAAGACCGCAGCGTCTGGCAGAGGATTCAGCCACCCAGCCCCGCCGGCCTCGTCATCATGCCGCGACTCTTCCCCTGCTTTGGTCGCCGCCGTGCCGCTCGGGCCGCTCGGCTCATCCCGCGGCAGTTTCGTCGGGATGGAGTGATCTTCATCCACGTGCCTAAATGCGCCGGATCTGCCCTCCTTGACGCCTACCTCGGTTACCAGACCGGCCATGTGACAGCCGCAGAGTATCGCGAAGCCGATCCGGACCTTTACGACCGTGGATTCGTGTTCTCGTTCGTCCGCGATCCAGTGGCCCGGTTCGTTTCCGCCTTCGACCATATCCAAACCGATGACCTCTGGGATTATCTCCCTGAGATGCGGAATGTCATCAGCCGGCACGGCCATTCCCTCACGGAGGTTGCCGAACGGCTCCAGCCTGATGCGGAACTGCTCACCCTGCCCTGGTTCGCCCCCCAGCACACGTTCCTGGAAATCCGCGGCCGGCTGGCTGTCAACCGCGTCTTCAAGACCGAGTCGTTCGCAACTGATGTCGAGGTGATTCGAGCCGAGACATCGCTCAGATTCCGCCCGCTGGCCCCGATCAACCGCCGGGGCGATGGCGGTCAGACCTCCGTCGAACGACTTGGTGCCGCAGCGGTGGCCAACCTTCGCCGCGTCTACAGACGTGACTTTACGCTGTTCGGCTACTATTGAGCCGACCGCTTGTGAGCCGACCGCTTGGGTCAACCAGCAGCCGAGCGGCAGCCGTGCAGGAAACAAGCACCAGTCACGTCGGCCCCATGGGCGGCACGATCCAGCCGAATTCGTAGTGAACCGCCGCCCCACGCCCAATCCTGGCAACACCGGAAAGATTGGCGTATGTTCCGAGGTTTGGCTCGATCATTTTTTGACAGTGGCCATGAAAAGGCTAGTCTGACCCCCATGAGACTGGAAGGCTACCGTGGCACTTGGGTTTGTGACAAACTGCGGGACCGACTGTTTCCTGCAGGTCGCCGGGGCATGACCCTCGTCGAACTCCTGGTCGTCATCGCCATCATTGCCGCTTTGATCGGGCTCTTGTTCCCCGCGGTGCAGATGACGCGGGAACGGGTTCGGCAGACCCACTGCATGAACAACCTCCGGCAGGTCGGCCTTGCGACCCAGGTGTATTGGAACACCAAGCGGCACTATCCGCATGCCGCGATCACCGGCAACTACAGCTACCGGATGCAAACCGGTCTCAAAACAGCCAACGATCCCGCAGCTCTGCCCGAGGTTTACGGTCTTCAGGCCGTTCTCACGACCGACAGGTGGATCGAAGACAACCCCGCGATGTGGCGGTGTCCTTCCCAGACTCCTGAAATGCTGGCCTACGGGAATACCTACGCTTTCAGCATCGCCTCGCTCCTCAAGCGAAAAAACGTCGAACTGCCGGCCGAGAAGCTCTGGGTCTGGGATAACTTCAGCATGAACCCTGGCCTGAGCGGTTTCCGCGGCCCCTTCTCCGGTTATGGGATCCCGACCAAGAAGCGGGCGTACCCGCATGGTAATCACACACCGGGCTACTCAGCGCTTTGGCTCGACGGCCATGTCGACTTTCTTGCCCTCTAATCCGCGCAGCCGATCCGTTCCCCGTCGCCGATCCGTGTTTGTCTCGAGGAGTTCGCCATGCCCACCCGAGTTCCCTTCACCTGGCTGTTCCTGGCCCTATTCTGGTTCCCAGCTCCGGTCAGCGGCCAGATCGATTCGGTCGTGATGGTCCTCGACCCCGCCGCGGGCATCGGCACCAAGGCTCTCGCGGCCTTCGGCTACGACCCGGTGAACGACTCGTTGTACGTGACCACCTACGGTTCGAGCTCTTCCGCCCCGGGTAATGGCGTAATGGTTCGGTTTGATGACATCGACTCCGGCTCGCCGACTTATACGACGCTGATGAGTGAGACCCAACTCCAACTCTATTACCGTGATGGAAATGCCGACCGAGGGGTCAGCACTCCGCTGCAGGGAGGGTTTTTGCTCAATCCCCTCCCCGTCGGTGATAAACCGGCCTATAGCTTTGCCCTGATCACCGACGCCGGCTCCACGAGGCTCCCGGGCAGCAACACGGTCGACCCTGCCGCCACCAAACGGGTCTACGCCTATTCGCTCCAGCCGGTCACGCCTTCGCAAGACGGCCGCGACGTGATCACGACCCGGGTGACGCTCGCCGACATGAGAGGCATCGCGGGTACCTCGAGCACCTCGAGCAGCACCGGCCGACAGTTTGCCTGGAGCGGAGACGGCCAGAGCATCTACTTTGTCGACTCGAGCACTGCCTACGACGGCCTGTGGACCGTGGGCGCGGTCTCCGGCAGCGCACAACGACTGCTCGCCGACGACATGGATACGGCCGAGCCGGCCGTCCAGAGAACCGGCGGCGTCGATACGATCTTCTTCGGCGGTAGCGGCTCCACGGGGAATGCTGGCGGCATCGACCGGGTGACCTATGACGGCACGACCGTTTCCACCCGCCAGGTGCATGTGCCTGCCACCCTGATTCGCGATTTTCACGAAACGACCGCCGAGCCGAGCATCGTCGCGATCGCCACGGACGCTGCGGGCAACCTCTACTACACCAACACCACCAATGCGAGCGTCTCCAATGGCACTCCCACCCAGCGGGGCATCTTCCGCTACGACACCGAGGGCCGCCTCTCGAAAGTCGTGGGCTACACTGAGCGGAAGGCCGTGTTCGGGGATCGCGGCACCGTCAACGCCAACTCTTTCAGGCTCCAGTCGCGGACGGTGACCCACTCTGGCAGCGAAGGCAACTTCGATGTGGTCCAGTTGCTTTACGCCGAACCCAGCAGCGTCAACGCGATCGGTGGAGCCTACGCCTTCAGGGCAGGTGATTTCAATCGAGACAACGTGCTCGATGCCGACGACGTAGCGCTGTTTGCCTCCCAGGTGACGCTCCGCGGAGTGGTCAAGACCGATCCGGCCAACCTCAAGTACGACTTGAACGCCAACGACGTGGTCGACTGGAAGGATGTGCAGATCTTCCAGCAGTTTCTTAATTACGAGCCTCAGGGAACCGCTGATCCGACGCTACGCATCTTCGCCGACGCTGATTTCAACGGCCTGGTGGACTTCGCCGACTTCCGCACGATGCGGCACAACATGGGCCAGTCCGCCAAGACCTTTCTCGCCGGTGACTTCGACGGCAACGACCGAGTTGATTTCGCCGATGCCCAACTCTTTCACCGGAGCTACGGAGCCGCCTCCGGCCTGCTGAGCACTGGAGTGACCTTCGTACCCTTCGATCAGGTCGAGTGGGACGCGTTTGCCGCCACCGTGCAGATCGGCCTCGAGGCAGCCAGCGGTAGGACGACCCAGGCTGCTCTCAATTACCCTCGGATCACGGTGGCAGGCTCAGTGACAAAAACTGGTGCCGGTGAGTTGATCTTCGACGCTCCCAACACCTACACGGGGCCCACGATCGTCTCGGCGGGCACGCTCAAACTCGCCACCGGCCAGGCAGCAGCGATGTCATCTGTCCTGGTCGGCGGAGGGGCAACGCTGTCCGTTGGAGCGGCGATCGCCGCGGAGGTGGCCGGGCTCACCCTTGATCCCGCCAGCCTCGTCGACGTCACCAGCGGCCGGCTCGTGATCGGTGGCGATGTCGATGCGGCTCTTCTGCGGACGGCGCTCATTGCCGGCCGCAACGGTGGCGACTGGGCGGGCACAACCGGGATCAGCTCCTCAGCGATCGCAGGACAACCCGGCACGCGGGCCGTCGGCTACACGCTCAACGGGGCCGGTGCAGCCGTTGTGGCCTACGCGGCTCCGGGCGACATCAATCTTGACGGCGAGGTCAATGTCTTCGACCTCGTCGGTGTGAATAGTTCGGCAACTTACGGGAATGGTCAGCCGGCCATCTGGAGCCAGGGTGATTTCAACTACGACGGCGTTACCAATGTCTTTGATCTCGTGGCGATCGGAGGTGGAGCCGCGTACGGTCAGGGTCGTTACCAGCCCCTCGCCGGCGGCAGCATTGGCCCCGGCGGCGTTACCGCCGTACCAGAGCCGACCGGGGTCGTGATCCTGCTCACCGCCGCTGCGTTCGCCGTTGCCACGGCCCGTCGCCACCGGGTGAGCCGGTCGGTTTAAGCCTCCCGCAGGAACCATGATCACGCTGCCCGCCCGAATTGTCGCCGTTGTCTGCCTTGCAGGCCTCGCCTCCATCGGCCGGGCCGACGTGGCCGTGCTTGCGGATGTTGGCACCGAGTGGGCTGAGGCCTCCGGCGCCGATACAGCAGGAGAGGCGGTCAGGGCGACGGCGAACCCGACGTCAGCCTCCCGCCCTTCCGCGGCCCGCCCAAACCTGGCCGCTGACCAGCGAATCGAGTGGGCCGCTCGACTGCGGGATCTCTATTCGCGTCCGGCCTCCGAGTGGCCCGCGCCGCACATCGACAGCACCGTCACGTGGATTGAGATTGGCCTCCTCCCGAAGCCGTCTCATCCCGACACAAACCCCTACTCGAAAGAAAAGGCCGACCTGGGCCGGATGCTATTTTTTGATCCCCGGCTCTCGGCTGGGGGTCAGATGGCTTGCGCCTCCTGCCATGATCCCGACCTCGGCTGGGCTGACGGCCGCACTACATCCTTCGGCCTCGACCGAAGGCCGCTCACCCGCAATGCTCCGACCGTGCTCAATGCCGCGTTTCAGCAGAAATTTTTCTGGGACGGCCGAGCAGAAAGCCTGGAGGTGCAGGCCCGGCACGTGATGCTCAATCCAGCGGAAATGGCCGGATCGGAGGCAACGGTAGGGAAAACCCTTTCCGAGTTGCCCGCCTACCGCCGCGGCTTCGCCGCTGCGTTTGGTTGCGAGCAGATCACGTTTGATCGGATCGGCCAGGCGCTCGCCACCTACGAACGGACGCTCGTCGGCGGCCACAGCCGCTTCGACGCCTTTCTCCGTGGCCACCCCGACTCACTCGATGACCGGCAGATCATCGGCCTGCACCTCTACCGCACCCAGGCCCGTTGCATGAACTGCCACCACGGGCCCGCCTTCTCCGACGGCAACCTCCACAACCTTGGCCTCAGCTACTACGGCCGCAAGTTCGAGGATCTCGGCGCCTACAAGACGACCGGACAGGCGGAGGACGTGGGCAAGTTTCGCACCCCGACCCTTCGCAACATCGCGAACACCGGCCCCTACATGCACAACGGCCTGTTCGAGCTGCCTGGCGTGATCAACATGTACAACGCCGGCATGCCCACGCTCCGCCGCAAGGAGCACCAGGCCGAGGATCCCCTGTTTCCCACCAAGAGCCCGCTCCTGAAGCCGTTGAGCCTCTCGAAGCAGGACATGAGCGACCTGCTCGCCTTCCTCGACGCCCTGAGCGAGCCCCCCCGCCGCATCCGGCCGCCCGAATTGCCGTAGCAGACTCGGAAACATGTCTGTCGCTGCGGGACGTAGCCAGGGACGATCCGACCCAGAGCGATGAGCGGAGGCCATGGATGGCCGAAGCGAACGTCCGGCAACAGGGCACGGGCAACACTGACCTCACAGCTGACGCCGCTTCCGCCCCTCTCACACCACCAGCCGTCACTCACGCCGGATTCGCGTCGGGAAACCGGTCCTGGATCGGCTGCACGTCGAGGGGCTTGGTCCGCATCCCCTCCATGGCCAGCACGCAGGCCTCCGCTGCCGGCAGGGTGGTGATACAAGGTACTCCGTACAGCACGCTCGCCGCGCGGATTCGGCCTTCGTCGGTACGGGCTCCCTTGCCCCGGGGCGTGTTGAAAATCAGCTGAATGCGGCCGTCGATGAGGTGGTCGAGCAGATTCGGATGGCCTTCCTGAAGTTTCTTGACCATTTCTACTTCGATCCCGGCAGCAGCCAGAGTGCGAGCCGTGCCGGCGGTCGCGCTCAACTGAAAGCCGAGGGTGACCAGCCGGCGGGCCAGGCCCACCATCTGGTCCTTGGCCTGTTCGCTTGCCACGCTGAGAAAGATCCGGCCTTCCGTCGGCAAGAGGATGCCGGCGGCAATCTGACTTTTGGCAAAGGCCATCGCGAAGGTGTCGGCCACTCCCATCACCTCGCCGGTACTCCGCATTTCCGGCCCAAGAGCGATGTCGACACCGGCAAATTTCACGAAGGGAAAAACGCTCTCCTTCACACTGACATGGGTCGGGCAGGGATCGGACGTCACCCCCTGCTCGGCGAGGCTCATGCCCACCATCGCCTTGACCGCCACCTTCGCCACCGCCAGTCCGGTCGCCTTGGCCACAAAGGGCACGGTGCGACTGGCCCGCGGGTTGACTTCAATCACATAGAGCGCGGGCTTCATCACCCCGTCGGCATCGGCCTCCTTCTTGACGGCAAACTGCACGTTCATGAGCCCTACGACGCCCAGGCTCCGGGCCAGCCCCGTCGCAGCCTCCTTGATCGAAGCGATCACTTCGGAGGACAGGCTGTGGGGCGGGATGCAACAGGCGGAATCCCCCGAATGCACCCCCGCCTCCTCGATGTGCTCCAGCACGCCCGGCACGATCACGTCACGACCGTCGCAGATGCAGTCGACGTCGACCTCGATCGCATCTTCAAGAAACCGATCGATCAGCACCGGTTGCCCCTGGGCCACGGCGAAAGCCTCCGCAACATATCGTTCAAATTGGACTCGGTCGTAGCAGATCTCCATAGCCCGGCCACCGAGCACAAAACTCGGCCGCACGAGCGACGGGAAGCCGATTCGCCCCACCTCGCGGCGGGCCTGCTCGAGTGTGCGGGCGATTCCGCTAGCGGGCTGCTTCAGTTGGAGGCGGTTGAGTAGGTCGCGAAACTTCTCCCGGTCTTCCGCCATCTCGATCGTGTCCACCGAGGTACCGATGATTGGCAGCCCGGCAGTCTCCAGTGCTCGGGCAAGATTCAGAGGTGTCTGACCGCCAAGTTGCACGATCACGCCGTCGGGCTGAATCACATCGGTGATGTTGAGCACATCCTCGCAAGTGAGTGGCTCGAAGAACAGCATGTCACTCGTGTCGTAGTCGGTGCTCACGGTCTCCGGATTCGAGTTGACCATCACACTCTCAATGCCCAGCTCGCGGAGTGCAAAGCTCGCATGGCAGCAGCAGTAATCGAATTCGATTCCCTGGCCGATTCGATTGGGACCTCCCCCGAGGATCATCACCCGCTTGCGGCCTGGCTCTTTGGGGCGGGTTTCATCCTCGTCTTCCCAGGTCGAGTAGTAGTAAGGGGTCTGGGCCTCGAATTCGGCGGCACAGGTATCGACCGCTTTGTAGACCGCCACGATGCCCCGCCGCTTCCGCTCAGCTCGAACCTCCATCTCGGGGGCGCTCAAAAGCGTGGCCAGTTGGCGGTCGGAATACCCCGCCTGCTTCGCCTTTCGAAGGAGCGAGTCGTCGATCGCGGAGAGCGATCCGACAGATCGAAGCAAGCACTCCAGCTCAACGAGCTGCCGCAACTGATCGATAAACCAGCGATCGATCGCCGTGATCTCGTGAATCTCATCGTTGCTCATGCCCGCCAGCAGCGCGTAGCGGAGATACCAGACCCGGTCGGGGTCGGGGGTGGCAATCTTGGCCCGGATATCGTCCAGAGCCGGCTCAGCCGGGGTGCCCCAAAGATCCTTGCCGTCGCAGCCCAGGCCAAAGGCTCCCACCTCGAGCCCACGGAGGGCCTTTTGAAAGGCCTCTTTGAAGGTACGGCCGATCGCCATCGTCTCCCCCACACTTTTCATCTGCGTGGTCAGCCGCGAATCAGCCTCGGGAAACTTTTCGAAGGCGAACCGCGGCACCTTCACGACCACGTAGTCGATGGCCGGCTCGAAGCAAGCCGTCGTTTTGCGGGTGATGTCGTTGGGCAGTTCGTGGAGTCGCCAGCCCACCGCCAGCTTGGCGGCGATCTTGGCGATCGGAAACCCAGTGGCCTTACTGGCTAGGGCCGAGGAACGACTCACGCGCGGATTCATCTCGATCACGATCATCCGACCGGTGCCAGGGTGGACCGCGAATTGGATATTGGAGCCACCGGTCTCCACTCCCACCGCCCGGATGACTGCAAAGCTGGCGTCTCGCATCCGCTGGTACTGCCGGTCGGTGAGCGTCAGCGCCGGAGCGACGGTTATTGAGTCACCCGTATGAACTCCACAGGGATCGAAGTTTTCAATGGAGCAGACGACGACCGTGTTGTCGTCTGCATCCCGCATCACCTCCATCTCGAATTCCTTCCAGCCGAGGATCGACTCCTCGACCAGCACCTCACCCACTGGCGAGAGGTCAAGGCCGCGACGAATTTTGGCGTCGAACTCCTCGCGGTTGTAGGCCACGCCGGAGCCAGATCCGCCCAGGGTAAAGCTCGGGCGAATCACAGCCGGAAGGCCGACCTCGGTGAGCACCTCACGGGCCTCGTCGAGGCTCCGAACGATCCGTCCTCGGCAGGTTTCGAGGCTGATCGCCCCCATCAGCGTCTTGAAGATTTCACGGTCTTCGCCCCGGCGGATCGCAGCGGCTTTGGCACCGATCATCTCCACTCCGTGTTTGGAGAGGATCCCGCGGCGGTCAAGTTCCATCGCCAGATTGAGCGCTGTCTGGCCGCCGAGGGTCGGGAGAACCGCATCTGGCTTTTCGATCTCGATCACCTTCTCCAGCATTTCGACCGTGAGCGGCTCGATGTAGGTTCGGTCGGCCGTACCCGGATCGGTCATGATCGTGGCCGGGTTGGAATTGACGAGCACGACCCGGTAGCCATCCTCACGCAGCGCCTTGCAGGCCTGGGTGCCCGAGTAGTCGAATTCGCAGGCCTGCCCAATCACAATGGGGCCGGAACCGATGAGGAGGATCGTATGGAGGTCGTCGCGACGGGGCATGGGCAATTCAAGGGGCCGAGCAGCCACTCAATCGAGCAGCGACTGAACCAAGCACCAACTGGAGCCAACTGGAGATAAGAAACAAATTTCCCGAGGGTAGCATCCAACCGGACCACAGTTCAACGAGGAGCTACAATTCTGCCGCCGCACGTCGCTCCCGCCATTCCCCGCAGGAATCAAACCCATGCCGATTGCCACCCCCGCCCTCGATTCGCTGCGCGATACCCTGCCCGAGGAATTCAAGGACACGAAGCTCAATCTGGTGAGCGTGCTGGCGGGAGAAAACCTTACCGACTCGCAGGCCTGGGGCGCAGCCCTGGCGGCGGCCCGGTTTCTTCGAGCCCCGAATCTCACCGCCGCCCTGGCCGCCGACATCCGGGCCGGTCTCGGTGATTCCGCTGGCTCCCTGATCTCCGATGCCGAGGCTGCCGCCGGACTGATGGCAATGAACACCGTCTATTATCGAACCCGCCACATGCTCGGCAAGGAGAGCTACGCGGCCCGTCCGGCCCGGTTGCGGATGCAGCGAATCGCCCGGCCGGTCACCGACGCCGTGCACTTCGAACTCATGAGCCTCGCCTGCGCGGCCATCGCGGGCTGCGAATTCTGCCTGCAGAACCACGAGGCCAAGCTGACCGCGGACGGCACGAGTGAAGAGGCCTGCCACGATTGCATCCGAATTGCCGCGGTCATCGCCGCCGTCGTCGTCGGCGTGGAATGAATCCTGCGGGTTGCCTTCTCCCGACCCCCACCGACTCCCACTGTCTCGTTGATTCGTGGGCTGCGTGGCCACGATGCTCAAGCCAGTTCTCGGAGGTATTCGAGTGTGTAGATGCCGCTGTCGTGGCCGTCGGTAAACGCGATTGAGTAGGCATATTGGCCCACGGGCCGCATGCCTGCGACCGCCAGCGGCAGGATTTCCTCGGCGGAGAGCACCTGGAGCAGCGGCGCTGGCGAAGGGGCGGCCCGCTGTTCACGGCAGGTGGCGCAGGGGCAGGAGTCTCGGAGCAGTCGCGGCGAGTAGCAGGCAACCTTCCCATCGCTCCAGGTGATCTCGATTGCGGGCGGACGAGTGGGGTCGGTGGCGCGGCGGGCGATACTGGTGGGGATGGGCGGATTCGCGATTGGTTCCATGACTCAATGCTCGTGCTGGTGTTGGTGTTGTGTCGTTCTGGTTGTGCTGCCACTGACGCGCTGATTGGCCGATCAGACCGGCTGGGGTGCGTTCCGCCCGGAGCGCAGGTCGATGAGTCGGCGGCCCTTGCCCTCAAACCGAGGCAGGCTCCCGATCGGCACGCTCATCACCGCAACCTTGAGCCCGAGCCGGAGCCGGAGTTCCTCGGCCACCCGCCCCGGGGCAGCAAGCCGATCCTCGATTTCGAGACTCAATCCGTCGAGACTACCGGTGGTGGCGACCGTCAGCCGATGCTCGATCACCTCGGGGAAACTCCGCACAATGTCATCGATGGCTCCGGGAAAGATGTTGACGCCCCGGACGACGAGCATGTCATCCGCCCGGCCGAGGATGCCCCCTTCGAGGTGCACCCAGGAGCACCCCTCGTCGCCTGCGGTTTCGGCCCAGGTCGGTCGCACCACGTCACCGGTGCGGTAGCGGATCACGGGAGCACCGGAGCGGCCGAGTGTGGTGAGGACGAGTTCTGCGAGTTCACCGGGAGCCGCCGGAAGTCCGGTGTCGATCGCGAGGAATTCGGCGTGAAAACAGGGCTCGATCACATCGAGGCCGCCGCCGGCGAAATCTCCAACGCCCCAAGGCCCCACCTCGGTAGCGCCCGCGTGGTCGAGCACCTCGGCCCCCCAGGTCTCGGCAATCCGGGCCCGGGTGGCCGGCACGGAGCCTCCCGGCTCGCCGGCTACGATCACCAACCGGATCGGCAGGGCCGCCAGATCGATCTTGTGTTCCTCGGCCACCTCCGCAAGGTGCAGGGCGTAGCTGGGCGTCGCGACGAGCACGGTGGCCGCCTGGGAGCGGGCGAGTTGCAGCCGGCCGAGGCTGGGCAGGCCGCCGGCCGGTATCGTGAGGCAGCCCCGAGCCACCGCCGCCTCGAATCCACTCCAGAATCCGGCGTAGGGACCGAAGGACGAGGCAACCAGCACCCGGTCGGCTGGGCCCACGCCACCGCGAGCAAGAATGAACTGCCAGCATTCCATCCACCAGGCCCAGTCATCGGCCGTGTCAAAGACCGGTAGCGGACGGCCGTGGGTGCCGCTCGTCTGATGAAACCGCACATACCGTTCCACCGGCCAGGTCAGGTTACCGGGCGTGCCTCCCGCTGCCGCCGCCACGAGTTCCTCCTTGAACGTGAACGGCCAACTCTCGAGCGTCGCGAGTGATTCAAGACCGGCGAAATTCACCCGGGCGAGTTTGGCCGCGTAAAAATGATTCCGCGGCAGAACATCTTGCAGGACCGCCCGAAGACGATCGAGCTTCCAGGCATCAAGGGCGGCCCGCGTCATTGGCAGGCCAGCGAGACGTTGGTGGGCGGACATTCACCGATTATGGCATGCCGAGACCGGGAATGCCCTGCTGTGGCGCATTCTGGAGCGGCGGCTGCATGCCCTGCCACGGCGCTGGTTCCTGGGGCGGGAACACAAGCTGCTGGCCGGGAGGCGGCTGGGGCTGAATCGGCTGGGGCTGAAACTGCTGGAGCGGTGGCAGGGCCGGTGGCGGGGCGGGCACGGGCTGAGGCGGGATGGGCACAACCATGGCCGGCTGGGCCGGAGGCAGACTACCGGCACCGCGACGGGCCTGCTCGGCCCTGCCAACCACCGATTCCGGCGGTGTCGATGCGGCCGGTACCAGTGCAAGATCGACGACCCGTTCGTCACGGATTTCCCAGGGCACGAGGTTCTCTGAAACAAAGTCGAGCGGGAAGATCTGGTACCAGGGCAGAGGGAACGGCTGGCGGACCGTGAGCGTCTCGTAGCCATCCTTTACGAGCCTGATCTTTCGTGTGCCGTAATAAACAAAGTCCTGGGAGACCGGCGCGGTGCCCAACTGGTAGTCGTCTACGTAGACGAGGGCTCCCGGGGGATTGCTGCGGATTGTCATCCGCCGCTGCACACACCCGCTGGCTGCCAGCACGATGACAAAAGCGACGGTGGAAAGACTCCGGACACGCATGGGCCGAAAATTAGGCCGCACCGGATCGCGTCGCCAGTGCAATCCGGGATTGCCCAGTCTCCCTCGGCTGCCGTGTATCGCCGCCGCCGCCGCCGGGCTACACTCCACCCTCCGCAGGTTATCCGGCCGCTGCCCCCCGGGGTTTCCGACTCGTGGGATCTGGCACCACCCTTCAATACAGTGATGTCTCCGACATCGGGCTGCGACGGCATAAAAACCAGGACTCGAGCGTTGTGCTCGCACCTTGGAGCAGGGAGCAATATCGCCGGTCCGGCTGGCTGTTCGTGGTGGCCGATGGGATGGGTGCTCATGCCGCAGGCGAAACGGCCAGTGATCTTGCGGTCAAGACGGTGCCGGCCGCCTATCAGCGACTGGCCACCCGCTCGCCTCCGCTGGCTTTGCAATCGAGCATCCAGCAGGCCAACGATCTGATCCATCGGCAGGGCGAAGCCACGGCGGAACTCCGCGGGATGGGCACGACCTGCACCGCTCTGGCGCTGCTTCCCCGAGGGGCGTTGGTGGGCCATGTGGGGGACAGCCGGGCTTACCGCATCCGCCGCGGCACCATCGTGCAATTCTCCCGTGATCATTCACTCGCGTGGGAGATGGAGGCCCTGCAGCCGCGAACCGGTGGTGAGCCGATTCCGTTGCCGCCCAAGAACATCATCACCCGCTCCCTCGGGCCCCACGCCCAGGTGGAGGTTGACCTTGAGGGTCCCTTTCCGATCGAGGAAGACGATACCTTCGTGGTCTGCAGCGATGGGCTCTCGGGCCAAGTGGCTGATGAAGAGATCGGGTTGCTGGCGGGGGCCCTGCCCACGGTAGAAGCCGTTTCAGCCCTACTCGGCCTGGCACTCGTCCGCGGAGCGCCTGACAACGTCACAGTCGTCGTCGCTCGGGCCGGCCGCCACGAGGCCACCACTGCCGCCGCCGACGCCGATCAATCCTGGCCGCTCACTGCTGAGCCCGTCGAACCAACTCGATCGAAACAGGCGCCGGCCAAGTGGCTTGGTTTGGCGGCGGGTTCACTCCTTGGAGCCCTTGTGTCGGCCAGTCTGATCGGTGCCGAGACCTGGGACCGCCTGCGAAACGGCCTCCTGCCCGCCGGTTTTCCGAATAGCATCGCCATACTGCTGCTGGCCGGTCTGATGCTCTGCTTTCTGGCCTCCATCATCCTGGCCGTTTCCGGCTTTCTGTCCGCTGGCGAATCGACGGCCCTCGTGCTTACGTCGGGCAAACGACTCGGAAGCGGCCCCTACCGCTCCTTTTCTTGCAGCCCGTCGAGTGAATTGCTCGAGGGGATCATCAGTAGCGTGGAATCGGCGGCCGATGGGCTCGGCGATGCCGCACGCCACACGTGCCTGGCACACGTCTCAGCTGCCCGAATGGCCTCGACGAGAGGGGATTTCGCCGCCTCCCTGGCTGCCGCCAACCAGGGTATCGCCATCTACCGGGGAGCGGTGGAGGCTGCGCGGCGCGACAACACGATCAACACCCCTGGCGGCTGACCACCGCCTGCGGTGCCGTGAGCCCCGGCGAAACCGGCCTGCAATCCGTTTGCCCTCTGCCGCTACACTCCAGTGGTCATGAAGATCATCACACGGTATGTGCTCTCCGAATTGCTCCAGGTCTTCCTGGTGGCCCTCTCCGCACTGACCCTCTTCATGCTCGTGGTGGGACTCGTCAAGGAGGCCCAGCAGCAGGGCCTCGGCCTTGTCCAGATCTTGATGCTGGTGCCTTACGTGCTCCCGGAGGCGATGCGGTTCGCGGTGCCAGGCACGATGCTGTTTGCTGTGGCAAGCGTCTTCGGCCGAATGAGCGCGGCCAACGAAGTGACTGCCCTTAAGGCAGCGGGGATCACTCCGATGGCGCTGGTCTGGCCCGCCGTCACTCTGGCGTTGGTGGTGAGTTTCTTCTCGGTCTGGCTCAACGACGTGGCGGTCTCCTGGGGCCGTGACGGGGTCCGCCGGGTGGTGGTCAACAGCGTCGAGCAGATCATTTACGGCCGGCTTCGACAGCAGCGGAGCTACAGCACGCCGGAGGTCTCGATCAACGTCAAGGCGGTGGACGGCAAGCGGCTCATCCGTCCCACGCTCACGTTCCAGTCCGGTGACAACGGCGCGCCGGCCACCGTCTCCGCCGCGGAGGCGATGCTGGAAGCCAATCCCGACGCGGGCACCCTCGTGGTCACTTTCCGCGACGGCACACTCCACATGGCAGACTACACCGCCTCGTTTCCCGACACCATCGTCCGCGAGGTGCCACTGACGGCAGTCAGCCGCAAGGAAGCATCCTCGACGAGCCCCTCTGAGATCGCGATGGCCAACTTCTCCCAGGCACGGCAGGAGCAGATCGCCAAGATCGATCAAGTCGAGCAGTTGGCTGCCGGCAAGACCGCGATGGGCATGGTCATGGGGCGGATCGAGCACACGACTCCCGAATACACGCAACCCGAGCGGGATCTCCTCACGCACGAACATAATCGGCTCAACCGGATCATCATGGAACCCTGGCGGCGGTGGGCCAACGGCTTCAGCTGTTTGTGCTTCGTGCTCGTGGGGGCTCCGATGGCAATCCGGATGCGAAACGCTGATTTCCTCACCAGCTTCTTCCTCTGCTTCCTGCCGATCTTGGTCGTTTACTACCCGGTCTTTATGCTGGGCGTCGATCAGGCCAAACGGGGCGTGGTACCGCCAATAGCCGTCTGGTTTGGCAACGTGCTGATCGTGCTCTGGGGCTGGTGGCTGCTCCGCGGAGTCGTACGGCAGTGAGCCACCGCTCGGGCTCGGCGGGCAGCTCAGGCAGCCTGTCGCAGTGGGGGCTGATGGGCAGCAGATATCTCCTGATACGATCCAAAATGATGATTCATGGCGGCTTTCAGCCCTGGATCAATTCTGCCTCTGGATTGGAATCGGTCAGCCGTCTTGGGTCGGCAGTTCTTCTGCGGCAGCTCCACGGGCAGATCGAGCCCGAACGCTTCACAGGCCCGCCGCAGGCCGGCTTCGACATCGCTGAACTGGATCAGCCGCGTGTTCGTCCAGGCGAGGCCGCCGACGTCAAAGAAGTCTGCGTAGGAGGGCAGCCGTCCGCCGATCGCGATCCGGACGAAGTCAGCGAATCGGCCCTCCCAGGCCGCTGTTACGAACTGATCCCGGGGGTTTGGATTCGCGGCAGACCGTTGCCAGTAAGCGGCCAGCGAGGCGAGCATGTCCAGGGGTGGTCGCACCACGCCCAGGATTCGGATCCGACCCGGCAGATCCGGGAGCGGCCGGTCTGAGAGTCGCCAATTCGACGCCCGGGCCAGATAACGAAGCCGCTGCAACGGCGGCAGTGACCGGCCTCCGGAGAGCCAGGCCAACGACCGTCGGACATCCACATGCGGGTGGCCATTGCGGACATAGCGGGCGTCGGGAAAGCTCAGCCGAAACCACTCCGCGATCGCGGAGCCGGCCGTCTTCGGATAGTGGGCAAAAGCGATGTTGTGGGCGAGGCTGTAAAGCATCAGCGATAGGCGGTGCCGGTAGGGCTGTTCGTAGCGGTGCTATCGGCAACGGCGGGCCGCCGAATCAGGCTTTTCCCGGCCCCTTGAGCCAGCCCGGAAACCGGGAGGCCGCGGCAGGCTAGGCAATCTCGCACTGGCATCAGCGGCGGTTCCCGGCAGCCGGCTTTCGCAGGGTGACCTGGTCGAACAACTGCCCCTGGTCATCGAAGGCCTTGATGTCGAACTGGCCGCCAAAGCAGGTTACGTAGCAGAAATGGTGCCCACGGCGAACCCGATTCTGAAAGGCGGGGCGATAAGGACCGAAGGTTTCGAGATGGCCACCAGCTCCGCCGGTGATCATATAAACCGTGCCCCCCTCCTCCACCGGCTTGCCGCCCCGAATCATCCAGGTCCGCTCGTAGGAATGGATGTGGCCGTTCCAGACGACGTCCACGGAGTGTTTGTCGTAGAGCGGCACCAACTGCATGGCCCGGGTGTCGCCCAGGGTGGCAGCCCGAATCGGCTGCTTCCAGTCGTTGCCATAATCGTCGTCGGAGGAAAAGGGAGGCTGGTGGTGCATGCAGACCTTCCAGGTTGCATCCGACGCCGCTAATTCCCGATCGAGCCACTGATACTGCTCGGTGCCGGCAGACACATCCTTGTTCGTGTCGAGCATGAAAAATTGCACGCTGCCACGCCGGAACGTGTAGTAGTACTCGGGAGCCGGCAGATGCATGTAATCGTAGTAGTGGGTCGCGTTTTGCTCGTGGTTGCCGAGCACCGGGAACACCACGACTCGGCTCGCGATCGGATCCATGTTGGGGAAGTAGTGCTCGGTCCAATGCCGCTTGTTTGTGCCGGTGGTCACGAGGTCTCCCCCGAGTAGCACAAACTGGGGCCGGAACTCCCAAATTGCTTCGGCGACGCGACGAACCACTTCCGGCTGGGCCTGGCTGTCACAGATCACGGCAAAGCCGATCGGGGCATCCGGTCCGCCTGCCGTTTGGAACGTGCGGACGTCAGACTGCAACGGACCAGCTGCTGCAGCAGTGGCCTCGCCGTCGGCTTCGGGCGGCGAGAGTGTGCGATAGGAGTACAGCATGTCGGGCTCGAGGTCCTGGAGCGTGATTTCGTGGAGCGTGTTGGGCTCTGCTTCGACCTGCTCTTGCCGACACTGATGGTCTTCGCCGAACTGGACGACGCCGCGGCAGGCGTGGGCGGTCTCCCACATGATCGTCATCGAGTCGGTGGTGCCCCACTGGAGATACGGTTTGACGATGATCCGCGGTGGGACGCCGCGGGGCAGGCTCCGCAGTGGGACAGCGTCAGCCGGGAGCGCGACCAGGTCGGACCCGTGCTCAAACTCGTGGGCCACCCAGGAGGCCGTCGCGCAAACCGCGAATAGTTTTACGTCCCCGATGCGGCCATGATGCGGATTGCTTTCGTCGGTGTCGCGGTAGCCTCCGAGCCAGACGCCAAAGTCCGCCGGCCAGAGCACATTGCCCGATTGCCGCGTCGAACTCGCTGCCGGTTCGCCGTCAACGAATAGCGTCAGGATTTTTCCGTCATAGGTGGCAGCGACATGATGCCAGCGACTCCTGACAAACGGCTTGGCTGCCCGCAGGTATTCGATCGTGCCGTCCTCATCGGAGCCCCCCGCCGTGGCGAGACCGACGTAGAACCGCTCCTGGTCATAACCGAGCACGAGCCCCTTCTCTGCCTCGCCGTTGTCTTCCAAAGCCGAGAAGATGCCCCCCCACTCCCTGGGCTGATCGACCGTGACCCAAGCTGACACGGTGAAATCCCGCTCCGGCAGGAATGCGGCCCGCTGCGCGGCCTCGAGCGGCACCCGATGAGGCTCCTCGAGGTCATCAAACCGCAGACCGCGGGTCTGCTCCGGCTCAACCAAGGGCGGGCCGCCGAGCACGAGCACCGGCCCGAACTGAGGCTTGAGTCGGAGCGGGGCGGCCTCGCCGGTGACCAGATGCCGACGGGCGAATGTGTAGGAGAGCAGGGGATCGGGCGTCGGCTCGTGAGCGGCCCCAGGCAGGCAGGCAGCAAGCAGCATCAGGCTACAAGACAACGCCAGAAAACCACTCCGACACATTGGAGGTTCCTCCGCTGAAGTTTTGCCAACCCATGCGCCAGGCAATCTGGCGCACCGTCCGGCGTCTTATAACTGCTCCTCGAGGCGGCAGATCATGAGAATCTCGAGAACCCGGATTCCTGCGGGCGTTCTCGCGTCGCGGTGAATCTGGCACAATTCTTTTCCCGGGGGATGGACGACCGCCCCGGTGACGGACGGATAGCGTTCGTCCACCATTTTTTCGTCCACCATTACTCAGGAGCTTTCCATGTCCCGTCCCGTGACGCTTTTCACCGGTCAGTGGGCCGACCTTCCACTCGAGGACCTGGCCCGCAAGGCCCGGGAGTTTGGCTACCAGGGGCTCGAACTTGCCTGCTGGGGCGATCACTTTGACGTCAGTCGGGCGATTCGGGAGAGCGGCTACTGCGCGGCCAAGCGGGATCAACTCGAACGGCATGAACTCTCGGTTTACGCCATCTCCAACCACCTCGTTGGCCAGGCCGTCTGCGATCGGATTGACCAGCGGCACAAGTCGATCCTGCCGGCCCACGTCTGGGGCGACGGTGACCCAGCCGGCGTCAACGCCCGGGCTGCCGAAGAGATGAAGAACACGGCCCGAGCCGCACAGAAGCTCGGGGTTTCTCTGGTCAACGGCTTCACAGGGTCTTCGATCTGGCCGCTGCTCTATTCGTTCCCACCGGTGCCCGAGTCGATGATCGCGGCGGGCTTTGCCGAGTTTTCCGACCGCTGGCACCCGATCCTTGACGTGTTCGCCGAGTGCGGCGTGCGCTTCGCCTTGGAGGTGCACCCGACCGAAATCGCATTCGACATCTTCACCGCGGAGCGGGCTCTGGCTGCCTTGGGCCGCCGCGAGGAGTTTGGCTTCAACTTTGATCCCAGCCATCTTCACTGGCAAGGTGTGAGCTCGGTCGAGTTCATCCGCACGTTCGCCGACCGGATCTATCACGTCCACATCAAAGACGCGATCGTCACACTCAATGGCCGGACGGGCATCCTGGCCAGCCATCTCAACTTCGGCGACCCGCGCCGAGGCTGGGACTTCCGCTCACCTGGCCACGGCGGTGTCGATTTCGAGGAGATCATCCGGGCCCTGAACCAAGCGGGCTACGAGGGTCCGCTCTCGGTCGAATGGGAGGACTGCGGCATGGACCGGGAGCATGGCGCGGCGGATGCGGCCCGATTCGTCAAGAACCTCGACTTCACTCCGAGTGGCCGGCAGTTCGATTCGGCATTTGCCGAGTCATGACCCCGGGAGCCGCAGCGATGTGGGCACGTCCCGTCCCACCCGTCGCCGTCGTGACGGTGATGGTGATCGTGATGGCAATGGTGACCGCCGGCACCGGCCTCGGGTGGGCAGCTGCTCCGCGGCCACCCGAGCCGTCGCTGGCACAGCTCGACGAGGAGTTCAGGGAGGCTGCGGCAGACCTTGTTCGCCGCAGCCGCCAGGCTGGAAATGATGAGCTGGCCACTCTGATCGGCGGCTGGAACCTGCCCGAGGCCAAAGGCCGGCAAACCGCCCTCCTGATCCCGGCTGCGATTGCCAGGCCGGCCGCTGTCACTACCGCCGCAGAGCAGTCGATCTGGGATGACTTCCTGGCAGCGCGGAAGGCCCGGGCCGCAAGGGTTTTTGCCCATGCGGTCTGGGAAGCCGGTCGGCACGATCGTCGTTTGAGCCGGGCCGAGTTGACGCAGGTGGCCATTGAGCCACCGGTGGCGGTGGAGCAGCGGTCGTGCGAGGTGATTCGGCTTACCTATCTCACGCTGCGGGATGATCCTGGTCACACCCGAGCCCGTGAAGCCGCGGGCTGGGTGCGCCGGGGTGAACGCTGGGAGTGGCCGGCAGCCGCCCGACGGCTGGACCGGGGCGACGCCTACGACACGACCTTTGGCTGGATGCCCAAGAGCCGACTCACCCGCGTTCGTGCGGGGGAGCGGTATGTGGCCGGTCGCTGGGTGCGCGGCGGTGAAGATCCTCCACCCGCCGACATCAACCGCGGCCGACAGTTTGACTCCGATCACTGGGAGATCGTCTCGACCGCGGCCCGACCGGCCACTGCCGAATTGGCTGTGATGCTGGAAACGACCCGTCTGATTTGGCTTCAGGTTTTTGGCGGCTTCGCGCTAGAGCCTGCCGATCTCGAGCGCCGGCTTGCGGGCCGCGGCCGACTCCAGCCCGAACCGCCCCACTCGGCGATTCTCTGTAGCAGTCGTGATCAGTATCTCAACGAGCTGGGGCGATTCGAGCCACAAGTCAGCATCAGTGAGGGGCTTTATTGGCAGCCCACCCGCACAATCTGGTGCTACGCCGCCCCGACTTTGGCGGCGGGCGACACGGTCCGACACGAAGCCACCCACCAGTTGTTTGCCGAATCGCGGCCCGACATCGTGCGGATGCGGTCGGAGCCGGGCCGCCGCTGCGGCTTCTGGGCCGTGGAGGCGGCAGCCTTGTACGCTGAATCGATCAGGGAGGTGAGTTTTGGTTGGACGATCGGGGGCCGCGACCGAGGCCGCTGCCCGGCAGCACGGCAGTGGCTCGTCACAGGCGAGTTCTTCCTGCCACTGATACAATTAGCCGCGCTCAGCCGGGAAGAATTCCAGGCTGATTCCCGGATCGACAAGCTCTACGACCAGTGCGGCGGCCTGGCCGACTTCTTCATGAACGCCCACGGCGGCCGCTACCGCGAGCCGTTTGTGGAATACCTCGTCCGCGTCTATTCCGGCACAGCTCAGCCCGATTCCCTCTTTCGCCTCTGCGACCGCTCGGGCCTGGACCTCGACGCCGAATACCGCGAGTTCATCACGGCGGCCGCAGCGGAGTGAGCCAGGCAGCACGAGGCCCGAAGCGACCATCCGGTGACGGGGCAGGGGCAACCCCGACCGCCCAGATGACGCCAGCTCGGCCTCGCACAACGCCGATGGTGTCGGTTTTTGGCTTTCCTGACGGCTGTTTGAGCCAGGCAGCCGGGTTCGTCTACACTCCCGCCGCACGACTCACTCGTAAGGAGCTCCCATGCCCTCCACCACCACTGATCTCGACCGCCTGGCCATCGATACGATCCGCACGCTCGCCATGGACGCCGTCGAGGCAGCCAACAGCGGCCATCCGGGCACACCGATGGCCCTGGCACCGGTGGCCTACACAGTCTGGAAGGATTTCCTTCGGTATGACCCAACCGACCCCACCTGGCCGAATCGCGACCGGTTTGTGCTCTCCTGTGGTCATGCCTCGATGCTGCTCTACGGGTTGATCCATCTAGCGGGCATCCGCCGGGTCCGGCCGGGGCAGGCCGGCCACGCGGAACTGGCTGTGTCGCTCGATTCGATCAAGCGGTTCCGTCAACTCGACAGCGTCTGTGCCGGCCATCCCGAACACCACATGACTTCTGGGATCGAGACCACGACCGGGCCGCTCGGCCAGGGCTGCGGCAACTCCGTCGGCCTGGCAATGGCCTCCAAGTGGCTGGCCGCCCACTATAACCGGCCTGGGCACCCGCTCTTCGACTACGACACCTACGTGCTCTGCAGCGACGGCGACCTTATGGAGGGTGTGGCCGCGGAAGCTGCTTCGCTGGCCGGCCACCTACAGCTCGACAACCTTTGCTGGATCTACGACGACAACTCGATCACGATTGAGGGGGAGACAGAGCTCGCATTCAGCGAGGACGTGGGCCGGCGATTCGAGGGGCTCGGCTGGCGGGTCGAACGGGTGGCCGATGCGAATGACACCCTGGCTCTGTCTCGGGCACTCTCCGCTTTCAAGACCGAGACCACAAAGCCGACGCTGGTCATCGTGCAGAGCGTGATCGGCTTCGGGGCTCCCACCAAGGCCGGCTCTCACTCCGCTCACGGCGCGCCGCTCGGTGCCACTGAGATCAAGGGGGCGAAAGAGGCCTACGGCTGGCCAGCCGATGCCCGGTTCCTCGTTCCCCCACAGGTACCTGAGCATTTTGCCGCCACGCTCGGGGCGCGGGGCGTTGCAGCCCGCCTGGCATGGGAGGGCTGCCTCGATGGCTATCGCAAGGTCGACCCTGCCGCGGCCGCCGAACTGGGCGACTTCCTCGGCGGCCGGCTGCCGGCCGGCTGGAGCGATACGATTCCAGACTTTCCAGCCGACGCCAAGGGGCTGGCCAGCCGGGTGGCGTCGGGCAAGGTGATCGAAGCATTGAGCGCCGGCGTGCCCTGGTTTCTCGGGGGCTCGGCCGACCTTGCGCCCTCGACGATGACCCTCGTACCTGAGGCGGGCAGTTTCCGTTCGGGCCATTACGGTGGCCGCAACCTGCACTTCGGCATCCGTGAGCACGGGATGGCGGCCGCCTGCAATGGGATGGCCCTCTCGGGCCTGCGGCCTTACTGTGCCACATTTTTCGTGTTCTTTGACTACCTCAAGCCGGCCCTGCGGCTCTCCGCACTTGGTCAGTTAGGGGTGATCTACGTGCTCACCCACGACTCGATCGGCCTGGGTGAGGATGGCCCCACCCATCAGCCGATTGAACAGCTTGCCAGCGCCCGGGCGGTGCCGGGCCTGCTCGTGTTCCGGCCGGCCGACGCCAATGAAGTGGCGGAGACCTATCGGGTGGTCATGCCCCGGACCGATCGCCCCGCTGTGATCGTGCTGTCGCGGCAGAACATCCCCACGCTCGATCGCACCGGCCTCGGGCCGGCCACCGGCCTGGCTCGCGGCGGCTACATCCTCAAAGAGGCTGACGGCGACGGGCCCGATTGCATCTTGATCGGCACCGGGAGCGAACTTCAACTCTGCCTCGATGCCGCCGACTCGCTCGCCAGCGACGGGATCAGGGCCCGGGTTGTAAGCCTGCCCTGCTGGGAACTCTTCGCCGAGCAGAACGAGGCCTACCGGGAGAGCGTGCTACCCGCCAAAATCACGGCTCGAGTGGCCTGCGAGGCGGCTTGCGGCTTTGGCTGGGAACGGTGGCTGGGCACAACGGGGCAGTTCGTAGGCATGAATTCCTTCGGCGCTTCAGGGCCCGCCGCCAAGCTCTACGAGCACTTCGGCATTACCTCGGCCGCCATCGCCGCCGCCGCCCGCACGACCCTCGGTCGCTGACGGCCTACGGCTGGTCGTGGGAGCCGCCGATCACGTCATCCTCTGGCTCGAGTCCGGCGGCGACATCACCGTCGTGATTCCGGTAGAGATGATCTGCTTCGGGATGGAGGGCCCCGAGTTCCCGCCGCTCGAAATGACCATCCTCAAACAAAATGTAGTGTGCGCCGTCTGGATGGTTGCCGCTGCGTTCGCCGCTCTCATCCGGGGCGTCAGCAAGCAGCGAATGATGAGCCCGACGTCGGTTTCGATTCGGCATCAGTCGGCCGTTGGCGTCGCGATATCCGAGCGTGTAGCCGAAGTCTCCTCCCATGCGCCGCACGAGAGCCTCGAATTCAGGCGTACCGACCGCTGCCCGAACCTCATCAAGGGTGGGAATCCGAAAGTTTCCCTGATCCGCGAGTTCCGAGTCGGGCACGAGGAGCGTGCCGTCGTCGGCAACGAGCCGGTGCTCGGAAACAAGCATCGGGGCGTAGAGGCCAGCCCGCGACATGGGACCACTCTCCGGAGGCGTGGGATAAACCCGGTGGCTTTCCGCATACCCCTGCAAGGATTCGGAGAGCCGCTGGAGTTTTCGTTCGGACCGCCGGGCCCGGTTGTCCATGATTGCCTCGTAGATCAGGGGGGCCACGAGAATGCAGGCCGCGAGCGCCGAGGCTGCGAGCAGCACCCGATCAAGCCAACCGCGACCAGTTGGCACCGTCCCCTCCCGGGCAGGCGACATGGGACGAAGCGGAATCGTTTCGGGCCGGGTCTGAGCGGACACAAACGCAAGCGTTCGCGAGGCCAGCCCAGCCGGTGGCGGCACGGCCGTGCGATCCCACTCCAACGGCCTCACCGCCCGCCTCAGCAGCTGCAAGTCCCGCCGAAGTGAGTCACCTTGCTCCGCATCGCTAAGCGCCGCCTCGAGTTCGCGGGCCTCATTGTCTTCGAGACCGCCCAACAAGTACCCGACGAGTTGATCTCTCATGGTTGCCACTCGCGTTTCAATGAAGGAAGCCTGTCGCGAACAATCATCTCATTCCGACTCCGCGACACTGCGGCCGTTTCGCTGCCACGATTCGTTGAGTTTGGCCAGCGCCGAATGGAGTCGGCTTTTTACTGTGCCTACGGGAATGCCGAGCACATCCGCAGCCTCCCGATATTTCATTCCTTGGTGGTAGACCAGCAGCAGTGCCGCTCGCAGTTGTTCCGGCAGGTCGTCCACCGCCGACCGCACCCAGTCGCGGGCCTCCTCGACCTGCATCTGTTCGTCGGCGGTGCGACCATTGCCCGCGAGCATCTCCACGAGCGAACCGATGTCGTCGTCCCCACCGGTACGATTGTCGAGGCTGACCATCCGGTGCCGCTTGTTGCGGCGCTGGGCGTCGATGGCCTGATTGGTGGCAATGGTGTAGAGCCACGGTCGGAATCGCCTTCCCTTCTCGAAGTGCTCTCGCTTGAGGTGCACCTGGAGAAACGTCGCTTGGAACACATCCTCCGCCATCTCGGCATTGCCGAGATAGCGGCGGAGGAAGTTGAACAATTCACCCTCGTACCGATGCACGAGCGACTCGAACGCCGCCGAGTCACCAGACACGCAACAACGCTGGAGGAGCTCCTCGTCGGAAGCACCGCCACCTTCCGGGCCCACTCCCATGGGGGAGGCGGACCCGTCGCTGGTGCGTGATTCGTGCAAATCCATCGTTTTTACGGAGGCGGCAGCGAAGTGGTTCGCCGGTGGGCTCGAAAATGTCGCCCCCAGGCACGAAACCTTCAGTATAGCCAGGAAATCCCCAACAGGGGCGGCCGCCGGCTGCACCGGCGATTTGACTTTTTCTGCCTCCGCCCCCACATTCCGCTGGCCCCATGAACGAATCGCACCGCTACCGCTGGGCCACTCCAGGCGACATCAACGCTTTTTTCGGGCTGTGTCTCGATAATCTGGCGGGGCTGGTGCTGACCGTGTCGCTCCTGGCCGCTGTCTTTGGATTCCCCGCCGAGTTCGCCCTCGGCCATCTGGTGCCCGGCACCGCCGTGGGAGTTGTGGTTGGTGATCTGCTGTTCACATGGATGGCCTTTCGGCTGGCCCGGCGGACAGGCCGGACCGACATCACCGCCATGCCACTCGGGCTCGACACTCCGAGCACCTTTGGCATGGTGTTCTTCGTCCTCGGGCCAGCCTTTCGAATCGGGCTCGAGAGTGGTCTGGAGGAGGCCGAGGCTGCTCGTCATGCCTGGCACATCGGAATGTGCTCGATCGTGGCAAGTGGGTTTTTTAAATTGGCCTGCTCACCCCTGGCCGGCACGATCCGCCGGATCGTGCCCCGGGCGGGCCTGCTCGGGAGCCTGGCAGCGATCGCCCTGGCTTTGATCACCTTCCTGCCGATGCTCGAGATCGTCACCTCGCCACTCGTAGGACTCGTGTCGCTCGGCATCATTCTCGCGACCCTCACCGCCAGGATCCCTTTTCCCCTGCGGATTCCGGGGGCGTTGGCTGCCCTCTTGGTCGGTGGCGTCGTTCAATGGATCGGCGGCTGGGCCGGGTTCATTCCCGAGGTCAGCTCGCACGTCGCGATCGATCCATCAGCAGCGCTCTGGCCGACAGAGTGGCTGCGGGCGTTGAGGTTTGAATGGCTGGAGGCCTGGGCCGACACGGTTCACTACCTGCCAATCGTCATCCCCTTCGCGCTCGGCACCGTCGTGGGTGGCATCGACTGCACTGAAAGCGCCGCAGCCGCTGGTGACGAGTATCACACCGGCTGGATCATCGCCGTGGAGGGGATTGCCACCGTCGTCGCCGGTGCCTGTGGAGGTGTGATCCAGACCACCCCCTACATCGGGCATCCGGCCTACAAGGCGATGGGGGGCCGGGCGGCGTACACCCTTGCGACTGCCGTCTTTATCGGACTTGCCGGACTCACGGGCAGCTTCGCCTGGCTCTACCAGGTGATTCCGGGACCGGCGATCCTGCCAATCCTCGTCTTCATCGGCCTCGAGATCACGGCCCAGAGCTTCCACGCCACGCCCGAGAAACACTATCCGGCGGTGGCGGTGGCCTGCGTGCCGGCGCTGGCGGCGTTGGCCAAAATCGAGACCGACAAGCTCCTCGCCGCGGGCGCTCAGCCTGCCGGCCCGCTGATAGCCGAACTATTTTCAATCCGTTTTCTAGCCGCCGGCTTCATCGTCACCAGCCTGGTCTGGGCAGGCGTCACAGCAGCGCTGATCGACCACAAACTACGGGCAGCCGCTGGGTGGTGCCTTGTGGCCTGTAGCCTGGCTTTCTGTGGCGTCATTCATTCGCCATTCGCCGACGGCCGACTGTTTCTCCCCTGGAGCATCGGCGGATTGCCGCCTGAGGCCATCGGCCGCGGACCGGTGGAGGTGGCGATCGCCTATGCCCTGCTTGCCCTGCTGTTCTCTGGCTGGTCGGCCTGGGCTGCGGGCGATCACTCGAGGCCGTAGGCTCCGGCCACCGGAATGTCGATCCCCCGGCGACTGGCGAACTGAGTCCGTGAGAGGAACCGCGGCTCGAGATTGAAGGTCACGCCGACATTGTTGCGGCTGTAGTCGACGTTGAAGCCGAATGTCATCAGGAAAGACTCGCCGATCCGCACGAGCTGGAAGTTCTGGCCAATGTTGCGGCCGGTCAGATCGAGTGCCGACCCAAAGGAACTGGCCCACTTGGGGCTCATCCGGTAGGTGTACGAACCGCTCAGCACCGCAGCGCTGATCGGCCCGCCGAACTGGTTGTATCCAAGGTAGAAGCTGCCCCGAGGCGTGCGGCTCAAAAGGGCACCGACCGTGTACAGCTGTTGGCCGCCACTGAAGAAGTCGACGTCAGCCGTCGAAAAGACGGTGGTCCGATCGCCGACATGCCAGCGAAAGTCGTACTGCCAGAGGCCCATCATCTGCCCGAAATTCTGATCAGTGACCGGAAAGAACTCACCGTCGATGTCGAGCAACATCCAGTCGATGATCCGCCGGTTGCCGACCGGGCCCCGCTTGGTCTGCCAGCGCTGGCGAGCCGCCACCCGGACGGCGGTCAGATCGTTGGCGATCTCGGTCGGCCCGGTGACCCAACTCCCCATCCCCCGACGGACGAGATAGGACCGGGGATCGTACTTGTTGTCGGGGCCGAAGATGAACGGGGCCTGCAGCGGAGTCACCTGCCCCGGTATCGCGCCGTAGTCCCAGTAGGGAATGTTGCGGCGAAACTGGTTGATGGCATCGTCGTCGATCTGATCGTAGAGCGGAAATTGGTCGATGCTCTGCGTGGCATTGGCATAGGAGAATTCCGCCTCGAAGACGACCTTATGGGCCAGGCCATGAAGGTTCCAGAACTGGCTCTCGACCGCGTCATCGGCGGTCCACATCGGCAGGCTCGAGCGGATTCCGACCTGCCCATAGGCCCGGTCAATTGGCTGGAGCGCGAGATCCTCGCCCCAATGAGCCAATTCGCCCAGGGCATACGGCACGATCTTCACGGCTCCCGCTTGGAACGGCAGGTCGAGTTCCTGCCGGGTGGCGAACCGCTGACCGATCACGTTGTTTTCGTATGGCAGGAGCGTCCAGATGTCGAGCCCCTGGCCGGCGATCGGCGCTTCCGGCAATGCCTGGCGGACATACGACGCGCTTGAATGTTCGTACCATGAGACTGCATCGTTGAGCAGCGGTTGGGCGAAAAAGTAGTGGTCGAGCCGGGGCCACCACTCGCTCTGAGTGAAAAAGGGATTGACCCGTACGCTGGACAGCAGCCGTAATTGGCGATTCTCCACCGGGCGGCGGAGATCGAGCCAAGTCCGCTGTTCGTAGCCCTCTTCCCATTCAGCCTCGTAATACTCTTCCAGGAAGTTCTGATCGCTGATCCAACCGGCCGTGCCGCGGAGTTGCCAGCCACCGAACAAGCTCTCGGTCGAACCGCCCAGATCCTGGCGGTGGCGCCAGAAGGAGCGGCCGCGAAAGGTCTGTGCGGGATAACCCGGATAGATGAAGTCCCGCCGGTAGAGACCGAGGTTGTCGCGACCGACATCGCCGACGAACCAGGCGTCAAGATCACCGCTGGCGGGCGTCTGGAGGCCGAGGAAGCCGGGGCGGTTGTAGAGTAGTGATGTGCCGCCGCCAGGGCCGCGCAGGCTCAGGTAATCGACGTCAAGATTCCAGTCGACGCCGTCGGGTGGTCGCTGCCAACCGAACACCTGAAACAGATCCCAGCCTGTCAGGATCTGTGTGCCGAAGATCTGGTCATTTTTGAGTTGCAAGTCGTTGATGTAAAAGGTCGGTTTTTTGGCATTGGTCGAGAAGACGGGCCACCACAGGATCGGCACGCCGGCGATGGTTGCGGTATTGCCGCGGCTGGTAATGAATTGCTGATGTTCGACGATCGGCTCGCCGCTCGCTGGATCGATCAGCGGCTGGCCGAAGGGGTTGGCCAGCGGCACTTGCTCGTCGGTGAATTCGAGTTCTCGCGAGCGGAATTCCCACGAAGGAACTCCCAGTCGGCTGGATGTCAAGCCGGTTTGCTGGGCGACGAACCGGCTGCGGTCCACCTGCCGAAGCACGTCGGCCCGAAGCCGGACTGCACCGGAGTAGTTGTCGACGGGTGTCAGGACGGTAGCGCCGGTGATCACGCCCGACGAGCGGGGCACGTCGTAAAACATATTGGCGGCCTCGACCACCCGTTGGCCCTGCCGGAAGACGACGTTGCCCTCCATGTAGAGTTCGAGTGGCACATCCGGTGCCTGGGCGGCATTGCCGTCAAGATCGGGCCGCCCGCCCCCCTGAGTCCAGATCACGAGCCGGTCGGCCGAGATGTCGAGCGGCCCGGCCGGATCGACGCCATCGATGACCAAATTCACCCCCGAGGTGATCACGGCGATCCACTCAGCGCCCGTGGTGCTGGGATACCACTTCACATTGAGTGGCGTGCTCGATCGGGGAAAGGCCCGCAGCCGCCGGGCAGCAGCCGCCGGGTTGACCGAGGGCACTGCGGCTCCGCCGAATTCGGCGAACTGGGCCTGGCGAATCGGCAGTTCCTCGTCACTCGATACCGAGTCGTCGGCCGGCGTGGCTGGTGACTCGTATCGCGGCGGCAGTCCGGCCGTCGGTACCACACTGGCAAAATCGAGCACTGGGTTGCGGAGGAACCAGAAGCGGCCCGCCCAGTCAGGACCGCGCACGGTGGCCACTGCTGCTGCTTCGCCGGGAGTCGTCTTCACCCGCACATTGCCCGCCATCCGCACCAGCATGCCCCGTACCCGTGGCTCCACCGCAGTCTCATCGAAGGCGGCCTGTTCGATCCATACGACCGCCTCGTGGGATTTCGCCTCAGTTGATCCCTGGTGAATCGTGACCCCGCCAGTGAGATGCCAGACGTCGTAGGCGCCTTCGGTCCAGCGGACCGCCTGCGTCGCCTTGATCGCGATTGGCTCTGCGGGATCGACCGCCGGCACCTCCACGCGGCCCGCCTCCGCAATCGCAGCCGAGAGGCCGCGGGCTGGCAGGTCGGCCAACTCACCGGCGCTGGTTTCAGGCGGGAGAAGCGAGTCGGCAGCCCGACCGCTCGGGCCCGCGAGGATCAGCGCTGCCGAACAGGCGACAAACATCCAGCAGCGGTCCCGCGCGGGTGCGCGGGGTCTGAGACAAGGCACGGTGACTGGGACTGGATGCGTGCGCACGCTGCTCGCTGGGGCTCGCGAGGCCTTTGGGGGAAAAACAGTTAGGGAAGGGCAAAAACGCCGGGACTATAGGGGCGTGCGCAAAACCCGGTCAAGGCATCGCCGCGAGCAAAAGAGCGGCCGCAAGTCGTGGGCTGACTTGGGCTTACGGGCCCGTTGCCGCCACCGTCCATCGGCCGGGCCGGCGCGGGACTCGGGCCGGAGGCCGGGCAGCGGAGCGGAACTGGGCAAGGGTCACGGCGGCGAATCGGGCAGGATAGCGGGCCGCGCAGGTAATACCGGTAGACTCTCTGGTGTTCTGATCGGTCGTCCGTTGTTCTTCCGCCTCCCGCCCGTCCCCGCGAGCCTGCCCCCGTGTCCGAGGCCCACCCGGCCGCTTCTTTCGCCCCGCCCCCCCGAATCGCCGCCCGGATCACCGGCTGGCTCGTCCGTTTTCGGACGAGCCTTGCGGTCATGGCGGCAGTTTTGGTCGCGGTCTCGGTGGAGCGGGCCAGCCACTTGGAATTCTCCCGCTCGATCGACGCCATGTTCGATCGCAGCGATCCGGCGCTCGTGCCCTACCGGCGGATGGCCCGCACCTTCGGCGGAGCCGAAGTCGTGCTGGCGGCCTACGACGATCCCGCCCTTTTTACTCCCGCAGGAATCACACGGCTCGCAGAACTCACCGCTCGGCTCGAGCGCGAGCCAGGAGTGGCCTCGGCCACGAGCCTGGCCACAACGCTGCTGGGGTCGCGGATCATCGCGATCGACTCCAGCCCAACGGCCCGCCGGCTCGTCAGGCTCATGGAAGGCTACGTGGTGGGCGTTGACCATCGGACCGCGGCGATCGCCTGCAGCCTCGAGCCACACTCCCCGGAAGACATCACAGCCCGGCAGCAGGCGGTCTCTCGTGCCGAGACGATCGATCGGCTACGGACGGTAATGCAAGCACTCCCGGCCGGCACGGTGGCCGGCGAGCCGGCGATGCTGCGGGACGGGTTCGCGATGCTCGAGTGGGATGGCACGGTGCTTGCCTGGGCGAGTGTCGTGCTGACCGGCGGCGTGTTGTTCTTCTTTTTTCGCAGTCTCCGCTGGGTGCTCGTACCGATGGGAGTGGTGCTCTGTGCCCTCTGGACAACCCGCGGCATCCTCGCGATGGCAGGCTCGAAGCTGACGATGGTCTCCACGATGCTCTCCGCGATGATCACTGTGGTGGCGATTGCCACCGTCACCCACGTGATCGTCGAGTATCGGCGGCGGCGGGATCACGGGCATGCTCCCACCAAGGCGCTCGAAGACGCTCTCGCCACTCTGCTGTGGCCGATCTGCGGGGCGATCGCCACCGACGTCGTGGGGTTCTCCGCTCTGACAGCCAGCCAGGTCGGGCCGGTGCACGATTTCGGCGTGATGACGGGGGTCGGCGCAGGGATGGTGCTGGTGGCAGTCGTTCTCCTACTACCTTTCCTCGCGTTGGTGGGCCCGACCGAAGGCGTCCCCCGACGGGCCTGGGGTGGGACCATGCTCGAGCAATCGCTCGACCGGCTCGTGCGAAGAATCGTCGGCTACCCGCGGACGATTCTTGCCGCGGTCGCCGCGATCGTGGCCGTGGCCGTGGCCGGCATGGCTCGGCTGGAAGTCGAAACTGACTTTACCAAGAATTTTCGGCCGGACAGCCTGACGGTCGCCTCCTACGACATGGTCGAATCGCGGCTCGGTGGAGCTGGCGTGTGGGATCTGCTCGTACCGGTGTCGGACTCGATCGATGCGACCCTGCTCAACAGGATGACGCGGATCGAAGATCGGCTGCGGGCGGAGGTGGTCGTCACCGATGCCCAGGGCCGTACCGTCCCGGCGCTGACCAAAGTGATGAGCGTCGCCGACGTGATCGCTGCCGTCTCACCAGTGCCACTACAAAACCTCGAGGGTTCACTGGTTGGTAACTGGGCAGTGACGCAGGCAATCAGCGTGATGCAGCGGCAGCTGCCACAGCTGGCCGGGGCACTGCTCGGTCGCGATCCTGCCGATGGCAGCACCTGGCTCAGGATCATGCTCCGGGCTCGGGAGCGTCAGCCGGCCGCGGCAAAGCGGGAGATCATCGCGGGCGTCCGCCGGATCATGGCCGAGACCCTACCCGCGGGACCCGATGGCTCGGGAGGAGGGGAGGTCACCGGCTTCTTCGTCCTGCTTTCCCAACTCGTTGATCGGATGCTCTCCGACCAGTGGCTGACCTTCGGCCTGGCGGCAGCCGGCATTTTTCTGCTGCTCTCGCTAGCGTTCCGGAGTTTTCTGCTCGGAGGCGTGGCCCTCCTGCCCAATGGCCTGCCGATCTTCGTCGTGCTCGGCCTGCTCGGCTGGGCGGGCATGCGGATGAACATGGGTACGGCGATGATCGCGGCCGTATCGCTCGGCCTCTCGGTCGATAGTTCTATTCACTACATCGCGGCCTTCCGCCGCCATGCCAATGGGGGCCGGATTGCCACCGCCCTCGAGACGGCCCACCGCACGGCCGGGCAGGCGATGATCTTCTCCACCCTGGCCCTCGCGGTCGGGTTTCTGGCCCTTACCACCAGCGGCTTCATGCCGACCGTTTCCTTCGGCTGGCTCTCCTGCCTCACGCTCCTGGGGGGCCTGGCGGGTAATCTCGTCGTGCTGCCAGTGCTGTTGACTCTCTTGGGCGCTCGGGTGGTTTCTAGAACCGTTCCCGAAGACTGACTACGGCCGCCACTGCGTGTCGAACGGACGGGGATTCGGTACAACTCGTGACGTCCCTTCGGAGATTCCCAGCCATGACACGTGAATTTCTACCTGCCGGCACCGCCGGAATCATTGAAGCCTGCTCCACCGCGTCTCTCGCCGGCCTCGCAGCCGACGCCATGGTGCTCTTCCTGGCCGAGGAGGGCGTCGCCACGGGTGTGGCGGCCAGCCTCGACAGCTCCATGGGAGGGCTGCTCGGCCGGCTCGCGACAGCCGGTGAGTTGACCGGCCGCCGGTATGAACTGGTGCCCCTGCTGGCCCCGCCAGGTCTGGCCGTTGGGCAACTGCTCGTGGTCGGACTTGGCCAGCTCGCAGAACTCGACGCGGGCGTGCTTCACCGGGCCGCGGCGACGGCTGCCCGCCAACTGGCGGGTCGCCCCCGGAGCCGCGTGGCGTTTTTGGCTGACCCGTCTTGGAACACCCCTCTGACCGAGCAGGCCGTCGCCGGCGGGGCGGTCGGTATGGTGGGGCAGGATCTTTACCGTGCCGAACCGAAACGGACCCGGTTCGCCATCACCCAGTGGATCGGAGCCGACGCCGCCGCGGTGGCCCGGGGATCGTTGATCGGGGAAGGGGTGAATCTCGCCCGGCGACTGGTGAACTCGTCGCCCGATCACCTGTATCCTGAATCGTTCGCTGAAGAGGCTGCAGCGATCGCCGGCCGCGCCGGACTGGAAATCGAGATCTGGGACGAGGACCGGCTTCGCCGCGAACGATGTGACGCCCTGCTGGCGGTCGCCCGGGGCAGCGTCCGATCGCCTCGGCTCGTTCTCCTCCGCTACCGCGGCCGGCCGCGGTCGAGTGGCGACCATCCCGACCTAGCCTTCGTCGGCAAGGGTGTGACCTTCGATTCCGGTGGCCTGTCACTCAAGCCTTCCGAATCGATGATGGGAATGAAGATGGACATGTCGGGCGGCGCGTCTGTTCTGGGGGCGATCGCAACGATCGCAGCCCTGCAGCTTCCGGTGGATGTGGTGGCTGGTATCGGGTTGGTCGAAAACATGACCGGCCCGGCGGCCTACAAGCTCGGCGACGTGATCACCGCCCGCAACGGCACCACGATTGAAATCCACAATACCGATGCCGAAGGACGGGTGGTTCTGGCCGACGTGCTCGATGTTGTCCGTGGCCTCCAGCCCCGGCGGATGGTCGATCTGGCCACGCTCACCGGCGCCTGCATGGTGGCGCTGGGTCAGGACGTGGCCGGCCTGTTCGCCAACGACCAAGCCTGCTGCGAGGCCCTGGCCGCGGCGGCCCGGTCCGTGGGGGAGCCCGTCTGGCAAATGCCGATGTACCCCGACTACGGCGAGCAGATCAAGAGCGACGTGGCCGACATCAAGAACGTTGGTGACGGCCGCTGGGGAGGTGCGATCACGGCTGCCAAGTTTCTGGAGCGCTTCGTGGGAGATATTCCCTGGACCCACGTGGACATTGCCGGCCCGGCCTATGCAGAGAAACCCCGCCCCTGGACCGACGGCGGCGGTACTGGCTCGATGGTTCGGCCACTCGTAGAGCTAGCCCGGTCTTTCGCGTAGGAGTGCACCTGCGGCGGCCACGGCAGGTACGGCGCACTCCGTCTCGACCAGGCAGGACTCGACACCCCAGATCTCACGGGCGTATTCGGCGATCGTACGGTCGCTGGAGAATTTTCCCGCCTTGGCCACGTTTCGAATCGCCATGGCTGCCCACCGGTGCGGCTCCCGGGACAGGGCCCAGATCTTTTCCTTGGCCGCCACGTAGGCTGAGAGGTCTGCTAGATGCATGTAATGGTCGCCGCGATTGAGTAGGGCCGCGCGGATTGGTTCAAAGGCGCCCGGATCCTCATGGCAGAAGTGGTTGTTGAAGATCAGGTTGAGGGCCGCCTCGGTCTCGGGCTCGTGATGGTAGTGCCAGTGGGGGCTGTACCAGCTCCGGCTCGCCGCTACTTCGCCGGCATTGAGACCGAACAGCACGATGTTCTCCTCCCCCACCTCCTCGGCGATCTCCACCGTCGCTCCGTCCCGTGTGCCGACGGTGATCGCCCCATTGAGCATGAACTTCATGTTGCTCGTGCCGCTGGCCTCATAGCCTGCAGTCGAAATCTGCTCCGAGATGTCACTGGCGGGGATCAGCCGCTCGGCCAGGCTGACCGAATAGTTGGGCAGAAACTCAACCCGCAGCCGACCCCGAACCGCCGGATCATGATTGACGACGTTGCCGATCGACGTGATCAACCGGATGATCACTTTGGCGAGGTGGTAGGCCGGGGCCGCCTTGCCGGCGAACAGGTGGGTCTGGGTCGGGATATCGAGGTGAGGGTCGTTCCGCAGGCGGTTGTAGGTGACCACGATGCCCAGCGCCGCCAGCAGTTGCCGCTTGTATTCGTGGATCCGCTTGATTTGTGTGTCGAACAGGGTCGTGGGGTCGAGTCGCAGGCCGTGGGTCTCCCCCAGCCAGTCCACGAGCCGTTGCTTGGACTGCCGCTTGGCTTTGAGAAACCGCTGGCGAAAGCCAGCGTCGTCGGCCAACGGCATGAGCCGCTCCAGTTGGGTCAGATCGGTGATCCAGCCAGTCCCGATCGTCTCGCTGATCAATTCGGCAAGCGGCGGGTTCGCCACCAGCAGCCAACGCCGGGGGGTGATCCCGTTGGTCTTGTTGTTGAACCGCTGCGGAAACATGTCGGCAAAGTCGCGAACCGTGGTCTCCCGTAGCAGCCGCGTGTGGATCGCCGCCACGCCATTGGTGCTGTGGCTACCGATGATCGCGAGATTGGCCATCCGCACCCGCTGCTGACCCTCTTCGGTGATCAGGCTCATGCTTCGCACCCGCGCGTCATCTCCGGGATACCGGGCCCGCACCGTGTCGAGAAACCGGCGATTGATCTCGTAGATGATCTCCAACTGTCGGGGCAGGAGGGTAGCGAAGAGCGAGACTGGCCACTGCTCGAGGGCCTCGGGAAGGAGCGTGTGGTTCGTGTAGGCGAGCGTCCGCACTGTCAGGTCCCAACTCTCATCCCAGCCCAGGCGTGCCTCGTCGAGCAGGATTCGCATCAGCTCGGCCACCGCCATCGCGGGGTGGGTGTCGTTGAGCTGGATCGCCACCTTGTCGGGTAGTTGCTGCCACTCGTTGCCACGGTGGCGAAACCGCCGGATGATGTCGGCCAACGAGGAGCGGACCAGGAAGTATTCCTGGATGAACCGCAACGACCGGCCGCGCGGGGTCGAATCGTCCGGATAGAGCACGCGGGTCACCGTCTCAGCCATGACCCGATCGGCTACTGCGCCGAAGAAATCCCCGCCGGAAAACTGCCCGAAATTGAAGACATCAGCCGTAGCCGCCTTCCACAGCCGAAGGGTGTTGATCGTGCGGCCGCCGTAGCCGACGACGGGCCGGTCATAAGGCACGGCCGACAGCTGGAGGTCCCGCCCCGGAATCGCGATGATCTCCCCCCCTCGGAGTTCGAAACTGCTGCCTAGGGTCACGGTCACGGCCCGGCTCGGCCGAACCACTTCCCACGGGTCCGGGTAGGCGAGCCAGTTGTCCGCGAGCTCCACCTGACGACCCCTCTCGATTGCCTGGCGGAAGATACCGAAGTCGTACCGCAGTCCATAGCCGATTGCCGGCAGCCCCAGTGTGGCCATCGAGTCGATGAAGCAGGCTGCCAGCCGGCCCAAACCACCGTTGCCGAGCCCTGCGTCTGGTTCGCTCTCAACCAGGTACTGCCAGTCGCGTTCGCCGTCTGACCGAAGATCCCGCCGGACGAAATCATCCAGCCCGAGGTTGGTGATGTTGTTTTCGAGCATCCGCCCGATCAAAAACTCGAGCGAGAGATAGTAGACCTGCTTAGGATTCTTTCGGTCGTATTCCGCCTGCGTCAATACCCACCGTTGTGCGAGTACATCTCGCAGTGTTCGGGCCACCGACTCAAACCGCTCGCGGTGGCTCACATCGTCGGGCAGCACCACGTGGTCGAGCACGAGATGCCGGTCGTAATAGTCGCTATCTGGAAACCGGATGCTGCCAACCTCGTATCGCTCGAGTGCAGACGAATGGTCAGACAGCGTCATCGGCGGTCGCTCCGGAATTCTCACGGCCGCCTGCGGCCGTCCTACCCAAGTATGCCGTACGACCGTGACGACTCAAATATGCGGTCGCTCATCAAATACTCATTGCCTGCCAGCCCGACACACTGCGACCTGAGCAACCCCTGAATCGGGTCGCCCGGGACCGATAAGTCTGAGAACCGCCAGGCTACAGCAGCCGATCGAGTTCATCGACGAGCGCACCAAACCGAGTGAGCGCCGTGGCCACCGGCTCCGGGCTTTCGAGGTCCACACCTGCGTCGCGCAGCAAGTCGAGTGGCCACTTCGATGAGCCCCCCTGGAGAAAGCCGTGATAGGCTTCGACCGCTCCGGGCACGCCGTCGGCCACCCGTTGGGCGAGCGTGATTGCCGCCGAGAGGCCAGTGGCGTACTTGTACACGTAGAAGGCCGAGTAGAAGTGGGGAATCCGCAGGCATTCCAGTTCGAGTTGCTCGTCGATCGCGAAGTTCGGGCCAAAGTAGGCGTCGAGCAGTTCCCGGTAGATGAATCGCAGTCGCTCGAGCGTGAGCGGTTCACCCTTCTCGGCACAGGCGTGGCTCCGTCGTTCGAATTCGGCAAACATCGTCTGCCGCACGATCGTCGCCCGGATCGAATCGATCTCCCGGGCGATGATCGCAGCCCGCTCCTGGTCGGTCCGGGCCCGCTCCAGAAGCAGCCGGGTGAGCAGTTGTTCGTTGAAGGTGCTCGCCACCTCGGCCACGAAGATCGTGTAATTCGAATACTGGAAGGGCTGGGCCTCAGCCGAATAGCGGGTGTGCATCGAATGCCCCGCTTCGTGGGCCAGCGTGAAGACATGCTCGATCGCCTCCTCCTGAAAGTTCATCAGGATGTAGGGATCCGAATCGTAGGTGCCCGAGCTGAAGGCTCCTGACTGCTTGCGTGCATTGGGATAACGATCACACCACCGGCCGCGTAGTCCCCGCTCCAGCCGGGTGCAGTACTCGTCGCCCAGCGGCTCGAGCGCCGTCACGATCACATCGACAGCCTCATCCCAGGTGTGCCTCCGCTCGAGCTCAGGCACAAGCGGCACATAGCAGTCGTATTGATGGATCGCCTCGAGGCCGAGGATCCTCCGCCGGACTTCGTAGTAGCGGTGCACGGTGGGAAGATACGCCCGTACCGCGGCGATCAGCTGGTCATAGACGGCCAGCGGCACGTTGTCGGCAAACAGAGCCGCCTCGACGGCGGCAGGATAGCCCCGCACGCGTGCAGCATAGATATCCCGCTCGACTGAGCCCGACAGCGTGGCAGCGAGTGTGTTGGCGTGGGCCTCGTATTGGACATAATACTGATGGAACGCCGTCTCCCGCACAGCCGGCACCGGATCGTGTAGCAGGGTGACGAACGTGGCGTTGGAGAGCTCGATCTGCTCTCCCGCGCCGGTCGTGACCGCCCCGAATTTCAGATCGGCGTCGGTGAGCTGCCGGAAGACCTTGCCCGCGGTGCCGGCGAATGTGCCCTGCATCGCCAGGATCTTCTCCTCCGATTCGGAGAGCACATGGGGGCGAGTGCGGACGAGCCGTTCTAGCAGCAGCTGGAAAGGGGCAAGCTCGGGCAGTTCCATCCAGGCGCCGAGGGTTGCAGCCGGGATTGCCAGAATCTCCGGTCGGATGAAGCTCGCCGCCTCACCCGCCCGAGTGGCCACATGCTGAAAGCGGCCCACCATCCGCTGGGCATCGGCAGCCCCCTGGTCTTCGGCGGCTCGGAGGAAGGCATAGGTTCCGATCCGATCGCCTTCGCGGTCGACGCTGAGATCAAAGGCCAGGCAGTCGGCCAGCCGCCGGGCTGCCGAGCCGAGCGTGCCGGCAAAGCCGGCAAAGCCGGGGATCCGTTCCTCCCAGGCCGCCAACGCCGTCTCCCACTCGGAGTCCGACAGAAAAAGGCTGGTGAGGTCCCAGGTATCCCCCGTCTTGACGTCTTTTCGTGCTGGTAACGCTTTCATCATCATCTCGGTCATTCATAGTCTCCAGACTGCCGTGCCCCACGCGAGGCCACCACCGAATCCACAGATCACGATCGTGCTCCCGGGGCCCACGCGGCCCGCCCTCCAGGCCTCGTCGAGCGCCAGCGGGATCGACCCACTCGAGGTATTGCCGTAGCGGTCGAGGTTCACAAACATCTTCTCCGCCGGGATGCCGAGCGCCGTACGGATACCGTCGATGATCCTGGCATTGGCCTGATGGAGCACGAACAGGTCGATCTGCTCGAGCGAGAGCCCGGCCCGAATCACGACGGCTGCGATGTTCTCCTCGCCGAGCCGAATCGCCCACTTGAAGACGGCCCGACCGTCCATCTGCATGAACTGCTCACGATGGGCGAGACCCTCGGCTGTAACCGGTCGGCGCGAGCCACTCATCGGGCAGGCGAGCAGTCCGGCTCCACGGCCATCTGAGCCGAACCCATACGCAAGCAGGCCTTGCTCCTGTCCTGAGACGGCAAGGTCAGTCGCTGCGAGCAGCACCGCACCAGCCCCGTCACCGAACAGTGGCCAAGTCTTGATGTCCTCGGGATCGACCACCCGGGAATTCGTATCGGCACCGATCACCAGCGGCAGCCGACTCGTACCGGCGACGACGAATTGGGCCGCCGTGATCAAAGCATAAGCAAAGCCGGCACAGGCCGCCGTCACGTCCATGGCCGGGGCGTCGAGCCCGAGCACCTCCTGCACGATGCAGGCGGTCGACGGGATACACATATCGGGCGTGAACGTGCCGATCAGAAGCAGATCAATGTCTTCGGCCGACCGCCCGGCCTGGGCGATCGCGGCCCGTCCGGCGGCAGCTGCCAAATCGCTGGTAGCAATCTCCGGACCGGCATGCCGCCGCTGGTGAATCCCTGATCGGGCCACGATCCAATCGGGTTCGCATCCGAGCCGGGCCAGGTCGGCATTGGTCACGACGCGATCGGGCACAGCGCTTCCGATGCCCACAAGACGGAAGCCGACGGCCCGGCCAAAGCGGGAGGGCCGCGGGGAGGTGAGGATGTCGGACATGCAGATGGTGCCGCGGTCGGGCTCGGATGCGGGCCGGTCAGGGGGCCGATTCGAACGTCGGGGCCGGAGCAGCCTCATCAGCGAGCTTGGCCTGGATGACATCAGATCCGCTCAGGCGAATCTTCGCATATTCCGGATCAGACACCACGTAGTACCAGTCGGCAAACCGGTTATTGAGGTCCCGCACCCGCTTCTCCGCCGCCTTCAACTGCTCGTCGTATTCTTCCTGGGCCAGCCGGTTTTCCCGTTCAATCCGCCGGCGCTCTTCGAGTGCCGCCTGGGCCTTGGCCTCGGTCTCATCTGCTTGGGCGAGCGCCTCGGCCGCTGTTTTTTCCGGTTCAGCCCGGTTGTCTTGATCTCTGTTCCGATCCTCTTCCTGGTCCTTGGTTTGGTCCTTGGTTTGGTCCTGGTCCTTGTCCTCGTCGCCTGCCTGCGTGTCATCCTCCCGGCCACCAGGCTCCGGGCTTGGCTCACTGCCCTCCCCTGCCGCTTCGTCGCTGTCTCCAGCCTTTGCCGACTCGGCTGGCAACTCGGGTAACGGCTTGGGCACTGGCTTTACGAGCAGTCCCTCGTTGACCCGTGCAAGCACGAACAAATAGCGTCCGTTGCCGCTCGCCGCCTCTTCCTCGGAGTCGCCCTCACCTTCACTACTGGCCGCGCCCGTTGTCGGATTCCCGAACCGGAGCAGGTACTCAATGCCGTCCTTCATCCCGATCACCGTCTCGCCGCTTGACGAGAGCACCTCACCCGACTGGAATGGAAAAAACCCTCGCTGGGCCAGCGACAGCACCGCCTCTTGATCGCCCGTGAAGGCCTCCTTGGCCTTGAGATCGGCGCTCAGCCCAGTCGGCTTGCGGGCAACGTCTACGATCTTGAGATCGCCGAGGGCATTACGGAGGTCATTGAGCCGGCTGCTGGCAAGTTCCTCGCCGTCGGGGAGTTGCTTCAGTTTCGCCTCGCCCTGCGGCGAAAACTCCTCCAGCTTCACCAGCGACCACTTCGCCTCCCGGTCGTCGTAGGCAAGCTCGATCTTGCTCTTGCGAATTTGGGAGACGGCCAGCCCGCCACTCCCGGGATCGACCTCGAAAGAGCTGGTCGAATCGTCGATCGTGACCCGGCGAATATCCCAGGGGGAAAGCTTGAGCAGGTCCTTCTCGATCCAGTCATCAAACTTCGTCGTAAATTTTCCGGTGTCGATCTCCACCCGATACACCGGATCCTGGCCGGCTTTCCGCACGAAGCGCAGCGCTCGGCCGGGGTTGGCGGCGCTGCCGGGCCGCTTGTCTTCCTTGCCCACGATCAACCGGGCCAGCTTGTTGCCCGAGGCGTCACGGATCTCGACCAGCTGACCGACCCCGGTCGCTCCCACTTGGACCTTTTCAGCATCTGGCTCGATCACGCCGTAGAGCTCGTGGTCGCCAGGGGAGGTACTCACCACGTCGAGAATCGGCCGGTCGATCAGTTCGGTCGCGGCGGCCGCGAGCTGCTCCTGGGCATCCGCCGGGTAATTCTGCTGCGCCGGCAAAACCCAAACACCTCCCGCCTTCACCACCTTGAAGGGGATCAACGTAGCAGTGTCTTCGTCAAAGGAAACGATCTCCAGACTCGCCGCCTTCGCGGCATCGGAGAGCTCGGGAAACAGCACCTTTGCTGCCGCCGTCTCGTCGACCACGGCCCGGTAGCGGAGCTTGGGCTGCAGCTGAAGCCACAGGCCGACCAGTAGCAGGCCGATGCCCCCGGCCAAAAAAACCGCGGTCCGCCCCGTTACGGTCGAACTGTCCGTTCCCTGACCACTACGTCGATTTCCGCTCATTCCTTTTTCTCCCTCACCTGAGTCTCGATGACGCCACACCCTCGCGCTCCTGCGCGCGGCGGCGAAAGAATACGAAGAAGGCGACCACGAGCGGTGGAATCGGGGGTAGAAGCACGGCGAGCCATTTCTGGCGATCCTGCTCGCGACGGATCGTCGCGTCGAGCTGGCGTTCCACCGCCTCCACGTCGGCATCCCGCTTTCGCCGCAACTGCTCGATCTTTGTATCGAGCTTTCGCTGGGCCAGCCGTTGGCTGCTGGCCAGTTGCTGGATCGCCTGCATCGCCGCCTGGGGGTCGCCGCCCCCCTGTTCCTCCATCTTCTTGATCTTCTCCTCGAAGGCACCAATCTCTTTTTTCATCGCATCGTTGGCAGTCCCTTCCGCCTCGTCGAACTGAGAAATGAACGAGCCGCGCTTCTTTTCGGCCTCCTCCCGGGCGTTGGCCACGGCGTCTTCGATCCGTTCGAGCGTACGGTGTTTGGGTTTCCGCTTGCGAATCTCCACAAACCGATCGTCACCGGCCAGGGCGTCGATCACGTTGAGCGTAAATTCGACGTTGTCGAAATCGAGACCAAATACCTCGTCGGGCCGGGTTCGAAGCCCGAAGATCCGGCCGTCGAGCAGGTCGATGTCGGCCACGATCACCGCCCTGACCGGCCTGCTCGCCCGTCGCTCTGGCTTGTCCGGCTGCGTGTTTCCGGTTTCGTCGGCGGCGGGCTCGGCCGGTTCCGCCACATCCGCCCCCTCCACCAAGACCGCGAGGACCAGTGACTTCTCCGACCGCTTCTCAAAGATCTGCAGCTGCCGCATGTCGCCACGGCCAAGCACCCGCTCGACCTCGTCCACCTCGATCGTGCCCGAGCGGTCGGCCACGGTGCGGACCAGCGGAGTCCAGGTCACATCGGCCCCATCGACTTTGTCGAGCGCCCCCGGAAAGGGAAACAGCACCTCTTGAAGGCCCGCCGTGGCAGGCACTGCCTGATTGAAGCCTGGCTCTGTCCCTGTCAGGTTTGCATCGATGAATACAAATTCAGACGGCAGCTCCAGCTTGAGATGCGGGTTGTAATTTTGATACACGATCGATGGCGCTGAGCCCATCTGTCCCATCGCCGGCCGCCCGGAGACCACCTCCAGCCTGGTGCCAAGCACCTTCCAGAGGAGGTTGATGTCGCCCTTAGGCTGCCCCTGCTGGCCACCAAACATCGCCATCGGTCCCATCGGGCTCCGGCGGGGTTGCGAGGTGCCGGGCACTCCCTGCATCAGCACCGGAAAGGGATCCTCGAAGATCGCCACCGGCTGGCCCGCCTGCACCGCGTCCACGAAATGAGCCATCTGCTCGGGACCGAGCGAAGAGGGCTGCACGGCGAGCAGCACATCGAAGGATTCGGTGATGGGGGCCGAGGCGTCGACCTGCACCACCTCATACTGCTTTTCCAGTTCTTCAACGAGCGGCTGGCGGGGCCGGGACTGGCCGCTGGTCATGTCAAAGCCGCCGAAGACTTCGGCATCGGTTATGAGGAGTCCGAGCCGCTTTCGCTGCTGCTGCTGGGCGGCGGTGCCCACCGAACGGATCACCTCGTACTCGACCGGCGTGCCCTTGTCGAAGAAGGGCACCACCACCTTCTCCAGGCCGCTGGTGAAGGCACAGCCCAAGAAGATCTCCTCCTCCCGGTAGGCCCCCCGCACCCGCGAGAGCACCGTCACCGGCTCGATCCCAAACTGCTGGGCAGCCAGCGCCGCAGATTCCGTCTTCGGCTCGGTCGGAATCACCTCCACGGTTATTTTGCCCCGGCCAAGCCGCTCGACCTGCCGGAGCGTGTTGAGCAGGTTGAGCCTGGTTTGGATGTAGTCCTCGGGCACAGTCGGGCTGACATAGGCCTTGATTGAAACCAGGCGATTCGTCTCCAGGGCCGCCAGCAATCGGCGGGTGTCGGGGGCCAGTGAACTGATCTGCTCTGCCGAGAGGTCAGCCCGCACGTCGAGTGATCGACACACCAGAGCGAGCCCCACGGCCCCGGCCGTCAGTCCGGCCGCACGAATTAGATAATGCAGTCCCCGACCCGCCCCATCCCGCCGGCCAGCCCAGTGCCGCCGGCCGATCAACACCATCGCCAGGTACAGAGAGACGGCGGCGATGCCCAGGAAGTAGGCAATCGACGACAGACTCACAATGCCCCGACCGAAGTCGGCGAAGTGCTCAGCCAGGCTCCAGGACTTCACCCAGGCCGCCGGGCCGGGAGCCATCACCGCACTGGCTTGGTCAGCCAGAGCTAGCGGGGCGTTGAAGAGCACGCCCAGAATGAATCCCACGGTCAGGTTGCTGGTGAGGAAACTGGCCACCATCCCGACGGCGAGCATCGCCAGCCCGGTGAACCAATAGCCCAGGTAGTTGGCGAAAAACAGCCCACTGTCCGGCGTGCCCCAACTCAAAAGAATGATCAGATTGCAGAGGCAGGAAAACATCAGCGCGACGGTGAAGATGCCGACGGTGGCCAGATACTTGCCAAACACCACCTCCCAGTCACTCGCCGGAATTGTGAGCAGCAATTCGTCGGTCCCCTGCCGTCGCTCGTCAGCCCAGACGCTCATCGTGATCGCCGGAACGAACACGAGCAGAATCGTGGGGAGGTAGCGGTTCAGTTGGTCGAGGTTGGCGAGATTGGCGTTGAAAAACTCCGGTGGCCAGAAAGCCGCCAGTGAACCGAGCAGCACGAACACGCAAATGAAGACGTAGCCGGTGGGATTCGAGAAATAGGCGACGAAATTCCGCTTGAACACGGCGTCCAGAACGTTCCACTTCATCGTTGTCTGATCCTCAAACTGAAACTGAAAAAATCGAAACCGAAAACAGATCCTGGATTTGTCGCCTGCCCGCTGCCGGCGGCCTACCGCTCACGCCGATCGGGTGAGTTCGTGGAACCGATCATCAAGGCCACGGCCATCCTGCCGCAGTTCGCCCGGTGTGCCGTCGAACCGCAGTCGCCCCTCGGATACCAGGATCACCCGGTCGGCCATGGCCTCCACTTCCTGGAGGATGTGGGTCGAGAGCAGGATCGTCTTTCGCTCCCCCAGGCGCCGAATCGTCTCCCGCATTTCACGGATTTGATTCGGATCGAGACCGCTGGTCGGCTCGTCGAGGATCAAGACGTCGGGCTCATGCAGGAGCACTTGAGCCATACCGACACGCTGCCGGTAGCCCTTGGAGAGCTTTCCAATCGCCTTGCCGATCACACTGCCGAGTTCGCACTGTTTCACAACAGCCTCGATTCGCTCGCGCTTCCGGTGGCCGGAGAGGCCGCGGGCGTCGGCAAAAAACTCGAGCAGCGTGCGAGGAGTCATATCGGGGTAGAGCGGACCGTTCTCAGGGAGATACCCGAGTCGTTCAGCCCCAGCCAGTCGATCAGTGGCCATGTCATGGCCTGCAATCAGAGCCCGACCCTCCGACGGGGCCAGGTAGCCCGTAAGGACTTTCATCGTGGTACTTTTTCCGGCGCCGTTCGGCCCCAGAAAGGCCACGATCTCACCCCGCGGAATGCGGAATGAGATGTCCTTGATGGCGATGAACTCGCCATAAAACTTGGTCAGGCCATCGGCCTCGATCATCGCCTCGGAGGCGGAGTCCTTGCCGGATTCGGTCATCGAGTCTCGTCGGGTTGCGAGGAGGGATGGGACAGGTCCTCAAGTGACGTGTCAGAGTACACCATCTCCGCGATTGTTTCCCGATCAATCGGATGCGGCAATCCCGGGTTCACCGGCCCGCCCCATATTTCCTTCAAACTTCGGGCAAACCTGCTCTGAGGGGCTGGAGTACCGGGCCGGGTCCACCGCGGTGCCAGGCCAGATGGGCCTTCCAGGCAGAGGCAACACCCGGATGGTCGGCCCGGTGGTGCACGCCTCTGGTTTCCGTCCGCTCGAGCGCGGATGCGATCATCAGCCTGGCAACCTGAAGCATGTTTTGCAGTTGCCATCCCTGCGGCTCTGAAAACTGCCTCGGCAGCACGTAGCGGCACCAGCCCTCGACCGCTTCGAGGGCCTCACTGAGCGTGGCCCCCGACCTCTCCACCCCCACCTGTCGCCACATCAGGGCCCGCAAGGAATTGCGGATGTCAGCCAGATCGAGTGGTTCGTCGCCGCCGGGTTCGGACGTCCGCGGGTTGGCGATCTGGGGCACTACGAAGCTGTCGCTGCCCAGCCCCTCGGCGAGGATCTCGGCAGTGGCAGCGGCACCCGCCCGCGCGCCGTAGACAAGCCCTTCGAGCAGGCTGTTGCTCGCCAGCCGGTTCGCGCCATGAAGGCCGCTCGACGTCACCTCGCCGGCCGCAAACAGCCCGGGCAGGCCGGTTCGGCCGTCCGCGTCCACCGTCACGCCGCCGATCATGTAGTGGGCCCCGGGGCGGACGGGAATCCGGTCTCGAGCCAGATCAAGGCCAAACTTCCGGCAGAGTTCGGCCATCCCCGGAAACTTCTGATGCACCATGACCGGATCGAGATGGGAGAGTTCGAGGTAGACATTCGCATGCCGCGTTCGCTGCATGACGACGGTGATCGCCCGCGACACGACATCGCGGGGGGCGAGCTCGGCTCGCGAGTCAAATTCGGGCATGAACCGGCGGCCTTCGCGATCCACCAGCCAGGCCCCGGCTCCACGAACTGCCTCTGTGATCAGGCTTCGCGCGCCGCCGGCGATGTAGAGGACGGTTGGATGGAATTGCATGAACTCCATGTCTCGCAGTTCAGCGCCGGCCCGCCAGGCCAAGGCCATGCCGTCTCCGCTCGCGCTCGGCGGGTTGGTCGATTCCCGATAAATCTGCCCTGCCCCGCCGGTGGCCAGGATTGTCTGCCGCGCCCAGACGAGTGTCTTGCCGTGGGCAGGATTCCAGACAAGCCCGCCACGGCAGCGGCCGGCGTCGGTGACAAGATCAATCGTGAATGTATCGGGCCAGACCTCGAGGTTCTGGGCCTGCCCCGCCCGCTCGATCACTGCCCGCATCACCTCCCGGCCGGTGGCGTCGCCCAAGGCATGGACGATCCGGTGATGGCTATGCCCCCCTTCGCGGCCGAGCTCCAACTCACCGTCCTGCTCGTCGAACCGCGTGCCCCAAGCGATCAGCTCACCGATTCGGGCCGGGGCCTCGCGAACCACCGAATCAACAACATCGGAGTGGCAAAGCCCCCCACCGGCGGCCAGGGTATCGGCAACGTGATTGTCGAATCGGTCCTCGGGATCGACAACGCCCGCGATGCCCCCCTGGGCCCACTGGCTCGATGATGTGCGGAGGTCATCTTTGGTGATCACCGTGACCGAAAGCCGCGGGTCCACAGCCAGCGCCGCCCGGAGGCCGGCCAGACCACCCCCGAGAATCAGCACGTCAGTAAAGCAGTGGGGCACCCGCTTGGGCCCAAACGCCACGAGGTAACGGGGCCCTTCCACGCCGTCGCTCATGGAACGCTCGTGCCCTGCATGAATGCCTTAAATTGTTCGCGATAATCGCTCGGAGGCCGTGTCCGCCGGCCCTCAGCCTGGCCGCCCCGCACATCGGTGGGCACGTCGCGGGATCGTTGAAGGCCATCTGGCCGCAGGCCGAGGCTCCGCACGCTCCGGTCGAATTCCGCCCGTTGGCTGGGATCGCCGCTCTGGGCCAGCTGCTGCATCGCCTCCCATCGCTTCAGAAATGCCAGGGCCTGATCTCTGGTCCAGCCAAGTTCGTCGAGTACCTCACTCCGCTCCTCCGCGAGCGACCGCCTCAAGTGCTCGATCGCAAGGTTCGCGGCATTGTGCGCCTGATCAGCCGACTGGGCATTCCATTCCATTTCCCGTTGCTCGAGCGGTTCGCCCGCCATCTGTTCGCCTTGGCCACCTCCCGCTGCGCCTCCTGTGCCAACCGAGCCAGTTGGCGATCCTGCCTCGGCACCCGGCTTGCCTTCACCAGGCTTGCCTTCACCAGGCTTGCCCTCACCAGGCTTGCCCTCACCAGGCTTGCCCTCACCAGGCTTGCCTT
>ERZ889217.34-NODE-34-length-80085-cov-16.687430_pt1 | contig 80085 bp, 78 predicted proteins | sample MGYA00521098_ERZ889217 | MGnify/ENA primary metagenome ERZ889217 (study PRJEB32303, sample SAMEA104408613) | aquatic metagenome | biome: Brackish water; feature: Pelagic; material: water | place: Baltic Sea | collected 2014-06-10T22:04:00 | depth 2,362 m ... | reverse complement strand
GCTCTTGCGTCACACCTTGTTGTCTTAGCTGTACGTAGATTTCGTAATTTTTTATTAATGGTTGCTTGATCCCATCACACATATAGTTGCACTCCTCGTGGTTTGCGTAGAGGCATAAGTCACGGTCAGGCATGGTGTCACGACAAATTTCAATCATTTTATGACCCGTGGTACGAAAATAATCTTTTATGTGTGCCATATATCTAATAGCAAGCGGAGTGAACTTGCTATGCCAACCTACAGCATTGGATTTAAAGACAACATTGTTTGTAAAACTGATGCACCTCGATATGAAACAGATGAGCATAGTACCAATTAGCCAAGCAGTGATCGCATTCGCATGGCAAGCTAAATGCAACATGCTTAAATGTTGGAACAACCGGTCAACTCGAAACTGGTAACTCATTAAGGAGGTGTGTATTAACCCACCAAAAGAGCAAATCAATGTGTCAATTAATTAATTTAAAACAGGCAGCATAATAGATCGGCCATCTTTGTTGACAACTACCGCAACGCAAATTTAGTAAGTTCGACATCAAAATCGTAAAATTAGTACTAACCTTTGCCAAGCTCTCCGTATGAAATATTCTTTCGACGGTTGGACAGAGTGCCAGACCCTAGAATTTAAGGATGGTTCGAATGGGTCAGGTGTGGGTCGCGGGTGGGCAGTGAGATTTGAGGTGGTTGGCGCAATAATTTAGTGATACTGTTGGCGCCGCTTGAGCTGGGTCATTAAAATTTTCTTTTGGGATTACCAAATGTTAATAACAGCCAATGAGTGGACAACAATCGAGCCAAGCGTCATTCGCGACGCCATCAGCGGGCGCCTTGGATATCAGGGTCAATTTGGGACGACATATGTATCTGGAGCCACGAGCGCCTTGTCCTTAAAACAAAACCCACTCGATGGTTCCGAGAATCAAGGCAATGCGACGCTGTACATCGGAACGACTAATGGGGGCGTTTATATGCGCCACTACGACTATCAGAGCGATACGTGGTCGGACCAGTGGACGTGGCTAAGCGAGCCATCGGGCTCGAGTGAATCAGGTTATGACGGTGCCCAAGGCATTGGTGCTCTGGCTATATCGCCAGATGGAAATTTCATTGCAGTTGGGCGCGGGAACTCTTCAAATTATAACTCTTACACACCCTCAGGTCCGGCCCTCCAAATTGGGCAAATCTTGTCGGACGGCAGTGTTGCCTGGCTACCTGTGAAGCCGGACATGGTTTTATCGGGCTATACGCAAAGCAACAATATTCGAGACCTCTCGTGGCAAGACGATGGGCTTTTCTTTAGCGCTGTGTCGGGAGCTAATGCGCCAGCCGTCAGTAGCCAATTCGGGCGATTTTCGGTTGATGAGTATGGATCAATCACTGGCTTTACCAGTCTCGCTGCAGTGAGTAATAGTGTCATTACGTCAGCAAGTGCTGGGGCCGACTCCCCCATATTCTTGAGTACCCTGGGCGGATTCCTAAACACCGTGGATCCCAATACGGGTAACACCATCGTCTTACAAAGTGACAGTTGGGATCAAGTCCGCCAGCAACGCGTGAGCGATGGTGAGCGTCTAGCGCGTATCAGCGTTGCGCCAGACCCTGATGTTGATGGACAGTACGTTGCGCTCATGGGCTGGTTTTCACATTCAGCGGATGATTACATCACTCACGTTGATCGCCTGACGGTCAGCGCTGAAAACACCATCGTGGATGTCAGTTCAATTAATTTCTCAGGCAAAGCAGGAAACAGTCAAGCATCGCCGATCCGTAATTTTGGTAATTATTCGCTACTTTTCGATCCGGTGGACCCCACCTTGAACACTGTCTTGGTGGGTGGCAATCAATACCTCTCCAGTCATCCCAATGGCGATAAACCGTACACAAGCACTGGAGGCTTTGTCCGCGGTAATTTCGCGACACAGTCGATTGAAGCGATTTTTGGTCCATATAAGGACAACAATGGGGCACTGGTTGCAAATAGCCTCTTGATTGGTGCGCCTCACGCAGATAGTCGCAAGGCTGCCGTCATTCAAACACCCGATGGTGTTGGAATTATTCAGTCTGATGACGGTGGGGTGTGGCTGTTGTCTCCCTCTCCTGAGAATCCAGACATACCAGCATGGACCTCACTCAATACCGTTGGGTTAAATGCGTTTGAGGTCATTGCTAGCGGTTGGGATGCACGCAGTAATAGTTTTGTTTCAGCATTTCAAGACAACTCAACATCATTGGGACAACTCGGTGACTCCTACATGAATAACGTATCGTCAGGCGACGGCAACCTCGCTCTGATGGACGGGGCTGCAATCGAGAATACTGAAGCGTTGAGCTGGTCGTACTTGAACTCACAGAATTACATGTGGCAAGGAATAGTTTATGCGTTTGGTTTTAACGAGCTAGGTGATATCGCCCGAAGCGAAGCTCTTTCATTAGTCACCAACTGGCAAGGTACCTCAGTGCAGCCATTGAATTTAGTCGAGACCTTTGCGCTTGTACTGGGTAACCCCACAGTGAAACTTAAGGACCTTTCTGACTCTGCCTCATCCAAAGGTGCTGCAACCGTCAACCCCTACCACCAAGGCGACATTGTCTTGGGTGGTGACTCAGGTCTATATGAAACTTTCGTGCCGAATTGGTCTGATATGGTTACGGCAGATGGATACGGGAAGCTTGAATTGGTGCCGGTGGTACCTTTTAGCGACTCCAATACCCTCTTTACGGCGGTCGATCTGGGGAGCTCAGCAGCCTACGTTCAAGCTAACGCCCAAGCAAAACCGTTTTTCTGGGACAGTTTGTTGGCAGTCAGTTGGGACAAGACAAACAAGTTTTCGACGGTGTGGTACCGAGACCCGGTGATTTTGGATCAAGCGCCCGCTTCTCTAGCTGATGTTGATCGTGAGTTTCTAGATAGCATCGGCCTTAAGCCATTAACGACATCGGCCTATGCAATCAGTGATGTTGCACACAGTGTCAATCAGGATGGTAGTCTAAATTTTGCTTACTGGATTGAAAGCGGTGCAACATTGTTGCCGCCATACGTCATTAACGGACCGTCGTTACAACCAACGCAAGATAGTGATGGTGCTGCCCTGGTCATCTACCATGATGGTAATGCCACTCGATTGCCTTATAGCGAGTTTCCTGGTCTGGATCAACTCGTGCTTAGTACGGACTATTTTGGCCCGACTAGTTTAGCCATCCTGCCGGGCTTGGAGGGACAGCAAGACCTGCTCGTGATTGGCGGGGAACATGGTCTTTATGCCTCTGAACTCAATGCTCAAGGCATGCCAATTGGGTTTGAGGCCATGAGCATTGACGGGCTAAGCGACGGGTTGCAACTCGGCAGGGTTGTCACAGGACTTGTCTATAACGAGCAAGATGGTCTTTTGACCGCGTCGATGCTCGGGGGCGGGACCCTGCTTTACAGTCAATCGGGAGAATTGTTTCCCACCCCATCAGACAATGAACTGCTAAAAGTCAGCGATACCTTCGTTCCACAAACGGTGTCCGAATCTCTAGACAGGCGCGGCAATAGTATTATGGGCGCCTTTGTCATTGAGTTGCCTGAAACTGGCTTTGACGATCAAGGTGTTGCCCAGGTCCAATTTGTCATTCCCGATGCGGACCTTTGGCGCGACAATCTTGAAAATCTGAGCTTTTACTTACAGCCCGTAAGCGCAGGGCCAGAATTTAATTTGCTGAATCGTTCGGGTTCAACCATTATCGAAACGTTGACGTTCTACGACTATGCGACCACCCGGATTGGTATGTTTGTAACACCGGCAACGATCAAAGAGATGCCAACCATCACGCTGGATTATCAGGTGAATTTACTGGATGGTACTGGCGAGGTCGTGCAGACTGTTTACGCCAGTTTGAACCTGTTGCCCAGCGGCGCCACGCCAAGTTTTGCACGCTATAACACGTTGCAAGCCGAGGGTAGCAGTGCCTTTCAAGCACAGTATAGCTTTGGCGATGGCGTTGAGTTTCAGAAGCTTCCGTTTGGTTTTAAGTTTGGCCTGCCAGCGGATTTGCCAGAGGGCAGCGAAGTCTATGCCTTCACAGTAGCGGATCCGTTTGGCACCATTGTATTGGCCGACGGCACTCAATTGTCACCCTCAGATCCAGACTACCTGACTGTGGGTGTTCCTTCGCAAAAAATCACATCCGATACGCTGGTTGTTTCTGGAACCGAAGTCAGTGGTGCAGGACTTGGCGTTAATGCATTGAGCGAGCTATTCATCTCCGGTGATGCTTCGCAGTTCTTGGCCTCGGAAGGCATCCACTATGGCAAAACAATGAGCTCGTTAATGCCCGGTGCCTTTGACAATGGGTACGGTATTCCTCCATTTTTAGGTCTGGCTGTCCAATACGCGAACGGGCCACTGAAAGCGACGACGATTGACACAACAGTCCTGCAAGGCAACGAGATCAATTTGGATGCTACCCAATTGGAGCGAGGGGTGGTTATCGATGTCGGCTACGGTGGAATTTTTGCAGCTCAAGTATCTGGTGGTGAAATTTCGGTCGCCAAGCTGGGTCGTATGGAGTCGGCCGCTGGATTCGTGCGTCTCGATGACCTATTTGGCAACATTGGTGAACTCGCACCCGGCGACCCTGGTTACGTTCAAGCGGCACTCGAGCGCAGCTTGTTTGAAAATCTTGATCTCACTTTGAATCAGGATTACGGATCAATAGCAAGTTACGATCTGGATGGATTCATAACTGGCACGTATTACGCTTCGTACATCACTCCGGGTTTCAGCGACGTCGCCGAAGCACTGGATGCGCTAAAAAGTGGTAACTCTGAGTTGGCCGCGCTGTTCAGCTTCGATGCAGCCAACGTCACGGATCAGGGCTCAACCGTATCGGCTGCAATTCCATTTGCAGCTGACATTATCGCGTTTGAAGATATGCCAATAGTTGGCGACATGGACTTTAACGATGTCGTCCTGTCTTATGGTGGGATTGTGTAGGTTTAGATGGCAAAAGCCCGATGACCATGCAGTTTCGTAACTTATCTGATAAATATTAGCCGGAAGAACAATTGTCCATCATATCCGCTATTGGCAGCCTTCTGGTGTTACTTTGTCTAACGCTGACCTTGCGACGCATTGGCCTGCTCAATGATGAGCACGGTAAGCTATTCTCACTGTTGGTCACCCGAGTAACGCTACCAGCTCTCATCTTCTATTCGCTGAACCATTCGCACCTGCTATGGAGTGAAGCTGAGCTCGCGCTGATCATGAGCTTAGTGACGGTGGGCTGCCTGTTCTTAGGCTGGATCTGCGCGAGGGCACTGAAACTGGATGGTCCCAGCAAAGCGGCCGTCATCCTAGCCTCTGGATTCGGCACTTCATCGACCATTGGATTCACCATCGTCCAACAGGTTTTTCCGGGCAACGCACAAGCCTTGGCACAAGCCGTCATCGTGAGCAGTCTGGGCGTGCAACCCGCCCTGTTTACGTTAGGCACAGCCATCGCAATGTATTACGGGAATAAAAACCTCAACAACGAGACACCATGGCAATCTGTCTTTCGGTATCTGAAGTCTCCCATCTTTATTGCGTTCGCTTCTGGCGTTGCGGTTTCCTTATTGACCGATGGAAAGACTTTCGCGCTACTTGACCTCCTCCTAAAGCCTTTCTTTGCCGTTTCTAGCTCAAACGCTTTTTTAATAGTTCTCGTCGCAGGGTTGGCATTAAAACTTGAAGGGATGAGACATGTGGTAACGATCGCAGCCTGCGTAGCGTTCATTAAACTTATTTGCATGCCAGTACTGCTATGGTTGAGTATGCGTCTACTGGCCTCCCCAGCTCAATGGCAACTAGAAGTCCTTGTGCTTGAAGGATCCATGTCCTCTGCGCTACTCGCGGTAGTTTTTTGCACCTCATATGGCTGCAACGCACAATTGGCCGCTAAGCTCGTGGCCGCTACCCTGGCTTTGAGCATTATCACTACCCCAATATTGACTTCGATTTTGCTGTGAGCAGATACCATCAAGAAGGTCAGACCAGTCCCTGATCAGTGGCGTTGGAAACTATTCACAATAGTGCTGGGAGCCTACTTATTGTGTTGAAGACATGAGCACGTGCAATTGCCCCAGCGCCTGCCCATGCTAATCGAGGTGACGAATCCAGATCAAGAGGCATTTCCCTTGCAATCGGGTATGAGCGTTTATGTCTACGTGCATGACTGAACGCTGGATCGATCGCATCGATCCTTATGGTCATGCCCGACAATCGGGCTTGAAAGTCAGCTACGTTGCCATCATCTTTTTTTTAGTCAACGCGTTCTTTAAAGCCCCCACGCTTGCGGTGCTAACCATGTGTGTTGCGGGAGCTGGCATTGCACTCATCGAAATGCCATCCATTAACACTGCAAAAAAGAAAGATATCAGCTATATCGTCTTTACCGTATTAACCATCACCACTGTATCGATTTTTCAATTTTTCAGCTACTTCACGGTACTCGAACTTGTCGCGATTATTGGTTGGTCCTACGTCTTGTACCGTCTCACTGCCACTGATGTTGAAAAAGCTCAAGTGCTTAGTATTGCTATTTTGATCGGATTTGTCTCACGCGAAGCACCTGGCGCCACTGACTTCTGGCAATGGGCCAATCAGACCGCTTTTTTCGTTCAATTTGCAGCGATTTCGTTCGTGGCACACAAACTGTTTCCCAACCGCTATATGCTGATTGTGAATAACGTCATGCGACAAATCTGGTTGCTGCAGCAAAAACAGCTGACACAGCCAGGTACGGAATCGCGAACCGCGATGGCCACCGAATTCTTGAAACACCTCAGCGTGCTCGAGCAGATTCAATCGCTGTTACCAACGCAGGCGCGTGAGCAACTACCCGTGCTTATTGAGGCATTGTGGCAATATCAAAAAATCATTGATCGCACGCTTCGCCCAGGCGCAGAAAGGTCTATTGAACAAGCACTGGTCATTCATCAGGTGTTATTTAAGCAGATCAATAAGCCTCAACAACTTGCTGAATCCGTTAATGGTGATAAAGAGTCTGTAGCGGCCAAGATGTTGGGCCAAACTTGGTGCGACATATGCCGGTAGGTTTGATGCATCAACGAACTCTCCAAGTCTGTCTATTACTGGCTGTTGCCCTGCTATTTAGCCGTGTGCCTCAGTGGGAACACGGCGCCTGGGTTTTGATATCGGTGGGCGCAATCATTGGGCCTTTTTCACCGCTGCTGACATTTCGAAAGTCTATGCTGCGAGCTTTGGGCACAACGGCCGGCTTATTGCTGTCGGTTGTGGTAATTGCGACCATCAGCCATTTGTCCTGGATCATTCCGATTCTCGGCGTTGTGCTTGCTTATGGTATTGCGTTTACATCACAGCAGGATTACCGCTACTTCATCATGATTGTGACGGTCGCGATTGCCCTGAATTTTGCGGACACGTATGTACCGTTTACCTCTTTTGAGCCATTGTCGTTTTTTGTATCACGAGCGATGGGTGTCTTTGTTGGCATAGCTGCTTACGTAACCCATGAGTGGTTTGTCTTCGGTAGAAAAGGGTTTGTCCAGTGGGTTGATGCCAATAACAATGAACTTGAAGAAAAGCTCACAACGATCATCGCGAAACTCAATAGTCTTCACGCATCTGACCTAGTGCTAATTTTGCCGTTATTGGCAGAAATCTCGCGAGCGCAAGCAACACATGCGCAATCCGTGCCCGACATGGCGTCTGAACTCGACGAGACAGCATGGTCCCGTGCGCAACAACTACAGCGCATCAGTCAACGTCTACAAATGTCGGTCTATCGTGCCTTATCTATGCCAACGAAGCGAGACGCTAGCCTTCAGACACGCATGCGCAGAATCGAGGTTTTATTGAAACCGCGTCAAGCTTAATGGCGTGCCTTGGCGGGATCTTAATGTCTAGAAAGTTTTTTCAAGCAAATGGTCGTGCACGCATCAGTTGCCAAATCAACCTGCTTGTTGATTGGCAGCAATGGCATAGAAACGATTTGCGGGTCTAGGGCAAACCAGACGTTATCCTAATATTATCGAGGGGCTCAATTTTGGGCGATGAATTTTTGGGATACATCATCCCAACGAAATACTGCTTCGGATAGCACAAGCGATGGATGAAACCCTGCCATCTACTGAGATCGATGATCGTGTGACTAAGGATTTACTTTCTGAATTTATGGTTGCTTGGGCTGACGGGCTTTAGATGAGTAATGGCACCGTCAAGGTTTTAAGCCGCTAGTCCAGCGAGCCATGTGGCAGCATCAATAATTTCAATACCGTCGCGGGTTTGGGGCTGGCGCAGTTCGCCAACCATTTGAACGGCAATGGCGTCGGGATGTTCTTGTGCAAATCGCTTGAGCGCTGGATGCGGCGTGCTATCGGTGGCTTTGCATTCGATTAAATGTGTTAGGTGTCGGTCTTCGCTGATGGCAAAATCCACTTCGGCACCGTCTTTGGTTCGCACGTAGTGCAATTCGGTTTCACGTCCTTGGCTGTCATACAAAAACTGAACGTGTTTGAGCAACATGGCTGCCGAAGCGTTTTCAAGTTTTACCCCGTGGTTGCCGCGCACCAAGCCCGTGTCGTAAAAATAAACTTTTGGGGTTTGTAAAAGACCCCTAGCGATATTATGGTGCCAAGGTCGAACAGTAAAAACAATAAAAAGAGCCTGAAGAATTTCCAAGTAACTGCCAATTGTTTTGGCGGAAGAACCCAAGTCGCGGGCCAAAGAGGCCAGCGAAAGGGGTGACCCTACGCGGTCGCGCAAAAGCTCAACCAAGACCCTCATGGTGTTGACCTCTCGAACCCGCGAAAACTCTAAAATGTCATCGCGCACCATTCGGTCCAAGTACAGTGTTCGCCATCGGTCAGCATCGTTTTTATTTTGAGCCAAACAGGCTTCTGGAAATCCGCCGCGCTCAATCAAGTGGTTTAGCGCGTCTTTGGGTGCTGTGCCTGACGCATCACACCACTCTTTAACTGAGAATGGGTGGAGCCGATAAGCAAAAAACCGACCCGCCATGGAGTCGCCAGCATAACGAAAGGTTTCCATGCGCGCGCTGCCTGTGACCAAAATGGCTTGGTCGTTAGAACGCCCATCAAACACACCCTTAAGCCAATTTTTCCAAAGCGCCATCTTGTGTATTTCATCGAATACGAGCAGTTTGGCGTCCGAGCGCCAAGATTGGCGCGTCAAAACCGAACGATCATCACTGACGTCCCAATTCAGGTACTGGGCTCGTTCAAAGGCGGGTAAAAGTTGCTTGGACAGGGTCGTTTTACCGACCTGACGCGGACCGGTCACGATCACCATTTTGCGGTGCAGGTCAGTCAAGATTAGGTCGTCTAAATATCGTTTCATCCGACTATTTTATACCCTATTCCCGAAAAGTCGCGACTTTTCGGGAATAGGGTACCAAAAAGTCGCTAAAACCGTGACGTTGTGAGACGCCTCGTCACTGAGGTTATTGTGCGGCTTGACCCGTCGTGTGAAGGGGATAGGGGCGCTCATAGCCCCCGCGCACCCCTTCTTTGCTTAGCACCCATTGCCAGAGTTGAATGTCGCGGGCCCTGAAGGCACCGGCACATGACAGCAGGTAGTAGCGCCACATGCGGTAGAACCGTTCACCCAACTGGTCTTTGAAGCGCGGCCAGGCGTTTTCAAAGTTCTTATGCCAAGCCATGAGCGTTTTGTCGTAGTCAGCCCCAAAATTATGCATATCCTCGACAATAAAGAGATCATCGTAGGCGTCACCGAGTTGGCCCAAGGATGGCAGGTCACCATTGGGAAAGATGTATTTGTCGACCCAGGGATCTGGGATACTGTCACGCAAGTTTTTGCCAATGGTGTGAAGTAAAAACAGGCCACCATCTGCTAAGCAACGGTGAGCCGTGATCATGTATTGCCTGAAGTTCTTGCGACCGACATGTTCAAACATACCAACGCTGGCGATGCGATCGAATTTCCCTTCGACAGTTCGGTAGTCTTGAAGCTTGAATTCAAGATCCAAGCCTTTGTAGCGCTCGGCGGCCCAAACGGCTTGCTCTTTTGATACCGTGACCCCCGTGCACTTGACCCCATAGCGCTCGGCCGCGAATCCCATCAAGCTGCCCCAGCCGCAACCAATATCAAGCAAGCGCATGCCCGGTTCAAGTCCGAGTTTTTGGCAGATCATATCAAGCTTGGCTTCTTGAGCCGCATCGAGTGTCTGAGCACCATCAGACCAAAAACCGCAGGTGTAGGTCATGCGTTTATCAAGCATTGCTGCGTAAAAATCATTACCGAGATCGTAGTGCACCTGACCCACAGTCCAAGCGCGTTTGAGTGTTTGCCGATTCAGCAGTCGCGTGCGTAATGCATGAAATATCAACCGCAGGGGTTTGACTTTATGATCGAGCCGAGCCGCCAGCAAGTGGGTGAAGAAAGCGTCAAGCCGATTGGCATCCCACTGACCATCCATGTAGGCTTCACCCAAACCGATGTTGCCCATCGCAAAGACACGATCGGCCAGTTTAGGGTGGTGTATCTGCATGTCTTGGTCACGGTCGCCGTTGATTCGAATATCGGCAGACTCTAGAAGCTCCTCCATGAGCGTGTAAATCTTGGAGGTGGCGCTTGTTTGTGCGGTATGAACCTTGGTGTCAGTTTCCATGGATCGACCTCTTACTGATTACGTCGTGCGTTACTTTTTGGCGGTGTCGTCGCTGTGTTGGGTGGCAATGGTATTGCAGGTGCCACTTAAAAGGATTTGCAAAATCACATTAACGTCAATGGCCTCTCTTTTTTCAAACCTTGGGTTGGCATTCGATTGAGTTAAAAACCAAACGGTCACTTATCAAGCAAACCCAGCCTTTAGAGCAGTGCCACTGATTGCTGGTGTGGACTGCCGACTACTATCAAAAAAGTCACAATCATCACAAGGATAACGCCGATCATGGTCCTTGTGTCCATCGGTCACTATTAATACCACTTTCTATAACTCAAGATAAATGAAATATTGAACCGAATCAAGAGGCCTGAGGCCTACCGCTTTTGATTCGTCAGGGACAGCCTGACTTGGGTTGTGTGTCGATAAAAGCACAAGGACAGCATCAGTCATTCTTTCGTGTTGTCTTGATGCGCAGCGACCATAAATTGCCATTTTTTTTGAGCGCGACATCGATGCTGGTTTGCCAGAAGTTTTTGCTTTGACGCAGGATAGGCTCAGAGGTGACCAAACTGTCAATGTGATGCAGTGTATGTCTGCGCCTATTGAGGTTGCTTTTAAGCCGAGTTTATTTGATACCCGCACGCATGAATGATTGCACGAACTGTCGCTGAAAGATCAGAAATCCAATGAGTAGCGGAGCAGAAGTCAAAAGCGTTGCAGCAGAAATAATCGACCAGTCAATGCCTTGGTCAGCCGAAGAAAAAACCTGTAAACCGACGGTTAATGGGCGTGACTCTTGTGAGTTGCTTACCACCAGTGGCCATAAAAAGTTATTCCAGTGATGGCTAATGGAAACCAAGGAGAATGCCAAGTAAGTGGGTTTTGCCAAAGGAATATAGACGTGACGCAAAATCTGCAAGGTACTCGCGCCTTCCATTTGAGCCGCCTCGATCAGTTCCTTGGGAATGGTTTTGAAGGTCTGTCGCAAAAGGAAAATTGCAAACGCCGATGCAAAGTAGGGCAGCCCGATGCCAAAGAGTGTGTCGACAAAGCCCAATGTCGACAAGGTTTGGTAATTGCGAACAATCAAAATCTCAGGCATCACCATCAGTTGAACGAGCATCAGTGAAAACAATATGCTGCTGCCAAAAAACGTGTAACGCGCAAAGGCGTATGCCGCCAGTGTGCAGAGCACCAGTTGCATGACCAAAATCATCAGCACCAAAACGATGGTATTAAAGAAGTACCGTGGGAATGGCGCCGCTTGCCAAGCGGCAGAAAAGTTCTCAAGTGTCAGTGGCGCCGTCAATGAAAGCGTTGTTGCGTATTGGGCGGGATGGAAGGCAGCCCAAAGGGCATATAACAGCGGTAGAATCCAAGCGATAGCCAACACCCAGGCACCAATCGTGGTGAGCCAGTCAGCACGGTTGAGCCGATGACCGAGGTCTTTTGAGTTGCTGATCTTCATCGGTAATGGGTCCTTCGGTCAAGCAAAAAGAATTGCACCAAGCCAGCAATCGCTAAGATCGCGAGCAGCACTACCGTTAGGGTCGAGGCGTAACCACGATCCCAAAATTTGAATCCCACCTCATAAAGATAAAAAAGCAATAATGACGACGCGTTGTTGGGTCCGCCATTGGTCATGACGAAGATGTGGTCAACCATGCGAACCGAGTTAATCAGCGCGTTAACCAACACAAAAATGGTCGTGGGCATCAGTAGTGGCCACTGAATACGCCAAAAGAAGTACCAGCGGCTAGCGCCTTCGATTTGTGCGGCCTCTCGATAGCTGGGGCTCAAGGTCTGCAAAGCCGCCAAGTAAAAAATCATAAAGAAACCCGCTTCCTTCCAGATGGCAACGATGGTGACTGACATCAGTGCTAAGTCGGGGTTTCCCAAAAAGTTCAGCGACTTGAAACCCAAAAGCTGCAAGATCTGATTGATCAGGCCATAGTCAGGGGTGTAAAAGAAGATCCAAATATTAGCCACGGCGATCATGGGCATCACGGTTGGCAAAAAATACGACATCCGTAAAAATTGGCGCCCAGCGATTTTGTCATTGACCCACAGCGCCATCACAATCGAGAGCGCCATGGATGCTGGAATGGTCGCCAAGGCAAACCAGAGGTTATTAATGGCGGATTTCCAAAACACGGGGTCTTGGATCATCGCCTGATAGTTTTCAAGACCAATGAACGCAGGGGCACGACCACCACGGGGTGCCGACATGACGCTGTCAATGAGGGTGGCGATTGCCGGGTAGTGTGTGAAACCCACCAGAAATACAAAGGCAGGTAGCAATAACAGGTAGGCTTGGATGTGGCGCGAGGTCAGTGTCATCTTGCTCAAGCGCACGCACCTGTTGGGGTGCGTGCGCCAATGGGTTTACTGATAGGTTCGTAACAGACGGGTGGCCTCAATCTGAGCGTCTTTCAATGCTTGCTCAGCAGTCTTTGTGCCCGTTAAGCCGGCTTGTAAGCCGTCATTCAATGCTTTGGTGACGCGCTGATTGTCGTGCGTAGACAATTCGGCCACAGCGTGGGGTAACTGATCACGTGCGACCAAGGCTGGTGGAAATTCAGCAGCATACTTTTTGAGTGCTGGGGTTTCGTAAGCAGCAGGTGAAACAGCCACGTAACCGGTGTCAATACTCCATTGCGCGGCGCGCTCGGGCTGGGTCAGCCACTTGGCAAACTCATAAGCCGCTTGTTGCTCTTTTGCGGGTGCTTTTTTGAAGATAAAGAAGTTACCGCCACCTGTTGGAGAGCCTCGGCGAGCGTTAGCAGGCAACATGGCCACACCAAACTCAAAGGGTGCATTTTTACGGATGTTAGTCAGGTTGCCCGTCGTGGTCCAGATCATGGCGGACTTGCCTTCCATGAAATCGCGAGGTGTGGTGCCCCATTGAACAACACCAGGTGGGTGGATTTTGTATTTCTGTGACAGGTCCATCCAAAACTGCAGGGCTTCGATGGTCTTCAGGTCGTCGTAGGCCACTTTGGTACCTGCTGCATTGGCCAAAATCGCATTGTTTTGGGTGCTAAATCCTTGAAATAACCAGTACGGGAAACCGCTTGAAGGTACTTGAATACCCCATTGGGTGACGTTACCACTGGCGTCGCGTTTGGTGAGCTTGGTGCCCATTTCAACCAATTCAGTCCAAGTCGCTGGTGCTTTTTCTGGATCAAGACCGGCTGCTTTAAAGGCCTGTTTGTTGTAATACATCACCACGGTCGAGCGCTGGAAAGGGATGCCCCAGGTCTTGTTATCGATCTGGCCGTTGAGCATGAAGGCGGGAAAGAAGCTCTTGATCCACTGACGGTCAGCATCGGTTTTAACAAAATTGTCCATCGGCACGATGGCGTCTTCGTCAATCAGCGTGAATGTGTCAGTCGACAACAATATCGCTGCTGTTGGTGGCTTGCCTGATTTGTGCGCGGTTAAAGATTTAACGATGGTCTCTTGATAAGAACCAGCGTAAACGGGAGTCACCACCACATTGGGGTTGTTTTTATTAAAGTCAGCCGCGTAGCCATCAATGATTTTGGTGATGGGGCCGCCAACAGCGACTGGAAAGTAAAACGACACTTCTGTTTGTGCCAAAACCGCTGTGCTGACGCAAAGGCTGGCAGCCGCGACAGAGAAAGATTTGATGAATTTTTTCATTTAATGCACTCCGAGGTTATTGAATGCGCAAGCCTTGAGCATCAAACCAGTGCAGGTTTGAGTGCTGCCAGCCAAAATTTATTTGCGCGAGCGGTGAAATCACGGCTTTGCCATCGGCGCGGACCGTGAGTGGTTGGTTACCAATTTGTGTGTGCACCAGCAAATCAGCTCCCGTAAATTCAGTACTCAAAACTTGACCTGACATATCACCGGATAATGAAATGTCCTCAGGACGAATGCCCAGCGAAACCGCACCGACAGGTGCTGGCACCGTGATTTCGGTCCCAGCAATCTTTTGTCCGTGAAGCGCCAACACATTCATTTTGGTGCTGCCGATAAACTGCGCCACAAACAAAGAAGCCGGTTTTTGATAGATATCAGACGGTGAGGCTTGCTGTTCAATCTTGCCGTCTCGTAGCAAAACGACTTGGTCGGCCATGCTCATGGCCTCGGTTTGGTCATGTGTGACGTAGACCACTGATAGGCCAAGCTTTTGCTGAAGGGCACGCAACTCTTCGCGCATGGATTGGCGAAGTTTGGCGTCGAGATTGGACAGGGGTTCGTCCATGAGACACAGCCTGGCATCAGCCACCAAGGCACGGGCGAGCGCAACGCGCTGTTGTTGGCCTCCTGAGAGTTGTGATGGTTTGCGCGCGCGTAGGGCATCAAGACCGAGCAAATCAAGGGTTTTTTTAAGCCGAGTTTCGATGTCGGCTTTTGGCATTTTGCGGACCCGTAAACCGAATGCCACGTTGTCAGCGACAGACAGGTGAGGGAATAGGGCGTAATTTTGAAACACCATCGACACGCCTCGTGCCGCGGGCGACTGGTGCGTGACATCATTGCCAAAGATCCGGATTTCACCGCTCGATGGCGTTTCCAAACCGGCGATCAGTCGCAGCGTGGTGGTTTTACCGCAACCCGATGGTCCAAGTAAAACCGAAAAATCACCCTCTTTGAGCGTGAGATCGGTTCGATGTAAGGCTGCGGTCTTTCCCCATAACTTACTGACCTGCTGGAACTGAACGGTTGTCATGTGGAGCGTCTCTTTTGCTTGTGGAACCTTTATAAAAGGGTAACATGACAGTTTAGTGACAGCGTCGTTCTGCGCGCACATATCTGGCAAATCGTGCGAAGGGCTTAACGCACCCGAGGACAAAAGATTTATTTAGGATGGACTTCGTGACGGGTTGCGTGTCTGTAAGATAAAGCAAGCGGTGACGAACCTTATTCGTTGCGTGCACCTGTCCCGTGATCTAGACTGAAATCAGTGGGGCTGGCGGTGACGGGGTTGATTGGTCTATTCTGACCCTCTCACTCACCCCTATGACACTGTAATGAGACAGGAATCAGTTAGCTAATGGATATTATTCATTCCAAACTTGTGCCAAACCCCAAAGGCCATTACAGCCAAGCCATTGTTTCTAACGGCTTAATTTTCGTGTCTGGCTTGTTGCCTGACATGGCACCTGCTGGTGTTGAAGACTCGTTTGAACGACAAGTGCGGTCCGTGTTTGAGCGTGCCCAGCAGATCCTTGATGCGGGCCACAGTTCAATGGCGCAAGTGGTGCAATGTACCGCCTATATTTCTGACGTGGCATTGTGGCCGCAGTTCAACGAGATTTATGCGTCTATTTTTGGGTCGCATAAGCCGGCTAGGGCTGTGGTACCCGTGGCGGCTTTGCATTACGGATTTCAGGTGGAAGTACAAATCGTCGCGGAGGTTAACGCCAAATGAGTATTGACTGGGAAGCTGAATTTAATCCGCGTTGCGCCGTGCCAGAGGCCGACGAATACTCCGCTAAGAGTAAATTAAAGAGCGATCTCGCTCATCAAAAATTCACTGACATTGAAGAACTGCGCTATGGGGAAGGTCCCTTGGCCAATTTCAATCTACGACGATCCAGTCGAGCCAATCAGCCGCTGTTTGTCTTTATCCATGGCGGCTATTGGCGTGCTCGTGATAAGAACGATTTTGGGTATGTGTTTAATGCGCTCGAACCGTGCGACGCGAATGTTGTTGTCTTGAACTACGACTTATGCCCTCAGGTTACCGTTCGTGAAATTAGTAGCCAGATTCAGCAAGCACTGCTCTGGTTGCATTCAAATGCCGCCGATTTGGGTTTTGATGACAAACGCATTGATGTCGCTGGCCACTCGGCGGGCGCGCACCTGATTGCCATGGTGCTGGCTCAAGAGCCGTCGGTGTTCAGTCTTCCGGATGGCATGATCCGAAAGGCTTATCTCATGAGTGGCATTTACGAGCTCAGCCCCGTGCTTAACATTTCTGTCAATCAAGAGATACGGCTCGGGCCAGAGGATATTCACGCCCTGAGCCCGATTCATTTTCCACCATCAAAAAAAACACCCTACGAGATCATCGTTGGCGCCGCTGAGCCGCCGGGATGGGTCGCTCAGTCGGTTGATTTTTCTTCTAACCTGTCTGAACAGGGCGCCCAATCGAACCTAACGATCTTACCGGGAAGAAATCACTATTCCATACTGCAGGATATGGAAGAACCGGATGGCGTACTGGCGTCACGATTCATTAAGGACTTAAAAGGCGATTGAAAGGATACGACGACTTTCTAAGTCATTTTTGCACCAATTCAAGCGATGGTTTCTTGGCAGAAAAGGCTACTCTTTTGGGAGTAGCCTTTTCTTTAATTCCCCGTGTGGTTGGCCGCGATGAAATTGCCAGGCGGAGTAAAGAACAGATAAAGAGAGGATTTTGCGCTGTCTGAAGCAGTGGGGTTTTGGTAGATAACCCGCCATTCCTTGGCCTTTTTACCATCGACCAAGTCAATGGACGCCTGTTGAACGCTGGCCCAGCTTTTTTCGAGCTTGCCTGCCTCAATCAGTGAGGCTTTTCGTTTTGAGGCACATTGCAGCACAGTGCTTTCTGTGGCCATTTTTTTGCCATGAAAGTGGCAACTGCTGCCCGGATCCGCCATGACGATGGTGGGTACAGCCAGGGGAAGCGCCAAAAGTACAGCCAGCATTAATCGTTTCATATCCGTTCCTTTCATCAAAGTGTGTTTCGAGATTTGTCAGTGGTGTTTTCTATGTCTAAGTCTTCGTGGGCATGTTGATGCTCTTGAACGGGAAAGCGCAAGCTCTCGCTGTTGACGTCGTGCTGGTAACCATGCAACTGCGCAAAAAGAAGATAAATACCGGCTGCCATGATCGCCAGATTGGTGGCGTAACTCAATCGCGTGAAGGAGGCTGTTTTACGCCAGATAGCCAACACAGCCAACATGACAGTAAGGGCAGCGATTTGGCCAAGTTCAACACCCAAGTTGAAACTCAGAATGCGTCCAATCATTTGTCCTGCATCGTCGCCTAACGGTAGCTGTTGCAAGCGAGTGGACAGACCAAAGCCGTGCAGCAAACCAAACACAAACACCATCTTGACTAGGTTTGGTGAGGCCATGTTGAAGTGACGCTGAAAGCCGCCGTTGTTGTCAAAGCCTTTGTAAACCACGCTCACGGCGATGATGGCATCAATAAGCCAGTAGTTCCAAGTGATTTTGAAATAAGTCGCAAAAATCAAGGTGATGCAATGACCGATGGTAAAGACGGTCACAAATCGAACCACATCTTTAAACGTCGTCAGAAAAAAGACCACGCCCAGTAGAAAGAGCAAATGGTCGTAGCCCGTCAGCATGTGGGTCGCACCAAGCCAGACGTATTGCACGTACCCGCCATCGAGCATGCGTTGTTTGTCTTCGTCGCTGATGCCATGAGCCAATGCGATCAGTGGCAACAAACAAAGCAGGACCAATCCCAAACGGGCTGGTAAAGAAGCCTTCATGATTTTCCCCTAGGGTAAATGAAACAGCAGCGCTAGAACCCAAATGGGTTCATCGCACACGCATTTTGAGTGCGGGGTTTGTTTTAAACCTGAGGAGGGCGCAGCAAGCCGTCTGGGAAGAAATCGGCGTAGTTTATAAGCGGATTGGTGATTTTAAGATCACGGTTGGCGTGAGGATGTGTGGGACTGTGGCCCGCTACTAGCGCATTGAGCTGCAATGAATCGGAGAGGTGCACATGGTGTGCGCCCAACTCAAGTGCATCAGCCTGCGCAATGACATCAAGGTGATGATGTGCCTGTGCAACGGGCCCGTGAGAAATGGTCTGGTGGAAGTGATCAGTGTTTGCGATCATCGGACCGATGGCGATCATGAGAACCAAGGGTAAATACAGAGCAAGCATGAGCAAGCCATGAATCGAGCGGTCGCGACGGGGTCGCTGGCGTTGGTGATTGACGCATGCCACCGTTACTGTGGTCACGTTAAGAATCACCCTGTGTGTGTTGGCGAGCGTCATGCAAACTTCAGCAATGGTTGTTGTGGTTAATAAAGTACCTGAGACATCTTAGGCTGACAAGTCTGGCATGAATAGCAGTGGTACTAGGCTATTCATGGTCTGCGGGATCAATAAGAAGCAAAAACTTGTGCTCGGCCATCGCGTTGCATGAGTAATACCTTATAAGCGTCCTTTCTGCCGCCATATTCAGGCCCATCCATGCCAGGTGATCCAATCGGCATACCAGGCGCGGTCAAGCCCAAGGCATCTGGCTTATCTTTTAACATTCGTTTGATATCAGCAGCAGGCACATGCCCCTCCACCACGTAGCCCGCGACCAAGGCGGTATGGCACGAACCGAACTTTGTAGGAACGCCCAGTTGCGCTCGCATGGCTTGGTTGCCAGAGTCAACGACCGTGACCGCAAAGCCATGCGACTCTAGGATTCGTACCCAATCGGCGCAGCAACCGCAGTTAGGGTCCTTCCAGACAGTCATGGGTATTGGTTTGGTGGCTGCCATGGCTGGCAAAGGAGCCAAACCGGTGAACAACAGACCGAGCAATAAAGAGCGACGGGTAAGGGCGGGCGTTGCACGCAAAACTTTCATGGGGATTCCTTGCGAATCGGTTTAAACATGATTTTGATTGTAAGCATAGGTGCCTGACAGCAAGCAGTCTCCCAGATGACATCGTTGTTATTTTTTGAACTGTCTGAATGACGGCATTAATTTAAAAAAGTGGCAAAGTCCTCACAACAACGAAAGACCTTCACCAAGCATTTAAATCACAGCCAGCACAGCTGCAAAAGCAAAACTTTTTTATGACAAGCTAATGTGTGTTTTGTTCAGCAAAGCCCGTGCTGCCTTTGCGATCTACAGAGCGAGTGACCTCAAAAGCCCTAAGGGAGTTAATTTTTAACAAAGGAAAGCGTGTTTCGTGTTTTAATCCAAATCGATATGATTACAGTCGTTATTGCTTCTTATAGATACGGGCATCTTGCTGCACATTGCATCGAGTCCTTGCTCTCACAGACCGTGTCGCCATCGAGGGTTTTGTTTGTCGATGACGGAGTGGGGGATTGCGAGCACCTGCCGAATCTCTACCCCACCGTTGAATATGTCCTCAGACCAGAAAACCTGGGTGTTGTTGATAATTTTCAGGACATGCTGTCGCGTGTTGAAAGCGAGTATGTGCTCTTTATTGGTGCGGACAACTGGTTGCGTTCTGATTCGATAGAACTCCTTTCTGGCGCCACAACTGACATCGTCACTTACGACATTGTCGTAACGGGTGAACTCAAAGACGAAATTCTCACCCGTGTTCCTGGTCAAACCCAGCCATATCTCGGCGACTTGTATTGGGATCGTGAAGCGCAGCATCACGGATCCATGTTGTATCGCACTGCTTTGGGTAAAGAAATTGGTTATCAAAATCGATTCGTAAACGCCCACCCTCAAGAAGACTGGAACCTTTGGGACAAGATGATGGAACAAGGCGCCTCTGTGGCCAGCATCAAAGAAGGCTTGTTGTTCTACCGTCGCCATCGTGAGAACTTTCTCAAGTATGACCCTGCAAGTTTGGCGGTTAAGGAACTGGACCTGAACTGATCGGTTTGGTCTGACCGCTTCTCCCCCCCCCCCAAAAAAACCATTGGTTTGCAATACATCGACACTGACCTTCAGGCCGTAGTCCCATCGGGTTTGTTTGCCCAAAATGTGATGTGTTGCACCAATTTGACCTGTCATGAATGATGCGGCTTTTGGTTTTCAGGATTTATTTGGGGCGTGTGAGCGCCTGTGGGGTTAAAAATGCACTTTGGTTCGATGTTTTTGTGGCGTGTACACAGCTTATTGCTGCTGGTGGTGGTGGTCGCGTTTTCTGCGCCTGCGTTGCATGCCCAACCCGCACCGAGTTCGGGCTCACCCTCAACGGCTGCTGACCCCTGGCGCTTTAGCGTCACGCCATACGCTTGGGCGCTTGGTATCAGTGGGTCAGTGTCTTACAACGACACTCGGCTTGGTCAAGTGGAAATGAGTCCAGGCAATGTCTTGTCAAATTTGAATGGTGCAGCAATGGTGGTGGCGCAAGCCCAACGCGGTCGGTTGGGTTTTTATCTTGATGCGATTTACGGTGATCTCACTGTCGATAACTCACGCACGGTACAGCAGGCGAGTCTTAATGCCAGCACCCGTATTGACATGACTATTCTGACGGTGGCGCCAAGCTATACCCTGCACCAATCGCCCTCACTGATACTGGACGGTGTTTTGGGTGCCAGGTTTCTTTGGCAAAACGCCAGGACCACGATTCGCTTGGCCGAAACAGGACAGTCCGTTACAGGACAGGCTTCAGTCAATTTGGCCGATGCGATTGTTGGCCTAAAAGGTCGCTATAACCTCGGCTCGTCAGGCTATTTTGTGCCGTTTTATGTCGACATTGGTGGCGGGCAGTCCTCGAGTTTGACAACCCAAGCGTATGTCGGCTTGGGACACACGTTTGATTGGGGTGATATCTCGCTGGTCGCCAAAAACGTCTACTATCAATTCACGCCCAACGTGAGAACCGTTGATTTAAATCTCTTTGGTGTTGCCGCCGCCGCAACCTTCAGGTTTTGATTTCTCGCTTGCCGTCAAGGTATGACCAGATCAAACCCACGGCGCACACACCAAAATAGACAAACATGATGTAGCGTCCGTTGAAATCTGCGTCTGGGGAGATTCCCGCAGATTTCAGCCCCAGCCATCCCAAAGCGTAGGCCACCAAAATAATCAGCAATGCCGCATCCGACAACGCGCGCGCGCGCAGGGCGATCAGGATGAAAACCATGCCGGTGAGCCAGTTGGAGATACCAAAAGCACCCAACAGCATCAATTGATCTGGTCCGTTGGCCGAAAGATCCAAATGCGCAAAGGTGTCGTTAGCCCAGTGGATAAAAAATGTGTGCGCGGCACCTCGCACCAGGTCCATGAGCCCAAGGGCAAACAAAAAAACCGACGAGATTCGTCCGGCGCGTTGGGCAGAGACAGTCATGGTGCTTTCCTAGAAGCGAAAAAAATGGTCTTACATCAACAAAAGGCTGCCAACGATGGCATGAATAGATTGTTAATTACACATCACGGTAGTGACACCCACTGATTAAAGCGTAAGCCCATAGATTTAAAGAGTCAGTGTAGTGCCTAGGGGAATTGGTGCCATTACCAAAAGTGTTAAGGCCATCAAGAAGAGGGTTACGCATGTTGAGGCACGCCAACTGGTATTTGTTGCCTTTTGTCGCTAATGGTCATTAAGTCCGTCGCTCTTCAAAGTGCGCGAAGATGAGTATCAAGCTATTGAACATCATGTTCAGCAGGCTCTCACGGTTTTCGTCTGTGATCTCAGGCGATTTAAATTCTGGATCGGGGTCGTCTTCATGGGCAAGCACCATCATGGGCACCAGCAATTCACCCAAGTCTTCGTCATCAATAAAGTCGTCCCAGTCGTCTTCCGTCATCGAGACGCCCAACAAAAACCCTTCTGCCCAGTCGTTACCAGCCGCTTGGCCATCTTCGTCGACCAATAGTGCGGGTAGGTAGAGTGTTTCCGTTTCCATCGCTTGGCGCAAGCCGTCAGAAACTGTGTTCCAGTGGCGGGTGATAAACGTCAGCATGGTGAGGGCTTGATCTTCATCTTCAAAGCCATCGTCTTCACCGAGTATGACTGGCAAATATCCACTCGGCGGCACCAGGGTGGGCGCACACCTAAGCGCACAAAACAAACCATCTAAGGCCTCAAAGCTCGGAACCTCACCGTCAAGATTGGCGAGGAACATATCCAGCGTTTGCATCTCGTCTTCGCTCAATGGGGTATTGAGGTCTTCGTTCATTGGTTTACTCCGCGTATGATTTCTCGATAATGTAGCGCAGGTTGCTGTTGATAACGGCCATTTGTGGTGGATTGGAAACGCGTGATGGGGGTCAGTGAGCCCCCAAACATTGCCTGCCGTCACGTAAGATTTGCATTGCCAGTTTCAAAACCAAATCTACAAACGTGGCATCTTAAGGAGATAAGTGTTGAAATTTGAACCGACCACCGTGCTGCACCCGAGCAACAGCCCAGCCCTGCCATTGGTGTGCGATTCACCGCACAGCGGCACGACCTACCCAGATGACTTTGGTTACAAAGTGCCGTTTGAATTATTGCGTCGTGGCGAGGACACGCATGTGGATGCGCTCTGGGGGCATGTGCCAGCTGTTGGCGGTACGTTAATCAGTGCAAATTTTCCCAGAACCTATATTGATCCCAATCGTGCGGTTGATGACATTGATCCGGCATTGCTTGATGGCCAGTGGGCCGGCCCGTTGACGCCATCAGAAAAGTCGCGCTTGGGCTACGGCCTGATCTGGCAAAAGATGGATGCTGACAATCTGATCTATTCCGAGAAGATGGCGGTTAGCCACGTGCTGCATCGCATTCAAAACTACTGGCGTCCCTATCGGGATGCCCTTGATAAAGCATTCAAGCAGTCGCGTGAGCGATTCGGTGGGGTCTGGCACTTGAACCTGCACTCCATGCCTAACAACGCTTTCGAGCGTTTGGGTTTTGGAAAGGATCGGGTCTTGGCAGATTTTGTGCTCGGTGACCGCGATGGCACGACTTGTGAGCCTGGCTTTATTGAGGTGGTTGAGCAGAGCCTACTGAAGCATGGCTATACGGTTGCGCGCAACGACCCTTACAAAGGCGTGGCGGTTTTGGCTGACTTGGGGCGGCCGGACTTGAATCAGCACAGCTTACAGATCGAAGTCAGGCGTCCGCTTTACATGAACGAAGACACCCGCGAACGCTCAGATAATTTTAAGGTGCTTCAAGCCCATCTGACGCAAGCCACTGCAGAAATTGCTGCGTATGTGAAGGCCAGATCATCGCTTTGAGGGCGTCCGTTGGTGGGGGGCAATCAAACGCGTCATTGACCTTTTTTGGTATTAAGATAGTGGCGCGCGACAGTTACTTGGCAGGCGTGCCAAACCTTGCAATCTTGGGAATAAACCATGTTGAGTTTTTTCAGTCGTCATTTTTGTGCCGTTTTACTTTTGGCCTCATTGACCACTTTTGGTGCAGCCGTTCAGGCCGAGTCGAAAGCGGCTCTAGAGCAGTCTTCCCGTCAGGCCTTATCATTGCTTATCAAAGATAATCCATCAGCCGATGCGCTCAATGACAAGGCGATCGCCGTGTTGGTGTTTCCAAAAGTGACCAAAGCCGGATTGATTGTTGGTGGTCAATACGGTGAAGGCGTCTTGTGGCGTGATGGTAAAGCCGTTGGTTTTTACAACACAGCGGGTGCCTCGGTCGGTTTTCAAGCGGGTGCCCAAGAATTTGGCTATGCCCTTTTCTTCATGAAAGATAGCGCTTTGAAAGCGCTCGATACCGCACAAGGTTTCGAAGTGGGTGTGGGGCCAAGTATTGTGGTGATGGATAAGGGCATGGCCGTGTCGCGGACCACCACCACGATCCAAAATGACATCTACGCGTTCATTTTTGACCAGCGTGGATTAATGGCTGGATTGGGTATTCAGGGCAACAAAATTACAAAAATTAACAAGTAAGTCGAGAGTTTTGGTCGTCGATGGTGCCACGGGTTCGGTCGACGACTAACTTTTTAGTCACCTTCAAATTCAGTCAAAGCATGGCAAGGCACACCACGTGCTTTCAAGCGTGCCATGCCGCCAATATCGGGTAAGTCAATCACAAAGGCCGCTTCTACCAAATGGCCGTGAAGCTGCTCAATCAATTCGACAGCAGCCAAGGCCGTACCGCCCGTGGCGATCAAGTCATCAATCAGCAAAACCCGTTCACCGCGGTCAATGGCGTCAACGTGGATTTCAACTCGGTCGGCACCGTATTCCAACGCATAGTCATGCCCGATGGTTTCGGCTGGTAGTTTGCCCTTTTTTCGGATCGGCACAAACCCAGCCCCTATGGCAAACGCCAGCGGGGCACCGAGAATGAAGCCTCGCGACTCAATACCCACAACTTTCTGAATGTTTTGACTGGCATAGCGCTGTGCCAACGCCTCTATTGTGATGCGAAACCCGATGGGGTCTTTGAGCAGGGTGGTGATGTCGCGAAACATGATGCCAGGCTTGGGGTAGTGCGGGATGGTTCGGACCAAAGATTTGATTGACATCACAGTTCCTAGATGGGGGCGTTAGCTGACATTGTCACGCATAAATGATCATTTTGCGTAACAACTGCAATGTAGTACCACCCCGAAAGTGGCATGTAATGGGCTTCAAAATTCCTGACTCAGTGCTTTGCGCAGCTCAGGTAAGATACGCGTCGCACTTGGCTGCCAGACACCAGACGGTGCGGTCCTTGAGTCAGTGAGGCCAGCAACGCTGCATACAAATAATGACTGGGTTTTGAGTCAAGAGACAGACAAAGGGAGAGTGGTATGGCGGTTTTGAGCCAGTTATTTGGCTACCTCAATGCGGTGACTTGGGGGTGGGCCTTGGTGCCGCTGTTGGTGGTGATTGGTATTTATTTCACCTTAATCACTCGCTTTGTACAGTTTCATTATTTTGGGCGCATGTGGGTACTGGCGATTCCCCGTAAAGGGCAAACGCCCGCTGGGCAAATCAGCGGTTGGGACGCCTTGATGATTTCAGTGGGCGGCCGCGTGGGTGGCGGCAACTTGGCTGGTGTGGCGGTGGCCATAACCTTGGGTGGGCCAGGGGCGGTGTTTTGGATGTGGGCAATCGCTTTGGTCGGCATGGCTACCAGTCTGGTTGAGTGCACGTTGGCGCAAACCTTTAAGCGCCGAACCCCTGAGGGCACATTTCGTGGTGGCCCAGCAGCCTATATTCGCCACGGCTTGGGTAGCCACTATCGCTGGTTGATCTGGTTGTATTCCTTTTGCTTGTTGGCCTCTTTTGGGTTTGGGTTCAATGCTTTTCAAGGCAATACCATTTCTACGGCCGTTAACGACAGCTTGGGTATCTCACCAATCATCACTGCTCTTGTCATCGGTCCCATTGCTGCTCTGATTGTATTTGGTGGTGTACGCCGCATCGCCCGCGCATCAGATGCGATTGTGCCACTGATGTGTTTGCTTTATCTATCCATGGCACTGATCGTGATCCTGGTGAATATTGATCAATTGCCGCGGGTGCTTGGCATGATTGTGGCTAACGCCTTTGGATGGGAAGAAGCAGTAACTGGCGGCATGGGGGCGGCCATCGCGGCTGGGTTTAAGCGCGGTTTGTTCTCTAATGAAGCGGGTCTTGGATCCGCACCCAATATTGCGGCCACTGCTGACGTTAAGCATCCTGTTTCGCAGGGCATCATTCAGTCATTGTCAGTGTTTATCGACACCTTGGTGATTTGCTCTTGCACTGCCTTTATCATCTTGCTAAGCCCGCTCTATCAGCCTGGGGCAGAAATCACTGGAGCGGCCTTGGTGCAGCAATCGTTGGCAGCTCATTTTGGTGCATGGGCGCAGTATCTTTTGACCTTTTTGATATTTTTGTTTTCGCTAAGCTCCATTATCTATAACTACTACCTCGGCGAAACAGCCGTGTCTGAATTCAGTCAAACCAAGACGGCCACCATGGTGTTGCGTGTTTTGGTTGTGGCGTGTGTGATGTTGGGGGCGGCAGCACCCGAAGCCGCCTCGGTGTTTTTCTTTTCTGATCCGCTCAAGGGGCTACTGGCCTTGGTAAACCTGATGGTGATCATGAGCCTATTGCCGGTTGTATTGCGATTACTCAACGACTATCGTGCGCAACTCGCTGCTGGGGTAGAGGAGCCGCGATTTAACCCCGACCAATTCGCTGATTTAGATGTTGACCGACAGGCGTGGGCCTCACCGACGGACTTTAAAGAATAACGACAGGCGCACAAGCTGCCTACGGTTGATTTTTTGCGCCACAGCATTGCTTGAATTTCTTACCACTGCCACAAGTGCAAGCGTCGTTGCGCCCGACCTTGTCGCTCTCACGTCTGATCGTATGTGGCGTAGCGGCGTCTGAATTGGCGCAGCGTTCGGCGGCAAAGTGGGCGTAGATGTCGGACAAGCCCACAAACATGTCTTCAAGCAAGTCCTCTCGGTTTTCAGGTGCCAAGTCCGGCGAGCGTTGTGCCGGATCAGGATCTTGTGCTGCGGTGAGCTTGACCATCGGGGTAATCATTTGATTGAGCGTTGTGTTAGCCATTAGCGCAGGCCAACCCTCAGCGCTTAAATTCACCCCGACCATGAATCCTGAGGCCCACTCACGACCGTCAGGCGCGCCGTTCTCGTCAACGATCAGCGCAGGCACATAAATGTCGTCGGTGCGATATGTGCTTTGCAGCTGATCCACGATTGAATTGAAATGGCGGATCATCAAATCCGTGATTTTCTGGGCTTGCGTTTCGTCTTCAAAGGCGCCACCTGAGCCCATGATGAGGTCAATGTACTGAGCGGGTGGTACCGCACGCGGGGCGCATATCAAGGCACAGAAAAGACCATCGAGCGCCTCAAAACTACGTACGGGGCCCTTAAGTTCTTCTAAAAAGGCATCGAAAAATTCGAGCTCTGAGGGATGTAAAGACTGTTTTTTCTGTGGGCGCACCATGGACTCTCCGTATCAATACCCGCTACTGTAGCGCGCCGATCCCGTTAAGCGTTCAAATGCGCTTTGAGCTCATCGTAAAGCGCCTGGTAGGAAAGGGCGGCTGACCCGGTTGCAGAACGGTGAATAACGGGTTCAAGGTAAATACCCATTTTTTCAATATCGGCGTTAAACGGAATCTTGCTCTTGAAAAATTGCTGTGGATAGTCGGTCAGCAGTCGTGTCATGGTGACAGTGTGCAGGCCTTTTACGTTTTGCACCATCGAGAAAAACGGCAACAGTTTGCTGGAATCTAGGCCCTGTTGCACGAAAAAGTTCACGAGCTGCGCAAAGGTGCGTGCCGATAGCGGTGACGGCACAACCGGCACAAGAATGGCATCGGAGGCTTTAAAAATGCTTTCAGAAAGTACCGAGAGATTTGGTGGGCAGTCAAGAACCACGACATCGTAGTCACCCTTGATGGACTTGAGGGTTTTCTTTAGGCGCGATTCGCTGTTTTTGAGTTGGGATAGAAACACATCAAAGTCGCGAAACGTCATGTTGGCTGGTAAGACATCGAGATTAACGAACTCGCTTTCGCGAATGGCTTTCGCAAAACGGGCTTGGTCGCCAAAAAATTGACCGACAGCGAGTTTCTTTGAGGGTTTGATTTTGAAATAAAAGCTCGAGGCCCCCTGCGGGTCAAGATCGCACAGCAATGTTCGTTTGCCGTCGGCGGCGCAAGCGTAGGCCAAATTCACGGCTGTTGCCGTCTTACCAACCCCGCCCTTGTTTGAGTAGCAGGCAATCACTTTCATGGATAGAACCTTCAGTTTGCATTTGAATATGACAGAATTGAAACATGTCAAAAACAAAAGCTTCTATCACCTGTCATATTTTTGTGACTGTCACGCAACACTCAAGGTGCACGCCGGTTGTTTTCCAAATCACTACTGAGCGCCTTCAGCCTTGCTCAGGGCGGCGCTTGGGTCGCCCGATAAGTCAGCTTGAAGAAAAGCAGGCGATTCGGGCAAAGCCATCACCACGTTTTGCACACACATGACTTGGACCGTTAAGTCATGGGCTTCGATACCCAGCACGTGCCCCCCATGTTGGCGGTCTGCGCTCAAGAGATGCAGATGGTAGCCCGGTATGTTGAACGTACGGGCATAACTTGGTGACCAAAACCCCATCAGTGTGCCTTGGCAGTTTTTGAAGGAGAACTCAGCCTGGTGGCTGGTTGCCGTCACCAGATCGACCCCATGTTCGGTCTTGCAGGCCACGCGATAGTGGATGGCGTCGAACACGCCATCGATCCGAAACGCCACAAATAGATTTTCAGAGGTGCGCAAGGCATCGAGCTGCGACAAAAGGTGATCCCAGCTGGTGACTGAAGCCAAGGTGGCCGTCCGGTCGGCTTCGAATTCGGTGCAAACCCAAAAGGGTGCTGTGGCCGAGTCGGGTGGCTCAACAACCCTGCCATCGGACAACGCTTGCCAGATACGGCCATCGAGCATCAATCCTTCACCATCCAAGGCGTCAAAGGTACCCAAACCGAAATTACCGTGGTTTTTTAAGTCTCCAACGGTGACACAGCCTTGGTAGACACCTTGAACCAAGGCGGTGGCCGTTGAGACTTGGTAGAGCGTGTGGTGCTCGACATCGAGCACACCGGCCAGTGCCCGTTGAATCACATGGTCAATGGTCTCACCCGTGTGTTGGCAATGTCGTTTGAGTGCGGCGTAAAGTGAGTCAGACAGGTGACTGTGCACCGATTGGCCAGTTGGGGTTTTGTGGTGTTTCATGGGCAACTTAATTCAAGTACGTTTGAATCACGTCTTGCATCAGACGATGGTTCTTACTGTAATCGACGGGTACGTTGATGAGCACGGGGACATCGGCTTTAAAGGCCAATTCAAGCATACGCGGCAAGTCCTCGGCAGATTTCACGTCATAACCAATACACCCAAACGCCTGGGCAAACTTCACGACATCATAGTCACCGAGCTGCACGCCTGCGGTTTCGCCGTAGTGGGCGTCTTCTTGGAAGGCTACCATGTCATAGGATTGACTGTTCCAGATCACATGGACGAACTTAGCCCCCACGCGAACAGCTGTCTCAAGTTCGGTGGCTGTGAAAAGAAAGCCTCCATCGCCTGAGGAAGAGAGTATCCGCTCGCCTGGATGTAAAAGACTAAGTGCAATCGCCCACGGGATAGAAACGCCAAGCGTCTGTTGGCCATTACTCACAAGTACTTGACGCGCGTGGTCACTGGCGCAATAGCGATTCATCCAAATGTAGTTAGACCCCACGTCAAGGGCCACATGGGTTTGTGGCGTGATGACTTTTTGCAGTTCATGCACCAATCGCAGTGGCTGGATGGGGAACTGGTGCATCGCGCTACCCTCAGCAATGGTCGCTTGCACTTGCCCGAAGGCAGCCTGAGCGGCTGAAAGAAACGGGGCACCGGCTGCGGTGACGACCCTTGTCGATAAAGCGCGCAATGTTGCGGCGATGTCGCCCACCAACTCAACGGTTGGTAAAAAGGCGTTGTCCTGTTCACAGGCAATGGCGTCAACGTGAATGATGGCCCGCTTGATGTCGGTATTCCAAATGGCTGGATCGTATTCAATGGGATCGTAGCCAATCGTGAGCACGCAATCGGCTTGATCCAGTAACTTATCGGCGGGTTGGTTGCGAAACAGCCCAACGCGCCCCGCATAACTAGAGCCACTGGCACTTTCAAGCCAAGCACCCGCACCTTGGAAGGTGGCAATGTACGGGATACCCGAGCGCTTAAAAAAATCAACCATGGCATCGCGATAGGCCCCGGTTGACGATTGCATACCCAATAAGGCTATTGGGCTTTTGCTTTGGGCCAGTGTCGCCAGTGCCAAGTCAATGCTGGATTGGGCAGCGGGACCGTAGGAGACGGCTTTTCCCCAATCGGCATCGGCATCACCTGGAAACTCGGCTAAGCCCACGTCTTTGGGCAGCGAGAGAAACGAGGCGCCTGGGCGGCCACTTTCGGCTTCTCTGATGGCCTTGCCCAAAAGTTCACCAACTTCAAGTGGGCTGACGATTTCAGCCGAGTACTTGGTGGCCGGTTTCATTAGGGTGGTTGTGTCTAGGGATTGATGGGTTTTCTTTAATCGCTCAGCCACTGACACTTCGCCGCCGATGGCGAGCACTGGGTCACCTTCGCTCGTGGCGGTGGCCAGGCCTGTCACCAAGTTAGTCACCCCAGGGCCTGAAGTGGCAATACAGACACCCACTTTACCGGTCAAGCGACCAAAGGCTGCCGCCATGAAAGCCGCGTTTTGTTCGTGGCGGCACAGCACCAGCGTTATTTTGGAATGCTTTAGTGCCACAAATAAGCTGTCAATTTTTGCGCCGGGGATGCCGAACACATGCGTGACACCGTGGTTCTCAAGGATACGCACGATGGCATTGGCACAATTTTGTGGATTATTGGGTTCGGTCATCGGAACTCTCTTGGTTGATTGGTTTAGCGCACGAAGGTATTGGCCAGACTTGCATTTTGAGGCAATCATACTAAATCTGATTTTGAACTAACAGCGCTCTACAAAGGTTACAGCGAATCAATCAAGAGGTGTGATGAAAGACAAGGTGAAAGTTATTTCGCCCTCGCCGCTCGTTAGCTTGACGTCCCCATGGTGGGCTTGCATGATGGCTTGGGTGATCGCGAGACCGAGACCCGCACCCTCGGATCCGGGGTGTGTGCGTGCACTGTCCGCTCTAAAAAAACGGTCGAACAAGCGAGATTGGATTTCGGCAGCAATGGTGTCACCGGCGTTGGTGACTGAGACCGTCGTTTTGGTGTCTGTTTTGGCAACCGAAATAGTCACCATGGTTTGATCGTGGGCGTGACGAATGCCATTGGCCATTAAGTTACTCAAGGCACGCCGGATCATCAAGCGATCACCGAGCACGGTGCCTTGTCCTTGAACGCGGATGGTGACGCGTTTGTCTTCGGCCATCAGCTCATAAAACTCAGCCAGCTCAGCCGCTTCAATGCCCAAGTGAACCTCGGTGGGGCGAGGAATCTGCAAGTGGTTCTCGGTTTTAGCGAGATACAGCATGTCAGACACCATCTGTGTCAAGCGTTCAAGCTCTTCGACGACTGAATGTAGGGCTTCTCGATATTGATCGGCTTCTCGATTTTTGCTTAAGGTGACTTGCGCTTGCACCAGCATGTTGCTAATTGGGGTGCGTAGCTCATGGGCCAGATCAGAAGAAAATGCTGATAGTCGCTCAAAATCATCTTCCAGTCTTTGCAGCATTTGATTCAGGGTTTCAGTCAGTGGTAATAATTCAGTGGGTACCGCAGCGGTGAGAATTCGGTCACTGAGTTGACTGGCGGTGATGAGACTGGCTTTGTCGATGATGGGGCGCAGTGGGGTCAGCCCCTTGCGCGTGACCCACCAACCCAGTAAGCCGCCAAGCATGATCGCTAACACAACATATAGCCAAATTGCATGCCTAAAGGCGGTCATGAAGTGGTCATGGTGCTCTGTTTCGAGTGCCAAAACAGCTGTGATTGGCGATTTTTGTTGCGTGCCAGCCAATGGGATGAGGACCGACAGGCCGCGTAACTGTTGGTTGTTGAATTGCCATTGCGCAATGGCGCCTGGGTTTAGCGCCAACATGTGGGGCTATAACGGCCAGAGCCCAGGTCCAACCATTGAGGTGGTCGAGGGTGATCGCGTGCGGTTGTTTGTGACCAACCGGTTGCCTGAAGCCACGAGCGTGCATTGGCACGGACAACGCCTACCGAACGGCATGGACGGTGTGAGTGGTTTGAATCAACGCCCCATTGGTGTCGGTAAAACGTTTGTTTATGAGTTTGACGCCAGACGCCCGGGTACGTTTATGTACCACCCACATGCCGATGAGACCACTCAGATGGCCATGGGAATGATGGGGTTTTGGGTGACACACCCCAAAGTCGTTGACCAAAATGCCCCCAAAGTCGACCGGGATTATTGCTTCCTATTAAACGCTTTTGATGTCGAACCAGGTAGCAAGACACCGAACATCAACACCATGTTGGATTTCAATATCTGGGGTTTTAACAGCACGGTGTATCCGTCAATCAGCCCATTGGTCGCCACGCTCGGTGATCGGGTTCGTGTGCGGGTGGGTAACCTCACCATGACCAACCACCCAGTGCACGTTCATGGTCATGAGTTTGAAGTCACGGGCACCGACGGCGGTCCAGTGCCGCCAAGCGCTCGCTGGCCTGAAGTCAGCACTGACATTGCGGTGGGGCAGATGCGTCAAATTGAGTTTATTGCCGATGAGCCTGGCGATTGGGCCATGCATTGCCACAAAAGCCACCACACCATGGGTGCCATGGGTCACGACGTTTCAACTTTGATCGGGCTAAACCACGAGGGCTTGGTGGGCCGTATTCAAAACTTGTTGCCCGATTACATGGTGATGGGTGAACGCGGCATGTACGACATGAAAGAAATGCAGATGCCGCTACCCTTGAACACGTTTCCCATGATGGCCGGCACAGGACCATACGGCCCGATCGGCATGGGTGGCATGTTTACTGTTCTTAAGGTGAGAGAAGACTTAAGGGCTGATGATTACAGCGACCCAGGTTGGTATAAACAACCACCCAACACCCAAGCCTATGAGTGGAAGGGTCAGTTGCCTGAAGCCCCCCGTGCACAAATGACGGACGCGCCAGTAGCGGTGGCGAGCGTTAGAAAACCTGGCGGGGGTCTCGCCAACCATGGGCATTAAGTGCACCACAATCGACACAAAAAAATATAGGAAACAAAGCATGAAATGGATGACAGCAACCTTGATCGTTGGCGCCTTGATGGCTGGACCAGTCATGGCGCACAGCACAGGCGGTCAGGGGCAGATGCAAAGCCAAATGTCCAATGAACAATACGGCTGGGGCATGATGGGTGACGCCAAGAAAGTCGATCGCGAGGTCGTGATTTCGATGACTGATGGCATGCGATTTACGCCCACCGACATCACGGTTAAAGCCAACGAGACCATTCGGTTTGTGGTTAAAAATAATGGTGTGCTTTTGCATGAAATCGTGATTGGCACCCCAGTTGAGATGCAAAAGCATGCGGTCATGATGGCAAAGTTTCCCAACATGGTCCACGACGAGCCCTACATGGCGCATGTTGGCCCTGGCAAGCAGGGGACAGTGACTTGGAACTTTAACCGCCTGGGTGAGTTCGAGTTTGCGTGTTTGTTACCTGGCCATTACCAGACAGGCATGAAGGGCAAGATCACGGTTAAGGAGTAACTGATGAATACCATCAGCATGACAGTCACAAACCCAATGGTCTTTTTAAAGAAAAGCCTGCTCAAGTTGCTCTTACTGACGGCGGCTGCGCTCGCGCTACCGACAGCGGCACAAGCACAAATGACTGAAGGTGAAGTCAGACGTATTGATGCCGCAAATAACAAAGTCACCATCCGCCACGGTGAAATCAAAAACCTCGACATGCCGCCCATGAGTATGGTTTTCGTTGCCAAGCCTGCGTCTATTATCAAAGGCATCCAAGTGGGCGACAAAATTCGCTTCTCTGCCATCGAAGAAAACAGCCAGTACGTGGTCACAAAAATAGAGAAGGTCGCTAAGTAATTGATGAATTACTGGGCTGCATCAAAATGTCAGATTAGGACAACGTGTTGTCTGAACATGTTTTTCGACGCCTGCAATGCCGATTTGGTTAATCCAAAACACCCAAGTGGTCCCAATAAAAAGGGGTTGGTTTTTTGACCAACCCCTTTGGCGCGAGATGAAAAGTCGACGTTAAATCAGTTGATCTTGACGTTGGCTTCTTTTGCGACCTTTCCCCACTTATCCACTTCTGAGCTCACATAAGCAGAAAATTCGACCGGTGTGCTGCCCACAGGTACTGCTGAAATGACAGCAAAGCGCTCAGCAATTTCTGGCGATTTAAGGATCTCAATGGTGGCGTCAGCAAGTTTATTGATGACTTCAGGTGGCGTACCGGCCGGTGCAAAAAGTCCATTCCAAGAGTCTGCTTCTAAGCCGGGCATGCCAGCTTCTGCCATGGTTGGGGTTTCAGGAATCTGTGAGAGTCGAGCTGAGCCAGCAACCGCAATAGGTCGCAGCTGCCCACTTAAGATTGATGGCATGGCACCACTGGCTGTTTTAAACCCCATGTTCACTGTGCCGCTAATCACATCGGTTCGTGCCGGTGCAGCGCCTTTGTAAGGAATATGAACGGCGTCGATGCCAGCACGAAGTTTAAGCATCTCACCGGCATGGTGCTGCATGCCACCGGCGCCCGATGAGGCGTACGTGAGTTTGCCGGGATTTGCTTTTGCATAAGCAATGAGTTCGTCCAAAGTGCGCACGGGTAAATCGTTATTGACCACCAACACACTGGGTGAAGACATGATTTGGGTAATGTGTTCAAAGTCCTTGACGGTGTCGTAGCCGGGGTTCGGTGGTGTCGGTACATCTGTGGCAACCGAGGATGGATTAATTGCTGCGTTAGAGGCAGCGCTGACTCATGCGGGCCCGACACTGATCGATGTTGCAATCGATCCTTCTGGATACCCTGAGCAGTTAAAGGCAATGCGAGGCTAGGCATAAAGAGGCTTGAAAATTCGCGTTGTCCACAACATGAGGCGTTAAAGGTTTTCTATGTGCGTAAGTGTTAGTCATGCCTAATCAGCGTGCTTAGCGTCACACCTTGATCTTGAATTTCAGCACTTGATCAAGTAGCGGTCGTGCGGTGACCTCATATTCGTGACAAAGAAACTCATCGGTTTTGGGTTTGACAGCAGCCAAGCCAAAAAAAGCAGCGAAGTGCACCAATGCGCGCCAAGTGTAGGCGTGACCAATGACGGATTCAGGGCTCCTGTAAAGCAGACTGTTCTCAGGCACTTCGTCGATGATGGCAGGAAATGCACGCAGGAATGCATTTTCATAAAAGATCTGGTCTTTAGCGGTTTCGCCGTGGCGCTTTAATAAGTAAAGCGTAAACAGAAAAGAGGTCTGAATGAGTTTTAAATCTGGGAAGCCGTCTAAGTAGGCCCAGTTAAATGACTCGGTATAAGTCCTTAATAAGCTTGGGTAGATGGCACGTGGCCCACCGCGTTTTAGCAAGCGGCGGCACTCGCTACTCAAAATGAATCGACCGTTGTGTTTGCGAATGAGTCCCGCGATCTCGGCGACGATGCGAGTGGTGTGTAGATCCTGAAAGTCAGGCTCTTGATTGATGCTGCGATATTTGGTGCGCTCGGCGAGCTTCTCAGCGCCCCAGTAGCTTATTGCAGCCTCGCGACAAAAGTTGCGTGGCAAATTACCGGTTGCCGTTGGTTTGAGACCTTTCTCACCGATCGCATCAATCAGCAACTGAAATAAGACCATGATCGGTGCTTGAGGGTCAGTTTGAAGCACCTCTTCAAAGGTAACCAGCGAGGCAGACTCGTACGCAAAGTGCAGCATGCGGTACATCTGCTCAGGCGAGAGACCATCAAAGTCATCGACTGGGGATTCGTTTTTTTGCACTGAATATTGTTCAACAAAAGATTGCAGTTCTTCTAATGACTCGAACTGCATGCCTTCCATTAACGCACGCAAGTCATCGGGTAGTCCCGGCATGGGTTCGGGTGACGGAAAGTCCCGCCCCAAGTTCAAGCAGCAATGTTTAAATTTTTTACCGCTGCCACAGGGGCAGGGGTCATTGCGTCCAACTTTTGAATTATTCATGCGATGTTTGGCTTTTATTTAATCGTTTTACACGGCTGGGTCATCAATTTTAGGGCTAACCAGATTGCCGCCATAGCGACCAAGGGTTTTCACGGGGTGTGGGCACGTAACTCTGGCGTTAAAGTCTGTATACAGAGTACAGAAAAGTCTGCGAGCATCCATTTCAATCGAGGCCCCACACCATGAATACCCGTGATCCATCTTTTACTGACAACAACACCGACGAAAAAAAGTTGGTGCCTTTTGGTGGTTACTACGCCAACCGGGTACCGGGTCACGATCCTGAGCTCACTGAGTGTGGTCCTGGTACCCCGCTTGGAGAGTACATGCGACGGTTTTGGCATCCCGTTTGCATGTCGATGGAATTAACCGATACGCCGCGATACTTGATGATTCTGGGCGAAGAATTGGTGGCGTTTCGTGATGGGTCGAATCGCATTGGCTTGCTGCATGCGCATTGTGTGCATCGTGGCGCTTCGCTCGAATACGGCAAGATTGAAGAGCGCGGTATCTCGTGTTGCTATCACGGCATGGTGTTTGATGTGGACGGGACTTGTTTGCGGGTGCCTTTCCCGCAGGGCGAAGAAGAAGAGGGCGAGCGCTATCGCTGCTCGATTCAGCAAGGCGCCTACAAAGCGTTTGAGCGCAATGGTTTGGTTTTTGCCTACATGGGTCCGCCTGAGCAAGAGCCACCATTTCCCGAATGGGAGGGCGACTTTACGGTGGCTGAAGGCGACGAACTGGTGCCTTATAGCAACTTCCAACATTGCAACTGGCTTCAAGTGCAAGACAACTCGGCTGATAACTATCACACCATGGCTTTGCACGCCAAGCGCCAAGTCACTGGTGAACACTACCAAGGCACCACATTTGATGAGGTGGGCGCCGCCTCAATGGAAGTTGCCCCTGATATGCACTTTTTACCCGTGCAGGGTGGGCGCAGTTTGGCCTGCGCTGGTGCGCGCCGGGCCGATGATGGCCACATGTTCATTCGGGTTCAGCATCAAGTGCTGCCTAACTTAAGTCTGCACGCCTACACATCAGAAGACGGTAAGAAAAAAAAGCTATTTAGCCGGTTTCACATGATTCGCTGGACAGTACCGGTTGATGATCAAAACGCCAAGATGATTGGGTGGCGGGTGATGGGCCCTGGCATTGATACACGTGGCGTGGGTGACAAAAGTTTGGTGGGCTATGAGACCATCGACTTTCTCGAAGGGCAAGTTTCCATGCGTCGTCCTGAGCGCTTTGGCAAGTACAAACTTGAGGACACGCCACCACTGGTCACTGACCACCGTGCACGCGCAAACTACAAAGACTGTCAGTATGCACCCGGAGATTACGAGGCCATCATCAGTCAACGACCCATTGCCATCCATGCGCTAGAGAACCCCACCAAATTTGATGCAGGGGTCTTTATGTTCAGAAAATTGTTGCGTGACGCTGTGCGTGGCAAGAATCCGCAATCTGGTCCAGAGCAGTTTGCTCAGTGGTTGCGTGACAACGCGGGACAACCCAACAGTTACTGCTCTGGCAATGTGTTTGACTTACCGGTGGGTCGCACCACCGAAGAAGAGGTGACACTGCGCCGACACTTGGCTCGCGAAGTGGTCAAGATTTTGACACAAGCCGAGGGTATGAAAGGACGGGCGCGAGAGGTGTTTGTTAAAGAACAGATGGAAGCCTTGCAGCAAGATGTGCTGCAAAAGCGGCATTCGTAAATCGGTATGGACATACCTGTAAAAAATCCAATCGACCTGTTGGTAAGAACCATTCGACTTGAGGCCACAAACATTTTGTCCTTTGAGTTGGTGCATCCCAAGGGCGAAGCCTTGCCTAAAGTAGCGGCCGGTGCGCATGTGGATGTTCACTTGCCAGGCGGCTTGGTGCGTTCCTATTCATTGGCGGGTAATCCACACGATCGCAGTCGCTGGTTATTGGGTGTGCTGCGTGAAGCCAACGGTAGTGGTGGTTCACGCACCATGCATGAGCGCGTGCGGGTGGGGGGTAGCTTGCGTGTTGACGCGCCGCGCAATGCCTTCCCATTGGCATCTGAGGCTAAGCACTCGATTTTGTTGGCAGGCGGTATTGGCGTGACGCCAATCAAGGCCATGGCTCATGCTTTGTGTGAAGCGGGAGTGAGCTTTGAGGTGCATTATTGTGCACGCACTCCAGCCAACGTGGCTTTTGGTGGTGAGTTAAAGGCAATCGTGCCCGAGGGTCAATTGCACTGGCATTTTGATCAAGGTGATCCAACCAAGGGGCTTGATATTTCGCTTCTATTAGCCGATCCTGCGCCAGGCACACATGTTTATTTTTGCGGGCCGAGTGGCTTCATGGTCGCCTGCGAAGCGGCCAGTGCCCACTGGCCCCGTGACGCTGTCCACCGTGAGTACTTCAAAGCGCCAGAGCAAGAACCCGAGGCCTTGACTGGTGATGGTGCCTTCACTTTGCACTTGGTGCGTAGCGGTCAGACCATCACGGTCGAATCAGATCAAACGATTGTTCGTGCCATTGAACTCAGCGGTGGTCGGGTACCCACGTCTTGCATGTCGGGTTTGTGTGGTACTTGTAAAGTGACTTATATCGCGGGCGACGTCGATCACCGCGATTACATTCTGAGTGACGATGAAAAACAAATTTGTCTAACCGCTTGCGTATCCCGAGCCAAGGGCGCATCGCTATCGCTTGATCTATAACTTTCTACCAAGGAATAAGCCATGTTGGATTCAGTCAAAACAGAAACGGTGCAGCGTCAAAACGTGTCGCTATATCAGCCGACGCAAGCGGATCGTATTTTCCCTGAGATACCAACCTTCGAGAACCTTGAGGCTGAGCGGTTACATCGCAAGAAGCGTTTGGTTGCGGCTTGTCGAGCTTTTGCGCTAGAAAAACTGGACTACGGATTTGCGGGTCACCTGACGATTCGAGACCCCGAGCATCCTGAGTTGTATTGGACCAATCCGATGTGCGTGCATTTTGCGCAAGTCAAAATTTCAAATCTGATTTTGGCTGATCACAAGGGTCACGTGGTTGAAGGCGACTACGCCATCAACCGAGCGGGATTTGTGCTGCACGCGGCTGTGCACGAGGCCAATCCAGATATTTTGGCGATGTGTCACGCGCACACGCTTTATGGGACTGCCTTTGCTGCCTTGGGTAAAGCGCTTGAGCCCATTTCTCAAGACGCGGCTGCATTTTTTGAAGACCACGTGGTCATTACTGCCGAAGCGGGTCAAGTGGCGGTTGAAGAGAAGGCCGGGCTCGCGGTTTGTGATTGGTTTACCGGCGTAAAAGCGGCTATCCATCAAAACCATGGTCTGTTTACTTCAAGCCGGCACAGCATCGAATCAGCGGCGTTCTGGTTTATGGCTTTAGAGCGTTGCTGCCAGCAACAGCTTTTGGTGGAAGCAACCGGTCAGAAACCGAAGTTGGTGCCACCCGACCGCGCCCGTTATAGCCGAGAGCACGTGGGTTCTGATTACATTGGTTGGTTACACTTCCAGCCCATCTATGACCACTTGGTTAAAACCCAACCGGACATGTTTACTTAATGCTGCTGATTTTTGTTAATTTGGAATTACCGTGAGCCTTAATCAGATCCCCAATCGAACCGATTACGTTGATTTGGTTTACACCAGCTTGCGCGATGCCATCAGTGATGGCACCTTGCCGGCTGGTGAGCGCATCACCCAAGAGGACTTGGCGGCAAGGCTCAATGTTTCGCGTTCACCGGTCTTGCAGGCGCTGCGCTTGCTAAAAAAGGACGGTTTATTAGAAGAGGCACCCGGGCGCGGCCTGATCGTCACACGACTTGATCCCGAGCGTATCGGGCATCTTTATCAAATCCGGGGTGCTTTAGATGGCTTGGCTGCGAAATTAGCCGCTGAAAGATGCCAAAAGATTCCCATGACACTGATTGATCGTGGCCGCCAAGCCACCGCCACGACCAACATCGGTGACATGATCGAAGCGGATATGGCTTTTCATCGGGCCATTTACGAGGCCTCTGGTAATCCGCTGATTGTTGACAACGCGCTGTTGCACTGGGTACACTTTCGCTTGCTGATGGGGGCTGTCTTACAGCAAAGCGCTGGGCGACAGGGTATTTGGGATGAACATCAAGCGATTGCCCAAGCTATTAACGAAGGTGATGGCGATTTGGCAGCACGATTATCTGAACAGCATGCCAAGTCGGCTCATTACGCATTGGTCGGGCATCTTAAAACGGTTTACAGCCTGGAGCCATCACCGGTGGCGTGAATCACTGTGGGATCTCAACACCGCTTCAAACTCTTCCAATTCTCTGGTCAATAGGTCTTCAGATGCGTCACTTTACGTCTGGGTTTCTGCTCTTAACCAGTGCCTTTGTTGTGGGTTGTTCAGACGAAAACGTTGCTGCACAGGCGCCTAGCGAAGCCAGTGCGATAACAACAGCAAGGGTGATTGACGTTGCGGTTTCACCGGCTTCTCCCCCTACTTTGTACGAGCAAGACGGCAAAATAAAAGGGTCAGATTTCGATATTTTCAGCGCGTATTGCGAAAGCCGTGGTTGCACAATGAACATCACAGCCTACGATTGGCAAGGCATGTTGGGTGCGGTTTCAAGTGGTCAAGCAGAGGTTGCCTTTTCGGGGATTGGCATCACTGAGCGCCGTCAACAAGCCATGGATTTTTCTGATCCATACGCACCGGTCGTCGTTCACTTGGTGGCCTTGGGCAAAAAGGCGCAGCCAATCACGGATCTGACCACTCTCAAAACGCTTCGTATAGGTTACCCCCGCGGCATGGCGTTTGACGATCTGATCAAAGAAGCGTTTGAGCCCAAGGGCTACTATTCTGTCTCACAAGCGCGGCTCTACCCGACCTATGTTGAGGTGGTCACTGATCTACAAAACAGCAACATTGACTTGGCCTTCATCGAGGGACCCGTCCTCCAGCATTTGACGAATCGTCTGCAATTGCCTATCAAAGGGGTTTACGCCATCAATGTTGGCGTGTCTTTTGGTTTTGCTTTTGCCAAGGGCTCACCATTGAGGGACGACTTTAATCAATTTTTGGCGGAGCTTGGACCCACTAAGATTGCTGAAATCATTGTTGAAGCGTCGAAGTAAGGCTTAACGGACCATAAGAGGGCCCGTCATTCAAAAAGTGTGATGGTCTGGAAAATGAAATATTCAGACCCTTTTGGATTGATTGACCAGTGGCCTCTAAAATCTTTTTTAATTGAATCAAATGGCCCTGCGGTTGAGGTTAAACTAAGCACGGCATAGGCTGTGCAATGAGTCAGATCAACGGCTATAAAAAAATTTAAACACAAAGGGTCAACACATGTCGCGCAAAATTATTCTTGGGCTCTTGGTTGCGGCTAGCAGCCTTTTGGTGGGTTGTTCTGATGACAAAGTTACCAATGTCGTCAAAGTCGCCGTGTCGCCGGCCTCGCCACCCATGCTTTATGAGCAGGATGGCAAAATCAAAGGCGTGGATTACGATATTTTCAGTGCCTATTGCCAGAGCCGCGGTTGCACCATGAATATCACGGCCTATGATTGGCAAGGCATGCTTGGGGCGGTTTCGAGCGGACAAGCCGATGTGGCGTTTTCTGGGATATCAATTACTGACAGTCGCAAGCAGGCCATGGACTTTTCTGCGCCCTATTACGACAACACTTGGTATCTAGTGGCGCTGACCAAAAATGCCAAGCCCATTACCGATTTGGCAACCCTCAAACCGTTACGCATTGGGTATCCCCGTGGCATGGCATATGCCGATTTGATTAAAAATGAGCTTGAGCCCAAGGGCTATTACTCACTGTCTCAGGTGCAGTTGTATCCCACGTACACTGAGGTTGTGACTGACCTGCAAAATGGTAATTTGGATTTGGCCTTTATTGAAAAGCCTGTCTTAGAGGACTATATCAATCGTTTGAAGCTGCCGCTTGAAAGTGTGTACGCATTCTCTGGCAAAGATGTTTTGGGCTTTGCCTTTGCCAAGGGCTCAGATCGGCGTGATGATTTTGATAAGTTTTTGGTTGAGCTCGGTCCCGTTAAGCTACAAGAGATCATCACCAACGCCTCAAAATAAAAACCGATGAATTTTTTTGAAATTCTCAGGGTGTTGGCCAATGGTATTGGCTACACCTTATTGGTCACGCTGGTATGTAGTCTCACGGCACTGGTTTTTGGCTTGTTAATGATCACCATCCGTACGTTGGGTGGTCGAGGCGCGAAGTGGGCGGTTGATGCCGCTGTCTACTATTTGCGTGGCGTGCCTGTCTTGGTGTTGCTGTTTTTGGTGTATTTCGGTTTGCCGCTGGTTGGTTTCAAAGTACCACCTTTGGCTGCTATGGCATTGAGTTTGGGTCTGATCGCTGGCGCCTATGTGACTGAGGTGTTTCGTGGTGCGCTTGATTCGGTTGACCCTCAAGAGGTGCAGGCGGCACTGGCGCTCGGGCTTAAGCGCCCACAGGTTTTTCGATGTGTTCAGGTGCCACAGATGTTGCGGTTTTGTGCGCCAGGCGTGCTCAATGAGTTCACCTCGATTCTCAAATACTCTCCCTTCGCTTACACCGTGGGGATCCCAGAAATAACCAAGCAAGCCACGGTCTTGGCTGGTAAAACCCTTCAAGGGGTCGATATTTATCTGGCCGCGGGGATCCTCTACTTTTTGATTTACCGTTTGTTACTGGTGTTCGCTCGCGTCGTTGAGCGACGATTTCGTATTCCAGGTGTCACCGCGCTCTAATCCAGGTATTCACATCACTTTAGCGATCCATCGATAGCGATAAAGCGTCATGACATCTCTTTTAAGTATTCGCGACTTAACCAAGCAATTTGATGGCACACCCGTGCTAGAGGGCGTGAGCCTTGAGCTTGCGCATGGTGAGTTCAAAGTCATCATGGGACCCTCGGGCTGTGGTAAGTCGACTCTGCTGCGGTGTATCAATCGGCTGATTGAACCCACTAGCGGTGTCATTGAGTTCAACGGTCAGGACATTATGCAAGCGAGAACCGACGTGTCTTGGCTGCGCCAGCAAATTGGTTTTGTTTTTCAGCAGTTTGCGCTTTTCCGTCACTTAACAGTGCTTGAGAATGTCAGCCTAGCCTTGCGTAAACTTCGTGGTTTTAATCGGTTAGCGGCCAAGACTAGGGCCCTGAAAGAACTAAGCAAGTTCGGCATGGCCGAGTTTGCCGATAAATTTCCCGCTGAACTATCTGGCGGGCAGAAGCAGCGCGTGGCCATTGCCCGCGCCTTGGCAATGGATCCTCAAGTATTGCTGATGGACGAACCCACGTCAGCGCTTGACCCTGTTAAATCCCGAGAAGTGGCCCAGCTGCTCAGTGGCTTGAATCAGCAAGGGGTCACGATTATCTGTGTGACTCATGACTTAAGTCTCGCTGAAAGCCTTTTGCAGGACGTCACTTTTGTTCACAGTGGCCGCATTCATGCGGTGGGTTCCGTGGCATCGTTGGCTCAACGCGTTGAGGATCCTGTGCTACAGCATTTCTTTGGTCATCGGTAGGGGTTGCGCATGACCCATTGGATGATCTTTTGGCGCGATCTCGTGGAGCAAATGCCGCTCATTGCCCAGGGGCTATTCAATACGGTGTTGTTGGCCTCAACGGTCAGTGTCACGGGGTTACTGTTGGGTTGCGTCGTGCTTTATCTGAGCATCAGTCGTCGCGTTGTGGTGCGCTACATCACCAAAAGCTACATCTCTTTTTTTATTGGTATGCCGCTGATTGTCTTGTTGTTTCTGATGTACTACGGCGCACCGCAGTTTGGCTTAAACCTCACGCCGTTTTCAGTGGCGGTGTTGGGGTTTACTTTGAATGTGGCGGCTTATAACGCCGCCTACCTCACCACGGCCTATAACGGCCTTGACCCCGCCGAACTCGAGGCTGCACGCGCGCAGGGCTTTTCCGAGTGGCAGGTGTTTCGCTTGATCACCTTGCCGCAGGTGTTACGGACGTCTATTCCAGCACTGACCAACCAAATGATTTCGAATTTAAAAGACAGTTCGGTCGTGTTCCTCATTCAATACACCGAGTTTTTTGCGCGTGTGCAAGAACTTGCCTCATCAAACTTTCAGTTTTTCAAGGCGTACATGTTGGCGGCAGTCGTCTACCTTTTCATGGTTTCAATCCTAGTGCTCGCCTCTCGGGTTGTTCAGCGCCGACTTGGGCTGTCTTTGGTTTAACAGAATAGTCGGTTGTTTAAATATCGCTTAAACAGGATGGACTACCGAGTAAAGTATTTGTGGTGATTTTTGTATGGTTTTGCATCCGGCGCTAGACTCAACATCGACCTCAATCCGTGCGCGTTTTAGGTGAGATTAATCTAAGGACGGTAAGTGACTGTTCGAACACCCGCCTGACGCAAGGGCGCTGCGAGCGTGGCGAACTCAACCAAGGCAGCACGCGTTTGAGCTGGATCGATGATGTCTTCAATCACGAAGGCTTCGGCACTGCGCATCGGTGAAGTCAAACCCCGGATATGTTCTTCGATCTCGGCGTGCTTAGCTTTAGGATCTGCCGCGGCTTCGATCTCAGCGCGATAGGCAACCTCAAGGCCACCCTCGATGGGCAGCGAACCCCATTGCGCCGAAGGCCAGGCATACCGAAAATTAAAACGCCCAGGGGCTTGGTGGCCAGCAGCCGCCACGCCAAAGGCGCGGCGCATAATGATCGAACACCAAGGTACGGTCGATTGTGAAACCGCCGTCAGCGCACGCACGCCGGCCCGCATCACACCGTCTTGCTCGGCCTCAATACCAATTTGAAAACCAGCCACATCCACCATATTGATCAACGGCAAATGAAAGGTTTCAGCCAAATCAATCATACGAACAAACTTGTCTGACGTTTGACGATCCCAGGCACCACCGTAGTGATATGGGTTGCTTGCCGCGAACACCACGGGCCACCCATCCACGCGCGCTAAACCGCCAACGATTGCGCGTCCCCATTGCTTACCCATTTCTAAGAACGAACCTGGGTCAACCAAGGCTTCAATGATTGGTCGGATTTTATAAACCTTGCGGGAATCTTTCGGAATGGCGTTGCGCAACCAGCTTTGGTCAAGCGTTTCTGTGGGCACAGGACCGCGTGCTGGCAGTTCGTGCACCGACGAAGGAAGGTAAGACAAGAAACGGCGCGCCGCGATAAACGCCTCAGCCTCAGAGGCAACCTCATCATCGACTACGCCATTACGCGCGTGAATCTGGCTGCCGCCCAACGCGTTCTTTGTATAGTGCTGACCAATCCGTGCAACCACCGGTGGGCCTGCCACAAACAACTGCGAGGTGTCTTTCACCATCACAGAATAGTGACTGGCCGACACACGGGCTGAGCCTTGTCCGGCCACTGACCCCAGGGCCAACGACACCACTGGTACTTGAGACAAGCTACGCGTGATAGATGTCCAGATTTTCATTTTGGGCAATAGAGAATGCCCTATTTTTTCGATGTTTTTGACCGACCCACCGCCGCCCGTGCCGTCGACTAGACGCACCAGTGGCAAACGCAAATCGCAGGCCATTTGTTCGGCAAAAATCATTTTGTCGCCGACCGCACCGTCATTGGCACCGCCGCGTACCGTGAAGTCATCGCCCACCAATACAATGGGGCGCTGATTGATTTGAGCCCGTCCAATGACGACGTTTGAAGGCATCACGGTGACTAATTTTCCTTCGGCGTCGTAGGTGGCGGTACCAGCCAACCCGCCCACTTCACGAAAGGTCTGGGGATCTACCAGTTGTTCAATGCGTTCGCGCACCGTTAACTTGCCGTTATCGTGCTGTCGCTTAACCTTGTCTTCGCCACCCATCTTGAGTGACAGTTTTTTTCTAAGCGCTAATTCTTCTAGTTCTGTATTCCAACTCATCGCTTTGCTCAATCGGGGGTGAGGCTAAAAAATTGGACTGCTTTACGCTGTCAGTACGAGACTTTGTCTGTATTCTAAGGGACTAAGTGATCTAAGCAATATCTTGATTCGTTTTCCGTTGTGCCAGCGAATATACGAATCGCACGGGCCAAATACATTGCTCAATGGTTGTTGGCACGACGGTCTGTAGAAAAGAAAAAAATCAACAGTGGATTTGTTCGAAGTCATTTATCAATTGTGCTCCCAAAACTGAATACGAACCAGCGACCTGTGGATTAACAGCTGGCACGCCAATCATTGCGTCTAACTTAGTAAAAACTCGTCTTGAGGGCATGGGCTGGATATTTTCGTTGTCGTGACTGCTCGATTTTGGTTTGGGTTATGGCGTTTTCTGTTGTAATGGGTGCCGTGTCAGTGATTGCTTGAGTGCCGCTTTATGCAAAGAAGTCTAAGTTTCGTTCTGCTTTTGGGTATTGTTCTTGTCACGCAGTTGCTTGCGATGGCTTTTTTCCCGCTGACAGATACGACAGAACCACGCTATGCCGCAATCGCACGTTTGATGTCTGAGACGGGTGATTGGATAACCCCTTGGTTTTCACCAGGGGTGCCTTTCTGGGGCAAGCCGCCATTGTCGTTTTGGGCGCAAGCGCTGTCTTTCGATTTATTCGGGATCACTGAGTTCGCTGTGCGGCTACCATCGTGGCTGGCAACGGTGGCTTGCCTTTTTCTGGTCTATAAAGTGTCTCATACGCTTTATGGCCGGATCGTGGCCGAGCGTGCCACTTTGATTAATGCCTCGTGTGCCTTGGTTTTTATGATGGGCGGTGCTGTCTTGACCGACCCATTTTTTGCGCTTGGGACCACCCTGTGTATGGTTGGGCCAATCATGGCGAGTCGCGGTGCGGCCTGGTGGTGGCGATACAGTTTCTTTATAGGACTAGCGATCGGGCTTTTGGCCAAGGGGCCGCTGGTCTTTGTCTTGGTTGCGGGTGTTTTTCCACTTTTATATCTGCTTTACCCAGCATCGCGATCTTTGGTGAAAAGCTTGCCCTGGGTTACTGGCATTATTCTTACAGCGATTTTAAGCCTGCCATGGTTCATCTTGGCTGAACTGAAGACACCAGGCTTTATTGATTACTTTATTGTGGGTGAACATTTCAAGCGGTTTATCCAGCCAGGTTGGGGGGGCGATCTTTATGGATCGGCCAAACGTGAAACTTACGGCATGATTTGGTTGTTTTGGGTTCAGGCCGCTTTGCCTTGGGGTGTGCTGGCATTGATCCTGTTGGTTGCAACAGCTCTCAAACGCACGGGTCGGCAAGCGATTGGCTTGGCGGCCCGAGATGCTTATGTGGCGTATTTCTTTATTTGGGCCACGTTGACCCCTGCGTTTTTTACCTTCGCTGGCAATATTCTTTGGACTTATCTGTTGCCCGCATTGCCTGCTTTCAGCGTGCTATTGGCACGGGCGACGCCGTTTTTTGGCTGGTCGTGGCTTGGCGGTGAGCAGCGCCTTGGGCCTGTGATGGGACTTGTCTTAATAGCCCCCATCGTGATTGGGGCCGCTGTGGTGGCTGGTCACTTCAATCCGCTGTTGTTGAAAACTGAAAAAGGGCTGGTGCAGTTCTTTCAAACACAGGTCAATGGGAATGCTGAACTCTATTACCTCTACACACTGCCTTTTTCGGCTCGTTTTTATTCTGGCGAAAGTGCCCAAGCGATCTCGCCAGCCGAAGTCCAGCAAAGGGTTCTTAAAGGTCAAACGCTGCGCGTGGCGGTGCCAAGAGAAGACCCCTTGCCAACACAAATTCAGGGAAAAAGCCTGTTTGAAAATAGCCGTTATCAGTTCTTTTTGTTTGGTCCCCAGTAGTGCGTCTTAAGATTTAAGGGTTAGGGGCGCTAGTGACTCGCGAACCACAAAAGATAAGGATTGCTTTAATTTTAAGCTTCTGCCATCAGAGCGCATGGGTGTTTGAGCCAACGCGTGTTCAAATCGGACAGTTACAGTTACAGTATCTTTGAAAAAGTTATCTAACTTTTCATTGTCAATGTGTTGCCGGTTCAACTTAATTGGAATGCCAGATTAATGGATGAGCGTTTGGTCGTCAGTATTGTGTGCCCTTTTTTTAATGAGTCGGGCGGAGTGGACACCTTTTATCGGTCATTGTCAGCTGAGCTCGATCGGCTTTCTGATTACCAGTTTGAAGTGGTTTGTATCGATGATGGTAGTCAAGATGAAACGCTCGCCGAACTTTTGGCGAACGCTCAAAACGATGACCGTTACAGGGTACTTGAGCTGAGTCGCAATTTTGGTAAGGAGGCGGCACTTTCTGCTGGTCTTGATGTGGCCCGTGGCGACTTGGTCATTACGCTAGATGCAGACTTGCAAGATCCGCTCTCGCTAATCGGTGAGCTGATCGTGGCGTGGGAGCAAAGTGACGCTGATGTGGTGCTGGCCAAGCGCCATGATCGCTCGAGCGACAGCCCTTCAAAGCGGGTTTCTGCTTTGGCTTATTACAAACTACATAATCTGTTGTCGACCGTTAAAATTCCAGTCGATGTGGGCGACTGTCGCCTCATGACGCGTCAAGTCGTGCAAGCCTTGTCGTCGTTGCCTGAGACGCAACGATTTATGAAAGGACTGTTTGCATGGCTGGGTTTTAAAGCAATCACCATCGAATACACCCGAGAGGCACGATTTGCCGGTGAAACCAAGTTTTCGTGGTGGCGGCTTTGGAACTTGGGTATTGAAGGCATCACGAGCTTCAGTACACTGCCCTTGCGCATTTGGACCTACGTCGGTTTTACCGGCGCTGTGGTCACATTGATCTACGGTATTTTTATCGTGATCCGAACTTTGGTTTCGGGCAATGATGTGCCTGGATACACCTCTCTTTTCACGGCGATACTGTTTTTTGCCAGCATCCAGCTCATCGGACTGGGCATTATGGGTGAGTACGTTGGTCGGATGTACATGGAGTCTAAGCGGCGACCCGCTTATTTGGTGCGCAAATTCCATAATCCACCTGAAAAACCAGTCGACAAAAAAAACCTGGTGAACCGAAATAAAGGTCACGCCTGAGTGTTTTTTAAGGCTTTGGTAACGGCGGCACTGTCATTATTTTTTTCGTCAAAAACCACATCTGGTATTACACGTCACTCACGACAACACTGACATCGGAATAGATTAATGACGCCCACAGACGACAGAGCTACACCGGCATTGGTGGCAGATGCAGCGCCACAATGTCATGCGACTCACCCTGAAAGAACGGGTAGCGTTGACGCACGGCGGGGTCGTGGCCCGGAATAATGTGATCGGGTGTCTGAGCCAGTGCCCTGAGCGTGTCGAACCCCGCCAACATATCGCCGACGTTAAATACAATGGGAAACGGGGACGCACGCATCATGTTTTCATAATAGTGGCTGGCGTCAGAAGCTAACACCACCCAACCGCGAGCGGTGTGAACACGTACGGACTGCAGTCCTTGGGTGTGCCCGCCGATCATGACCAGTTCGAGCCCAGGCGCAAGGGTGCTTCGTCCATGATGGAAACGCACACGATCGGCATAAACCCGTCGCACCAAATCAACCACATCCTCAACCTCGTAGGCGTGTCGCAATACCCCATGGCACATGTGCCGGCCGGTTGCGTAATGCAACTCGGTTTCTTGCACATGAAACATGGCATTGGGCAATTTATCAATATTGCCGGCATGATCGTAATGCAAGTGAGTCAAAATCACATCGGAGACGTTTGCTGCCTCAATGCCTAGCAATTGAAGTGACTCAATGGGGCAGCGTAAAAATTGTCGTCCGCGGGCTGTGGCACCCGCTTCATTGAAGCCCGTGTCCACAAGCCAAGAGCGTTCACCATCGCGAATGAGCCAAACAAAATAGTCCATGGGCATGATTTCATCATGGGGATCTTTGATAATGAAGTTTTCTGAGCGTCGACGATTCGGACTGGTGGCGTAGCGAAGCGCATAAATCTCGTAGTTGGGTGTGCGTTCAGTATTTGTCATTATCATCATCCATGTCGGGCATGATTGTTGCTGTTGCTGACTGGTCTTGATACTGAACCCGTTTTCAATCTCTTTTAAAAGAACGGGTATCGGTGCCAAGCGATCAAGTCAGAGTTCAATGAAGTGCTCGGTTTAAGTCTCGTAATGTTGTCTAGGAAGGCAGTCAAACAAGTCTGCTGCGTTGACCAGAGCGTCAGTTGCCCAAATACGCTCGATGAAAGTCAGGGGTGAGTAGTCGGGCGTGGACAAAAGAACGGAATTAACAAGCTTGCTCTCTAAGTCACCGTCTGACAAAGGGTTGCTCAAACTGCCTCGACCCTGTGCTATTTTGCATGACAATATATTGCCATTACTTAATGTGATAGAAATCGCAGCGCCTTCAACGCTTATTTTTTCGTCAACTTGAACATTGATTCGGCTCGCCAGTGCCATGATTGATGGATCAACGTAAGCTGCTTCGTGAAATGATGACACACTAGGTAGCCCACGTAAAAGTGTTACGGCAACAGTGTGTTGGACGCTTAAGCGAGCGTCGGGCACTGACAAAACAATGGGCCTGTCAGCACGGTCTTTGAGTAACGGATGGCCGACGACCGTTATCGACTCGACATGGTCGACTGAACCGCCCAATTGGTCGCGCAGTTCAAGGCAGGCGTCAATCACAGGGTTTAAAACCACCCCAGTCGGATAAGGTTTCTGAGCCACGCGCCGGATCTCCCAGTCAGCGCCCAATTGATCCACAAGCGTCTGCGGATTACCCCCGTTGCACATGGCTTGAATGAACCCAAACTGACCTTCTAAAGCATTTGGTGAGGCGGTAATGCCGGCTGCCACAAACGTGGGGGCCAGTAAGCCATTGCGTGCCGCGTTACCCACACTGATCGCTTTTGCTGGCGTCGCCAGATTAGCGATGAGACCTGCCCCTTGGTTGGCTGCCAAGCCGACGATATTTTTGAGTTGAGATTGGTCGCGCTTTAGGAGCAAAGCGGCTGCCACAGCCGCGCCTACCGTGCCACAAGTAGCGGTCACATGGAAACCCCGTTTGTAAGAGTCTGGATGGGTTGCATTAGCAAGGCGGCACATCACTTCGAAAGACAGGACCAATGCCTCCAGCATCTCACGCCCACTGAAGCCCAGCCGATGACTTAAAGCCCACAGGACAGGAATGACAGGAGAAGAGGGATGAATAATGGTCGGCAAGTGGGTATCGTCGAAGTCAAGAACATTGCCCGAAATAGCATTCAAGAAGGCAGCATCTTGAGGCGACCAACGGGTCGAGGTTCCAAGCGCCGTGCAGGCCCCTGGTTGACCGATTTCTTGTAAAGCTTGCTTGGCGCTTTGCCAGATCGGGCTCTCGATACCAGAAAAAGCGGCTGCGAAATAGCCAAGGATGGCTCGCTTTGCCTCATGAATCACATCATCGGGAAAGCGATGATGCGCCACTAGAAATCGAGTCAGCGTTTCTGTCGGATCATTTGTAACCACACCTTGCTCCAAAATGTCTTGCTTTCGCTAAGTATCCGCGACAAGATTTAAATGGTACTGCTAGAGAGTTCTCGTTGCTATACTCAAAAAAAATAAAATAAAACATAAAAATCAAATAGGAGACGATGGTTTGCGCAGAGCAGATGTCGTGGGCAGCTTATTTTTGCTAGCGTTCAGCTTGTTGATGCTTATGGTGGTGATTCCATCTGAGGTATCTGACGGGCAGTGGTATGGTCTGTCGCCCTATACCTACCCTAACGCGGTGTGTGGTGCTTTGGCTATTTTTTCTGTGTTGTTGCTAAGACAGGCCATCTTCAAAAAGGGTCATTACTCAACCGACCAACATCAAATACTCAGTCTGTTCCAAGTCCTGATTTTTATTCTTCTCGTGTCTGTGATTACGTTCGGTGTCTGGTTGATTAGTGTGCTTGGCGTGCTGATCGGTGGCCCAATTTTGATCATATCGATTGCGCTGATTATGGGCGAGAGGCGACTTTGGGTGCTGCTTCTGACTAGTGTGCTGCCTGTATTGGTGATCTACGGCCTGGCGATCTACGTTCTAAAGACACCGCTGCCATGATTGACTATTTTTTAGCAGCATTTGGTGACGTTTTTACCGTCAAGATGTTCGCCTACATTGCTTTGGGTGTCTCAATTGGATACCTTGTGGGTGCATTGCCTGGCATGAATCGGGCAACTGCCATTGCCCTTTTGATTCCGTTCACCTTTGAAATGCCAGCCTTGATTGCAATCTCGTTTTTAATTGGGGTCAACAAAGGTGGTGCGGCCGGGTCGGCAGTCTCGGCTATTTTGATTAATGTACCGGGCGAGCCTTCTTCAGTCGTGACCACTATTGATGGCTACCCCATGACGCTTAAGGGTGAATCACAAAAAGCGCTCAAAGTGGCTCTGTACGCGTCGGTCATCGGCGATGTGCTCGCAACCATTGCACTGATTGTGCTGGCACTACCCCTTGCAAAGCTGGCCGTTGGGCTAGGTCCAATTGAAATCTCTTCGATTCTGATTTTTGCGATCACTTTCATTGCCGCTGTTTCCGGTCGTTCGTTTTACAAAGGCATCATTTCGGGTCTCTTTGGTTTGCTATTGGCCGCGATCGGGTTGGATCTTGAGACAGGCCTACCTAGATTGACCTTTGGGTTTATTGAGTTGTACGACGGTATTCCATTACTAGCGGTTGCAATCGGGACATTGGCCTTGTCAGAGGTACTGGTACAAATCGACAAAGCTTGGAGAGGGAATTACGCGCACAAAGTGAATCAAATCAAAGCGCCATCAGACGATGCCTCGCGGTTGTCGATGCGTGAGTTTGTCGGATTGTTACCGGCCATGCTGAAAGGCACTTTTGTTGGGATAGTCATTGGGATTTTGCCTGGTCTTGGCGCTACCTTGGCGTCTTTCTTGGGTTATGCATGGGTAAAAAAGGCATCCAAGCACCCAGAAGCCTTTGGTAAGGGGGCGCCCGAGGGCGTTGCCGCGTCTGAGTCAGCGGATAATGCATCGGTGCCTGCCACGCTAGTACCCGTCTTTGCCATTGGCCTGCCCGGCAGTGTTGCGACCGCGCTACTGATGGGCGCCTTCATGATGCATGGCTTGACGCCTGGTCCATTTCTATTTCGTGACAACAACGAGTTGGTTTACGGGATATTTTTAGGCATGATTGTGGCGTCCTTCATGCTGTTGTTGGTGGGAATTATTGGCCAACGATTCTTCTCACGAGTCATTTCTGTTGGAGATACGGTGATTCTGCCAATCATCGTTTTTCTCTGTTTCGTTGGCGCTTATCTGGAGGGCGGTGGGCTTTTCGGGGTGTACCTGATGATTGTTTTTGCCATTGTCGGTTACTTCATGAAGAAGTACGACTATTCATTTGTTACCTTTGTCGTGGGTTACGTGTTGGGTCCCATGACAGAGTTGTCGGTCAGGCAGGCATTGATTATTTCTGATGCAAACCCGGCAACGCTTATCAATCATCCTGTTGCCATCGTATTTCTGTTGCTGGCTGTTTTCTCCGTTTGGCGGTTTAGTGCAGGTAACCGGCCCAAACTACCAAACTAGGCTTAAAGTGAACCGGGTGAATTTCCTTATCAATTGGATTGCCATAGGGTAGTAATCTTTAAATGCTTGATGGACAAGAGTCCGTTTACAAAGCTATAAAAGACTCAGGGATCCGAGTTGGTATCGGGTAACTCTACAACTAATAACAAACATAAGTGACAGGAGACAAATCATGAAAAAAGCACTTGGCTTTGCTTTAGCGACACTTGCGAGTTTCTCTTTATCAACGGCATACGCAGATAATTTTCCTTCTAAACCCATTACCGTTATTGTTGGATACGGGGCAGGTGGTGGTACCGATGCCGTTGTTAGGGCGCTGACTGAACCACTTGGGAAGATACTAAATACAACGATTTTGGTTCAAAACGTTTCTGGTGCAGGCGGTGGTGTTGCAGCTTCCCGTGTGGCTAGAAGCGACGCAGATGGTTACACGCTGCTCGCGACAACGTCTTCTACGTTTTCTCTGGAGCCCCAAGCCACTAAAACCGCCTACAAGAATGATGATTTTCAGCACATTGCCACCATTGCTCAGTTCCAAGGGGCCATGTTTGCAAAAGCCGATAAGCCTTATCAAACGCTACCCCAGTTGGTCGCTATCGCAAAAAAAGAGAATCGACCAATCAAATACGCTTCCTTTTTCTTAGTTGATAAGTTGGTCATGAATTACATTGGTAAAATAGAAGGCGTTGAGATGATTCCTGTGCCCGTCAAAGGGGGCAACGGCGCTGTTCAAGCGGCTCTGTCTGGTGATGTTGATATTGCCTATTCAGGTGGTTCTTGGGCACCGCACGTTCAAAGTGGGGCAGCAAAGGCGCTCTTTGCAACATCTTACGACCGTCTTTTGTTGGCCCCCAATCTTGTGTCCATGAAAGATCTGGGATACCCAATTGGTACCACCAGTTACCTGACGCTTTCAGCACCCAAAGGCACGCCTAAGGCCGTTGTGGATAAGTTAGCAGCCTCGGTCGAGCAGGCGATGGCCGTTGAGTTGGTTCAAAAAGCAGCGACTAGCCGCTACATGGACGGTACTTTTTACGGACCAGTTCAAACGACTCAAATTCTCAAAACTGAATCTGACTCGTTTGCCACTATGTTAAAGAGTCAATAGTAGCCATCACGTTTAAACGTCCGGCTTAATCCTCCGATTAAGCCGGACGGATTTACACCTTCAATGATGGGCCGTAGGCCAATCGATCGGCGTTGCGGCCAGACCTCACCCCACGATTTCTTGGGTGTGCTCTCCGAGCTCAGGCGTATTTAGGTTCGCTGTGTCTGCTCTAAAGGCGGTATCGATCGGAACCGGTAGAGCAGTGACTATTTGACCTGCACGGTTGCTCACCGTTTGGTTAAAAACGCCTCGCGCAGCAAAATGCGGGTTATCAATCGCGCTAGCAAGCGGCTTTATCTCGCTGACACAAACATCATGACCCTCAAAGATCTTAAGCCAGTACGCCAGCGTTTGGCTTTTGAGTTTGTTCGCAATGGTTTCGCGAACAGGTGCCATCACGGCTGAGTCTTTTAATTCGGCTAGGTCAATTAAGGTCAGGAATGTGTGCCAGAACTTATCTTCGATGGGCGCTGTTGCAAGATACTTATCATCAGACGTTCGGTAGATCTGGTAACGCGCACTGCCGCCAGTGACAAGCTCACCGCCCTGTTTGGGCCATTGTTGTGCGGCCAAACCACTGCCTAACCCCCAATACATGAGTGTGAACAGATTATCGGCCATGGCAACATCGAGATGGCGAGCTTGCCCATCCAAGTCGCGTTGACGCAGCGCCAATAAAATATTCATCACCGCCGGATAGGCTCCACCAGCCAAATCGGCAGTCAAGGTTGGTGGAATGGTTGGGTTGCCTTGATCATCGCTGGTGAGGCTCAGCATGCCCGCCTCAGCCTGATAATTCAAATCGTGGGCTGCTATTTGTGACAGGGGCCCATGTTGCCCAAACCCAGTAATCGAGCAATAGATAATTCTGGGATTGATTTTGCAGACGTCCTCAAATCCCAAGCCCAGTCGCGCCATGACGCCCGGACGAAACTGCTCAACGATCACATCAGCTTTTGCGATCAATTGCTTAATGGCAGCCAGGTCATTGGCTTCTTTTAAATTGGCCGTGATTGATTTTTTGCCACGATTAAGCAGTGCAAAGTTCACACTATCGGCTCCGAGCCGAGGCTCGTAGCCGCGCATGTCATCACCTGACCCAGGGCGTTCTATTTTGATAACATCAGCACCAGCCTCGGCCAACAAAAGGGTGCACATGGGGCCAGGCAAAAGGGTGCTGAAATCAAGGACGCAAACGCCGTCTAAAGGTTGCATGACTTAGTTCTCTTCTGACAGTTGGCGTATCCACGCTGTGCGCGCTCGGCGAGCGGGCGCGTAAGCTTCTTGTCCAAGCTGCTCGTACAAGGCCTGCGTTACCTCAAAATGGTCTGCTAGCCCGGTACGGTTCAATAACTCGATGGGACCTTCGGGATAGCCCAGCCCCATGCGCAACGTCGCATCCATGTCTTTGGCGCTAGCGAGTCCATCATCGAGGCGGCGTAAGGCCGCGTTGTAATACGGCCGCAGTAATCGGTTGAGAATCCGCCCGGGGAAATCTTGGCAAACGGCCACCACCAAGCCGGCAGCTTCTAAGCTTGATTTCGCCTGCGCCAGCGCCTCATCCGTTGTCCAAGGTTTACGCACCAACTCAACCAAATTAGTCGGTTCAGCGCTACCAAGCCGAAAGCGCGCAAACCCAAGCACGTTGCTCGGTCCGCCTTCGTCACCAACGTGAAGACCCAAACATTCGTTTGAGAGTTCAATCAAAACGAATGGTGCAAGGTTAAGACCGTTGGCCTGTTTGCCATATGCTTGTCCGGCCTCAGACCCTATAAAGACGACTGCCTTCGCATGGCTATTGACTTGTGTCGTGAAAGCATGACTTGTGGGGAAAGAAAAGCTTTCGCCTTGTTGAAAGATTCGATAAGTCATGGCCTTTCAAGCTCCAAAAATCTTGTTGTTTTCATAGGAATGAAATCCCTTACCAGATTTTCGGCCGAGCAACCCAGCACCAATCATCCGTTTGACCAGCGGCGGGCAGGCGGCGCGCGGCTCATGCGTGAGACCGTGCATGGCTTCACACAACAGTCGTTGCGTATCCATACCAACCATATCCAGTAGCTCTAGTGGACCGAGTGGGTAGCCGAGCGCAGTTTTAACGGCGAGATCTATATCGGCAGGTGTTGCAACGCCTTGATCGACCATGTTGATCACATCGTTATGCCAAGGAATGAGGAAGTAATTCAAAATAAAACCAGGCGTGTCTTGGGTTCGAACGGGTTGCTGCCCCAGTGCCAAGCAGACTTGCCAAGCGCGATCAAAGGACTCGGCGGAGGTTTTCATGCCAGCGGACATTTCAACGAGTTTCATCAGTTGCGCGGGAAGGCAAAAGTGCATGCCCACAAAGCGATCATCGCGACCACTGCCACCGGCAATTTCAGTAATCGAGATGGTTGATGTATTGGATGCAAAAATGGTGTGTGGTGGACACACTTTATCGAGCTCAGAAAAGATATCGTGCTTGACTTTGATGTCTTCAAAGACAGCTTCGATAATTAAATCGCAATCGGCCAAGTCTGCCAGTTCAGTGGTCGACAACATTTGCGCCATGATCTCAATGTCTTTGCCGGCTGCGAGTTTGCCACGCGCCACAGATTTCTCTAAAAACGCTTTTGCTTGTGACTTGGCTTGTGCCAGTGCCTGTTCTCGGGTGTCGAAGAGCCGAGTTTTAAAGCCGGCACGGGCTGCCACGATGGCAATGCCTGTGCCCATGGTCCCACAGCCCACCACACCAATTGTTTTGATATCGCTCATCTCTTTTCCTTGCGTAAAAAGCTGCGACCAATCAATTGCCGGTGAATTTGATTGGTCCCCTCCCAGATTTGGGTGATTTTGGCATCGCGCATCAAACGCTCAACGCGGTAGTCCTTGCAGTAGCCGTAGCCCCCAAGGCTTTGAACCGCATCGGTCGTGACCTGCATGGCGATGTCTGTGGCCTTTAATTTTAGGATCGACGCTTCAATGCCGATATCAAAGTCTCCTTGATCGACACGGTCAGCGATATGCCACATCCAAGACTCGCACATCACCAGTTCGGCGGCGAGATCCGCGGTCTGAAACTGTAGGCCTTGAAACTCAAGTAAGCGCTTCTGAAATTGGCGTCTTTCGTTCATGTAGTCGACCGCGTCTTTGAAGGCAGCGCGTGCGATGCCAAGGGCATGTGCAGCGACACTGGGTCTTGAGCGATTCAGTGACGTGAGAAGCACTTCCAGCCCTGCGCCAGCACCCACGAGAAGGTTTGTTTTTGGAATCAAACACTGATCAAAAGACAAAGACGCCGTGCTCGCGGCACGATGCCCCATTTTGTCCTCTACCCCAGTAACACTAAGACCAGGTGTGCCTTTTTCTAAAATAACCGCGGTGATGGCTTTTTTGGGATCGTCAATGCCAGCCCATTTCCCAAACAGCAAATAAAGATCCGCCACATCACCATTGGAAATAAAGATCTTGCTGCCGTTGATCTCGATCTGATCACCGCGATCGGTAAAGGTCGTTTTCATGCCGGTGGCATCTGAACCTGCGCTTGGTTCGGTAATGACTAAAGAGCCAATACCCCCTTCAGCAATACGCGGCAACAGTCGCTTTTTTTGCTCGTCATTGCCAAACTCGATCAACGGTTTCATGCCGTGGAAATTGGTGGCCCAAATAATGCCTGTGGAGGCGCAGGCTTCACTGATTTCTCTCACGCAGGCCAAGTAGCAGGCATACGATAGTGGAGCCCCGCCATACTCTTCGGGCACGAACATGGCGTTTAAACCCAAGGCATTGATGTCGCGCACATTGTCCCAAGGAAACTCCCCGGTTCGGTCGTAAGCGGCCGCTCTTGGGGCTATTTTCTGTTGGCAAAGCTGTTTGACCGAGTCAATGATCATCTGTTCTTCCTCACACCAACGGCGAGATTGATCCAGTGTTTCTAAAACGTTAGGCATCTTTGTCTTTCCTTAGTCAGTCAGGCTTTGTGCGCCGTCTATGTAGATCGTTTCACCCGTCATGAAGGCTGAATTGAGCGCAAACAAATGGGCCACCAGCTGTCCAATTTCTTGTGGTTGCCCCGGTGCCCCACGCGGGATTCGCTTGGCTAGAAAAGCGCCAAGCGGACCTTGTTCGATGGCGTCACGGTTTAGGTCGGTCACGATGTATCCCGGCGCGATATTTAAAACCCGAATGTTCTTTTGAGCCCATTCTACGGCCAGACATCGAGTGATGGCGCCAACGGCTGCCTTGGAAGCGCAGTAGGCGAGATTGTGTTTGATGCCTAGCCGGTCGTAAAACGATCCCATGTTGATGATCAGTCCATGGCCGGCCTTAACCATCCAAGGGTAAGCCACCTGACAGCCCTGCAAAACGGCTAGCGCGTTGACATCCATCATCTGACGAAACGCGTCGGCTGTTAGATCTTCTGAAGGTCCACTGGTGTGGATGCCTGCATTATTGACGATGCCGCTAATTTCACTATGGGTGGTTTCAGCGACTTTTTGTATGGCAGCGCTCAGTGCGTTTCGATCGGTCACGTCACAGGCTAGCGAAATAAAAAGCTGTTTAAGCGATTCATCGGCACCTAGCGGGCAGGGGTTTTGTCCTGAGCGGGACAAACAACCCACCGTGATACCCGATTCAGCCAGCGCTGTTGCAACTGCAGCGCCAATACCACGACTGGCTCCCGTCACAATGACACATTTGTGCTTCATGGCCTATTCATCCTTGAGGTTCATTTGTCTTGAAATTGAGCGGGTCTTTTTTCAGTGAAGGCCGCCATACCTTCGCGCGCATCGGCTGTTTGGTAAGCGAGTGTTGAGAGGTCACGTTCGATTTCTAGACCCCGCTCAAGTGACGTTTGCATGCCACGCTGTACAGCCTGTCGCGCAAAAAAAGTGGCGAGGCTGCTGTGTTGAACAATCGGCGCCAAAAACTCACACCCAGCTTCTTCAGGGGAGTCAGTCTCCGCGATGCGGTTGACCAACCCTAGGCGCAGGGCCTCTTCGGCGGCGACGGTACGACCCGACAGAATCATGTCAAGCGCATGACCCTCGCCAATCAAACGGGGTAGCCGTTGAGTGCCGCCATAGCCGGGGATTAATCCAAGTTTGACTTCGGGCAAACCCATCTTGGCACGCGTTGTGGCTACGCGAAAGGTGCACGCCAAGGCCAGTTCCAAACCACCTCCAAAGGCATACCCTTGAATCACGGCGACAGACGGTATCTTCAGCTCATCGAGCGCTCGAAACACCTGTTGCCCGAGCGCAGCGCCTTGAAGTTGTTGCATCAACGCGCGATTCATCAATTCAGGTATGTCCGCGCCAGCGCAGAAGGCTTTGTCGCCAGTGCCAACGACCACCAAACCACGCGCCTCTGATTGACTGATTTCGGTAATGGCCTGACCGAACTGTTGCAGTATCTCAAAACTCAGCGCATTCAGAACCTGGGGTCTATTCAAACTTAATACAGCGATTTTGTCTGAACGCAATTGCCATTGAATCGTCATGACTGAGTTTCCTTGTTTTGAGGTGCTTTCCATCGTGTCGAGGACGGTGTTATTTGCCCGGTCTGTGCCATCGTTTTCAGTTCGCGTTTGAGAATCTTTCCGCTGGCAGTCAGGGGGAATGAGTCCAATTGGATGAAGTACTCAGGCATGTCATATTTAGACAAGCCCATGTTGTGTAGGTGTGCGAGAACTTCCAAGGCATCAAGGCGCGCGGTTGACCGCGAAATAACCCCGAGACAGACGCGCTCACCGAGCCGTTCATCGGCAATCGAAAATGCCGCGGCTTTGGCGATGTCGGGATGGCGGTGTGCCAAGTCCTCAATATGGGCCGGATGGATATTGTGGCCACCCCGAATAATCAGGTCTTTCTTTCGCCCAACGATTGCTAAGCAGCCATGTTCGTCAAAACGGCCAAGGTCACCGCTCAAGAACCAACCGCTGGCATTAAAGGAATCCTCTGAGGCACGTTGATCGTCGTAATAACCGAGCATCAATAACGCCCCACGGCTGGCGATCTCACCCACTTCACCAGCTGGAATTTCCAAATCTGCATTATCTGGGTGAAACAGCCTAACTTCGTAGCCCTTGCATGCGCGTCCGCAGGTGGCCACCGTGACAGCAGTCGAGTCACTGGGATGGGTGCTTTGATGCGAGCCGTTTTCGGTCATGCCGTAGACGTTTTGTGGCCGAATGCCCAGCTTGACAAAGGTTTCAGCAACATCACGCGGGATGGGGGAGCCGGCCATGTAAAAGCAATTGACTTGACCCAGTTTGTTTAACTGGCGCGCGCGCAGATCATCTAAGATATCCATCGCGTGGGTCGGCACGCCCATCACGTAAGTGGCGCCGGTCTCAATAATCCAGTCCAGTGGTTTTTTGCCTGAGGCTGCGTTAGGCACCACCAATTCCATGCCCGCCACCAACCACTGCTCAACGGCCACTGTGGCAATGTGGTGGCTCAAAGGGCTCATTGACAAGAGAACCGTGTTTTCATTGTGTTTCCAATCACTGACAAGGGCACGACCGTTGGCCAACAAAGTGTTGTCACTGTGCATGACCCCTTTGGGCAGACCAGTCGTTCCTGACGTAAAGGCAAGGTAAACAATTTTGTCGGGGTTTAAGTCAACAGGTGGCATTACCACCGTGCTTTCATGGTGTGTCGGATAGGGAATCGAGCCAGCCGGTACATCGAGAGGATCGGTGCCAGGGTTGTTTAAGGTGTAGACCTGTTTAAGTGTGGGTATCTCACTGAGCTGTTCATAAACAGAGACCATTTTGGCGTCGGCGCCGTAGTTGGGCGTTGTGAAGAGCGCTTTACAGCGAATCCGATTGAGCAGTGTCACGATCTCACCAGTCGTGTAGCTCTGGTGTAGCGATGGGCAGCAAACGTAACCGTTGCGCGAGCAGGCTAAAAAAATGATGGCACATTCAATTCGATTGGGTAACCAGATGGCGACCCGATCACCACGAACCAAGCCGGCACGGTGCAGACTTGCCGCCACACGGTCAACCTGAGCAAGAACTTCACTCCAGGCCAAACGCGAGTAGGGGTCACGTAAGGCAACACAGCTCGGGCGGCTGTTGGCATGTTGGCTCAAAAGCGAGTAGAGCGTGTCTTGTTGCCAAGTCCCATCTAAATAATAGGCCCGTGCCTGTTGCGGGTCATGTAATGTCAGCATCATGAGCTTTGACTCCTAGCCTCAATGACCGAAGCGATCAGCGTTTGGCTTGCGTCGTTGTGCGAACGACTCAGCCATTTCATCGTGTTCTTCCGAATCCAAGTAGCCTCTCAACAATAGGTCATGGGCCATGCGTGACAAGCCACTAACGCCACCGTGACGTGCGTTGAATGCTCCTTTAATGGAGGCAAGTGCAAAAGCGCCTCGGTCAGCGACTTCAAGTGCCATCTCACGGGCCGCTTCGCGTAATTCGGCAGCCGGAACGACCCGGTTGATCAGCCCGATGCGTAAGGCTTCTTCAGGCGAAATCTTTGGGTTGCAGTACCACATCTCCTTGGCTTTTTTCTTGCCAACGAGATCCTCTAAGTACCAAGTGCCGTAGCCGGCGTCAAAGCTGCCAACCATCGGACCAACCTGACGAAACATAGAGTTATCCGAGGCGATGGTTAAATCACAAACCATTTGCAGGACATTACCGCCACCGACCGCATAACCATTCACGGCTGCGATGACTGGTTTTTGCAGGCGGTCAATGCTTTCATACATTTCGAGTGTCGGCAAAACGCCAGCGTAGAGTTGTGTCTCGGGCATGCCATCTTTGCGACCGCCAAGGCAGAAGAACCGATCGCCAGCGCCGGTTAGGATCACGACACGGGTTCGGGTCTCTCGCCTAATTTCGTTGATGCAATCACGTATTTCGTGGCACATGGTTTCGGTGAACATATTGCCATCGTCTGGGCGGTTCATCGTGATGGTGCCGATAGGGCCGTCCTCATGATAGAGAATCTCTTTAAATGTCATGCCATGTCTCCGTATTATTAAATGGTTCCAGCGTCTTTGTGTTTTTGTATCTCGGCGTCGGTCATGCCAAGCCAGTTTTGCAAGATATCGTCAGTGTCTTGGCCCAGAACGGGCGGTGCTTTACGCAGCACGTCAGAACGCCCACCCATGCGAATACCCAAGCCAACCTGCGGCAGAGGGCCTGCTTGACCCTCGGTCTGAAAAAAGAAGCCCTGCTCTAACAACTCAGCATCTTGCGTGATTTCGTCGACCTGATTAATTGGACCCGCAGGGATTCGGTGCTGGGCAAATAAATCAAGCCAATGAGAACGACCCTTGGTGGCCAATATGTTTGATATTTTTTCTACGATTTGGCTGCGATATTCGCGTCTAGCGGTGTTGTCCTTGTATTCGGGCTGTTGGCCAAACTCAGGTTCATCAACCACTGTCCAGAAGCGATGCCAAATGGCGTCATTGCCAAGCCCTAGGGAAATGGGGGCGTCGGCCGTGTCAAAGACTTGGTAGATCGCAATCACCGAGTCTTTGCCGCCTGAGCGGCGTGGCACCTCTGATGACCCTAGGTAGGACATGATGCGAGGACTACAAAAACGCGACATGCTGGCAATCATGGACACATCTATACAAGTACCTAGACCGGTTTGATTGCGTTGCATGAGGGCAGCCATGATGCTCAGGGCTAAGTCGTAACCCGCCAGCAAATCGGCTGCTGGCGTACCTACTTTTTGTGGGGGGGTGTGCATTTCACCAGTCAAGTCCATGATGCCAGAGTAACCCTCGGCGATTAGGTCATAACAGGGAAAGTCACGCCGCGCGCCTTCCAAACCAAAACCAGTCAGCGAGGCATGGACTAATTTTGGGAACTGATCTTTAAGGGCGTTGTACGAGAGGCCCAATTTATTTTGAACGCGTGGGGTCATGTTCACCACCAGCACATCGGCTTGCGCTAGAAGACTGAGCAGCAACTGTCTGCCCGACTCCAAGGCAACATCCAAAGTGATGCTGTGTTTGTTGCGGTTCATGCTCATGAACCAAAGCGATTCACCATTTAAAAAGGGTGGGCCCCAAGCCCTCGCGTCATCGCCGCCATCTCGCTTTTCGACTTTGATGACTGAGGCACCAAAGTCGGCTAACAATTGGGTGGCATAGGGACCGGCGACAGAGGTCGTCAGGTCCAGTATCTTGACACCTTGTAAATGGGAAAAGCCAGCGCCGGGACTTTGTTGGGGAAGGGCTTGAAATGGCAGCATGGGAGCGGCAAAACAGTGGTTGATCAAATAGGAGATCTTATGTCTGACGCAAGTATTGTGCCAATAAGACATACAACTTCCAAGGGCGCCGGTGTCACAAAATGATCGTTTTTGTGTCCAATTGAGGACACATCGATCAATGAGTGTCCTCACCAAGTACACTAAGTGTCATCTGTGGGGTCTGAAAACTTGGAGTGAACAGCCTTGAATCCAAACAATCGCGGTGTGTTGTTGCTAGATAACGCCGGCGAGGTCAAGTTTGCATCGGGCCTCGGGCTTGAGCCTCTGGTGCAAAGAGAATTGCTCGCTCGCCTAAAGCGGCTCGGTTCGGGGGCTTTACCGGAGGTGTTTGCTATCGAAGGCCTAGAGCAGCCGCTCAGCGTCATGGTCTCAGCGTCGGATCAAGGCGCGCTATTTATGATTCAGGGCAGCGATAGCGCTGATCCGCTGTTGGAGTTTGTGGCGGCTGTGCCGTTTGCATCGGATATCCTGCGACACTTTGTGACCAACCCCTACGAGGCCATGACGGTGGTCGACGCGGCAGGCTTGATTCGCTACATCAGTCCCGTCCATGAAAAATTCTTCAAAATCAGCCATGGTGCTGCGATCGGTAAGCCGGCACGCGAGGTGATTGAAAACACGCGCTTGGATTCAGTCCTGCGCACAGGTCGGGCTGAAATTGGCCAAACACAAGAAATGAAAGGCACCACAAGGGTGGTGAATCGCACACCTATTCTTGACCGAACGGGCAAGGTGGTCGGCGCGATCGGTCAGGTCATGTTCAAAAGCCCGGACGCATTGAACGCCATGAATGCAGAGCTTAATCGCTTGCGTCAAGAAGTTGATCTTTACCGCCGTGTTCTCACAACCAACCAACTCCAGCATCATGGTTTAAAAGAGATCGTGGGCAACAGCCAACGAATTGAAAAACTAAAGGATCAGATCACCAAAGTGGCTGCCCTTGACGTCCCTGTTCTGATCACCGGTGAAAGCGGGGTGGGCAAAGACTTGGTTGCCCATGCGATCCATGCCTTAAGCGCCCGATCAAACGCCAGCATGGTGGTTATCAATGCTGCCGCTCTACCAGACTCGCTAGTTGAGAGCGAGCTGTTCGGCTACGAGGGTGGCAGTTTCACGGGCGCTGACCGCAAGGGCCGTCGGGGAAAGTTTGCACAGGCCAACGGTGGCACATTGTTTTTGGATGAAATTGGTGACACCCCCCTAGAAACGCAAGCCAAACTATTACGAACACTGCAAGACGGCACGTTTAGTCGACTCGGTGGTGAGGCGCAGCATCGCTCTGATTTTCGGTTGATCGCAGCGAGCAACCGAGACTTTCAGGATATGTTGGCAACAGGTCAATTTAGGCTTGATTTGTTTTACCGCATCAGTACCGTGACATTGAAGGTTCCAGCACTGCGTGAACGTCTAGAAGATATTCCATTGTTGGTCGAGGCCGAGCTTGAGCGATTTGCCTCACGCCACGGCACGCCGATAAAAAAATTCTCAGCAGCAGCAATGGATTACTTACAGTCCTTGCCTTGGCCTGGCAATGTTCGGCAACTCCAGCATGTGGTGGCAAGGGCAGCCATTTTTACCGACGATGAACTGATTAATATTCATGATCTGCAACCACAAAGGGACGATCAGTTCGAACCATTGGCACATGTGTTGCCAGTCAGTACACTGCAAGAAGCGGTTCAAAATATTGCCCCTAGTGGGGGTGTTCATGCGGCCAAGAGTAGCGTTGAAGCAGAGATGATTCGCGCTGCGCTGACACTTTTTAAAGGCAACAAAAAGAAAGCAGCTGAGCATCTTGGTATTTCGCGTTCGTATCTTTACAAGAAGTTGGCTCAGCTAAACGCCTAAGCAATCGGGCAAATAACAAACACATGAGGAGAAAGTCATGGCAGTTTATGTCATCACGATGGTCAACATTACTGACGCAGAAAAGTACAGTAAGTATTCGGCTCTGGCGACTATTGCCAATCAAAAGCATGGCGGCGAGTTCATGGTGCGCGGTGGCAATCCGGAGCCCGTTGAAGGGCAATTGCCCTATCAGCGTGTTGTTTTAAATAAATTCGATACCCGCGAACAAGCTCGCCAGTTTTATCATTCGATGGAATATCAGGCCGCTAAAAAAGAGCGTGAAGGCGCTGCCGACTTCAACATGATTATTGTTGATGGGGTATAGACAGGCCACCCAGGCCTAGTTCTAGGTTTATGCCTAGACCTAGGCCTGGGTGTCGGCCTTTGGCCGCAGAACAATAGCCATGGCCGACAAGATCAGCAATAAAGCCATTAGGTCATAAACTGTGAGCACCTCGCCGAGCAACCAAGCGCTACTGAATAGCCCGAGCACGGGCACGAGCATGATCGACAAGCTACTGACGACAGGCGAGAGCTTGCGCGTGAGGCGAAACCAAGCCACGTAACAAAAGGCCGAGGTCAGGCCAGCGTAAACCATGGCAAACCATTCGCCCCATGACGGCCAACGCCACGCGGCTGATTCAAAAATGACCGCTAGCGGAATAAAAACCACGGTACAGGCTGACAGTGACCAAAAGGTAAAGCTGTGATTGGACAGGGTCAGCGGAGTATTTTTGGTCATGGCCGTTCCAGTTCCCCACGCCACGGCTGCGCTCAACATCACGATGATGCCCAAAGGTGACTGAATAAATGTTTCAAACTCACTCAATGCAAGCAGCGCGGTCGCGCTCAAGGCCAAAAACACACCGATTGCTCCGCCCCAATTCAAGGGGTTCCTGTATAACAAAACACTGCCCACCAGTGCCCAGACGGGCATGGTGTAACCGATGATGGCCGCACGCCCTGAGCTCAAAAGCAACACCCCATAAACCAAACCCAGTTGCCAGCAGGTCATCATGACAGTAGAAACGCGTAAGACCGGCCAGCGTTCGTTCGGTGCGACATAAAGCGAGTGATTTTGTTGCCACAAGTACATCGCCAAGACAGCGAGACCAACGATGAAAGACACGGTGCGAAGCGTCAGTGGCGGGAATCCAGTCATTAGTGCAAATTTCATAATGGGAAAGCTCAGCCCCCAAAAAAAAGTCACCAAAACCAACAGGCCGATATCAAGCCGGTTAATGCGACCGGAAACTCTCATGGCGAATGCTGTTGGCGTAATTGGCTCAGGATAGGGCCGAGATGCATTTGTTGCAGGCGGTGTGGGTCTTCGGTCATGGGGAAGTGCCCAAACCCTGGCATTGCTTGAAAGACGGCGCCAGGTATTTCGTTGGCAACGCGTTGCGTTTCGCTTGGGCTTGCCGAATAGTCGTAGTCACCCGTAAGTAGCCAAAGTGGCGTCTTTCTGGTGTCAATTTGTGCCGTGTGATTAAACGCTTTGAATTCGTCGCTGTAAAAGGCAAGATCGCCATCGTAGACGCTAGGGGCCCCTTGAGAGTAAATCCAACGCGCTTGATTGCGACGCCACAGCGGGCTCAATGGACTCAGTAAAGAGGCCACCCAAGTTGCTGACAAGCGACCACCATGAACTTGCGGGTGATCCAGAAAGGGCGAGCGCCGACCTGGGGAGTGGTAGGGCGTTTCTAAAAGGATCGCGGCACTGAAAAGCGTAGGGTGTTGCGCCAAAAGCGCTAGGCCAACGGCTGCGCCCATGGAGCATCCCATCAGCACAACAGGGTGACCGACTTGGGATAGGATGAATTCGCGAACAACATTCACATAACGGGCTTCAGACAGTTGCCACTGCCAGTTTGGGTGGCCATCAGGCAAAGGTGAACGGCCGTGACCAGGCATATCAAAAGCGATCATGCGCCATTTTTTTTGTAGTTCGGGCATGGCCATTAGTCCGTGCCATTGACGACTGTCAGCACCCGCCGTGTGCAGCATACAGATAACCGGCTGATCCGATTGGCCGGCCGTCTCGTGGTAGATCCAGTCAGATCCACTCTTGACATATTGACCTTTTAATTGGCTGAGATCGTCGGTGTTACACCAGTCAAGCTTTTCATGATGAAGAAGCTGCCGCGCCGATTCAAGAAGCGCCTCAAGTGTTGGTAAAGCTTGCGCAAAGGCCAGAGCTGGAGCCTTCAGTTTGAAGTCAGCGCACAAGCGGTAAAGGGCCCCGAGCGACTGAAAACCGGGCTTGGGCTGTTTTTTAAAAGCCTCATGCCAGGTCTCTGAAGCCGCGCGAAGTTCAATGATGATATCGTTTGTGTCTTGAGCGCGATATTCAAAGAGTGTGCCCTCACCACAGATGAAAGCAAAGCCATGATCAAGCTTTAGAAGGTCAGACGATAAAGGTGCTCTAGCCGCAGCCGCGGCTAGAGCACCTTTAATATCCTTAAAAGAACGCGTCATGAGCGAATCAGCAGTTAGAGTGATTGCTCAACAACTTCGCCGCGATCAATGGCAAACACGGTTTCCACTAAGTGCCGTGAGTGTTGCAAGTCGGACTCTGAAAAAATGACTGACATGCCTTGTGATTTCAACTGACCAATCACGTCTACCAACCGCTGAGCAAGCGCTGGTGCTACTCCTTCAAACGGCTCATCGAGTAGCAACAGTCGATGCCCGACCATCAATGAACGCCCCATGGCGGCTAACTTTTGCTGCCCGCCCGATAACTGTTGACCACGGCGAGGGCCAAACTCAATGAGCTCAGGGATGATGTCGTAAACAAAGGCAAGCCGTTCTTTGGCGTTAATGTCCGCATTGGCCCAAGCGGGCACCAGGATGTTTTCTTCGACGGTTAAATCTGGAATCAAGCGGCGATCTTCGGGCATATAACCAACGCCGAGCCGATTGCGGTGATCAACGGGTACGGTTGCTAGATCCATGCCGTCAAACTCAATCGTCCCAGACTTTGGTTTCAGTAGGCCCATGATGCTTTTAATCAGGGTTGTTTTACCAGCACCATTTCGACCAACCAGACCCACCATCGCCCCAGCACCGACTGCCATCGAAACATCACGAAGGATATCGACGGCGCCGATAGAAACATTCAAGTTCTGTATTTTCAGCATTTCAATGTTCCCCTTGATGAGCGGGCGAGTGGTTTTCACCAACAATATATTTGATGACACGGGGGTCGCGCAGCGCGATTTCAGGGGCTTCGTCAGCAATAATCTCACCCGAGTAAAAGGCAAGGACCCGCTCGGCGTGTCGGCTAACAATGTCCATATCGTGTTCAACAAACATCACGGTTGTGTTGCCTTGGCGAACGGCTTTCATCACCATATCCATGATGTCGAACTTTTCTTCCGCAGACACACCGCTGGTGGGCTCATCTAACAAAAGGATTTTTGGTCGCACAGACATGGCCATGGCGATATCAAGGAGCTTACGCACGCCACCAGGCAAAACACGAGCTGTTTTGTCACGATATTGTGTCAGGCCAAATTTCTCGAGGGCCTCTTCAGCGAGTAGGCGAATGGTTTTACCGTACGAGGGTATCGGAGCGTTGGTTTTGGTAAACAAGCTACCATTGTTTTCCATCAGCGAGACAATTCCGTAGCTGACTTCAAGGTTCTCAAGAGCGGTCATGCTGTTGTAGAGCTGTGGTATTTGAAAGGAGCGGCAAATACCGAGTTTAGTAATTTCACGCGGCGCTAGCCGAGTAATGTCTCTTCCACCAAAAATGACCTTACCGCTATCGGGTTTTAGATAGCCTGTGATCATGTTGACAAACGTGGTTTTACCAGCACCGTTCGTTCCAATAAGTCCAAGCACTGATCCCTGTTGAACTTCAACATTAATATTGGCTGCAGCGGTCACTGCGCCGAAAGACTTATTGAGTCCTTCAGCGTGAAGAATAACGTTACTCATGATTTTCGCTTCCCAAATTTCTCACGCAAGGACCATAGGCCGTTTGGCAACAACAGAATGACAAAAATCAGAGATAAACCAATGACCATTTGCCAAGTGTTGGGCGAATAGGAAAAGGCAATCGTATGAATGATACCGAACACCAGAGCACCGATGAACGGTGCTATCACGCTGCCTGTGCCGCCAAGAATAGCAATAAAGATCATTTCACCAGAGGTCGTCCAAAATGACATGGTTGGGTCAATATGCCCCACGGCAACAGCTGCAATGGCGCCCCCAAGACCCGCAAGAACACCCGAAATAACATAAAAAAGATGGATTGTTTTTTGCGCAGATGCACCCATGTATTCAGCACGTATTTCGTTGTCTCTGATCGCCGTGAGTAACAGCCCGCGTGGACTTTTAAGTAGCATGTTGACGAACGAAACGCTCAACAAGATAATCAAAAATGCCATACCCAGCACAGCCACTCTAACTACGCTTAAATCGGGTAACCATCCAAAAATCGTCACGGCAGGAACATTAAAGCCATCGGTTGACCCTAAAGCTTCTGTTTTGACCAATAATCCATAAAGAATCATTGAAAATGCCAAGGACAAAAGACCGAAGAAAATGCCACGGTATTTGGCCAGCAAGAATCCCAAAATGTAGGCCATGAAGCCACTGGCTATACCGCTCACTATGATGAGGACAGTCATTTCTGTGATGTCAAACTTTAAGGCCAGAAGGCCCGCGGCATAGGCCCCTGTACAGAAAAACAAAGCCTGTCCGAATGACACCAGCCCAGCTCTTAAAAACAACATCAGTCCAAGGACTGCCATACCGTTAGCGCAAGCAATCGTGAGCATAAACATGGCCCACTGCGGGATAAAACCTGACAGCAGAAGAATGCCAATAAATACGATGGCTAGGCGCACAATTGATTTGTCGAAATTCATATTTTTCTCGCTTCCGCCAGGCTGAAAAGTCCACGCGGACGAAACGCTAACACCAGTGCCATAACGCCGAAAATGACGAATAGTTCGAGATGAGGGATGTAGTGAATACAAAACGCTCGAACAAGTCCCATGATGATAGCGGCCAAAGCAACGCCCGGCAGGCTACCCAATCCACCAGTAACGACCACGGCAAAGGACAACACAATCACTTCTACACCAAGGCCTGGACTGACCGAAATGGTCGGTGCCGTAAACGCGCCCGCAATGCCCGCAAGGGCGCAGCCTACACTGAAAGTCACCACAAAGATCTTGCCAACATCAATGCCCATCGCAGCACTGATTTCTCTGTCATGAATCACGCTGACGAGCATGCGACCAAAGTGTGTTTTTTTCAACACGAAAGTCAGTGCCAGCCCCACCGTAATTGCCAATCCAAACATCAAGATGTAGTAGTTTGGATAGGTCATTTCACCGACTGAGAAATTACCCAGATAGGCATAGGGCTCAACGATGAAGTATGGGTTGACACCCCATATCAACTTAATCACGTCTTCCATCACCAAGAAAAGGGCGTAAGTGATCAATAAGATCACCACTTCATCTTTTTCATATTGGTAGCGCAGTAAAACCCTTTCAACGAGGGGTCCTACCGTGAATCCTGAAATTAAAGCCGCTGCAAAGAGCGCGAGGTAGTATAGGTAGGGTGGATAATCAAGGGTTACCCACGCCCCGACAACACTAGCCGCCATATATGCGCCGAGGGCATAAAAGCTTCCATGAGCAACGTTCACGATTTTCATGACGCCGTAAATGAGCGTCAAGCCAACTGCGGCTAGAAATAGCCAAGCAGAGTAGTTGATGCCGTCAATCAGCACCATCAAAATTTGATCAATCATCTCGAATGTGGGGCGGCATCAGTCTAGTGCCGCCCCTCCCCTTAAATTAGAGGTGAATGGGATTACTTGGACTTCATACCACCAGCAATCCAGTCTGTACTTTTTACACCAACGGGTGGCATGACCTGTTCGGCAGGGAAGCGCATGACATCAACGATAGTCATTTCGCCATTGACGAGCTTGGTACGGCCATAGGCTGTCTCAGACACAGCTTGATGCCCATTGCTGAGCGCAAACTTATGAACGCCGCCTGGGCCTTCATATTCCATGCCACGCACAGCTGCCGCAATTTGATCTGGGTTAGGCTTCTTGCCACCGTTGGCTGCCATTGCTTTTTCGTAGCCTAGTTTGGCTGCCATAATGGAATGAGCCATTTGGTAGGCCGTGTAGTTAGGTGGCACGTTGTAGCGATCTGTGAACTTCTCACGGAACCAAGTGTTGAGAGCACTTTGTGGCGCCAACACACCATAAGGGCCGCGGGCACCAATAATCGTGCCATCGGGAATACGGTTCGCCAAACGGTACATAGCAGTTTCACCGGCCACCAAGACAACATCGCTGTTTTTATACAAACCGCGAGGTGCTGATTGCAAAATGAAAGCCTCTAAATCACCACCCCAAAAACTGGTGTGTACAACTTCAGAGCGGCTGGCCATCAAAGCAGATATTTCACCACTGTACTGACCGGCAAAAAGCTTTGGCATTTGCGATGTCGTGACTGTGGACTGAGGGTATAAAACTTGCATGGCACCGCTGAAGTCTTTCCAAGAGTCTTGACCCCAAGCGTAGTTTTGGTTAATGCCACCGAAATTTTTGACGTTAGGTTTTTGGGCTTTCAGATAGCGAGCGGCGCCAACACTATCGGCTGTCGCATGATTAACAGCGCGGAACACATAGTTCTTAGCACTTTCTTCGAAGATACGGGGTGTGCCGCAATCAAAAAGAAAGGTAACCGCCTTTAGTTCCTCTGCGACCGGTGCGATGGCTAAACAGTTGCCAGAAGAGATGTACCCAACAATCAGATCCACTTTGTCGCGCTGAACGAGGTTACGGAATTCAGTTACCACGCTGGTGCTGCTGCCTGCCTCATCAATAATGGTCATTTTGATTGGCGAGCCACCAAACCCTTTATTATTGTAGGGTGCTGGTGCTTTGCCAGCGTTGAACTCTTGAATCATGAGTTCGGCAGCATTTCGGGCCGGCACACCAAACGGTGATGCCGCTGGACCGGACAAGAATGTCACGACACCCAAGTTAATCGGCTCTTCATTTTGAGCGTGGGCAGAGGTCAGGGCAAGGCCTGACATCAAACCCGCCACAAGGGCTTTTGTTAATTTCATGATGGTTGTCTCCAAATTGTCCCGAGGCTTCGGGAAAGATAAAAAACGGGAATTAAAAGCAAAGAGGACTGCAAAGTGTGTCAGCCACACTATTCCAATCCCGGATATTTATGATTATTTTTTTAAATTTATAGCGTCATTCTTAATTGTGACTTCAGAACTCTAACTGCCTTAATGACTGATGGCAAGCCTGCTTATCTAAGTACTTTCACGGGGAAACCCGACAGCTTTTTGCTGACTTATTGTCCTGCAGGCATTGTTATTATTATTCAGGCAAAGGTTGGTAACGGCCTCTATTGGGCGGCGCCGGAAATATTGGGTCACCCTTAAATTAAGGGGGTAACCCAAGCATAGACTTCTAGACTGACTTAAACGGTTCTGCCGCCATCGACCACAATTTCCAGACCGGTCAAGAAGTTTGCGCTGTCTTCGGCAAGAAATAGAGCGACATTGGCGATGTCGGCGGGTTGGCTTAAGCGCCCCATTGGAATGGTAGCGATGAATTTTGCTCTGTTTTCTGGGGTGTCGGGTATGCCCATAAAGTCACCAAGCATGCCCGTGTCACCCATGACAGGACAAATCACGTTGACACGAATGTTGTCGGGTGCAAACTCAAGGGCCAGAGACTTCGACATGAGGTTAGCAGCGCCTTTGGAGGCGTTGTACCAAGTCAAACCGGGTCTTGGACGAATGCCAGCGGTTGAACCCACATTGATAATGCAACCCGAACGGCGCTCGCGCATCAAAGGCGCAATCGCCATCACCATGTGGTAGATGGCCTTCACGTTCACGTCAAACACCCGGTCAAACGTGGCTTCATCGACATTCAGTAAGGGCTGATTTTTGTGCGTGTAGCCGGCGTTATTCACGACAATGTCAAGCTGACCAAAGTTAGAAAGGGTTTGGGCAATAAGATGATCAACGTCTGCTCGCTTGCTGACGTCGCATCGAACGGCAAGCGCGGCTTCTCCGATTGCCTTGGCAACGGCTTGGGCGCCCGCTTCATTTAAATCTGCCAGTACAACCTTGGCGCCTTCTTTCGCATACACCCTTGCGATTTCTGCACCAAAACCACTCGCTGCACCCGTTACGATGGCAACCTTTCCTTTTAGTCTCATGTCTTGTCTCCATTTTGTTACGCAATTGAACACCATTGACTCGTCTTGCTGTCTATCAATGCACCTTAGGCTTGGGTCCTCGATTGTTGGTTAGTAATGACACGACTTTATGTGAATATTGAAGCAAGGTTTATGACAGCAATTAAAAAGATAAGTCCCTTGCGATAGTAGCGCCAAGGCTAACCGATGTCACAGAATTAGCTGTCGTCTGTTTGCCTCAAGCATCGGTGGTGTGCACAACCGAAAAAATCAGTTATTTGAGTGTTTCTTGTCAATGGCGGTGACGTTTTTGTTCAAACAGGTAGGGCCTTTGAGGGTTGTTTGAGCTCAAATTTGAGCTTCAATAAGCGCTAGGGTTTTCCCGTCGTTCCATTTGGTTCAGCGTTGCTATACAGTCAAAAATAAATAAATTTTGCAAAATCAAAATAACAAAAAACATAAGTTTGTTGCACTTCCAATCATCATTTTTTTGGTCGAATCGACTGGTACGGCAACAACCAGGACAGTGAATATGAGCTATTTGTTGGGTTTTTGTAGAACACGCTTTAGTGGCAATGGTGTTGTTGTCATAGGTCGGCGTGTGGTACGAGCAGCGGGAAAACACATCAATTTTAAAAAACCACAAAGGAGAGAGACATGAAAAAACGCTCACAGGCAGTGGCTTCACAGCAAAGACGACAGGTCATCAAGGGATCGGTCGCAGCCCTTGGCTTGGCATCAATTGGGCTACCCAGCATTTCTTTGGCGCAAAACAAGCCCATTAGAATTGGTATGCCAACGATTCTGTCCGGTCGAGTGGCGATGCTCGGCGAGTCTTCGCGAAATGCCGCCATCATGGGTGTCGAAGCGTTTAACGCCGCTGGTGGTCTAAACGGTCGCATGGTTGAATTGGTCATTCGTGACTCAAAGGGTCGTCCTGATGAAGCCGCGCGCGTGACCCGCGAACTGGTTAACAGTGATGGCTGTGACATGATCCTCGATGCTGAAGCATCGTCTGGAGCTTTTGCAGTGCACGAAGTGGCGCGCGATTTGGGCTTTTTGGTGATTCACACCTGTTCGGAGACATCGTCTTTAACAGCCGATCCAAAAATGCGTATCCCAAATGGTTTTCGTGCCGCGCGCCAAGGCGTGCACGACGCCATTGTGGGTGGTGAATACGCCGGCGGAGTCGCCAAAGAGAAGGGTCTTAATCGTTGGATGAGTATTTCCCCCGATTATTCTTATGGCCTTGACACAACGGCTGAATTCTTTGAGTACCTCAAGTATTTCAACAAAGATGTTGAGGTCGTGAATTCAGTTTGGCCCAAGCTCTTCCAGGCCGACTACAGCGAACCAATTACCAGATTGTTGCAAGGTAAACCACAGGCAATCTATTCATGCCTTTGGGGCGGCGACCTGACTTCATTTATTGATCAGGCCAGCATTTACGGTTTGATGAAAGATCGGCAATTTTTTGGTGTCAACATGGCCGACTATGCGGTACTGACTGCCATCAAAGCCGTGCCACCCAACATTCATTCCGGCAACCGATATTTGAAGTCAATCCCCAAAACGGCGCAAAACGCGGCTTGGTGCGATGCCTACGTGGCAAAGTTCAAGACCATGCCACTGAATTGGTCTTGGGAGAATGCGGTGGGTATTGATTTCATGCTCGCTGCAATCAAGCAGGCCAACGGCACTGACACGGCGAAGATGTCTGAGGCATTGAAGGGCATGACGATTAAGTCGCCTTTCGGTACGGATGGCACCATCACGATGCGTGCCTCAGATCACACCATCATTGACTATGCCATTGCTTGGGGTGACTTAACGACCAAAGAGCCCTACATGGCCAAACCAAACTTGGGTAACTGGAAGACTGTTCTCGAACTCGAGAAGCTTTGGATGAAATCCAAAGGCTACATCTCTTAAACACATCGTTATTGAACGAAGTGGCTGGGTGGTTGTTTGACCACCCAGCATAGCCCATCGACATTGACCCCCGGAGATCATTTTGGACTCAGAAGCCCTTCTAGATTGCGTGACATCATTGTCTTGCATTGTCACGCAAACCAGCACTGGCCTAATTGTGGGCTCGTTGCTGTTCTTGGTGGCCACAGGCTTAACGCTGATCTTTGGTGTGTTGGGTATTGTGAATTTCGCGCATGGCTCGCTTTATATGCTTGGTGCTTATATTGCTTTGAGTGCTTTTCGGATAACGGACAGCTTTATCTTAGCGGCGGTTGCAGGTGCGTTGGGGGTAGGGCTATTTAGTCTTTTCTTTGAACGGTTTTTCATGCGACGAGTCTATGGCGCCGACGTGCTCATGCAATTGTTGGTCTGCTACGCTTTTATCTTGATCCTTGATGATGCCGTCAAAATCATTTGGGGCTCAGAATTCCAATCGATGGGTATGCCGGCGTATTTCCAAGAGCCTCCTGTTTTTATTGCTGGTGGGGTTATTCCTGTTTTTTATATCTATTTAATCGGGATATCGGCTTCTATAGGCGTCGGACTTTGGTTACTGCTGAGTAAAACCAAGATCGGTAAGATTGTGCGCGCTGCGGCAGTCAATCCATCCATGACGTCAGCCCTTGGACTGAACACCAGTTTGATTTTTGCCGGTGTCTTTGCCTTCGGTGGTGCCTTGGCTGGTCTTGCAGGAGCCTTAGCAGCGCCTGTGCGATCCATGTCACCGGGCATGGGATTTTCCATCTTGATCGAATCATTCATTGTGACCGTCATTGGCGGCATGGGTTCTGTCAGTGGTGCCTTGGTAGGTGCACTGCTCATCGGTCTGATCAGATCCTTTGGCTCGATTGGTTTTCCTTACTTTATCGAAGGCATTATGTTCATCGCGATGGCAATCATCTTAGTGGTCAAGCCCAGTGGTTTGATGGGCAAGGAGACGCGCTGATGACTGCAGGTTCATTTTCCCGTGAAGCCCTGATTGCTGCAATTGTTCTTGCAGTCCTCATACTGATCCCGATTTTTTCGGATTCTTCTGCCGCCGTTGATTTTGGTATTCGATTGGCTGCCTTTGCTGTGTTTGCGACGTCATTGAACATGCTCGTTGGGTTTGGTGGCATGGTCTCTTTTGGTCACGCACTCTATTTCGGTGCAGGCGCCTATTCGTTTGGCTTGATCATGCAGCATTTTCAGCTGCCCATCCCACTAGCCTTTGTGTTGGCCGTATGCTTTTGTGCAACGGTCGCCGCTGTGGTGGGTGCCATTTGTGTCAGGTTAAAAGAGATTTACTTCGCTTTCTTGACACTGGCTTTTCAAATGCTATTTCACAGCATCATTATTTCTTGGACGTCGCTAACGGGGGGTGACCAAGGCCTGATGGGCGGTTTGCCACGTCCGCCGTTTTTGGGCCTAGACCTGGTGAATCCAACGGATCTGTATTGGTTCGCGGTAGTCGTGGGTGTGGGTTCACTATTGGCCATGCGATACATCTTACAGTCGCCTTTTGGATACACCTTACGAATGGTTCGTGATAATCCAGATCGCGCCAAGTTCTTAGGCGTTAACGTTTGGCGCGTCAAACTTTTGGCCTTCGTGTTGGCTGGTGGGTTTGCTGGCGTTGGTGGCATCATCATGGCTTTACTGGTGTCAGGCGCGTTTCCTGAGTTCACGTATTGGACGATGTCGGGCGAGGCCGTGTTCATGGTTTTGATGGGCGGTGTAAACACCTTCATTGGCCCGGTTTTGGGTGCCGCCTTGTTGCTGGGTTTCAACGACATTATCACGCGTGTGACTGAACACCATGGCTTGGCGTTGGGCGCCATTATTTTGTTGTTTGCGCTGGTTTTCAAGCATGGCATCACCGACTTTATTGTTCAAGGTTGGCAGCGTATCACTGGAAAAAAGGTGGAATCATGAGCGGTGGTCAAGTAATGGTGGTGACCGGTGGTGCGAGCGGCATCGGCTTGGCTGTTGTTAAAAAACTGCACAGTCAGGGGCACAAGGTTATTAGCTTAGATTTGCCAGGTAAAACCGATGTGCCGTTATTCGAGACACTCGGCATACAGACCCTGTCAATCGATGTGACTGACGAGGAATCGGTGCGTGCTGCGCATGCGGCCATCATTAACGAACATGGTGCCGTTGACGGTTTGGTCAATAGTGCGGGTGTTATTCAAAAGCGAGAGTCGCCAGACAAATTGGCTATGAAAGACTGGGATTTTGTGGTTGACACGAACATGCGTGGTACTTATTTGTGCTGTGCCGTATTTGGCACACACATGGTTGAAAAAAAGAGTGGTGCGATCGTTAACATCGCTTCAGTCACGTCAACCAACGGTGTTCCGCTACATGCCTACGCCCCAGCCAAGGCAGGTGTTTTGTCGATCACACAGTGTTTGGCCGGCGAGTGGGGACACGCGGGTGTTCGAGTCAACGCCGTCGCACCAGGCTATACCGAGACGCCTGCCTTGCAAGCCGCCATCGATCGTGGCGATCGCGACCGAACACAGCTGGTTAAACAGGCCGCGTTGGGGCGCATGGTTCAAACCGATGAAGTCGCTTGTGGCATTGCTTTTTTACTATCGGATCAAGCCACGGCGATTACTGGTATCAGCCTGCCCATTGATTGTGGTTGGCTAGCTAGCGTCGGATGGGAAACATACAGTGGCTTGCCGCATACGAAGGAGGGGGCAAAGTCATGCTGAAGGTTGAAAACTTATACAAATCATTTGGTGGGGTAACAGCAACCAGCAACGTCTCGATCAATTTCCCGACTGAATCCCTCAGTGCTGTCATTGGCCCAAACGGTGCGGGTAAGACGACCTTTTTTAATTTGATTTCAGGCGCATTGCAGCCCGATTCAGGCCACATTTTGCTCGATGGCCAAGATATCGTTGGCAAATCAAGCGCTGAAATTGTGCACATGGGCATTGGCCGTGCCTTTCAGGTAGCTAAGCTCTTCAAAAGTTTGACAGTCGAGCAATCACTGAGAGGTGCGCTGCTTTCGCCGCTGGGTAAATCAGCAAGCCTGTCGGGTCGCTTCCCATTACCAAGCACGCGTGACCGTGCCTACGAGGTGATGGACCAATTGGGTTTAACCGCTAAAGCCAACGTCGTCAGTGGTGTTCTCTCTCACGGTGATCAAAAGTTATTGGACATGGCGCTGGCCTTGGTTCTCTCACCCAAAGTGCTCTTGCTCGATGAGCCAGTTGCCGGTATGGGTCCAGAGGAGCGCGAGCAAATGATGGATACGGTCCATGCGTTATGGAAAAAAGGTGGGCTGACAATTGTGCTAATCGAACACGATATGGATATTGTCTTCAAAATTTCACAAAATATTCATGTGTTGTCTTACGGTAAGGTACTGGCCGAGGGGACGCCGGAGCAAATCCGAACGAATCCGCAGGTCATTGAGGCCTACCTAGGCTCGGCCAAAAAGGATGCAGCATGAGCGAGACCATACTGACAGTTGAGAACATTAATGTTTTCTATGGCTCCAGTCAGGCGCTGTTTGGTGCGTCTTTGAGCGTGCCAGCGGGCCAAACTCTCGCCTTGCTGGGCCGCAACGGCGCCGGTAAGAGCACCACCATGAAAGCGATTGCCGGTGTGATACCAACCCGTGATGGCAAGGTGAGCTTCATGGGGAAAAGCATCACGGGTGTTCCAGCTTATAAAATTGCTCGAAGTGGCATTGGTTACGTACCAGAAGATCGGCAAATTTTTCCAACGCTCAGCGTACAAGACAACCTCATCATTGCGCATAAGCTCGGTCCTAACGGAGAGGATGTGTGGCCAATCGAGCGGGTTTATGACATGTTGCCACTTTTAGCACCACTGAAAGACCGCATGGGCGGACAGCTGTCTGGTGGGGAGCAGCAAATGTTGACAGTGGGGCGTTCACTCATGGGCAATCCGACAGTCTTGCTGCTTGACGAGCCGAGTGAGGGCTTAGCGCCCATCATGGTTGAAAAAATAGGTACGCTAATTGAAACGCTTAAGTCACTTGGCAATACGATCGTTTTGGCCGAGCAAAACCTACACTTTTGCCTAGGTTTGGCAGATCGAGCGGTTGTGATCGATAAAGGTGTCGACGTGTTTCATGGGTCGATTGCTGAACTGAACGCTGATGAGGATGTCAAGCAGCGCTATCTTTCAGTCTAATGCTTGCCCGGTGGCGAAACATCGTGACTGTTTCGCCACCTTAGCTTAGATACTGCAACAAGTCTCTACCGTCAGTCAAGAGAAACTCATGCCGCGGTAACCATCAGCGACAACGTCATTGCAAATTGAACGATAGTGACTC
>ERZ889217.33-NODE-33-length-80522-cov-11.858911_pt1 | contig 80522 bp, 81 predicted proteins | sample MGYA00521098_ERZ889217 | MGnify/ENA primary metagenome ERZ889217 (study PRJEB32303, sample SAMEA104408613) | aquatic metagenome | biome: Brackish water; feature: Pelagic; material: water | place: Baltic Sea | collected 2014-06-10T22:04:00 | depth 2,362 m ... | reverse complement strand
ATCGAGTATTTCTGGTAAAATCCCGCATTCAAACAAAAGGTGAATGCTTATATCAGAGTTCATCTTTACAAATTTGCCTTCCAGTTGGATAACTAAAAGTCCATGCGAAGCACTCATGGGGTCTCATTCATGATGAAACTGATCTATTTGTCATGAGCTCATCGATGTCATTCAAAATAAGAGGCATATTACTTTCTGTCTTTGGTTTTGTGGTAATTGCCTCCGCGCAGCAACCGAAACCTGTGCAAAATGATTTGACCCATGACAAGTCTCCCAAGCGGCCGAATGTGATCCTGATCATGACTGATGATCAGGGATACGGGGATCTGGCCTGTCATGGGAATCCGGTGATTAAGACCCCAAACCTTGATCGGTTGTATGCGGAGTCGATTCGGTTTACTGATTTCCATGTCAGTCCATTTTGCACTCCGACCCGGGCGGCGTTGATGACTGGCAGGTATCCTGCCCGCACTGGTGCATACCGAACATCCAGCGGCCGTAGCAATCTTCACCATGACGAGATCACGATGGCCCGGTATTTCGCTGATGCGGGATATGCCACGGGCATGATCGGAAAGTGGCACTTGGGGGACAATGCTCCGTGTCGCCCTCAGGACAGGGGGTTCCAAGACGTCCTCTGGCATAAAGGTGGAGGGATCGGCCAAGCTCCGGATTTTTACGGCAACTGTCAGGTCGACGATACCTACGAGCGCCACAAGAGCGGCAAAACCCGGATGGAAAAATTCACCGGATACGCCACCGATGTGTGGTTTTCCGAGGCTGAACGCTTTGTCGCCGAAAACAAGGACCGCCCATTTTCCCTCTACCTTTCTCTCAACGCGCCGCACAGCCCCTACATCGTTCCTGAAAAGTGGTCGACTCCTTACAAGACGACAGTGACCTGGAAAAGCGGGGCGGAGTTTTATGGCATGATCACCAACCTAGATTTCAATCTTGGGCTGCTAAGACAAAAACTGGCTGAACTTCACATCGCGGACAACACGATCTTGATCTTTCTCACCGACAATGGGTCTTCCAACGGCACGGCAAGAATGACACTCAAGGAAGGAGCTTTCCGTGGGTTCGATGCGGGCATGCGTGGGATGAAGTCAACGGTGTTCGAGGGTGGACACCGCGTTCCGTTTTTTATCCACTGGCCGGCCGGTGGAGTGCTGGGAGGCCAGGACCGGTCTCAACTCGCTGCACACTTGGATGTCCTGCCAACGCTTGCTGAGTTGTGTGGCTTTGAGCTTCCGAAGGAAACCCGATTCGATGGGGCCTCATTTGCGCCCGTGTTGAAATCCTCCGGTGCGCCTGGCCCACGGGATCATTATGTGACCCAACTCCACGGCAATAATAAGTTCCACAGCGAGCCCAAACCATTTGAGACCTCCTGTGTGCTCAAAGGGCCATGGCGTTTGATTGACGGGAAAGACCTATACAACATAGCCGAAGACCCGCATCAGAATCGAAATGTCGCCGTCGAGCATCCGGATATCGTCAAAGACCTGCGAGCCATCTATCAGAAGTTTTGGGATTCAGTGTCACCGCGTATGACGACAGTGGCCCTGGATCTGGGCAGTCCTGCGGAAAATCCCACGCGCCTTTGCTCTCAGGACTGGTATTTGCCGAAGGGTAATCCGCCGTGGAATTTTGCGGAGATCAACCAACGCAAGAAGGTCACAGGGCCTTGGTATGTCGATGTGAAGCAGGGCGGGAAATATCGATTCACTTTGCGCCAGCAACCCGAAGTTGCAAACAAACCCCTCATCGCCGAGCGGGCGAAGATCAGTGTCGCCGGGCTGGAACGCGAAGCGCCAGTGGCTGCAGGAAGCAAGGGTGCAGTGTTCGAACTCGAGATTCCCGCTGGCAGAACCACGCTGACCACATGGCTCTACGACGAGTCGGGCGAAGCCGGTGGAGCCTACTTCACCGATGTGGAGAAGCTCGATTGATGCCTCACTGCGGTTGATCGACCGCCAATGACAAGCAGAGAACAGGAGGCAGATCTCCTGTAGGTTTTGCAGGCAGGGTAATGGCTAGTCGGTCGCCTTTGTGGGTGAACTCAACAGGTTGGTCCGTTGTAGAGGAAAGGCAGATGCCCTGGATTTGCTGCTTCACGCGTTCGATGGTCAATTGGTTCTCCGCAGGCCATTTGAAGATGGTGAGGTAAATGCTGTTCCCGTTGCGGGTGGCGATCCACGGGTATGTCCGCTCTAGTGGAGTGAGGGGAGCAGGTTTGTTGAGCTTCGCGAATCGAGCCTCCACCTCGGCTTTGTGTTTCAATGATGCTTGTGTGGGGGTGCCGGGAATATTGAAAGAAACGGGTTTCGCGCCATAGACGGGGGCTCCATTAAGTTTCAAGTTTCCCGTTTCCAGTTTCCAAGAAAGCCCCGGCCTCGCGGCATCGATGGCGAGGGGGTCTTTGCGGAATTCACAACGCAGGTCCGCCACCTCCGCGGCATGCAGGGAAGCCAGCGCCAAAAGCGAAACGGCAAGAGCGAGAAGAGGATTTTTCATGGTAAAAGGAAAGTGGAGTATGTGTCCTAACCAGATTCGATTTCAATGTCATGTCGCACAAAGATGTGACACGGCGAAAAACGATGGGGAAAAACGGAAACTTCTGGGGGCTCTCTGGCGGGAGGTTTTCTGGAGGCTCTTGAATTTGGAAATTGCTAATGCGAGATCAAGGAATTTGATTTTTCTGAATCATGAATACGCAACTCAATTACCACCATCTCCGCTATTTTCTGGCTGTGGCGACGAATGGAGGAATCACGGCCGCCTCGGAGGCGATCCATGTCTCCGCACCGACGCTGAGTGCGCAGCTCAAGGAGCTGGAGACTTTTTTTGGAAAACCTCTTTTTCGCCGTGAGGGTCGCCAGATGCGCCTCACAGAGGATGGGCGGCATCTTCTACGCTATGCGGAGCGGATTTTTGCGACGGGTGATGAGATGGTCGAGGTGCTGCAGCGCGGGAAATCAGCCGGGCCTGGCAAGGTCTTTCTGGGCGTGTCGGATGGCGTGCCGAAACTTCTTGTCGCCCGCTTGCTCGACCGAGCGTTTCAGGTGGCACCCACCCTCCAATGCGTGGTTCGTGAGGGTCAACCTCAGGAACTCTGGGGCGCGCTGGGTTTGCACCAAGTCGATCTGGTGATTGCGAACGAGGCACCGCCGCCGAATCTCGCCAACCTCCCCACGGGCCGCCGCATCGGTCGGATGCGTGTGATTTTTGCGGCCTCACGAACGCTGGCGAAGTCGTTTCAGAAAATCCCGATCCGGCCAGGTTGCCGGTTCTGGCACCGGCGAGGGAATCTGTGTTGCGGCGCGAGTTGGAACAATGGTGGGCCGCCCAGGAAATCGAACCCATGATTCGCGCGGAATTTGACGACGCGGCAGCGATGTTTGAGCTGGCCGCACGGGGGCTCGGAGCCGCTCCCATCCACGAACCGGTGCTCGAGGATGTCTGCAAACGCTACGGGCTGGTTGCCTTGCCGCTAAAGCCCGATATCAAGGATGACCTCTTCGTCGTGGGCGACAAACGCCGCTACGCCGCCGAGGGCGTTGCCATCCTCATGGATTTGTCGGACGGAATTCTGAAGGCCTGAAAGCGGCGGGCCTTAATGTCCCGCGCCGGGAGCGCCTTTCAGGTAGGTGCCGTAGCCGATCACGATGGTGGAGAGAATGAGCGTGAGGATTCCCACAACTATCAGCGTGTAGGTTTTCTTCGAGGAGCCTTTCCACTCATGGAAAATCCAGCCCCACATCGTGGAGAAAATGATGATCGAGGCCATGTGAAGGGTCCATGAAGAGAAGCCGAAGCCGTCGGGATCCGATCCGCCCATGCGAATGTGTCCCATCGAGTAGAAGAAAAACTGGAAATACCAAATGCTGCCGGCGAGCGCGCAGAAGAAATAATTTCCCAGCATCGGAATGCGGAGGTCATTTTTGTCAATTTTCGGAGCTTCACCGCCGCCGCTGTGGTCGCCGCCGGTGACCGCCAAACCAGCGTGCTCCGGGCGCGCCTGGGCGGAGAGATACTGGTAGCCGCTTTTGTTTTTGAAATTGAGCATCACGCACCAGATAAAATTCGTGGTGAACCCGCCCAACATCACGACGATGAGGCTTGGGAGGCCGGACCAGAGTTCGTCCGTGCCAAGCGCCATGGAGGTTTTTCCAATCGGCTCGCCAGCGGTGAGGCCGAAGCTGAAGCACGCGCTCATCACGCCTGAGAAGGTCGCGACGAGAATGCCCTTCTTGAAGTCGAACTCCTTCACCGTTTTCAACTTCTCTTCGGCAGGCATCTCCTTTTCCTTGTTCGCACCCGCGAGCGCGGCCACCCAGATCCCGAGCAAACAGATCCCGACGCCCAGCAGGGTGATTTTTCCCGGAAAGGTCGAGGCGATCTGGCCAATGGTCTCGCCCACCGGAATGTCGGGTAGGAAGGTCTTGAGAATCGGCGGCAGCAGCGTGCCAAAGGCGGCGCAATAGCCGAGCGCCACGCCCATGCCGAGCGACATGCCGAGGTAGCGCATCGCGAGGCCGAAGGTCAGCCCGCCGAAGCCCCAGAGCACACCGAAAAAATAAGTCCAAGCCAGCGTGGAAAACGGCTGGGCGGTGAGGGCGCCGGTGACATCCTTCGTTAAAATCGAGGCCAGGAGCCAGGGGCAGATGAGCCAGGAAAACACCCCGCCGACGAGCCAGTAGGTCTCCCAAGACCATTTTTTGACCGCGCGGTAGGGAACATAGAATGAGCCGGAGGCGAGGCCGCCGAGCCAGTGGAACAGGACGCCGAGGATGGGATTCATGGTGAGGTTGTGGGTGTTGAGGTTAGTTGCGGGAAGCCAGCACGGAGCGTTCGTAGTTTTTCACCTCGGCAAGCCAGGAATGGTCGCCGGGAACATTTTGGCGGCGGCAGTGCTCCTGCCAGACCGCTCCGAGCGGAAGGGTCTTCGCCTCCTCCATCAGCGCGAGGCGCGAGGTATGGTCGCCAGCCTGCTCGGCTTGGCGCAGAAGGGCGGCGGGCTCGAGGAGCGCGGCGAGCAGGCACTTGATGGTCGAGCGGGTGCCGATGACCCAAGCGGCGATGCGGTTGATGCTGGCATCGAAGAAATCCAAGCCGATGTGCGTGCGGCCGAGGAATCCGCCGCGAACGAGTTCTTCCATGATCGCGCGGGTCGGGTCGTCCATGAGAACGACATGGTCGCTGTCCCAGCGCACGCCACGGCTGACATGGAGTAGGATTTCGGGAACGAATTGGAGGACGGACGAGATTTTGTCCGAGAGGTTTTCCGTGGGATGGAAATGGCCGGCGTCGAGGCAGTAGAGGAGTTGGTTTTTGACGGAGTAGGCGAGGTAGAATTCATGCGAGCCGACGACATAGCTCTCCGAGCCGATGCCGAAGAGTTTGCTCTCCACGGCGTCGAGGTTGAGCTTGCGATCGACGGGCACAGCAAAAATCTCGTCGAGCGAGGCGGCGAGTCGCTCACGGGGCGACTTGCGGTCGTAGGGCATGTCCTTCGAGCCATCGGGAATCCAGACATTCGTGACCACCGGCGAGCCGAGTTGCTTGGCGATCTCGGCGCCGATTTTTCGACAGGCGATGCCGTGGTTGATCCAGAACTCGCGGATTTTTTTGTCCGGATGGGTGAGCGTGAGGCCGTCGGCCGCGAGGGGGTGCGAGAAATAGCTTGGGTTGAAATCCATCCCAAGTCCCTTCGATTTGCACCAATCCACCCAGCTCTGGAATTGCGCGATCGTGTAGGCGTCGCGGTCCACACGGCCGGCGGAGAGGTCGGCGTAGCAGGCGTGAACATTCAAGCGGTGCTTGCCAGGAATGAGCGCGAGCGCCTTGTCGAGGTCGGCGCGGAGTTCCTCGATCGTGCGCGCCTTGCCGGGGTAGTTGCCGGTGGCTTGAATGCCGCCGCCTTCGAGTTTCGAGCCGGCTTTTTCGAACCCACCGACATCATCGCCCTGCCAGCAATGGAGGGAGATCGGCGTCTTGGCGAGCGTTTCGAGGGCGGATTCGGTGTCCACGCCGAGAGCGGCGTATTGTTCGCGGGCGGAGGTGTATTGGCTCATAAGAATAATGGAAGGGTTCTGATTTCTTAGCTCATTGTCGGGGCATTATGGAATGCAAATAATGACCTAAATTATCATCAATATGACACCATCGAGTCTTCCTCCCCTTCGCCGCCGAGGGAGTGAAATGAAGCGAGCTGGAGAGCCTTGAGATGAGCAAAAAGCCCAGCAGGGGAATTGATAAAAAGAGGTTGCCGGTTGATTTATGCAGGGCAACCTTCGCAGCTCCATTGCATTCCTTTTTTTAAAATGCCACACAAACAGAAGGACTATTTTCTCTACCTGCCGAGGACGCCCGAGCGGGAGCGCTGGGGGGTGGAGGTCTTGGGAGGCGGCTTTGCCAGGATCCCTGCCAAGATTTACTACCCTCCCATCGGCCATCCCTCGGATCACTCGTTCAACTACGAGAAGGGACGCGTGCTCCAATCCCTGCAAATCCTCTGCGTCACCGAGGGCAAGGGTCTGCTGAAAACCGCCTCCAACTCGACGCAGAGGATCACCGCCGGGAGCGTCTTTGTTTTGATTCCCGGGGAGTGGCACACCTATCGTCCCGACCCGAAGACTGGTTGGGCTGAGCACTGGATCGAACTGGACGGCGTGGTGCCGCGCCGACTTCTAGCCGACGGGATTTTCTCAGCAAACAAGTGCGTTTTTACAGAGGGCGCAGGGGTCGGGGCGGCGTTCATGAAAATCCACCCGTTGCTGGATGGTCGCCGCCATGCGGCCGCTTCCGAGTTGGCGGTGGCTGCCATGGAATTGCTTTCCGCCTGCGCGATGCTTTCCGGCGGCGGAACGAATCGTGCGAAGCATTTGGAAAAAATCGCCATCGCCGAGCGCCGCCTCTCGAGCCCGATCGATGGCCCGCCCGACCTCCATGCCCTCGCCAAGGAATTGAGCTGGGGATATTCGTATTTTCGTCGGGAATTTAAAAAACAAACCGGCCTGTCTCCTTGGCAATATCACCTGCAGGCCCGGTTTTCCCTGGCGCAACGGTCTTTGATGACGACAAGTGACACGCTCGAGGAGATCGCACAATCCACGGGCTTCGGCTCGGCTTTTCATCTCTCGAATGCCTTCAAGAAAGCCTTTGGGAAATCTCCAGGGCATTGGCGCGAACACCACCCCCCGGACGAGCCGCTCAGCGGAAGGTGATCTTCACCGCGCCTTTGGGCTGAAGGCTATCGGCGAGGGTCGGAGCCGAGGCGCCGGGCGCGGGGGCGGCTTCGCCGGTAAGAGCGTTTTTGAGGGCGCCTTCAACGAGTTGGGCGCAGTGGATTTTCATCGGAGGGAGGGGGCCGAGCGGCGCGGAGAGGTCGCCGCCGGACATCGAGAGCGCCTCCTGCGGGGTTTTGCCTTTGATCATCTCGGTCGCCATGCTGGCCACAGCGATGGCGGTTTGGCAGCCGAAGGATTGGAAGCTCGCCTTATCGATGACGCGGCGGCCTTTTTCATCTTCGCGGAATTTGATCCACATCCGGAGCATGTCGCCGCAATCGCCGCTCCCGGCGGTGCCCACCGCATCAGCGCCGGTCATTTCCCCGAGGTTTTTGGGATTGCGGATCGCCTCGTCGATTTTTTCGTCGGTCGTCATTCGGTCGTGTAGCGTGGCAAAGAGGGATCGATCTCGCAACTCCACGCGTCGATTCCTCCACGGAGCGCCCGGGCATTGAGAAATCCGTGCCCCGAAAAATACGCGGCGGCGTCCAACCCGCGCGTGCCGGTATGATCCACCAGCACGATCATCGTGTCCTTCGGCCAGCGGCCCATGACTTCCTGTAAAAAATCCTGCCCCATGAGCTGCGATCCGGGAATTTGGACGGCATCGAATTCCTCGCGCGTGCGGATGTCGAGGAACTGCGCGCCGAGCTTTTCGGCGGCGGAGGACGCCTCGGCGGGGCTGATGAAAACCTTCTCGTCCTGCGCGTGGGCATCGAGAATCCGCGCGATGACCTCAGCGGGGTCGAGGTTTTCATTGCGCACACAAACGCCCTCGATTGTCTCGTCGGGCTGGAATCCACAACTCGCGCAGCCGCCGATGTGGTAATGGCGAAAAAGTGCCCGCTGGGCGCCGGGGCAACGCTCCAGCAATTCCCGCATCGTGGTCTTCGGTGAAATCTCCATACGCCGGAACCTACCGTTTTTTGCGCGGGGGCGCGAAGGGTTTTCCTGCTCGAAATTCCGCCCCGACCCCGTTTCCATGCGTGGATGAAATTGATTTCTTGGAATGTGAATGGCATCCGCTCGATCCTCGGAAAGGGCCTCATGGACTACCTCGAGCGCGAGAAACCTGATGTCCTATGCCTCCAGGAAATCAAAGCCCGGCCCGAGCAGGTCCCCCAGAAGTTCGACGGTTACGAGGTTTATTGGAACTCCGCCGTCCGCCCCGGCTACTCGGGCACGGCGATCCTCACCCGCAAAACCCCGGCCGGAGTCACAAATGGAATCAACCGGCCCGAGCACGACCAAGAGGGACGCGTGATCACAGCGGACTTCGGCGATTTTTATCTCGTGAATGTCTACACGCCGAATTCCCAGCGCGAGCTGACCCGGCTCGATTACCGCACACACGAGTGGACGCCGGCTTTTATCGCTTACTTGCGGGATCTTCAGAAAACGAAGCCGGTTATTTTTTGCGGCGACATGAATGTGGCGCACCGGGAAATCGACCTCGCCAGACCGCGCGAGAATACCCGCAACGCCGGCTTCACCATCGAGGAGCGAACCTCCTTCGACCAAATCCTCGCCGAGGGATTCATCGATACCTTTCGCCACTTCGAACCCGCTGGGGGTCACTACACCTGGTGGAGCTACCAGAATGGAGCCCGCGAGCGGAATATCGGGTGGCGCATCGACTATTTCTGCGCCTCGGAGGCACTCGAGAAGAATCTGCAATCCGCTTTTATCCAGATGAATGTCATGGGAAGCGACCACTGCCCGACCGGCCTCGTCCTCGAGGATTGAAATTTTTTTGAAAATTTTTTGAACGCCGCGCTTAGGTGATCGTCTAACCTAGCAGTTGAGACAACAACTCAGGTCACCGCGGTTCAGTTTTCTTGTTTTTCTGAACCACCACGCGGTGACCTGATGTTTTTGTCACATTCTGGTTCTTGTCCGCGCGGGCCTGCTTGGATAATCACCGACCCAATGGAAGACACCGTGCTGCTGGTCGAGGATGAGTCGGATGTGGTCGATTTGCTCCGCTATCACCTGCGCAAGGCGGGTTTTAAGGTATTGGTCGAAAATTCCGGTTCCGCCGGCCTCGAAGCGGTCCGCCAAAATATGCCCGACGCCGTGGTGCTGGATATCATGCTCCCCGGAATGACCGGCCTCGAGGTCTGCCGCACGATGAAATCCGACCCCACCCTCGCAGGCGTTCCCGTCCTGATGCTCACCGCCAAAAGCGATGTGAAGGACCGCGTGAAGGGTCTCGAACTCGGCGCAGAGGACTATGTGGCGAAGCCATTCAGTCCCAAGGAGGTCGTTTTGCGCGTCCAGGCCCTCCTCAAGCGCCTCCGGAGCGGCTCGGCGGTCGGCACCACACTTGAATCGGGAAGCATCGTTCTGGACAAAACCACCCTCTCGGCCAAACTCGACGGCAAGCGATTGGACCTCACAACCACCGAATTCAAATTGCTCACCGCCTTTCTTAATAATCCTGCCCGAACGCTCAGCCGCGACCTTCTTTTGAAAGATGTCTGGGGCTACGCCTCGGGTGCCGACACGCGGACCGTGGACACCCACATCCGGCGACTCCGTGAAAAACTCGGCGACCACGCCGACCGCCTTGAAACCGTGCGAGGCGAGGGTTACCGCCTCAACCCGCCTCTCGCGATTTGAGTCCGGCCGAGTGGCTTTTCCCTCTGGCGCTCGGCGCCACGGCCCTCGCGTTTGTCTACTTCCGCGTCGTCAAACCCTGGCGCGCCGTGCGGCGGGATTTGGAGCGTGTGGCCTCCGGCGACTACCACCTTCCTCCCCTCTCCCCCGACTACGCCCCCTACCTCGAATCCGCCACGCAGATTCGAAAAATCTCGCGTCAACTCGAGCAACTCGACCGCCAGATCGCCAATGAAGGCCTGAGCCTGCGCGGCATCCTCTCGGGCATGCGCGAGGGAATCCTCGTGGCGAACCGCTCCATGCGGGTGACGCTTTGCAACCAAGCGCTGCTTGGGTTTTTCCCGGACATCAAAAACCCCGTGAACCGCACCGTGCTGGAAGTCCTGCGCCGCCACGAAATCCAGCAGGCCGTGGAGTCCACCATGGCCACCGGCCGCGAGCGCGAACTTGAGTTGGCGTTCGACACGCGAACCTTCGTCGTCCATGTCGCCCCGCTCGCTGCGGAGAACGAAACGAAGCCCCGCGCGGCACTGATCGTATTCCAAGACATCACCGCCGTTCGCTCGCTGGAGGCCGTTCGCCGCGAGTTCGTCGCCAATGTCTCCCATGAATTCCGCACACCGCTGACGATCATCAACGGCTATGTCGAAACACTCCGCGATGGCGCGATCGAGGACCCGGCGATGACCGAAAAATCGCTCGAGGCCATCCACCGGAATGTCCGCCGCCTCGCCCTGCTCCTCGAGGATCTCCTCACGATCTCGAGCATGGAAAACCGCTCGCGGCTTTTGCATTTCGCCAACACCGAGATGCCCGCGCTGGTCGAGCGGGTCATCGAAAACCTCGGGCCAAAAATCGAGGAGCGCTCGGCGGAGATCGTTCTGGATTGGGCGGAGGACGCGCGGTCTGCAGAAATCGACCCGAGCCGCATCGAGCAGGTTTGCACGAACCTCCTCCTCAACGCGCTTCAGCACGGCGAGGTCCCCGCCTTGAAAATCCACCTCACCGCCAAGCGCATTGGCGAAAGCATCCAACTGACTTTTTCCGACAACGGCCCGGGCATCCCTCTCGAGGACCAAGCCCACATTTTCGAGAGATTCTACCGCGTCCACAAACACCGCGCGCGCGACGCCGGCGGCACAGGCCTCGGCCTCTCGATCGTTAAAAATATCGTCCTCGCACATGGAGGAAGCGTTTCACTCGAAAGCATGCCCGGCGAGGGCGCGGCGTTTCATGTGACCCTGCCCGTCACGCAGTCAGGCAAGCCGAGCTGAAACCGCCCGTTATTTTCCCCAAGGCTTCTCGGCCTCGGGCTGGGGAGCGTTCGCGGTCTGGCTCTCACGGGGCCAGGGCCAAGGTTTGGTGGCAAGCATCCGCGTGTAGGGCCCCTCGACTTGCTGCGGTTCCCAAAGATACCGGCGGTTTTGGAGGGTGGTGCACGATGTCGTCAACAACGCAACGGCGATCGCCAGAATCGGGAAGGGTTTCACGCCGCGTATCTAGCAACGCCAACGCCAACAGTGTCAAGGCCGCGGGTTACTGATGTTTCACATTGGATATTTCAATTGTGATTAGTTAATTTTTAAGTTAACTATTCGTAATGGAATCAAGAGCAGCCGTTGAAATTTTCCACCTTGTTTTTCTGAGGCATTTTTCATCAACCGTCAGCCCTGGCACGATTTGCTTGAAAGGCGGCGTAAATCTTCGCCTCTACCACAACAGTCCCAGGCTCTCAGAGGATATGGATTTCGATGCCCGAAAAGTCGGCGTCGAAATTCTAAAAAAGAATGTGAACAAGGTTCTGACTGGCCGACCTCTGTTGAGCGAGTTGGCCGCCTCGGGAATCGGGTTGAGCGAAGTCAAGCCCTCCAAGCAAACCCAGACGGTTCAGCGCTGGAAGTTCCACATCATTTATCACAATACGCCTATCGCCACGCGTCTGGAGTTTTCCCGCCGCGAGGACGGGGAGTTCGAGGAGTCCGTTGCCGAACCTCCCTCGGCCACACTTCTCGCCGAGCGGCGCGTGGTGCCTTTCATTTTCAACCACTACACCGGATCGGCGGCCTACCGGCAGAAAATCCAGGCCTTGGCGGCCCGCACCCAAGTTCAGGCCCGGGATGTCTTCGACTTGCAACATCTCTCGGCTTATTCGGCCGCCATAGGAAAGGTTCCTAGCGAAACCCTCCGACATGCCCTGCAACAACTGGGATTGATCACCTTCACAATGTTCATGGAACAGGTGGTTCCCTTTTTGCCAACCGATCTGGCCACCTACCACGGCACGCCGGTGGCTTGGAAAGCCATGTCGGAGCGGGTTGCGGCGGATTTAACACGGGGCATGCCTCCAACGAAAAAATGAACGCCACCGCCTTTTATCAAAAACTTGCAGCCCTCAAGCGTGTCACCACGCGCGAAGCGTCCCAACTCACCGGCCTGCGCGTTCCTGCCGCCTCCATGGCGTTGCGGAGACTTGCCTCAGAGGGTTTGGCCACCCCGCTCAAACGGGGACATTGGATGCTCGGCAAACCCATAGCGCGCGCGGGAATCTTGGTTACGGCAGCCGCCGATCCCTATCCCGCCTATCTCTCCGGCTGGTCCGCCCTCCGAATCCATGACCGCCTCCAGCAAATTCCAGCCAAGCATTTCGCCATCACACTCGGCCGCCCGGGAGATAAAGACATCGCGGGAACCATCATCTCCCTCCATCACATCACCCCGGAATTGTTTGACGGTTACGAGCAGGATCCGCGCGCGGAGGGGTTTGTCGCCTCATCTGAAAAAGCCCTCTTCGACCTTGCCTACCTGTCAGCCATGAATCGCAGCCAGGTGGGTGGAAATTTGCCGGAGACAGATTTGAGCGGTCTCAAGTGGAGAAAAGTGAAGGACTGGATTTCACGAATCCAGAGCCAGCCCCTGCGTCAATCCGTCGAAAGAAACCTCCAACGCATTCGTGGACAAAACCGGCAAAGCGGGTAACAACCCCGCTTTCCCTGCGATGGAACTCACCGAAAAACTCCTCGTCTCGCTTGGCGGTTGGGATGTCATGAAGCGCGCCCGCGCCATCAAGGCCTCCGGCGCCGTGCGCGAGGCCGCCTACGAGCCGCCGCTCCTGAAAGGCCGAATCACCGAGGGCGGACGCGAGTTTTTGGCGGGTCTCCGCCTGCGCAATCCCGTGGATATCGAAAATCTCTGCCCGTGCGCGGACTCGCGCCGCCGAGGCATCATCTGCGCGCACTCCGTGGCGATCGGCCTCGAAGTCCTCTCACCGACCAAATCCTCCCCAGCGCCGAAACCCATCGCCACGGCATCTCCCAGACAGAACAGCACCGAGGTTCCGCGCGTCACCCTCTCGATTGAAGGCTCGCTCCGCCACCTCGAGGCCACAGTGGATTTCGAATATTCCACGCCTGGCGCCAGCAACCCAAACGCCGAGGTCGAGGTTTTGGCGGAACTCGTGCGCACCGGTTTCGAGAACGACAAGGGCCAGGCCGTCCTGCGCGGGGAGGATGCAGTCGTTGGTTTTTTCGCCAACACACTCCCCGTCCTGAAACAAAAATGGACCGTCCGCGAGGGCGAGAGATTCCAGCATGTGACGCGCGACATCGTTCGACTCGAGCCTCAATTCGCGCTCCGCGAGCGGGGCGATGGCTGGCTGGATTTCCACGTCCATTTCAGCGCCGGCAAGGAAGCCGTCCTGAGCGACCAGGATGTGCGAAGGCTTTTGCAGAGCGGCACGCCGCGACTCCGCCTGTCCAATGGCCGGATCGCCATTCCCGACGCCACGCTCGCCTCCGATCTCGAGGAGGTCTTAAAGGATTGCAACCCCTCGCAGGAACGCGGCGGCTACCGAATTCCTCCCTCCCAGCGCGGGTATCTCGAAGCCAGCATCGCCGAGTGGAGGCGCGAGGAAACGCCCACCGCCAAATCCTCCCCAAAAAAACTCGGCCCACTCCAATCGCGCCTCCGTCCCTATCAAATCGAAGGCGCCTCGTGGTTGCTCGCCCGCGAGGCCGGGCTTTTGGCGGATGACATGGGGCTCGGCAAAACCGTTCAAGCCCTCGCGTATTTCGAGGCCACACCCGGCCCGCACCTTGTGATCTGCCCCTCCTCGCTCGTCTGGAACTGGACTCGCGAAGCGGCACGATTTGTCCCCGGCCTTCAAATCCTCGCCCTCGGCGGTCCGGACCGTGAAAAACTTTTTGCCCAAATCCCCAGCCACGACCTTATCGTGACGAGCTACGCCCTGCTCCGCCGCGACATCGCACATTACCAAAATCTCGCCTTTACCTCAGTCGTCCTCGACGAGGCCCAGCACATCAAAAATCCCGAAAGCCAGAACGCCAAGGCGGCCTACGCGGTGAAGGCCCGAGCGCGCTTCATTCTCACCGGCACTCCGCTCGAAAATTCCGTGCGCGACCTGTGGTCCCTCTTCGAATTCCTCCTGCCCGGCTACCTCGGAACGCGCAGTGATTTCCAAGACCGCTACGAAAAGCCCATCCTCGCCGGCGAGGGTGCTGCCGCTTGGCCCCGCCTCCTCCGCCGCGTGAAGCCCTGGATGCTCCGCCGCACGAAATCCCAAATCCTCCCCGAGCTTCCCGCCAAGATCGAGCAGGTCGTGGAGGTTGAACTCACCCCCGACCAAAAGGCCGCCTACACCCAACTCCAGATCGCCGCCCGCGCACAGGTCGATGCCCTTCGCGAGTCCGGCGGCGCCGCCCGCATGAAGGTCCTCGCCGCCCTGCTCCGCCTCCGCCAAGCCAGCTGCGACCTGCGTTTGCTCGGCAAAGACTCCCCCGCGCCGTCGGGAAAACTCGAGGCACTCCTGGAGTTGCTGCGCGAAGCCGTGGATGGCGGGCACCGCTCGCTCGTCTTCAGCCAATTCACCTCGATGCTCGACCTCATCGCTCCCGCCCTCGACGAGGCCGACATTTCCTGGTGCCGCTTGGATGGAACCACCAAAGACCGCGGCGCTGTGGTCGAGCGCTTCCAAAACGACCCCTCGGTCTCCGTGTTTCTCATTAGCCTCAAAGCCGGCGGCACCGGCCTCAACCTCACCGCCGCCGACACCGTCATCCACTTCGACCCCTGGTGGAACCCCGCTGTCGAGGCCCAAGCCACTGACCGCGCCCACCGCATTGGACAGCAAAATGTCGTCACCTCGATCAAACTCGTCGCCCGCGACACCGTGGAACAACGCGTGCTCGACATGCAGGAGAAAAAACGCGCCCTCCTCACCGAACTCCTCGACCCAGAAAATTCCACCGCCCCCGCTCTCGAGGCTAGCGAGCTTTCGGAACTCATCGGCTGAGCCGCCAGCTTTCCATTGCCGCACCTCTTGCGAACTGGCACAACTTGCCGCATGTCATTTCAGCAACTCGGGCTTTCGGAGCCTGTTCTTCACGGCGCGCAACGCATGGGCTACTCGGATCCGACCCCGATCCAACTCCGCGCCACTCCGGTGATTCTTTCCGGCAGGGACCTCATCGCCTCGGCGCAAACCGGCACCGGCAAGACCGCCGCCTTTGCTCTGCCAGTCCTCTCGAAACTCGACCACCACGAACCGCGCATCCGCTGTCTTGTCCTCGAGCCTACGCGCGAACTCGCGATGCAGGTCGAGACGGCTTTTCGCGACTACATGCGCTTCATGCACACCGAGGTTTCGCTGATCCATGGCGGAGTCGGTTACGGCAAGCAGCGCGATGATTTGAAACGCCAGTGCGATGTGATCGTGGCCACACCTGGCCGACTGCTCGACCACATGGAGCAAGGCGCGGTGGATTTGAGTTCCCTGCAATTCCTCATTCTCGATGAGGTGGACCGCATGCTCGACATGGGCTTCCTGCCCGATGTGCGTCGGATTGTTGAGAAATGCCCGAAGGAACGCCAAACGCTCCTGTTCTCGGCCACGATTCCCGAGGAAATCCAACGCCTCTCGTCCTGGTGCCTGCGGGATCCGGAGCGCATCGAGATCGGCGCGCGCCGCTCGCCCGCCGAGACCGTCTCCCACGCTCTCTACCCGGTGGCGGTGGACCAAAAATTCGATTTGCTCCTGACCCTGCTCGAGCGCACGAACTACGACAGCGTTTTGATTTTCAGCCGCACCAAGGACGGCGCCGACCGCATCTCGCGGCAGTTGAAAAAGAACAACCACTCTGTCGCCACGCTCCACTCGAACCGCACTCAAAACGAGCGCGTCGATGCGCTCGAGGGCTTCAAAGGCGGGCGCTACGAGGTCATGGTCGCCACGGACATCGCGGCGCGCGGCATCGACATCGCCGGCGTGAGTCATGTGATTAACTACGATGTGCCGCAGCATCCGGAGGACTATGTGCACCGCATCGGTCGCACCGGTCGCGCGCAGACGGTCGGCGAGGCGTTCACGATCATGACCGCTGAGGAACTTCCGCATGTTCTCGATATCGAGCGTTTCATCGGCCAGAAGGTTCCGCGCCAAAAGCTCGAGAATTTCACCTATGTCTACACCGCGCTCTTTGACGAAGACCGCGTGATGTCCTCGCTCAAAGGCGCGAAGGGGGTTCGCACCCACAAGGGCATGCGCTTCGGCGCGAAGCGGCGCCGGTAGTTTTCAACCTCTCCGGCAGAGGGAGGAGACGAGATTCGCGATGTCCTTCGCAGCAGCGGGATGGCTGATCGAGGTCGCGGCTTTCAGGCACTCGCGGTAAAGCACACCGCCAGAATCAAAAATCCGACGCACGGTCTCCACGACAGCGGCGGGACTTTGAGCCACAAACCCCGCGCCGGCTCCCGCGAGGAGGCGGGCATTCCCCTCCTCCTGGCCCGGAACGACTTTTGTAATAACCATCGGCGTATGCGCGGCCATGGCCTCCTGGACCGTCGCGCCGCCCGCCTTGCCGATGAGCAAATGGCTTCGCCGGATGAGCTGCGGCATTTCGGGAGCCCAACCCAAAACCTCGATCGGCCTGCCCAATTCCTCGCCGAGGTCCCGCATGCGGCGGCAGAGGGTTTCGTTGCGTCCGCAGGCGACGGTGAGCGCCAGGTTTTCCAATCCGAGCAATCCGCGCGCGGTTTTCAGCGCGTCGTCGCCTTCGGCGTTAACCATGTAGAGAACCTTCCAAAGGCCGTCGGCGGGTGGAACCTCGCGGGGATGAGCGGCTGGCGTGGCGAAAAGGAGCGGAACGGGAAATCCGGTGACGCGGATTTTCGAGCGGGGGATTCCTTTTCGCTCGAGGATTTGGGCGGTGGGATCGTTCGGAACGAAATACGCGTCAGAGGGTGGCTGCAGCCAGATCGAGTTGATTGAAATCGAATCGGTGATGACGGTCGCGAAGGGGAGGTGCAAATCGAATTTGCGCGCGGCGCGTTGAAAGATCGGGCCGTAGCCGGGAAAGGTGCTGACGACAATGCCCGCCTCCATGCGGAGGATCGTGTGGCGCATCCGCCTGGCGGCGCGCCGGTAAAAGCCGAGTCCAAGCGAGGACACGCGCGGGAAGCGGTCGAGGAATTGGTAAAAGAGATTCCAAGCCCATGGCGCACGGCGGATGGCGGTTTTGTAGCCCCACTGCGCGAGGGGATAAATCCACGGGTGGGCCTCTCGGAAGAAGTCGTGCACCGAGACCAAAATCTCGGGATGGAACTCCTTGATCGCGTCCTCGAGGTTCCGGGCGGCAGCATTGTGTCCCTCACCGAATCCGGCGGTGACGATGAGGACAGAGACGGGAACCATGGTCGCGGGAGGATTTCAGCCGGCGCGGCGCGGATCAGACTCTTCGATGCGGCGGGTGATCTCGAGCGCGAGGTCGAGCGCGTCGGCGGCGGCAAGGCCGGTGACACGCGGTTTCAATCCCTCTCGGGCGCACTCGAGAAACGACTCCAACTCGATGCGCAACGGCTCGCCTTTTTCCACCTCCACCGGCTCGCGCACGATTCGGTGTCCGCTGAAATCAGTGACAATTTTTGAGTCGGTCGCGAGGCCGATCAGTTTGCCAATGCCACTGCTTTCCTTCTCATCGTCGCGGGCGAGCCGGAGCAGGTAGCCGGACTGGTTTTTGTAGTCGAGCGAGAGGTAGGCGTTCTCTTGGAAGACGCGGATTTTGCGCACGCGCTCCTGGCTGATGCGGCTGGCGGTGACATTCGCCACGCAGCCATTGGCAAAGCGGAAGCGCACATTCGCGATGTCTTCGCCACGGCTCAGGACCGGGATTCCCACGGCATCGATGCTCTCCACCGGCGAGCGGACGAGGTGCAGGATGATCTCGATGTCGTGGATCATGAGGTCCAAAACCACGCCGATGTCGGTGCTTCGGTTGGGAAACGGCGAGAGGCGTGTGACCTCGAGGAAGCGGGGATTTTTGAGTTGGGCCTCGAGCGCGTGGAGGACGGGATTGAAGCGCTCGACATGGCCGACCTGCAGCACACAGCCCTTCGCGGCGGCGAGGGCGGCGAGCTCGCGCGCCTCGGCGGGCGTGGTCGCGATGGGTTTTTCGATAAGCAGGTGCTTGCCCTTTTCCAAAAGCCCCAAGCCGATCCGGTGATGGGTGACCGTCGGAGTGCAGATCGTGGCAGCATCCACCATTTCGGCGAATGCCTCGAGGCTGGATGCGGCGCGGCAGCCGAAACGCTTTGCGGCGGCAGCGGCGTTGTCGGCGTTGGAATCGAAGACGGCAGCGAATTCACTGCCGGGGATTTCACTGTAAAGGCGGGCGTGGTTGACGCCCATGTGGCCGACGCCGACGACTCCGGTGCGAAGAGTTTTCATAATCCGTGGATAGAGAGAGAGAGTTTTTGGGCGAGTTCGCAGACCTTCGGGCGGTCGAGGAGGAGGGTTTTCCCGGCTTCGACGCCGATGTGGCGGATGCCTGCTGCGACGGCGACCTCGAGGGTTTTGACTCCGACGACCGGAACATCGAACCTCATATCCTGATCGGGCTTCGAGACTTTGACCATGGTTGCGCCGCCGCGCCCGAGCTGACCTCCTCGGCGAATGGCTTCGTTGGTTCCTTCAAAGGCTTCAACGGCCAGGACAGTTCCGTTTTTGACCACCACGGTCTGGCCGATGTCGAGGCGGCTCGATTCCTTCGCGATGCGGAAGCCGAATTCCAAATCCTCGATCGCGCGGGGCTTCAAGCGCGGCCCGGCAATCAGCCCGCGCGGGGCGATGTGGTCATCGAGAAAAGTCATGGCGGAAATCAGTTCCAGCCCCGCCTTCGCCAATTCCTCGGCGACGGCACCGAAGAGCGTCTCGGCATTGCGGCGTTTGAGTTTGGCGAGGATGAGGAGGGCTTTGAAATCGGGGCGGAGGTCGAACAGATTGCCCGGTGCGAGTTGGCCGGCCATCAACGCGCGGGCGGCTCCGGATTTTTTCGCAGCGTCGAGGAGGCGACCCATCTGACCTACGCGCATCCACTCGACCGCATCGACCAACGGAACATTTTCCGGCTTCGTCTCCCCCTCGAAGGCGGCCATGACGATCCGCGAGACCCCGGCGCGGCGGGCACCCTCGATCACGAGGCTGGGGTAATCCCCTCCTCCAGCGATCAAAAATAACGGCGCATTTGCGGGGTTCATGGTCAGTAGCCGATATCGTCGAAACGGTTCACGCGGAACCGGTCGGGCCGGGCAGTGGGTTTGTCTTTTTTGCCGGGTTTCCAGTCCGATTGCGGGATTTGGTAACCGGCTTGGTCGGTCGCGTAGGTGCCGATGGGAACCGAGGCCGTGCGCCCAGCTCCAGGCAACTGGCGGCGCTGGGCGATGAATTGGCTGGGGCGGTGGTAGTTCGTCAGGTCCTTTGCGAATCGTGAGCGGTTGATGCCGATGAAAAGGTTCTTTCGGACTTCGTAGTGCAGGTGGGCGGTATACATACCCCGATTCGTCCCGATGGTTCCAACTTGTTGGCCTCGTTTTACCTGCTGCCCTTTTTTGACCATGATTTGATTCAGGTGGGCATACATCGAATCGACCATCTGGAGCTTGCCACCCTCGAGGAACGCATGGCGCACGATCACGACATTCCCCCAGCCCATGCGGGCGTCCTGGGAATAGGTGACGACGCCATTTCCGATGCAATAAACCGGCGCGCCGAAGTCGGAATTCCCCCCTCGAACATCGTTCCAATCCTCTCCGGGATGGTAAGATAGATAACCTCGCGCCATGTAGTAACCCTCGCCCGGCGGCTTGCCAACGGGAAGGTCAAAGCCATCTGCCACAAAGGTATTTGTGCGCTTCAAGTCCGGCACCGCGACGAGCACGGAAACGAACACAAAGAGGCAAATCCAGAACAACCATCGACGCATGAGCCGACAAGCCTAGGTATGAACCCTTAGGGGCGCAAGCCATGGAGATCGGTTTTTCCCCCATGACAGAATCCCGGACGGACGATGGAAATCTCAGGATTGGAACTGCGGCGCGGCGTAATCCGTCCAGATCGGCTGGAGTTCCCCCTCGTCGGTGAGGGCGAGGACGCGGCAGATGCGGCAGCGTTTTTTGGACTCCATCAAATGCTCGCGGGCGCTGGGGAGGTTGCCGAGTTGGCACTCGCAGCAGGCGAGGTGGTAGTGGACCAACCCCTCCTCGGGGAAACGCTCGAGCGCCTCGATGAGAAGAATCCGCGCGCTGTTAATCGAATTGCAGAGGCGGAGCGCCAGCGCCCAATCGATCCAGTGGGCGACATTTTCGGGCTCCGCCTGCCAGAGGCGCTCGGCGACCGATTCCATCTCCGGCCATTCTTCTTCGGCGCGGTGGATTTCCATAAGGAGGGTGAGACCCTCGATGCTAAATTTCGCCTCGCGCGGCAGATTCAAAAAGTCGCGCATGGCATCTTGGGTCATTCCAAGTTCGAGATAACCCTCCACCGCCATCAGTCCCATTTTGTATTGGTCGTCGATCATGGTTTTTTCTCCTACTTGAAGGAATCGACGCGTTTCGACGGGACTTTAATTTTAAAACATGGAGCGCAGATTTAGCTGCGGGTCACCTGGAATCCTGTCGGGGAGATTTTCATTTTTACGAACCGCGCGCGAGGATTTGGGGGGCGTTCGGTGAGTTCGCGGCGGATGCGGGCCGCGGCCTCAACATCTTTTGCGAGGAGAAAAATATACCCTCCGCCGCCGGCGCCCGGGAGCTTCGCGGCGGCAGTCCAATCCGCCACCCGCGCGAGGATTTCCCGCACCTCCGGGGGATTCGTTCCAGCATCTAACGCACAGTTGAGTTCCCAGCTTCGGCGGACGACGCGGCAGAGATCGCTCCAGGATTGGCGGTGAAGCAGGTCGAACGACTCGCGGGCGTGGGCCGAGATGTCATCGACGATCGTCAAGGTGTCGGCGCGGTTGAGGAACATCCCGCGAACGATGTCCTGCAGGATCGATTTCGCGACGCGGGTGAGGCCGGTGTAGTAGAGCAGCGCGGTGCCATTGCCGATCGCCTCGGCGAGCAAGTGGTCCGGGAGCCAACGAACGGCGGCGCGTTGAACGAGGCCCGGCGTGGTTTCGATCATTTTGAGACCGTGGTGGATACCGCCCGCCTGATCCTGCCAACCGCCGCCGGTGGTGAGGAGTTGTTCGAGAACGAGTGTGCGCGAGGTGATTTCCGAGTGGTTCCAACCGAGGCCGCAAACCTCGGAGAGCGTGCCGAGAAGTGTCGCTGAGAGAATGCTGCTTGTGCCGAGGCCCGAGCCTTTGGGCGTGGCGGCGAGCAGGGAAATTTCGAGCCCGCCGCCGAAAGCGCCGAGGATTTGGTCGAGGGATTTCGCTCCGGTGTGGGCGCTGAAGCGGGGATGGAAACCGGCGAGGGCCAGCGCGGCCTTTGCGAGGGAGAATTCGCCCCCGACCTTGGCGAAGTCCTCGAGTTCCTTGAAATCAGCGACCTTGGTTTCGGCCCCGAGATCGATCGAGCGGATGACGAGATGCTTCTCGGATGTGACTCTCGCAAAAACTTGCACCGGCGGCTGGCCGTTGAGTTCCAGGGCGACATTCACGACTGCGCCACCGTGTTTCAGGCAGTAGGGCGGCGTGTCGGACCAACCACCTGCGAGATCGACGCGGATGGGGCTGCGTCCCCAGACGATTTGGTCCTCCACGGCGTTGCGGAGCGGAGCGCACGGGCGGGCGGCCATGGCCCCGGCGATCGTGCGGGAGAGGGATTCAAAGGCGGTCTTTTCGAGGTTTTCGGATTTTGCGGTATCGCCGCGACGAAAAGCGACGCGGGCGGCGAACATCGTTTCGGCCAAAACCTCGAGCGAGGCGAGACCGGCATTCTCCAAAACCTCAGGAACCGGCGCGCCGGACTCGGCGAAAAAGGCGGCGGCGTTGTCGAGGTCGAGGCGATGAAAGGCGTTCCGGGTGCGATGGGCAAAAATCAACGGCGCGGCGGAGGCGATCAGACCATGGCGGGTTTGGAGCAAACGCCGGGGCGAGAAACGCTCGGTGATTTCCTGCGCGGAGAGGCGTTCGCTTTTTTTCCAGAGCGCGAGCATTTCGGCGTCACCGGCCGACTCAGGCAGGCCCATCCACTCGATGAGCCGGGCGAGCGGTTGGGCGGGATTGAGAACAGGGAAAAGTTTGGCGTTCTGAATGTCGGTTTTGGGATCGATGCCGAATTGTGCGGGATTGATACCGCGCCGTTCGAACCACTCCACGAGAGGCTCGCCGAGGAAAATGGTTGAGGCGTCGCCGACCGCGCCTTTGAAGGGATCGTCGATCCCGTAAACGCGAACGGCGAGGTTTTGGTCGCCCACCGGCGGCGTGTCCACGCACATTCCGGGCGCGACGCGGAAACGGCCGATGCCTGTTGGCAGGTTGGTGAGCACATTTCCCGAGGCGAGCGGCATGTCGCCGGGCAGGACGCTGTTCTCGACCCACACCGGCTTGTTTTCGGGGGAACGCGCGGCGAACGCGAAGTCCGAATTCAGAACATACATGTCGGGATGCGGCTTCAGGGCGAGCGGGGATTGGCCGCGCTGGTCGAGCGTTCGGTTTTGGAGGGCCGAGACCGATTCGATCATCTGACGGCTTGTGCCGAAGTGGTAGAACTCTGCATCGGGCAAGGGCACGACGGCGCACGAGAGCGGCGAAATGTCGGCATCGCGCTCTGCTGGATCGGTGCCGAGGCACGGCCCCATGCCAGCGTAGAGTTCGTAGAAGTTCGGCACACCGTCGGGGAAATCTCCGCGCGACTCGTCCCAACCGCATTTTTTGAACAACACCGAAACGGCCCGCGCACTCAGGAGCCAGAGGCCGGTATCGACGAGAAACAAATGATCCACCGCACGAGTGAGAATCTCGGCGGGCTTGGGTTTTTGCAGGAAGAAAGCGAGTTGGTCGGGGCGTTCGCGCGGGGAGAAAAACACGCCGAAGTGCGAGGCGGTTTCGGCATCCACCCACATTCCGAGCCCAATGATGTCGGCTTCCGGCATGGGCGGAAGTTTCGGCGGGAAGCGGAGCAACACATCACCGCTCGCGAGCATTACACGGCTCGAGGCGGGCGCGGCGGTGGCGATGTGGCGGAAGTCGGGAAATTGGACATCGAGGAGGGTTTGATCCAGCCGCTGCCCCTCCGCCCAGCGCAAGGCCGGGAACGGCATGAGGATTTTTCCCGTGGCGGCGTAGGCGGGGAGACGACGGCTTTGCCCACCCGCCATAAGAGCGAGTTTCAGGCCCGAATCACACCAGTCAGCGAAGGATTTTTCACCAGCAGACGCGCGCCAGGCCGAGGCGAGAAGATGAGCGACGCCACCGCCGGAGCCGAGTTTGGAACCAGCGGGGTCGCACGCGGCGAACCAATTCCTCCCTTCCGGAGAGGTCGGGAAAAATTCCGCCATCGCGGGCGGGAGTGAGATCAAACGCTGGAAGTCCATACGATCTTTTCTTTCGTATCGGCTATCGCGTTTCCCGGCAACTCCAGTGGGACGGAGGTCTCAAGCCTTGCGGCGGGCGACCGTGAATCCGTAGGCGGCGATGACCACGAAGCAGATAAACGGTAGGAGGAACGAGGCGCGCGTCGCAGAAATCGATCCCCAGGCGGAGCCGTCCATGATCAGCGCCTGAAGGGGAGTCATGAGACAACCCCCACCGATGGCGAAAATGAGACCCGCCGAGCCGAGCTTGGCGTCATCACCCAAGCCGGAGAGGGCGATGCCGTAGATTGTCGGAAACATGAGCGACATGCAGGCGGAGACTCCGACGAGCGAGTAGAGGCCGGGCATTCCTTTCAGGAAAATCGCTCCCATCACCAAGGCCCCCCCCGCGATGGCGAGGAAGGTGAGAAGCAGGCCGGGATTGAAGAATTTGAGCAGGTAGGTGCAAACGAACCGGCTTGAGACGAAGATCACCATGGCCACCATATTCCAGCCTTGGGCGGTTTGAGCTGACAGGCCGATTTCATTCACCGCGTATTGGATGATGAAGGTCCAGACCATGATTTGAGCACCGACATAAAAGGCCTGCGCCACAACGCCCCAAACATAATCCGGCGTGCGCAACAAGCGACCTAGGGAGGCGCCCACGGTGCTTTCACGGGAATCCGTGGAGGTCGAATCCGGAAGCTTCGCGAGGGCGAAGGCGACCATCGCCAAAAGCACAACGCCGCCAAGAATGGCATACGGACCGACGATCACGGCCAGGTCGGCGATTTGGATTTTCTGAAAAGCCTCGGGGGCGGATTCAGCCATCGCGCGGCGGGCCGTTTCGTCTGCGGGATCGAGGCGACCCAGAATGAAATCCTTCGCCACGAACATACCCAAGAGCGAACCAACCGGATTGAAGGCCTGTGCAAAATTCAAACGCCGTGCGGCTGTTTCCTCCGGACCCATCGAGAGGATGTAGGGATTCGCGGTGGTCTCTAAAAACGCGAGTCCACTCGTCATGATGAAATAGGCGGCGAGGAAAAAGGAAAAGTCGCGGGCGTTTCCAGCGGGGATGAAAAGCAGACAACCAACCGCGTAAAGGACGAGGCCGGCGAGGATGCCGCTCTTGTAGGTGAAGCGGCGAATGAACAGCGCGGCCGGAATGGCCATGACGCAATACCCGCCGTAGAAGGCGGCTTGAACGAGCGAACTCTCGAAGTGCGAAAGCAGGAGAACATTTTTAAACGCCGCCACCATCGGATTCGTGATGTCGTTCGCGAAACCCCAGAGGCTGAAAAGCGTGGTGACGAGAATGAAGGGGATGATGAAATTCCGGGGCAGCAAGGTGGGTGAACTCATAATGGTTGTTGGGTAGAGGTGATTATGGAAATCAGATCAATGGATCGGCTACAAGGCCGACTTCGGCTCGGCGGGAGGTTTTTCGGGGTGCGCGCCGACGAAATATTTTTCCACCAGATAAAAACAGGCTGGGATGATGAAGATCGAAATGAAAGTCGCAGCGAGCATTCCGCCGATGACGGTGGTTCCGAGGACTTGACGGCTAACAGCTCCCGAGCCAGAGGCCAAAGCCAGCGGCACGGTGCCGAGGATGAAGGCAAAGGCGGTCATGAGGATCGGGCGAAGGCGGAGTTTCGCCCCCTTCAGGGTTGCCTCGAGGAGGTCGGTGCCTTTTTCGTATTCATCCTTCGCAAATTCCACGATGAGGATGGCGTTTTTGGCCGCGAGACCGATGAGCATGACGAGGCCGATCTGCGCGTAGAGGTTGTTTTGCATTCCGCGCATCGAGAGGGCGGCAAAGGCCCCGAAAACCGCGATCGGCGTGGTGAAAAGAACGCTGAACGGCAGACTCCAGCTCTCGTATTGCGCGGCGAGGATGAGAAACACGAACAGCAGGGATAACGCGAAAATGGCCGTGGGCGGCACACCTTGCGCGGCTTGTTGCTCCTGATAGGACATTCCGAAGTAGTCGTAGCCCATGCCGGGCGGCATCGTCTGGGCGAAAACCTCCTCAAGCGCTTTCATCGCCTGCGCGGTCGAGTAGCCCGGGGCGACGGAGGCGTTGATTTGCGAGCAGCGGAACATGTTGTATCGCATCGTGAATTCCGGCCCGAACGAGCTCTCCGCCTTGATGAACGAATTCACCGGCACGGCCTCCTTGTTTTTGTTGCTGAGATAAAAGAGCCCGAGGTTGTCGAGGTCGGTGCGGTAGTTGCCCTCCGCTTGGACATAGACCTGCCACTGGAGGCCGAAGCGATTGAAGTAATTCACGAAATACCCGCCGAGGAAGGTCTGCACGGTCTGATAGGCTTCGGTGAGATCCACGCCTTGGATCATCGCCTGGGCTTCATCCACATTGAGGTGGATTTGCGGCACATCCCACAGCGCGGTTGTGAAAAGGCTGGTAAACTCCGGGCGGGCCTTCGCGGCGGCCATGAATTTCTGAGTGTTCTCCGCGATGACATTCACCGGTCCACCCGTGCGGTCCTCGAGCATAAAGGTCACGCCACCGGCTGTGCCGATGCCAGGAATGGCGGGCGGAGGAAAGGCGAACGAGGCGGTGGGATTCGAGAGCGCACCGAGTTCGCGATTGATATTCGCTTGGATGGCATCGACGGAGAGTTCCGGCGTCTTGCGTTTCGACCACTCCTCGAGCGTGATGAAAAAGAAGCCCGTGTAGGTGCTTTGAACGGTGCTGAGGAGGTTGAAGCCGATGATCGAGGTGACATATTCCACACCCGGAGTCTTGAGGAGGATTTGCTCGATCTTGCCGGCGGCCTCGGTGGTTTGTTGAAGGGAAGACGCGCGCGGGAGTTGAACCACGCCGAAGAGGTAGCCTTGATCCTCCTCGGGGATGAACGCGGTGGGCATCGTTCCACCAATTCCTCCCGCAGCGACGGCGAGGCCGACGAGGAGCAGCATCGAAATCGCGAGCTTGCGGATCAGACCGCGGCAAACGGCGGTGTATCCATTCGTCGCAGTTTCGAAGAATTTGTTGAAGCCTCGGAAAAACGCACCGAGCGGGCCGCGGGTTTCCTTGCGGGGACGCAGGAGAAGCGCGCCAAGCGCGGGACTAAGCGAGAGAGCGTTGAAGGCCGAGATCAACACCGACACGGCCATCGTAACGGCGAATTGCTGATACATCGCACCGGTGATTCCGGGAATGAACACCGTCGGGATGAACACCGCCGCGAGGATGAGCGCGATGGCGATGACGGGTCCCGAGACCTGTGACATGGCCTTAAAGGCTGCATCCTTTGGACTCATCCCCTCCTCGATGTGGGACTCGATGGCCTCGACGACGACGATGGCATCATCGACCACCAGGCCGATCGCCAGCACCATTCCAAAAAGCGAGAGGGTGTTGATTGAAAAACCCAGCATTGGAAACAGCGCAAAAGTTCCGATGAGAGAAACCGGCACGGCGATGAGCGGAATCAGAGTCGCGCGCCAGCCTTGCAGGAAAATGAAGACCACCAGAATCACGAGAGCCATCGCCTCGAAAAGGGTCTTCACGATTTCCTTCATGCCGTCGGTGATCGCGAGGGTCGTGTCGAGTGCGACGGTGTATTGAAGCCCACTCGGGAAAACTTTCGATTGCTGCTCAAAGAAGGCGCGGGCCTGTTTCATGGTGTCCACGGCGTTCGAGCCGGGAAGCTGGTAGACCGCGATGATGCAGGCGTTCTGGCCCTGAAAGCGGCCGCGGATGTTGTAGACCTGTCCGCCGAGTTCCACGCGCGCGACATCTTTCACCCGCACAATCGAGCCGTCGGGGTCGGCGCGAATGACGATGTCTTCAAATTCCTCGACCGTGGTGAGGCGACTCGTGGTCGTGACGGTGTAAGTGAAAACTTGGCCTTCGGGAACCGGCTCACCACCGATCTGACCGGCGGGGTTCACCTTGTTCTGGGCGTTCACGGCCTGAATAACCTCGGGAACCGTGATGTTCAGCGTGGCGAGGCGGTCGGGCTTCACCCAGATGCGCATGGCGTATTGGCCCGCGCCAAAAATGCTCACCCTGCCGATGCCTGGGATGCGGGTGAGCGGATCGTTGAGGTTGATGTAGGCGTAGTTCGCCAAAAAGGTCGGGTCGAACTCGCCTCCGGGTGACGAAAGCACGAAGACGCCAAGTGGTGAGGAAAGGGATTGTTCCACCGTGACACCGTAGTTTTTCACCTCCGCCGGAAGCTGCGAGGCCGCCTGCGTCTGACGCATCTGAGCGAGAATTTGGTCGGTCGTCGGCACCGTGTCCGTGCCGAAGATCACATTCAGGTTCATGATCCCCGAGTTGGCGTTGATGGAATACATGTATTCCATGCCCTCGACGCCGCTCATTTGCTGCTCGATCGGGGTGGCGACGGATTGCTCAACCGTCAGCGCGTCGGCGCCGACATAGGTGGTCGAAACTTGGATTTGGGGAGGAACGATATTTGGAAACTGAGCGACCGGCAGACCGGCCATAGCGACTAGGCCGACGATGACCATAATGATCGCGATGACCATGGCCACAATCGGCCGGCGGATGAAGAAATTCGACATGGTCGGCGGTCCTTACTTGGCGGCGGCGGCGGGCGATGGCGAAGGCTCGGGAGCGGATTGAGGGCCGGGGCGATTGGGCTGCTCCGGCGGCGGCGGGGCCTTCCATTCGGAGACATAGACCTTCATGCCCGGGCGGGCTTTTTCAACCCCCTCCACGATCACTTTTTCACCCTCGGCAACGGGGCCGGTTACCACCTGCCAAGGGCCGAGGATCGGACCGAGTTTCACGGGAACGGATTTCACCGTGCCATCGGCTTGAACGGAGGAAACGAAGAAGGTTCCCTGCATTTCAACGGCGGCTTTTTGAGGAATGAGCAGCGCGCCATCGATCATCTGGACGGGCCCGGAGACAGTGGCGAACAGACCGGGGCGGAGGATGCTTTTGGGATTCGGAAAGAGGGCCGTGACCTGGATCGTGCCGGTGGAGGTATTGATCTGGCGGTTGACGAAATCGTAGGTGCCGAGCTCGGGGTATTGCGAACCGTCGGCGAGTTTGAGCGAGAGCCGGGCACGGCGGTCCTCTTTTGGCATGGCATCGAGGTGCTGGATGAGCGGGGCGAGCAGGAGATATTCCGCCTCGGTGATGAAGAAGTTCATCTTCATCAGATCGATCTGCGAAGCTTGCGTCAGCACACTCACGCGCCCGCCAGGTCCCACGAGATCGCCGATTTGCGCCTGCGCCACACCCACAACGCCGTCGAACGGCGCAATGATCGTGCAGTAACCGAGATTGACTTGGGCGGCCTGCACGGCGGCTTGGGCGGCACCAACATTGGCCAAGGAGGCCTGCGTGTCTTGATAGGATGTCTGGTATTCCTGCTCACTGATGACCTTCGTCTGGTAAAGCTGGGTTTGTTTTTGGAGAGTCAACTGCTGGAGCTGAGCCTTGGCGACCGCGCTGGCGTATTGGGCTTCGGCTTGCGCGAGAGCCGCCTGGAACGGGCGGGGATCAATCGTGAAAAGAGGGGCGCCTTTTTTAACCATCGAGCCCTCTTTGTAGTTTTGAGTCAGGAGGTAACCTGTGACCTGCGCTTGGATATTCGCGTTCTGAAAACCATCGAGGAGCCCGACCCAAGTCTGCGAAGCCACAACATCCATTTTTAGGACGGGGGTCACTTGAACATTGGGCGCGGGGGGCGTTGGAGGTGCTGGTTTTTTACAGCCTGAAAAAACAGCAGCGCTCAAAAAAGCCGCGGCAACGAGGAGTCGTGGATTCATGGGGGGGACCTGCCTATAGGGAAAAAAACGGGATCGCGAGGTTTTTTGTCGGCTGGGCATCAGGCAAATCAACGCTTCCGATGATAAGTTTAGGGTAGAGCAGCATTGGGGGTGAATTTGCAGTTTTACCTCCGGATCGTTCGGAAGACGGGTTGAAGGATGTTGTTCGGGTGTTTTTGGATTGCGGTGCCGAGGAATTCGCCTTTTTCGTTGTATATCGGGACGATGGTGCGGATCGGTGTGCCGTAGTTGATGAAGCCTTCGAGTTCCGTTTGCTCAAAGCCTCCATCGGGGCTCAGCATCACGCCGGTTTTACGGGTTTCGAAGGAATGAGGCGTTGCGGGTTGAATGACCTGTGCGCCGCCGGGAGAGGTGGTGATGCGAGGGGCGTTGTAGCCGGTCGGCACAGCGACCTCGCGGCCAATGAACATCGTAGTGCGAGCTGGGCGGGCGGGTTCGCCGAGAAAGCGGTGGTTGCGCCGAATTTCCTGCTCTTCCTCGTCAGGCGTGGCCTTGGGCCGGGGAGTGGCAGAAACAGCGGCGGGACTCGGAGAGGCTTGGGGAGTCGGGGAAGGCTCGGCCGCCACCGCGGCAGGGAAAAATCCCGACACCACGGCTAATCCCAAAAAAACTGAGAGCGTGATTTTTTTCAAGGGGGGGAAGGCGCAGTTAGGCGGGGCGGCTAATCTTTCTCTTTCGGACCGACGGTGCGCTCGCCGACAAGGAATTCCTGAACATCGCCGACCGTGCGCAGAGTGGTATTTTGAACTTTTTTCGCGGTCGACTCGGTGAAATCCACCACTTTCCCGACCAGGCCCCCCACCCTTTTTTCGGAATCCTCGTTGGCGCTGACTCCTTCCGGTGGAACCAGGGGCTCGATCACCTCGCCGCCAAGTGCCGAGAGGCGAAGGGTCCCGGCAAGCGATCCGGCGCTGTCATAGAGCCGCGCAGTCCACTCGGGCTGGAGCGTCTGGGGATTTGTCGCCAGAGAGTAGTCGATCCAGTGGAAACCGAGTTCGCTCTGGACTGCCTCGCGCTGGGCGATTTCGAAGACGCTTCCGGCATCCACCAAAACCTTGGCGCGGTCCAACGCTGGCCGGCTCGCAATATCGCTGAATCCGGCCAGAGGTGTGCGCTCGCCGATGATCTGGCCATTTGCGACCGTTAATTCACGGACTCCCCCGCGAGCCGAGGGATCCGCCAGGAGAACGATCCACTCGGCGGGGACGGGCTCGCCGCGCTCGCCGCGCAATTCGACGAAAGCGGCGCTTTGGGCGACCGGATGCGCGGAGATGATTTGGAGGGCTGTGAGGGCCGAACCGGCACTCCCAGCGAAAACCGAGGCAGCGCTTGAGAGAAAGGCAACAATGGCAAAGCGGATCATGGCGAGATTTTTAAGCGAGAGAATCGGAGATTCCAGCGGATTTTTTTTGGAGGGGGTGAACATCAAAAATCGAAAAGCATTTCCTGCACGAGCCCGGCGGGAGCTGGCTTGGGTTGCTTTGATGACTTTGGTGTGGCGGGAGGCGTTGGCTCAGGAAAAGTCACGGGAGCAGCGGCGTGGAGCGGGCTTTCCAGCACCGGCATACGGTTGTGCTGGAATCTCTCGAGTTCGGTGGGCGCGGATTCGCGGGTGACGATTTTAATGAGTTCATGGGCCGTCTGGCGGTCGAGGATCGCGCGGATCACGAGGCCCGAGGGCAGCACGTCCCACACCAATTCCCCGGAGTGGTCGGAGCGTTCCGCGAATTCCTCGGCGGGAATGTCGAGCAGGATGCCGCCACGCTGAATCCACCAATTTAAAATCTCGCTTCGGGCAAAGCCGGCCCAGATGCGATGGATCGGCCCGTCGGGACCCACTGCGGGCACTTCACGACCGGGGCGAAATGTTTTTCCTTGGACTTTAAAAACCGCGCACACGGCTTGTTTCAGCGGCCGTGCCGCCGGATCGCCTCTTCCTTCAAAACCCCGATGTAGGGAAGGTTGCGGTATTGCTCGTTGTAATCGAGCCCGTAGCCCACGACGAATTCGTTGGGAATATCAAAGCCAATATAGTCGGCATCGATGGCGGTCTCGCGCGTCACGCTTTTGCGGAGGAGCACGCAGGAGCGAATGCTGGCGGCGCCGGACTCGGTGGCGAGGCGTTCCTGAATGGCACGAAGTGTGAGCCCGCTATCAAGGATGTCATCCAGGAGCAGGACATGGCGCCCACGCACATCGGCGATGGTTTGCTGGCGGAACTGGATTTGACCCCGGGATTTCGTGCCGTGGTAGCTGGAAACGCTCCAGGAGTCGATTTGGAGAGGCAATGGCACGCGCCGCAGGAGGTCTGCCATGAAAATGAAACTGCCGTTCAAAATGGAAACGACGGTGAGTTCCTTGTCCGCGTAGTCGCTAGTAATCTGGTGGGCCAGCTCATCCAGACGACTGAGGATCGTAGACTCGTGATAAAGGACTCGGGCGATGTCGGCGACCATTTGGCGAGTTCATAGCCTCGGCTTTGCGAGAGGCAAGGACTTATTCGGATTGGTCCGCCCCCAATTTCTCGAGCCAATTCACGCGGAGGAGGGAAATTGCACCCGGCGGGGGTCGAACCCACAACCTACGGCTTCGGAGGCCGTCACTCTATCCAGTTGAGCTACGGGTGCGTCAGCGCGCAACACTCTGGCAAGCGATTCGGAAAATCAAACGCAAAAGCCAGAGTCACCTCAAACATGCGGCTTGCAATTTCCCGGAGCGGAAAAGAGTCTGACGCACTTCCACGGGCGAACCGGCTTTCGCCGCCATCCGGGGAATTGATAAACGACGCAACCATACGATGGCGACAACCACACTCGAGCACCCCGATGCCTTGGCCCGCAGCCTGAAGGCCATGCAGGAAACCGAAGAACTGCTGGGGGAAAAACTGGTCATCAACATGGGGCCGTCCCACCCCTCGACCCACGGCGTGCTCCGCATGATCCTTGAGCTGGACGGCGAGATCGTCACCAAGGCCACGCCGGAAATCGGCTACCTCCATCGCGGCGACGAAAAAATCGCCGAGAACATGACCTATAATCAGTTCGTTCCCTACACGGACCGCTTGGACTACCTTGCTCCGATCGCGAACAATGTTACCTACGCCCTCGCCGTCGAGAAACTCATGGGCTGGGAAATCCCACCCCGCGGCAAGGCGATTCGCGTGATCTGCTACGAACTCGCCCGCATCTCCTCGCACCTCCTCGGCGTCGGCTGCCTGGGCATGGATCTCGGCGCGACCACTGTGTTTCTCTACACCTTCACCGAGCGCGAGAAAATCTACAACCTGATCGAGCAACTCACCGGCGCTCGTTTCACCACGAGTTATACCCGCGTGGGCGGCCAGACCCGCGATCTCCCCCCGGCGTTCATCACCATGCTCAAGGATTTCCTCGAGACCTTCCCGAAGGCCTTCGAGGATGTGAACAACCTCATCACCCGCAACCGCATTTTTGTGGATCGTTGCAAGGAAGTCGGCGTGATTTCGAAGGAGGACGCCATCGCCTTTGGCCTCTCGGGCCCGAACCTCCGAAGCAGCGGGGTGGACCACGACCTTCGCAAGAAACACCCCTATCTCGATTACCAAAACTACGACTTTGAGGTGCCCATCGGCACCGTGGGCGACAGCTACGACCGCTATCTCGTCCGCCTCGAGGAGATCCGCCAGAGCGTTTCCATCCTCCGCCAAGTCCTCGATAGATTACCCCCCGGTCCGATCAACTGGCACGACCCCAAGTCCACCCTCCCGGACAAAGAGTCGGTCCTTACGAAGATGGAGGAACTCATCCACCACTTCATTGTCGCCACCGAAGGCGTCCACGCCCCCGCCGGGGAAGTCTATTTCGGTGCGGAAAACCCGAAGGGCGAGTTGGGATTCTACATTTACAGCAAAGGCGGAGGCGTCCCCTACCGCCTGAAAATCCGCTCGCCCTCGTTCTGCAACATCAGCATCCTTTCCAAGATGCTACCCGGCTCGATGGTGTCCGATGTCGTCACGATTCTCGGCTCGCTCGATCCCGTCTTCGGCGAAGTGGACCGCTAATGGAAGTCCCGAAACGCCCGCATCCGGCCGCCGTGCTCGCCGGCCATGCTTCGGCAATGCTCAACCTATTCACCTACTGAAATGACCCTGGCCAACCTGTTATCAGAGTCGCAAATCATCCCCGAGATGGTTGCAAAGGAACGCTGGCAAGCCATCCGCGAGTTGGTTGATTGCCTCGTGGCATCCGGCAAAATCGATCGCTCCGATGAGGATGCCATCCTCGAATCCATCCGTCAGCGCGAGGAAACCATGAGCACCGGCATCGGCTTCGGCATCGCGATCCCACACGCCTCCTCTTCGAAGGTCGGCGAGGTCGTAGCCGCTTTCGGGCGCTCCTCCGCCGGTATCCAGTTCGATGCCCTCGACGACGAACCCGTCTTTTTCATCGTGCTCTTCGTGGTGCCGAAGGACCAGTTCCAAACCCACCTGCGCACCCTCGCCGCGATCGCAAAATTTTTGAACGACAAAACGGTCCGCGAAGAACTCACCAAGGCCGAGAACATCCCCAGCATTCTCCAAGTCTTCGAGAACCGCTCCACCCGCCCCTGAATTTCGCAGCGGCGCCGACTCTGAAGGTTTAACCACAGAGGACACAGAGAGCACGGAGGAGAAAATTGTATCAAGCAAACTGATCCCGATTTCGGGCACGGCTACTGAAAACTTAAAACTTAAAACTCTGATGCCCAACCCGCGCGAACTCCTTTCTGCCCGACTCCGCGACGCCCTCACCGCCTGCGAACTCGATCCTGCGCGCGGCGAAGTCGCCCAAGCCGCCGACACGCGATTCGGCGACTATCAGGCGAACGCCGCCATGGTTTTGGCCAAGGAGAAAAAGACCAACCCGCGCCAACTCGCCACCGACATCCTTGCGAAGTTGGATGTCTCCGGCCTCGCCGCCAACCCTGAGATCGCCGGTGCCGGATTCATCAACTTTCGGCTCGAAGATTCCTTCATCGCTTCCGCCATTTCCTCGCTCACCACCGATCCCCGCCTCGGCGTGGCCCTCGCCGCCAAGCCCAAGAAAATCCTCGTCGATTTCAGCTCGCCGAATGTCGCCAAGCCGATGCATGTCGGCCACATTCGCAGCACGATCCTCGGCGACTGCCTCGTGCGCGTCGCCCGTTTCCTTGGCCATGAGGTCACAGCTGACAACCACATCGGCGACTGGGGCACGCAATTCGGCAAGGTCATCTACGGCTGGAAGCACTTCCTCAACCACGAGGCTTTGGAAAAGGATGCCATTGCCGAACTCGTCCGACTCTACCGCGAAGTCACCCGCCTCGAGGAAACCGACGAGGACATCAAGCGCACCGCCCGCGAGGAATTGGTGAAACTCCAAGCCGGCGACGCCGAAAACCTCGCCATCTGGAAACAAACCATCGAACTCTCCTGGCGCGAATTCGAGAAACTCTACGGCCTGCTCGGCATCAAATTCGACGAACGCCTCGGCGAAAGCGCCTATAACGACGCCCTCGCCCCGCTCTGCGCCGAACTGGAAAAACGCGGCATCGCTCGCGAGAGCGACGGCGCGCTTTGCATTTTCTTTCCCGACATCCCCGCGCTCGACGGCAAGCCCGCCATTGTCCGCAAGTCCGACGGCGGCTTCCTCTATGCCACCACCGACCTCGCCACGATCGACTACCGAGTGAAGCGCTGGAACCCCGATGCCATCTGGTATGTCGTCGGCGCACCGCAGGCCCTCCACTTCCAGCAAATCTTCGCCGCCGCGAAAATGATGGGCATCCAGGGCGACCTCCGCCACATCGCCTTCGGCAGCATCCTCGGCGAGGACCGGAAGATCATGAAAACCCGCTCCGGCGAGAATGTTGGCCTGGCCGAAGTTCTCCACGAAGCCATTGAGCGCGCCCGCAAAATCCTCGCCGCCCGCACCGAAGCCCTCCCTCCCGAAGAAGCCGAGTCCACCGCCCGCCTCATCGGCCTCGGCGCCGTGAAATACGCGGAACTCTCCCAAAACCGGCTCACCGATTATGTTTTTTCATGGGACAAACTTTTGGCGTTCGAGGGCAACACCGCCCCCTACCTTCAGAATGCCTATGTCCGCATCCGCTCGATTTTCCGCAAAGCCGGAGAAACCCCGGACCCCTCCTCTCCGATCCTCATCACCGCCCCCGCCGAACGCGCCCTCGCACTGAAAATCCTACAATACGCCGAAACCCTCCCCGTCGTCCTCGACGACTTCCGCCCGAACATCCTGGCGCATTACCTCTACGAATTGGCGAATACCTACCACTCGTTCTACGAAGCCTGTCCGGTGTTAAAAGCCGAGCCCGCCCTCCGTGCCAGCCGTCTCGTTTTGAGCGACCTCGCCGCCCGCACCCTCTCCCACGGCCTCGCCCTCCTAGGCATCGCTTGCCCGGAGCGCATGTAGGCTTTTCCGTCCTGCTAAGGCTTCGTGACCTTCTGCCCAGCACTCACCCATGCGGAAAATCCCCCCGCATTCCACACCACCCACCCCTCCTTCTCCAAAATACCTGCCGCGATCCCTGAGCGGTTACCCGACCGGCAATACAAGACCAACTCCCTCCCGCGAGCATCCGCCAAAGGTTTTCCCCACTTCACTCGCTCCCCCTGCAGATCGCTCAGCGGCAGCAGCAGCGCCCCCTCCACCACCCCGCCACTCCATTCCCCGGGTTCACGCACATCGATCAATACCGCCGTGCCCGTCCCCACCTTTTCCATCGCCTCTTGCGGCGTGATTTTCGAACCCGCAAATGACGACCGCAGCAGCACAAAACCAACCGCGACAGCCACCAAAAAAGGAATTAGCCAGTTTTTCATCTTAAGAAAACCTACACCAACTAACGGCCCCTCGCTTGGAGAAACCTTAATGCTCAGTGGCTTTTTCGGAGCCGAGGCCCGTGTTGGCGCGGACTTGGAATTCGACGAATTTATCTTCTGACGGCACTTCCTTGGAGAGGAGGGTTCCGATGATCGCTGCAAGGAATCCAATCGGGATGCTCAACAGGGCTGGATTTTTTAAGGGGAAAATGGCGTTCTCTCCCATGAAATCCGGACTGATCAGGATCAGAAGGATGCTGGAAGTGAGGCCAACGAGCAGACCGACGACAGCGCCGTTTGTGTTAAATCGTTTCCAGAAGATCGAGAAGAGCATCACGGGCAGGTTTGCGCTGGCCGCAACCGCAAAAGCCAGACCGACGAGGAAGGCCACATTCACGCCAGGGCCGAGGATAATCGCGATGACGATCGCCAAAGCCCCCACGACAAAGGCTGCGATGCGGGCCACCAGCACTTCTTGGCCGGGTTGGTGCTCCTTGCCGTGGTGGATGACATTCGTAAAGAAATCATGAGCGAAGCTGGTGCTGGCGCTGATCGTGAGCCCAGCTACGACCGCGAGGATGGTCGCAAAGGCCACCGCACTGATGAACGCGAAGAAAACCTCTCCGCCGAGCTTCCTCGCGAGTTCGGGCGCGGCCATATTTGTGCCGCCGTTCGCTTGCACATAATCGGGTCCCATCAAGCTGGCCGCCCCAAACCCGAAGAAGGTCGTCATGATGTAGAAAAGCCCAATGATCGCCATCGCCCAAACGACACTCGAGCGGGCGGTCTTGGCATCAGGAACCGTGTAAAATCGAATAAGGATGTGCGGCAGACCGGCCGTGCCAAATAGCAGCGCCATGCCGAGCGATATTTGGTCCCACGGATTTTTGAAAATCAGGCCCGGCGTGAGGAAATTGCGGACGACTTTCGTGCCATCCGGCGCCGTGGATTCGATCGCGGTGAGCCGGGTGAAAAATTCCCCGAGGTCAAAGTGGTATTCCCGGAGAACGAGGACACTCAAAAAGATACTGCCGCTCATGAGCAGGATGGCCTTGATGATTTGCACCCAGGTGGTGGCGAGCATTCCGCCGAAAACGACATAAACCACCATCAACAAGCCGACTCCCACCACAGCAACTTCGTAGCTGACACCAGGAATCAACTGGCGCACCAGCACGCCCGCTCCGACCATTTGGGCGATCATGTAAAAAACCGAGACGGTGAGCGTGCTCAAGGAAGCTGCTGCGCGAACAGGTTTCGGGCTCAAGCGATAGGCCAGCATGTCGGCCATCGTATATTTTCCAGAGTTCCGGAGCGGCTCGGCGACGATGTAGAGGACGGTCAGATAGGCGACGAGGAAGCCAACCGAATACATGAAGCCGTCGTAGCCGTTCATCGCGATCATGCCGGCAATGCCGAGGAAGCTCGCGGCGCTCATGTAGTCGCCGGCGACCGCGAGGCCGTTCTGCCAGCCCGTGATCCGGCGGCCGGCGGCGAAGTAGGCGCTGGCCCCGCTCGATTTGCGGGCGCTGAAATAAGTGATCACCAGCGTGGCCGCCACGAAGGCGAGGAACATCCAGAGCGATGTCCTGTCTCCAGGAGGGGGTGAGGCAAAGAGGAAGTTCATATCAGTGTTTGGAGGTGTAACCGAATTTGGCGAGGAGAGTGCGTTCGCTGCGATCCCAACCGCTGGCGGCGACCACATAAATAGCCGCCAACACCCAGGCCATCAGGAATTGCGACAGGGCGAAAAAATACGCGATGTTCATGTCGCCCCAGATTTTTTTCTCCATGAATTCCGGGAACCAACCCACGCCGATGGGAAGCGCAAAGTAGTAAACGATGAAAAATACGGTGGCCGGAATGACCAGTCGGGCCTTGCTCCGGACAAGCGCGGAGAAATCGGGATCACGCTGGATGCGATGCCAGTCGATGGGAGGTTTGTCCGCCGCTGAAGGTTGGGGGTCGTTCATGGCGGGCTGAATTACCACCTCGCGCAAAGGTTGTCTAGCGGGCTTTGATCCGCGCTGAATCTTAATTGGCCAACCAGTGCGCCATGACGGCTCCCAGCCAAACGGCGAAAAGACAAATGGCCACGCTGGCGAGGATATTGACTCCACCAAGCACCACTTGGCCCGTGCGAAGAAGTGCCAGGGTTTGCAGGCTGAAAGCGGAGAAAGTCGTGAAGCCCCCGAAGATCCCGACAAAGACGAACGCGTGAACGCTCGAACTCGCATGCCAGATACGACCTTCGAGTAGCAACTCGGAGAAAATGCCGATCCCGAAAGAGCCGGCGACATTCACCAGCAGGGTTCCAAAAGGAAACCCGGCCGACCATGGCATCGTGGCGATCCACTCGGCGACCAGCCAGCGGCCGAGACTTCCAAGAGCCCCGCCAGCCATGACCGCCAAGGCCTCCCTCACATCCGGGGAATCGTGATGCCGCGTTGGCCCATGTATTTTCCGGCTCGATCGGCGTAGCTCGTCTCGCAAACCTCACTCGCCTGGAAAAACACGACTTGGGCCAATCCCTCATTCGCATAAATGCGCGCAGGGAGCGGGGTGGTGTTGGAAATTTCGAGCGTCACATGCCCCTCCCACTCGGGCTCGAATGGGGTGACATTCACAATGATGCCGCAGCGGGCATAGGTGGACTTGCCGACGCAGATCGTGAGCACCTCGCGCGGGATGCGGAAATACTCGACGCTGCGGGCGAGCGCGAAGGAGTTCGGCGGCACAACACAGACATCGGTTTCCATGTCCACAAACGAGCGGTCATCGAAAGATTTTGGATCGACCACGCTCCCGAAGACATTGGTGAAAACTTTGAACTCGTTCGAGACGCGGAGGTCGTAGCCGTAGCTCGAGAGGCCGTAGCTGATGACGCGCTCACCGGTTTCGGATTTCTTGATCTGGCCATCCACAAACGGCTCGATCATTCCCTTTTCCGTCGCCATGCGACGGATCCATTGGTCGGAGCAGACTCCCATTACATCGAGAGACCGGGGATTTTGAGCCCGCCAGTCAGTTTACCCATTTCATCACCCGCCATTTTTTTGGCGTCCTCGACCGCTTGGCGAACGGCGCTCAAGACCAAATCCTCGAGCATCTCGACATCGTTCGGATCGACAACCTGGGGATCGATCTTGATCGAGGTGATCTCGCCCGAGCCGGTGGCTTTGACGACAACCTTGCCGCCGCCGGATGAGGCTTCGACGCTGCGAGCAGAGAGTTGGGTTTGGGCTTCGGCCATGCGCTCCTGCATGCGCTGGGCCTCTTTTAGCATTTTTGCGATGTTCATGCTTGGCGAGTCTGGAGGGTGCTCTTGAAGATTTCGAGGGCTTTTTCGATCAGGGGATCATTCATAAAATCCGCCATCGGATCGGCTGGCGGCTCCTCGGCCGCAGGCGGCGCGGTTTCCTCCGCAGCGACAGGCTCCTCGCGGGCCTCTGGATTTTCCTGCACCGGCGGCTCAGCCTGGAGGGACTCGTCGAACTCCATCTCTAACTTCATCGGGCGGTCGAATTCCTTGTTCAGCCGACGCTCGATCTCCTTCAAGCCCTCCTCCATGAAATATGAAGTGGCGGATTCCCTGGCGGATTCTGGGAATCGGATAAAAATTTTCCCGGCCCCGAGGCGGTCGAAAACCCCGTCACGCAACCAACCGAACCGGATGAAGGAATTTTTGGAAAAATCCGCCGCGATTTTTTCCCAAATCACAGCGTCGTTTACGGCTTGATCAGAGCCGGCGGGCGCGAGGGGCTCCACGGGAGCTGGAACCACAGCCGGTGCAGGTGCGGGGACCACGGGCGGCGGAGCGACAGGATCCGAATTTTTTGAAATTTGCGGTGCCGGAACCGGGGCGCGAGGCGCGGGACGGGGGGCTGGAACCTCGCCATGGCAAAGGCCGGTGAGCGTCTGGATCACATCGGTGAGGCTCGTCTCGTCGAGGAGATGGATCGCCTTGATGATGGCGACATCGAGTTGAAGTTTTTTGTCGGCAACCCATTTCATCGAGGCCTCGGCCCCGCTGAAATGCTCGATGAGATCGAGAAGTTTGGACTGCGCAATTCGCATCTCCGCGCCTGTGGCTTGGGCAACGAGCAGATCGCGAAGGTGAGCGACGAGTTCGGCGGTCAAGCGCATGAGATCTTTCCCGGCATCGGATTGCTCCGCGACGATCTCCAGCGCCGTGCGGAAATCCGCAGCAAACAACGCGTCGGCGAGGTTTTTCACCACCTCGAGCGGCGTGAAGCCAAAGACATCCATCACATCCTTCTGGGTGATGTGCGTGCCACAAAACGAAACCATCTGGTCGAGCATGCTCTCGGCATCTCGCAACCCGCCATCCGCACCGCGGGCGAGGGTTTCGGCGGCGGAATCATCGAGCTGGATCTCTTCGCATTTCGCGATGTGGAGGAGATGTTTTTGGATGAGTCCGGCCGGAATCCGGCGGAGGTCAAAACGCTGGCAACGGCTCGTGATAGTCGCAGGGACTTTTTGCGCTTCGGTCGTTGCGAAGATGAATTTCACATGCGGCGGAGGCTCCTCCAGCGTCTTGAGAAGGGCATTGAACGCCCCGGTGGAGAGCATGTGGACCTCATCGATGAGGTAGATTTTAAATTCCCCGCTGGCTGGGGCGTAGGCCGCGCTTTCGCGCAGATCGCGGATATTTTCCACGCCATTGTTGCTGGCGCCGTCGATTTCGATGACATCCAGGCTGCGGCCCTCGGCGATCTCCAGGCAGGAATCGCATTTCCCGCAAGGCTCGGCCGAAATGCCTTCTTTGCAATTGAGGGCCTTCGCGAGGATGCGGGCGGTGGAGGTCTTGCCGATTCCGCGCGGGCCGACAAAGAGGTAGGCTTGCGCAAGGCGCTTCGATGTCACGGCATTTTGCAGGGTGCGCGTGATGTGATCCTGCCCGACCACCTCGGCGAAGGTCTGCGGACGGTATTTGCGGGCGAACACGCGGTAACTCACGCGCGGACTTTAGAACGGAGAGCGGGGGCCATCCAGCAAGATTTATTCCCAAAAATGATGAGGGAGTTTTGACAATTTTTGGGAATCCGTGTTGATGGGACGAAGGAAACTCCACCGGCCAGCAAGGTGCCCCGATGATCCCCCTTCACTGCCAACACATCTCTTGTCGCAGACCCGCATGGAACGGGAGAAACCCGGTCGCGGTGGAGGATTTTTCGGGACTTTTCGAGGAGGGAACCATTACGGCGTTTCGTTGTTCCGAGGACGGCAAAACAGGGCTTCTGATGAACATCCTCGGAATGATCGAACGACCGGACTCAGGGCAAATCCATGTCCTGGGAAAAGCCGTGCTGGAAATGGAGAATGAATCCGCGCACCGATTGCGCGACGGAGCCTTCGGCTATCTCTTCACACATCCGCATCTCCTTCCCTCCTTCACAGTGGCCGAGAACATCGCGATGCCCTACCTGCGCCACCACGGAAACTCACTCGACTCGGCCCGGGACAGGATCGCCGAAGTTCTGGAAGTTTCCGGCCTCCCTCTTTCATCCGCAAATCTCGCGGTTGCGAATCTCGATGAAGAATCCCTCTGGCGAGTCGCCTTCGCGCGATCCATCGTTCATCACCCGAAAATCCTCGTTGCCGTTTCGCCACCGGCGGCATTTCTACTGCCCTTGGCGAAAGACCACGCATTGGCGACTGGCGCGGTTGTTCTCTGGAACGCCGGCGACACCCCCGCAGTGGCGGCATGCGATGGGCTTCTTGCTTCGGAGAAAACAAAATGAACGGCGTGCCATCACTCCCGGAGCCTGGAGATTCCAATCTCGCCTTCGCTCTTTTTTTTCTGCCAAGGAAACGCCGCAGGGATGCGATGCTTTTTTATCGATTCTGCCGTGCGGTGGATGACATAGCCGACGACGAAACCCTCCCGCCTGCGGAGCGCGAGCGGCGATTGAATGAATGGAATCTCACCATCGAGGAGCGCCGCCATGAGGAGATCGAGCGATTGATCGAAAACCACTCGATCGAAAGAAATCTCCTTCTCGAAATCCTGAGCGGTTGCGCGTCGGATATCCAAGCACACCGCTTCCAAACCATCGTCGATCTCGAGGATTATTGCTGGAAAGTAGCTGCCGTGCCCGGACTCGTTTCACTTAAAATTTTCGGTTGCCGGAATCCCCAAAGCGAAACTTACGCAATCCATCTTGGCCAGGCCATGCAACTCACGAACATCCTCCGCGATGTCGGCGAGGACGCCCGCCAAGGGAGGATTTACCTACCCCTCGAAGACCTCGCGCGATTTCGAGTCTCCGAGCAGGAAATCCTCGAAGCCCGACCGGGCCTGGGATTCCGGAGCTTGATGACATTCGAAGCGGGCCGAGCCGCCACACGCTATGCGGCCGCGATTCCGCCACGCGAGGATTTGAAAGCCCTCCTGCCAGCGCGCGCGATGGCGCGGATTTACAGACGCATCCTGCGCAAGCTCGAACAGGAGAGATTTCCGGTGTTTCAGCGGAGGGTGGCTTTGGGCCGGTTGGAAAAAGCCGCGTGCATCGCGGCGGCCGTCGCGGAACGGATCGATAGATAAAACCTCCGTTGCCGAAAATGAAACAGGCCCGATCCACTTGGGAACGGGCCTGTTTTCTATGAGGGGAAATTAGACTGCAGACTTGAAAGCTTTTCCCGCAACGAAACGAACGGTCTTCGATGCCTTAATTTTGATCTTCTGACCGGTCTTTGGATTCACACCAGTGCGAGCCTTGCGATGGCCGATTTTGAAGGTGCCAAAGCCGATGAGCTGAACGGTCTTGGTTTTTTTGACACCTGCCTTGATGCCGTCGATGACAGCGTTCACAGCGCGCTCGGCGTCTGCTTTGCTGGAGCCGAGTGTTTTTTGGACTGCTACGGTGAGTTCTACTTTATTCATGTGGTAGTTGTTTTGTTGTGGGTTGAGTGGAGTGGATGCTTCCGGGAGCAAGAGCATCAAAAGCCCTGAAGGGTGTCAAGCGGTGACAAGGCGGTTTTTAGAAAATTTAATTCGACTCGTCCAATGGCGCCTGCGGGCCGTTTTCGGAATCTGTGGCGGCGGGTTGCTCGACTGGTTGAGCGGCGGGGGCTGGCGTTTCCTCGGCGACAGGGATGGCCGCGCGAACCGCAGTGGGAGCGGATTCCGAGCTTTCGGCGGGCTTTGCTTTGCGTTTGTAAACCTCCTTGAAAACCTGGCCAATGAGTGGGGCCGCATGGGATCCCCCGCCGGCTTTGGCATTCGGCTCACTCTCATAAAGGGCAGCGAAAGAATACTGGGGATTATCGGCAGGCAGGAATCCGGCGAACCACGCGGCGATGCGCTGGCGCTCGGTTGGGCCCCACTGCGCGGTGCCGGTTTTTCCTGCGACATCGATACCTTTCACCTTCGCGCGGCTCCCGGTTCCCATGCCATCACTCGTGACCCCCACCATCGCTCGCCGCATTTCCTCGCGAATCTCAGGTCGCATCGGGATCTCATCCCGCACCCGATCGGGATAGGCCGCGATGACTTGGTTCGCGATATTTTGAACCTGCAAAACCAGACGGGCCTGGTGAAGGACTCCGCCGTTCGCCATGACACTCATCGCCTGCGCCATTTGAAGTGGACTGATCAGAATGTCGCCTTGGCCAATCGAGATGTTTGCGGTGTCGCCGCCTTTGATGGTCCGCTTGTGAACGCGCAGCATGTAGTCATCATCAGGAATGTTTCCAGCCGCCTCGGAGCGGAGCGGAATACCCGTGCGACGACCGAGCCCGAGTCGCTTGGCATAGTCGATGATCGGCTCCGCGCCGATCTTGAGTCCGGCTTGGTAGAACCAGGTATTGCAAGACTGCGTGAGCGCTTGGCGGAAATTAAGCCGGCCGGCGTCCTCTTTTTTCCAATTGCGAAAAACATGGTTTCCCACAGCAAACGAGGTCGGGCAGGAAAAGGTTTCGCTGGCATTGATGCGACCGCTTTCCAAGCCCGCGAAGCCGACAAAGGTCTTGAAGGTCGAGCCTGGTGGATAGGCGGAACGGAACGCGCGGGGCAGGAGGGGATTCGAGGGATCGGTCGAGAGGGCATTGTAAACGGACGCCTTCACGGACGGCACGAAATCGTTCGGATTGAAAGTAGGCCACGAGGCGAGTGCGAGGATTTCGCCATTGTTCGGATCCGTCACGGCGATCGCGCCGCGCTTGGAGTTTTTCGACAGGACATCTTCAGAGATCTGCTGAAGGTCGAGATCGAGGGCTGTAATGATGTTGTTGCCGGGAACGGGTTGGCGGGCCACGCGCTCGGAGGCTTTTTTGCCATCGGCACCGAATGTGATCTGCAAAAGGCCAGGCTGGCCGCGAAGTTCGCGGTCGAAAATTTGCTCGATACCCTCGCGCCCCTCGATCTCGGGAAAAATCAGGTCGTTGTTTTCAATCGGCCGGAGGGAGAGCGGCGCCTGCGGCCCGGTGTATCCGATGATGTGAGCGGCGAGCGGGCCGTTAGGGTAGAAGCGCACATAGGTCTGTCGGAGGATTTGGTTGGGAGGCATCGAACGTTGAACAGCCGTCAACTCGCGCGGCAGCAAATCCTCGGCGATATCCAGCGGGAGAACGCCGCGGTTCTTGTAGTGGTTCAGAATCGTCGAGTCGGAGATCTTGATATCTCGGTTGATGAGGCCACTGGCGATGGCCGCCTGTTGTTTCGCAAAGGCGAGGATTTTTTCATCAGGCCAATCCAGCGGCGTCGGGAAATTGATGGCGAGGTTGTAACTCAGTCGGCTCTGGGCGAGCGGGCGACCTTGGCGGTCGGTGATCTGGCCTCGAGGCGCGGGGATGAGCAGAGAGAAGGTGCGGGCTTGCCGCTGGGTCTCCCACGAGGGCTTCGGGTTTTCAACAATGCCGGTGTTGTCGATCAAGGTCTCCCGGGCGGTGAGGAGTCCGGAAAGAAGCCAAAGCACAACCAGGGGTGCGAATTTCATCTCGCCACGATATGCAAATCACCGGCGCGACTCTAATGGAAAATCGTTTTTGGTATTGCGCCGCCGATTCCGCGCCTGCAAGTTCTGCCGCGTGTCGTTGCACTTTATTAAAGCCATGATGCGCTCACCTGGTTCCGTGGGGGCGATTTGGCCTTCCTCGCCCTTCCTCGCGAAGGCGATCGTGCGCGCCTCTTCCCTTGAGAATGCCGAGCATGTGCTGGAACTCGGTCCTGGCACCGGAGCCTTCACCGGCGAAATCCTCTCCTCCCTCCGCCACGGAGCCAGTTTCTCCGCTCTTGAAATCGACCCCGAACTGGCCCGGACGATGTCGAAAAAATTTCCTCGAGCCAAAGTCATCGCCGGCTGTGCGACCAAGCTCGGCGAGCATTTGGAAACCGAAAAAGTCCCGCCTCCCGATGCGATCCTGTCGGGTCTGCCGTGGGCTGTTTTCGATGAGAACCTCCAAAACCATATTCTTTCACAAATCCAAGCCGTCCTTCGCGATGGTGGAGTTTTTTCGACCTTCGCCTACTACGGCCCGCACCGCTTGAAAGCCGGTCAGGCTTTCCGCCGCAAATTGGAAAATTGCTTCAGTCGCGTTGAGCGAAGCTCTGTCGTGCTCCGCAATTTCCCGCCCGCCTTTATCTATACCTGTAGGCACTGAGGCCATAGCCCGAGCCGACCCAAATGCTCGCCGACCCGCTCGATCGGCAGCCCGATCACATTGCTACGCAGTCCGGCGATCTCCGCAATGATCCCCCCCCCTCCCCTTGGGCGGCATAGGCACCCGCCTTGTCGAGCGGGTTGATCTCGCGCAGGTAAGCCTCGATGTCGCTCGCTGAGAAATCCCGAAATGTCACCAGCGTGGTTTCGGTAAACTCCGAAGCCCCTTGCGAGTGACTGCCGAGCACGACGCCAGTGACCACCGAATGGGTTCGCCCCACGAGTGCGCTGACCATTTCAAATGCATGATCGAAATCTCGCGGCTTCGCGAAAAATTTTCCCTCCAACCAAACCACCGTGTCCGCAGCGATCACGATGTCCTCGGGACGAGAAGGAGCGATCGCCGCCCACTTGCGTCGGGCATTTTCCATCGCCAGAAAATCCGGTCCCTCCCCGTGATGCTCGGCTTCCTCCGCTCCGGAAACCACGACTTCAAATTCCCAGCCAGCTTCGCGCATCAAGTCCACGCGACGCGGTGAGGCCGAGGCCAGAACGATCCGGGGCACGCTCAAAAGCTCGGCGCGGTTATTCCTGATCGCTGTCGTCAAATTCCCCGCGAATGCCTTCGAGGCGCTTGCGCATGGCCCGCGAGGAGTCGGGGCGGGAACTGATCTTTGAGGCAATGCCCCAGACGAGCGGAACGAGCGCGGCGGCCCCGAGTCCGATCAAAGCGATACCGGCATTGCGGCGTGCGTTTTGACCGATGCTATCAGCGATCAGAAACCCGGCACCGAGTCCGATCGCGACTTGCGAGAACCCCACAATGCCGGAGACGGGGAGGTTTTCGCCGAATTTATCCAAGGAAAGCTGTGACATGGGCATTGAAGCTAGGCAGGTGGTGTGGGACTTTCAACCCCTAATGAAAAAGGCACTCGGCATAGATCTTGGGGATGCACGCATTGGCGTGGCGGCCAGCGACGACCTCGGAATGCTCGCCCACCCGCTCGAAACCATTCCCGCCACCAAAGGCGATCCGATCGCCAGAATCCTCGAACTCGCCGCCAGCCGGGGAGCCGCCGCCATCGTTATCGGCATGCCAAGAAATATGGATGGCACCTACGGCCCCGCCGCGACAAAGGCGAAGGAGTTTATCGAAAAACTCCGAGACCTCACGACACTGCAGATCATTGCGTGGGACGAACGCCTCTCCACCGTCGCCGCGCAACGATCCCTCCAGGAGGCCGGCCGAAACACCCGAAACCAGAAATCCGTCATCGATCAAGTCGCCGCCCAAATCATCCTTCAAGGCTGGCTCGACGCCCAAGCGTGAGGCTTCTTCTCGAAATCGCCTACCACGGCGCGGGATTGAACGGATGGCAAAGCCAGGCCGGAGGAAACACCGTGCAGGATTTTCTGGAAAAAGCATTCCACGCTCTCGGCGAGCGCGAGGCCTCGATCCACGGCTCCGGCCGGACCGACGCAGGAGTCCACGCGAATGCCCAGCAAGCCCATGTCGATGTCGTCAGTGGACGCTTCACCTCGCGCGAATGGCTCGCCGCTCTCAACGCCCACCTGCCGCCAGCGATTCGCGTCATGGGCCTCCGCGAAGTGTCCGAGGATTTTCACGCGAGGTTTTCGGCCATTGGAAAAATCTACTCCTACACGATCTGGAGCGCGCCAATGACGCATCCGATGCTCGCCGACCGATCATGGCATGTTCACTGGAAGCTCGATCCCGACTCGATCCGAGCGGCGTGTTCTCTTTTCGAAGGCACCCACGATTTTGCCGCCTTCTCCGCGCGTCGGACGAAGGAACCAGAGCACACGGTTCGCACGATCCATCGCATCGAAGCTGATTTTGATGGACCCAAAATCGAACTCCGCTTCGAAGGTGGCGGCTTCCTTTACAAGATGGTTCGCATTCTGGCCGCCGCCATCACCCGCCACGCAGCGGACCGATGCAGTTTGGAAGAACTCACCTCGAGACTGCGCGAGGGGTCCCCGGCGTTTTGCCACACGGCTCCTTCCTGCGGACTCCGGCTCGAAAAAGTCCTTTACCCATCGTCTTGAAAATCCTTCGCCCCTTGTTAGCGTGCGGCGTGCGAAGTCCGACCCTGGGCATTCTCGTTCTTGTTTTTGCCAGCTTGCTGTTCGTGCCGAAGCTCGGCGCGCAATTGAGCGAGGCAGAAAAAAAGCGCCTCTTTCTCAAGGCGCGTGAAGACATCCGTCCCGTCTCCAAACCCTCTCCTGCGGCAACTCCCAAGCCAAAACCGAAGCCTGCCTCCACCCCGAAAAAACCCGCTCCCCGCCAAACTCCGCGCCCCTCCACTCAGGAGCCGACTCCTAAAAAAATCGCCACTCCAACTCCCAAACCCAAGCCAGAGCCCACCGCTCCACCCAAATCCAGGAAGAAACCGATCTCCGATTCGGACGACTACATTTTGATCCCCGGCGAGGATGAGATTCCTGAAAAGAAATCCTCCACACCCAAGCGGGTCGGAAAACCCACGCCGGCGCCGAAAGTTCAAATTCCAAAAGGCAAAACCCCCTCGGGTCAAAAACTCGACGCCCCGATCCTCATCGAGAAATCCGGCCTGCAAGACGAGGCGGGGTTTGAGCCTCCACCAGCTTCGGTGTTTGGCGGCTTCATGAAGCGTTGGCGTTACCTCAGCCCCGCCGTGCGCAAAGCGATCGACAATGCCAAAATCCGCAAAGGTCGCTGGAAATACATCATCATTCACAACAGCGGAACCCGCCAAGGAAACGCCCGGATTTTCGACAATTACCACCGCCGCGTTCGCAAAATGGAAAACGGCCTCGCCTACCATTTCGTCATCGGCAACGGCGCCTCCTCCGGCAATGGCCAAATCGAGATCGGCCCCCGCTGGACCCGCCAAATCAACGGGGGCCATGTCGCAAGCAACTACCTGAATAACATCTCGATCGGCATCTGCCTCGTCGGTGATCTGAATCGCGATCTTCCGAAAAAAGCGCAGATGGAAGCGCTCGACGAACTTTGCTCCTACCTGCGAAACCGCGTCGGCAAGGTCAAAGGCAAGGCCGCGATCGTGAAAGGCCACAAGGAGATCAATCCCAAGCCAACCGACTGCCCAGGCGCCCGATTTCCCTTATCCTTCCTGCGAAAACGGTTTGGAAATTAACTGCGGGTTTTTCCGTATAGAACCTTATGGCCGATATCGCTCAAATTGTCGTTGCCAACACCTAGTTATGTGCGTATCTCAATCAAAAATCCAAAAGCCGCTGAAAATCACTCGATGAAACAAAAAAAACTCCGTCGCCCGCCTCGTTCCAAGCTGAACCTCACGATCCATCCTGAAATCAAGGATTTCGCCGTTGAGATTTCGAACAAAAGGCGCCGATCCCTCGCTCAACTTTTCGAGGATTTGGTGGAAGCCGAGTGGAATCGCGTGAATGGCATCCAACCATCCTACCCGTCACCATCCTATACCCCTCTTCAGCAACTGTATCAGCCAGCGCCCGGATACTACCCAGCACCGTCTTACCATTCAAAAACTCACTGAGACGGCTCGGCCAAGCCGTCGGTTTTTTAAATTACGATTCCGAGGAATCGTCTTTGGGGATCGAACCATTGAGTTCTTGAGATAGCCAATATTCAAAAAGGCGCCCCACACTGATACCTCTCTTTTTGGCGATCTCGATTGCTTTGTATTTATTCTCCTCTTCGATCATTAAATTGATCTTTGCAGGAAACCTAAGTCTTTTTGGGCGTGCCATATATTTTATTATAGAGCCCAGGCCATCCCCTTCACCCGGCAGTCATAATCTGCCCAGGCTGAATTTAATCCCCTGAAAACTCCAAGAGGTAAACGCACAAGGAGCGGATTTTTGCAGGATTTTTTAAAAAAATTTTAGGCGAACAAATCGACGCCTTCTTCGCGACCGATTGGACGGCGCACTCGGAAGACATGCGCGGGGCGTTTTTGAGGATCGAGCGCCACGAAATTTCTGGAACCTCGCCAATGGAAAACCTCGCCCGTGAGCAAATCCTCCATCGCATAATCCTCGTCAGCCCCGATGCCGAATTCCTCGAGGGGCACATGCACAAACGCGCTTTGATTGCGGCGCGGATCGAGCGTGGCCGCGATGAAAACGATATTGTCCAGCGCCGGCGTGGATTTCGAGAAGCAGAGGATTTGGTCATTCTCAGCCGTGTGAAGCCGGAGGTTGTCGAACCCGCGTAAGGCGCGGTTGCCGACGCGAATGGCGTTCAGCTTCGTGATGTAATCCTTGATGTTTCCCGGCGCGTTCCAGTTACGGCCTTTGAACTGGTATTTCTCGGAATCGAGATACTCCTCCTTGCCAGGAACGGGCGTATTTTCGCAAAGCTCGAAGCCGCTGTAGATGCCGTAAACGGGCGAAGTCATCGCCGCCAGCAGGGCGCGGATGAGAAACGCGGGGCGACCGCCCTGCTGCAAAAACTCAGGCAGGATGTCGGGTGTGTTCGCAAAGAAATTCGGGCGGAAAAAATCGCGCATCGGCGGTGTGTTCAGCTCGGTGAGATATTCAGAGAGCTCCCACTTCGTGTTCCGCCAAGTGAAGTAGGTGTAGCTCTGCGTGTAGCCGGCCTTCGCGAGTTCCTGCATCATCTTGGGCTTTGTGAAAGCCTCGCTCAGGAAAACCGTATCCGGGTATTTCGCCTTCACCTCGGCGATGACCCATTCCCAAAACGCAACGGGCTTTGTGTGGGGATTGTCCACGCGGAAGATTTTTACGCCATGGCCGCACCAGAAGAGAATCACATCGCGAAGCTCATCCCAAAGGGCACGCCAGTCGGCGTTGTGGAAATTCAGCGGATAGACATCCTCGTATTTTTTCGGTGGGTTCTCGGCATACTTGATCGAGCCGTCAGGACGCTTGAAAAACCACTCGGGATGCTCATGGACATACGGATGGTCGGGCGAGCAATTGATCGCAAAGTCGAGCGCGATCTCTAGGCCTCGCTTTTGGATTTGGCCGACGAGCCAGTCGAAATCCTCGAGCGTGCCGAGTTCCGGCGCGACATCCTTGTGTCCACCGCCGTTGACTCCCTGGCGACGGTTGCCGATCGCATAGGGCACACCGGGCTCTCCGGGTTGGCAGGTCGTGGAGTTGTTGCGCCCCTTGCGGTTTGATTCGCCGATCGGATGGATCGGAGGGAAATAAATCACATCAAACCCCATCGCTTTGGCGTCATCGATGCGGCCAAGGCAATCGCGGAAGGTCGAGCCCGTGTCGGGTTTCCCCTCAGCAGAACGCGGAAAAAATTCATACCAGGCCGCAAAAGTCGCCCGTTCGCGGTCCACCCACACGGGATGAAACGGCTCGGCCGTTGTGGAAATCGAGCGATCGGCGTGAATCACCATCAACGCGCAAAGATTCGGGTCGTGCGCGAGGGCGTGGGCTTTCTCCGGATCGGCGGCGCGCATTTCCTTGGCGAACTTTTTTAGAGCCTCGCCGTCGCCGCCTTTGCCAGCCTGCTTCGCCGCGATCTCGATGAAGCCCGCGCCTTCCAAAATCTCGCTTTGCAATTCACGCAACCCAGCGGCGAATTTTTTCTCCAATTCGTGCTGCCAGGAGAAAAACACATCGCCCCAGGCCTCGATCGTGAACTCCCAGGCTCCCGCGCTGGCGACCAAAAACTCCCCGGCCCAGCGGTCATTGAGCAAAGGACGCATCGGGGTTTCATTCCAGGCAGACTCGCCGACGCGACGCCATTTTAAGAGAGCCGCGACTTCGTCGTGCCCATCCTTAAAAATATCGGCCTCGACTTGGAGCGTGCCGCCGACGGGACGCTTGATGGCGAACCGTGCGTTGTCGAGCGAGGGGGTGATGCGGCGGATGACGACAGTTTCGGGGCTTTTGGTCATGTGAGTTCCTCCAGTGTTTGCATCAGCGGGTCGAGCCCATCAAGGCCGGAAGCAACCTTGCGAAGCGAGCGAAGGGCCTGCGGCACATAAGTGAGAAATTCGGAGCGGCCTTTTTGCAGACCCAAAAATCCATAGGCGCCGAGCGCCTGCATCAATCGCTGAAGCGCGCACCAGCGGAAAATTTCGTCGAAGTCGGCAGACACGCCGCCGCAGAGGGATTTGTAATAATCCAAAAGCTCCCGGCGCTCACCATCGTGGAGCGAGACATACGGGTCGTAGAGCAGCGAGGCCAGGTCGTATTGGGCGAGCCCGAAGCGCATCCCTTGAAAGTCGATCAACCAAGCAGACCCCTCGCGGATCATCACATTTTGCGATTGGAAATCGCGGTGGACCAATACGCGAGGAAGCGAAGCCAAACGCTCGGCCGCCGCTCGCAGCGCCGGCAGCGAAGACAACTCCCGGGTATCTATTTTGAAAAAATTTCCAAGGCAGTGCTCGAAAAAGTAGCTCTGCTCCCAGAGGTAGAGGTCGGCGTCGAAAACCCGTTGAAGCTCCAACTCCCCCACCCCATCCGCCGAGGTGGCATTCCGGTGCATCGCGAAAACCGCATCCAGCGTGGATTGATAAAGCGCGCGGCGGGTAGGCCAGGGATCCTTGCGGTGGCTCCAGAGATCGACTTCCCCGAGGTCCTGCATCCAAATCAAACTCTCCGCCTCGTCATGGAGATAAACCTCCGGCACCGGAACACCCGCCGCAGAGAGGAACCGCGCGATCGCGACATAGTGGCGGTTCTCTTCTTTGTGATTCGAATACTTGATGAAAATCATCGAGTCCCCACCCATGCGAATGCGGTAGAACTTGCGGTCCGAGCCGCCTTTTTCTAGCGGTTCAACCGTTGGAGTTCCGGAGTTAAAGGCAGGGAATCGAACGCTTGTGAGAGAGATGACATCGTGGACAGCCAGCATGGATCGGCATCCAACACGCTGACCGCAAAGCGTGAAAGCCAAATCACCGAATAGCCAATTCCAGCACCCGCTCGTAGGCGGTCTGGCAGATAGTCATTCAGCGCCTATCACAGGTTCGGGCTGAGACGACTGTAATCGTATCGGGTCTCGAATCCCAACTCTGGCGGAAATTCCGAGTAGCCCGAGTTGATCCATGGAATGTCGCTCCGATAGGGCGGGTAGTAGCTGCCGTTGTGCGTAGGGAAAGGGAAGAGGGCGACTTCGTAGATGCCGAAACCTAGGCGCGCAAAAACCCTTCCAACTCCTCGAACGAGACCGTAGCTGAATGCCGCCGAGTTGCCTTCGATGTCATTGATGACCGACATTTGAAATGGGATTTCAGTAAGGCCAAAGGCGATATTTCCCAGTCCTCGGCCCAGCTTGCGAGTCGCTCCGTAATCCGAGGCGGGTGGCGCTTGGATATCCGCAAATACCGGGGAACACACGATCACGGCCAGGAGGGCGAAGAAAATTGATTTCATCTAATTTCATTAAGACTCCGCCGACCGCCTTCCATCAAGGAAAAAACCGCTTGGCGAGTTGCAGGAAAAATCCGCCTTGCTTTGGAAGGGCGTGGCGGGATGATGACGCACATGATTGATGTGGAAATTTACGCGCCTGGAGTCCGGCAACCTGATAAAATTTTGGGCTTGGCTCTCGAGCTGGATGTGATTCCGAACCTTCGCTACAAGGCGGATACGAACCATGATGTGGTTTTTATGGAATTCGGGGGCGAGCTTCCTTCGATCGAATCCATCGAATCCATTTTCCGAAAAATCGGCTTGGAGCCTCGCTTTGTCGGTCAACTTCCGGAGGCTGGAAACTCTGGTAAGAAAACTCAGAGAATTCTCTAGGTGGGATTCGGATTTTCCTGATCAGCCATGGCCGTCGTCGAATTCACTGTCCGTCTCTTTGTCCAATTCCTCGCCTTTCTCGGGCAGGTTGCGGCTCTGGCCGGGGAGACCCTTCTTTCGATCGGTGCCGGACGAATCCGATTGCGGCTCGTCATCCAGCAAATCGCAGAAATTGGCTTTCGCTCGCAGTTGGTTGTGATCGTCACGGGGGGGTTCACCGGGGCGGTTTTCACGGCGCAGGCATTTTTTCAATTCGATGTGCTGAACATGGAAACAGCGGTCGGACCGGTGGTGGCCTTGTCGATGTTTCGCGAACTTGGTCCCGTGCTTGCCGGCGTGATGGTGGCGGGCCGTGTCGGCGCGGCCATGACGGCCGAGATCGGCACCATGAAAGTCACCCAACAAATCGATGCGCTCCGTGCGCTGGCGGTGAATCCTGTCGACTACCTGGTCGTTCCCCGGGCGCTCGCGATGTTTATTTCCATGCCGTTTCTGGTGGTGGAGTGCGCGGGATTCGGAATTCTCGCCAGCTACTATGTCGGCGTGGAGGTGCTGGGAATTCAGGGAGCGTATTTTTTCGCCAACACACAGAAATTCTCCGAATCGAGTGACATCATCATGACCCTGGTGAAGGGATTTTTCTTCGCTGGGATCGTGGTCTTCATCAGTTGCCGCGAGGGATTGGAGGCAAAAAACGGCGCGGTCGGCGTGGGTCGCGCCACCACGGCGACGGTTGTGAATTGCTCGCTCGCCATCCTCATCGTGAATTTCTTCCTGACGATGGCTCTCAACATTGTTTTTCCCGCCGGATGATGAAGACCGAACCACTGATTCAAGTCCGCAACCTCGTCCAAAAAATCGGCGCGCAGGAAATTCTCCGCAGCCTCTCGCTCGATGTCATGGACGGCGAAACGATCGTTCTACTCGGCAAGAGCGGCGGGGGAAAAAGTGTATTCCTGCGCCACCTCATCGGCCTGATGCATCCACTTTCGGGATCGATCATTTTCGAAGGCCACGAAATTACCACCCTCACCGAGCGGGAGCTGGAGCCGGTGCGAAAAAAAATCGGCATGCTTTTCCAGGACGGTGCGCTGTTCGATTCGATGAATGTTTTCGATAATGTCGCGTTTCCGCTTCGTGAGAGCGGAGAGAGGAATCCGAAAATTATCCGCGATAAAGTCGCCGAGTCACTTGGGATGGTGAACATGACCGGCCACGAGCTCAAAATGCCAGTGAATCTGAGCGGCGGCATGCGCAAGCGCGTGGCGCTCGCGCGCGCCATCATCTCGCCACCCGATGTGATCCTCTACGACGAGCCGACGGCAGGCCTCGACCCGATCGTCTCGGACAGCATCAATAAACTCATCCGCCACCTCCAACGCGAACTCCATGTCACCTCGATCGTCGTGACCCACGACATGGTGAGCTGCTACCACATCGCCGACCGCGTGGCCCTTCTGAACGAAGGCCGGATTTACTTTTTAGGAAACCTGCAAGAATTGCGGGAAAGCACCGATCCGATCATCCGAGATTTTGTGGATGGAAGATCAGGGGAAACCATTTATTGAGGAGCGCACATGACCACCGAAGATCGTAAAACACAAATCAAGGTCGGCATTTTCATTCTGATCGGGCTGACGATCACGGGCATGCTTTTGATTTATTATGGAAGGCTCGGAGAGGGGTTCGCCAACTACTACAACCTCCGTGTCGAGTTCGCGAACGCCAGCGGCATCATCCGTGGCTCCGAAGTCCTGCTCGCCGGCGCCAAGGTTGGCCGCGTCACCGCCGACCCGGTCATCATGCCCGACATGCAGGGCGTGAATGTGGAACTTCGCATCCTCGAGCAGGTGCGAATTCCCGTAGAAAGCCAATTCTCCGTCGGCAGCTCAGGTCTTCTCGGGGACAAATACATCCAGATCGTTTTGAAGAACGGTAAATCCGAAGGTCCCATCATCGAGCCAGACTCGACGATCAAAGGCTCGGATATCGGTGATGGAATTGGCGGCCTCACCGAGGGCGCGGGGGATTTGATCGCCGACCTCCGAACCACGGTCAAAAACATCAATACAGTGGTCGAAAAACTCAACCAGACCGTGCTATCCAAATCCGAGCTGGAATCGATCTCCACCACCGTCAAAAACCTTCAAACCACCACCGGGAAACTCGCCGAATCCTCGGGCCGTTTTGATACCCTGCTGAAATCCGGACAGGAAACGATGGACTCCGCGAAGAAAGCCTCCGACGAATTTCGGGCTCTTGCCCAGCAAGCCAAAACCGGCCGCGGCGCCCTTGGCATGCTCATCAGCAATCGGGAAATGGCCGACAACCTCCGCGCCTTCATTCTGAATCTCCGCAAACACGGCATCCTTTGGTATAAAGACACCCAGAAGCCCGCACAGGGCGACGAACCCTGACCCAATTTCGTCTTGCTTCGAAAAAGCCCTTTCCGGAGTATGTGTCATGGAAAGCTCAACGAAGAAATCCTCCCTTTCACGGAATCTTGATTGCACCTTTTATCGTCCAGCGGACGAGTTTTTTCAGTCGAACTCTGGAGTTTCCCTCACCTACGACGATGTGTCCCTCGCCACGCTTTACAGCGAGATCGTGCCACGCGAGGCGAATCTCGAAACCCTGATAGCGCCCGGGCTTCCGCTCCATTTGCCGGTTGTTTCTTCGGACATGGACACCGTTACCGAATCGCGGATGGCGATCGCCTTGGCATTGAATGGCGGCCTTGGGCTCATCCACTACAACATGCCTGCGAAGCAGCAACTCTCAGAGGTTTCGCGGGTAAAAAACCATGTCCACGGCCTGATTCGTGAACCCATCAAGGTTCATCCCGACCAGCGGATCGGAGATGTCCTCGCCTTGATCGAAGAGAAAAAATTCAGCTTCTCGACCTTTCCCGTCGTGGATGCGGAGGACCGCCTGCTCGGTCTCCTTCCAGGTCACTGCGTGCGCCCTCGCTTCGCACCACGCGGCGTGTCCGAGGCGATGATGCCCCGAGCCGGAGTTCTTACGATTCGCGAGGACGAACTCGGCGCCGATCCCATCGCCCGGGCCGATCGTTTTTTTACCGAGCACATCGGCATCCACAAACTCCTCGTCGTGGACAAAGAAGACCGCCTGCGCGGACTTTTCACCCTCAGCGATATTGAGCGCATTACCCAGGAGCGCTCGCTGCAAACGAAGCCCGCGCGAGATGAGAAATTCCGACTCGTCTGCGGAGCGGCTGTCATGGCGCCACGCGACTCCGAAGGCCAAATCGACAAAGAGGGCCTGATCGCCCATGTCGGAGCACTTGTGGACCGTGGACTCGATATCGCTGCCGTCTCCACCGCCCACGGCCACTCGCGCGGGGTCGGGGAAAGTGTTCGAGCCATCCGTGCGGCATTTCCGAAGTTGCCCTTGATCGCCGGCAATGTGACCAGCGCCGCGGGCGTCGAGTTTTTGGCAGAATGCGGAGCGACTACGATCAAAGTCGGCCAAGGACCGGGGTCGATTTGCACCACCCGAGTGGTCGCTGGCGTGGGAATCCCACAACTCACCGCGCTCTATGTTTGCTCGCAGGCCGCCGCCGAATGCAGGGTCGCCATCCTGGCCGACGGAGGCATCACAAAATCCGGCGATGTTGTGAAAGCCCTCACGCTGGCGGATGCCGTCATGTGCGGAAGCCTCCTCGCTGGTTGCCCCGAGGCGCCAGGCCAGATCATGGAGATCAACGGGAAATTTTATAAACAATACCGAGGCATGGGCAGCCACGCGGCGATGATGGCTGGGAGCGCTGCGCGCTACGGTCATGCCAAGGAACTCTCCCAAAAATCCGCCGCCGAGGGCGTGGAAGCGCTCAAGGAGGTTTCGGCCTCCGCCGACACGGTTCTTGGCCAACTCGCAGGCGGCCTCCAAAGCGGCATGGGCTACCTCGGAGCCGGCAATCTTGCCGCGCTTCGTGCCAATGCCCGCTACACCCGCATCACACCCGCTGGACTCCGGGAAAGCGCCCCGCATGACATCATCGAGGTCAAAACCGGGGGCTAAAATCGAGCGCCCTGCTCCGCTGCGTCACGCACACAGCCACGACTACTCCCGTCTTTTAAAACGCTGGCGAGCGGTTGCTCCAAAAGCCGGGCTGGCGCTCGAGGTGTTCGCCAAAGCCGACAGCCATCCCCTCCTCCACCTTCATTCCAAAAAATCCCCGCCGGATGCTCTCTCGGTCTATTTTTCCGCAGGAATCCACGGCGACGAACCGGCCTCCACCGAGGCCCTCTTGACTTGGGTGGAAAGAAACGCCGAGATCGCGCGGCGCTTGAAACTTCGGATTTTTCCATGCTTGAACCCCTGGGGCCTGATTCACAACAAGCGCTCGAATGCCGATGGGCTCGACCTGAATCGCTGCTACCACGATCGCTCCACGCCGATTGTCGCCAAACACCGCCGGCTGGTTCTCCAATCCCGTTACGACTTGGCTCTGATCCTTCACGAGGACTATGACGCTCTCGGCGCTTATCTTTACGAAACCTCTCCCGCCAAGCCCCACTGGGGCGAGCAGATCATCGCCGCGATGTCCCCTCACCTGCCTCCCGACTCGCGCCGACGCATCGATACCAGTCGAGCCAAAGACGGAATCATCCGGCGCAAAATCACTTCCGACACGATGCCGGAATGGCCCGAGGCTTTCCTGCTCCATTTCCACGGAGCGACTCGGGTTTTTACCATCGAGACCGCCTCCGAATTCCACATCGACTCGCGCGTGGAGGCGCATGTGGCGGCGATCGATGCCGCCATCGCCTTACTAATCGATTAAATCCGCGTAGTGTTCGCGCGCCATCGCACGGGATTTTTCCAGAATGGCATTGGAATCATCCATCGCCAAAACCTCGCGAACGAGAGATTCACAGGCTCCCGAGTCGAGGGATTGAACCGCTTTTTTGATTCGGGGAACTAGCGCGGTCGAGGCACTGAGTTCATCGACACCAAGACCGATAAGGAGAGGTGTGAGTTGAATGTCCGAAGCCATTTCGCCGCACACACCGGTCCAAATCCCATGCGCTTTACCGGCATCAACCGTCATTTTGATCATCCGAAGGATCGAGGGGTGCGTGGGGTTGTAAAGATGGGCGATGCGGTCGTTCAGGCGATCGACCGCGATCGAATACTGGATCAGGTCATTCGTCCCAATGCTGAAAAAACGAACCTCACGGGCGAGGTGGTCGGCGACGAGAACCGCGCTCGGGATTTCGATCATGATCCCCACCTCGACGAAGGGATTGAAGGGAATTCCCGCGGAGGCGAGTTCCTGTTTGCACTCCTCGAGGATTTGGTTGGCGCGGCGGAGTTCCTCGATGCCTGAGATCATGGGATACATGATTTTGACATGGCCGATTCCTGCGGCGCGAAGGATCGCTCGGAGCTGGGTCTTGAAAACAGCGGGATGCTCGAGGCAGTAACGGATCGCGCGGCAGCCGAGGAACGGATTTTCCTCATGCTCAAAAGCGAGGCTGGACGCCACCTTGTCGCCACCAATATCTAGGGTGCGGATGATGAGGGCGTGAGGGAGGCAGCTCTCGGCTGCATGGCGGTAGTGCTCGTATTGCTCGTCCTCGCTGGGTGATTCCTCGCGGTTGAGAAAAAGAAACTCCGTCCGGAAAAGCCCGACTCCTTCGGCACCTTGAGCGGCAATTTCACCAAGATCATCGGGAAGATCGATGTTCGCCGAGAGCGCGATGTGGCGTCCATCGCGAGTGGTGGAAACCGTCTCGCGGATTTGCTCGAGGCGCTCGGCGACTTCCTCTTTCTCCTGCTCGATCCGACCATATTCGATGAGCGTCTCCCGACTGGGATTGACAATGAGAAGGCCCTTGTAGCCATCGATCAAAATGTCCTCACCGATGCGAAGCTGCTGGGTAATCCCCTGCATGCCGACGATGGCGGGAATTTCCAATGACCGCGCCAGGATCGCGGTGTGCGAGGTTTTGCTGCCAATCTCCGTGACGAAACCGTGAACGAGACTCCGATCAAACAGTGCGGTGTCGGATGGCGAGAGGCTGTGGGCGATGACGATGTGTTGCTGGGCGTGGGCGGCCGGATTGAGCGGTGCCTTGCCAAGTAGATTGCGAATCACCCGCCGCGCGACATCCTGAATATCCACGACCCGCTCGCGCAGGTAGGGATCGTCGATGGATTCCAAAGTCTGGCAGTATTTTTGGACGACCTGCTGGAAGACATGCTCGACATTGCAATGATCTCGCTCGAGACCCCGAAGGACTTCGTCGATCAGAGTTCGGTCCTCCACGACAAGCAGGTGCGCATCGAAAATACTCGCATCCTTCGAGCCGATGGCGGAAACGATGCGGCGCTGGATGTCGAGAAGCTCGATGCGCGTAGAAATCAGCGCGGCCTCGAACCTGGCAATCTCGCCGGAGAGTTCTTCCTGGGGGATGTCCCGAGGGAGGATTTCCTCATCCTCGGTATAATAAACGAGGGCAGGAAAATGAGCGATACCTTGGGCAACAGGAACACCCTGGAATCGCTTTTCCACTTTATCCTCAAGGGGGGCATCCATCGGCGTGACGATGACAAGAAAACCCTAAGTGCGCAATCGGAAGGATTTCCCCCTCAGTGTTTCGGCGCCTTGACGGTTCCAGCCTGAAGATCGTCCCGGCGACGCTGGACGATGCGGTTGGCGATCTCGAAAACCATCTCCTCGAGCAGCAACCGAAGGTGACTGCCGGAACGAAAATCCGATGGAGCGATATTTTTCACCCGGTCGGCGTGAACGCTCAATTGGTAGCATTTTTTGAAACTCGTCCGAGTCGGGTCTTCCGGATTGTAAACAGCGATCGCCTGCCCCCCATTGCGTCGCATGACAGTGAAGCAAGGCACATCGGTCGGCCCATCCCCGACATAGATCATGTTTTGAAAGGGCACAGGGCGGAGTGTCGGATCCATGTGATCATTCACATCCTGATCCATCTCGAGCATCCCTTTGTTGATGCGGAAGAGAAATTGCGTCTTCTGTGTGTGACTGATCGCGCGCTTCGGAAAAGTGATGCGGTCTCTCTCGTCCACCGCGTATTCGCAACCGAAAATCTTGCGCACATACGGCGCGATGCGGCTGCCATCGATCAAGACCTTGATTCCGGAGGATACGATGTAGTGCTCCACGGTGATGCCGTGCGCGACATGGTCGGAAGTAAGAAGCGAGGTTTTGAATTCCTCGAACATCTCGGGAAGGCCGGGATAAAAAGTGAGGCGCGATCCGAGTTCTCGGAGCTTGGCGTTTGTTGGCCGGTCGATCTCCATGCAGTCGAGCAAGACCTTCATGTAGGCGAGTTCGTGGTCGTAGCCTTGGCTCTGAACAAGCTCGCCGCAACGGGCCCAGAAGTTTTTGGCGTTGATGCCGAAGACCGGAAATAATGCCTCCTCCTGCATGTAGGTGGGCGAGAGGGTTTGGTCGTAATCGTAAATGATCGCGATGGTGTTCTGAGGCACGCTCATGGCTCCTCCATCGTGGAGAAGGGCAAGCAAAGGGCAACTAGAAAAAACCTTACGGCGAGGTCCGCAAGACGAGCTTCAAGGCATCAACGCGCAGGGTTGGCTCCGAAAGCGCGGCGATGAGCGCGGACTTTGCCGATTCCAGCGAGGCGATCTCGGCGGGGGTAACCGAGCGGTTGAGCTGAGCGAGATCGGTCAGCCGCTCGATTTCGGCGGAGTATTGCTCGGAGGCTTTGTTGCGCGCGGCAATGATTAGGGAATCTTTGCGGGCGGTGCCGATTTCGATGGCTTTGCCGAGCATGGCAGGCAGGTGCTTCTTTTTAAAAACCGGCGTGTCAATCAAACCGAAAACATCGCCAGCGGAGAGCGGAGCATCTCGAAATTCCTCGTCATCGCCGCGATCTGCAAGAGTTTGATCCACCACCACACGCAGAGGCGTGGCCGGCAGAAACCGATCCGCATGGAGATTCGGCGGCGCGACACATTCAAGGACCAGATGCACTTCCAGAAAAACCGCACCGGGCAGGTCGGACTTCCAGACGCCAAAGACCGAATTTCCCGTTTCCATTCCGAGGATTGATTCAATCGCTGCCCGAACGACGGGGTGGTCCTGGCTCAGAAATCCCACATCCTCGCGCGAAAGAGCGCGCGGGCGGTCAAAGGTAAACATCGCGCCATCGGGCGTGAGACCCGGCAGGGAGGCAGACTGACCGGCGCCGGTTTTTAAAAGATATCCCCGACTTCCGAGTTCCTCGACCTCGACTCCGAGGTGATCGAGAGTCCTGATGAAAAAGGATTCAAACTCGGTGTCGCCATCTTGTTTGCGGATGCCATCGATAAGGGGAGCGGCGACCTCGGATTTGTTGGAGTTCAGCTCCAGAAGTCGGTCGTAGCCGCGCTGGAGTTGCTTCCCGATTTTCTTGGTCTCGGCGGCAGTGTCCGAAATGAGCTTCGCTATGGTGGCGGCGGTAAAAGACTCGGAAAGCGCGGCCAATCGTCCCGAAAACATGGAGGCCAACGCAGAGGCGCCGTGGGGATTTTTTTGAAAGGCGTCCAGACCCTCGTGATACCAGCGGGCATAAACCTCCTCCGCGCCGCCTTCGCAAAGCGGGACATGGATGTGGATCGTCGAGGACTGACCGATGCGGTCGAGTCGCCCGATGCGTTGCTCGAGGAGTTCGGGATTCCTCGGCAAATCGAATAGCACGAGGTGGTGCGCGAATTGGAAATTTCGCCCCTCGCTGCCAATCTCTGAGCAGATCAGGAGGCGCGCACCATCCTCCTCGGCGAAGTAAGCCGCGTTGCGGTCGCGCTGGAGAAGCGTGAGCCGCTCGTGGAAAACGGCGGCGGGGATTTTGATCGTCTTTTGGAGTTCCTCCATCAACCCGATCGCGACTTCGGGCGAGGAGGTGATGAGAAGGACCTTTTGTTTCTTGAGGCTTTTGAGGAGATCAACCAGCCAAGCGATCCGATCTGCATCAGGAGCCAGCGGGGCGAGATGGGCTTTGCGTTTTGGAAAACCGGAAAGCGCGGATCGAGTGTTGCGGAACATCACGCGTCCGGTCCCAAATTCATCCAGAAGACCCGACATGACTTTAGCCCGCGCCGACTCATCGCCGGCGAGGAATTCGTCATAGTGTTTCCGAACGGCTCCTTGAAGCAGGGAGACGCTGGATATTTTTTTTCCAGCCAACAGAGAATCGATGGCCTTGGCGACTAATTCGTAGCGGTCGGATTCGTGCAGGAACGATTCAAGATCGTTGTAACGCTCCGGATCGAGAAGCCGCAGCCGGGCGAAGTGCCCTTCGAGGCCGAGTTGTTGCGGGGTGGCGGTGAGCAGCAGCAAGCCGGGGACTGAACGAGCGAGCGATTCGACCAAGTTGTATTCCACGCCTCCACCCGCAGGCGACCAGGCGAGGTGATGGGCCTCATCCACCACCAGCAAGTCCCAACCAGCTTCTCGCGCTTGCTCGGCGCGATTCGGATTCGATGAAAGAAAATCCAACGCGCAAATGACGAGTTGGCTATCGAGAAAAGGATTCACTCCCGATGCCTCGAGTGAAAGACAGCGGTCTTCATCGAAAATACTGAACGACATTTGGAACCGGCGGAACATTTCGACGAACCATTGGTTGAGCAATGCTGGGGGAAGAAGAACCAGAATGCGCGAGGCTCGGCCGGTGAGGTGGAGGCGGTGAAGAATGAGACCCGCTTCGATGGTTTTTCCCAAGCCCACTTCGTCGGCAAGAAGCACGCGCGGGGCCAAGCGGGATGCCACCTCGGCGGCGATCGAGATTTGGTGGGGAATCAAATCGATCCGGCCGCCTGCGAATCCGCGAGCGGGATTTTGACGGAGATCGCGTCGGCGTTGGAGACATTCCACACGAAGTTTGAATCGCTCGATTTCATCCACCTGCCCAGCCAGCAGGCGTTCTTCGGGTTTTGAGAAACTGATGGAGTCAGACAATTCCGCCTCGGCCACGGCGCGACCTCCGCAGTTGTAGGATAGCAACCCGGCCGTATCGACGATCGAATCCACGGTCAACGGTTCGCCGGAATGAGTTCGGATTTTGTCGCCTTCGGAAAACCTGACACGGCGGATCGGGGCGCTGGCGAGGGCATACTGACGATGCTCACCGGCGGCGGGAAAAAAGATTTCAGCGCGTCCGTATTCGCTTTTTAAAACGATGCCCAGACCGAGTTCCGGCTCGGTGTCACTAGTCCAACGCTGGCCCGGAACGGGAATGTCTTTGTTCATGCGTTCGATAATTCCTCCCACCGTGCATAGAGGCGATCGATTTCCCTGCGCTGTGATTCGAGTTGCGAAAGCACGCCCGGCACCTCAGCGGCACGGGTCACATGAAAATCGGGCTCGTTGAGCAAGAATTCGAGATCCGCCACACTTTTTTCGACCCCAAGAATTGTTCCCTCGATCCCATCGAGTTCCTCTTTCTCTCGATAACCCAGCTTCCGCTTCGGCGCAGACTTGGAAGCCGTATCGGATTTTTTGGAATAAGCCATCGAGGCGTAGCGCGACTCCCGCGCTTTTTTCCCATCGAGATAATACGAGAAGTTTCCAGGCTGGGAGTGGATGCCGCCCTCTTCGAATGCAACGATCCGATCGCAAATTCGGTCGAGAAAATATCGGTCGTGGCTGACCACCAAAATGGTGCCATCGAAGGCGGCAAGCGCCTCCTCGAGCATTCTCAGGCTGCCGAGGTCGAGGTCGTTTGTGGGCTCGTCGAGAACCAGCACATTGCCACCACGGCTGAGCACCTTCGCGAGCATGAGCCGAGCTCGCTCGCCGCCGGAGAGTTTGTCCACCCGATCGTTCATCCGGACATCGTCGAACAAATAGCGCCGCAAGTAAGATCGCACGGGGATTTCGCGGTTTCCAAATGGAATGGACCCGCCATCGCCACCGATTTCCTCAATGACGGTATTGGAGCCCTTCAACTTCATTCGACCCTGATCGATGTAATTAAAAACAACGCGCTTTCCGATGGTCGCCGTTCCCTCGGTTGGGATCTGCTCGGCAAGACAGACTCGAAGCAAAGTCGATTTTCCCGCTCCGTTGCGACCAACGATTCCCGTGCATTCGCCAGGACGAAGCGAGAGGTCGAGGTTTCGAAAAATCCAGCGTCCATCGGTCTCAAAACGAACTCCGACATTCACAAGTTCGACAGCATTGTTGCCCAACTCCGGCGCCGGCGGAATCAAGAGATCCATCTCGCGCTCCTCGGGCGGAGTTTCCTGTCCTGCGATTTGATAAAAAGTTTCGAGTCGTTTTTTGGACTTGGAACGCTGGGCGCGGACGCCTGCGCGGACGAATTCAAGTTCCGCGCGGATGAAACGCTGCCGGCGGCGTTCGGCCAGCGAGGCGATCTGTTGTCGAAGCGCACGGGACTCCAGATAGGCGGCGTAATTGCCCGGATGCGAGTGGGCTTTCCCTTGCGAGATTTCGATGATCCGCGTGGCGATGGTTTCGAGAAAATACCGGTCGTGTGTGACCATCACCACCGCGCCAGGAAAGCTACGAAGAAAATCCTCCAACCAGCCTGTGGACTCGGAGTCGAGGTGGTTGGTGGGTTCGTCGAGAAGCAAAAGATCGGGCTGGGACGCAAGAGCGCGACAGAGCGCAACACGGCGCTTTTCACCACCTGACAACGGGCCAACCAGCGCGTCCAGCGGCGGGGCATGGAGGGCGCCGGCGAGGCTTTTGATGCGGGTCTCGAGGTTCCATCCGTCCGCGTGCTGGATGAATTCCAGCATGTCGTGCAGTTCTTTATCCGAGCCCTCGCCCGCCTCATAGCGCCGCAAGGATTCAACGAGATCGGAAGCGCCAGCCTCGATGTTTGCAAGGACGGTGGCGGCGGGATCGAGCTCGAACTCTTGCGGCAGATAACCGACACGCAATCCCCGACGGCGGGAGATTTCGCCCGAGTCGGCTTCGTTTTCCCCGGCGAGGATTTTGAGGAGGCTCGTCTTGCCACATCCATTCCGACCCACCAGCGCGACTTTTTCGCCGGGAGAGACGGTCAGCGTGATTCCTTCAAGAAGAAGTTGGTGGCCGTAGGCAAGACGGATTTCATTGGCCGAAAGAAGAGATACAGACATCAGCGGATATAGTTTGAAGGAATCGGAAAGGCATTTTCGATGTGACGGATTTCGACGGGCGGGCCGATGAGGACTTCCACAATGTCGAATCGATAGGTGATTTCTGGCTTGTCGAGCATCCGGAGCCACTGCATGGCACCGCGAATGATGAGGCGGCGTTTTTTTTGATCCACCGCCTCGGCCGGCGCTCCAAAGGCTTCGCTTGAGCGGGTCTTCACTTCGACAAATACGAGTTCGCTGTGCTTTTTGTCGCGGCAGACGATATCCACCTCGCCACCATGCGGAGCGCGGAAATTTTTGTAGAGAACCCGGTGCCCATGGCTGCGGAGAAATTTGGCGGCAAGGGCCTCCCCGCGTTGGCCAAGCTCGATGTGAGGTGCTTCACCAGAGTTCGGCCTGCGCCACAGGCGAGAAACTTCTTCGGTGAATTGGACAAGGCCCATGCTCACGCAGTTTGGCAAAGTGAGCGGCGGTTGGGTAGCCTTTATGCTTCGCGAAACCATATTCGGGATAGAGCCGGTCGTATTCCAGCATGGCGCGATCGCGCTCGACTTTCGCAATCACGCTCGCGGCGGCGATGCTGAGGCTGATGCCATCACCTCCGACCAAAGCCGTCTGAGCACAGGGAAAATCCGAAACCGGTAAGCCGTCGATGAGAACATGGGCGGGACGAGGATCGAGTTTTTCCCAAGCCCGCCCCATCCCGACATGGGTCGCGCGGAGAATGTTCAAACGATCGATTTCCTCGGAAGCAATCGATACGACGGACCAACGAATCTCGGGATTCCGAGTGAGCTCTAAATAGAGTGACTCACGACGGCGTGGCGTCAGTTTTTTCGAGTCGTCCAACCCATACAGGCTGATTGTGAGTGGCAGAATGACCGCCGCACAAACCACCGGACCGGCGAGCGGCCCACGACCAGCCTCGTCAATTCCCGCAACCGGAAAAACTCCCGAGGCGCGGAGCAAAAGCTCGTGCTCGAAGGAGCACGCCATCTTCAATCAACCGCGAACGACCTGATCTTTGACAGTTGTAGCGGACTTGCCTTTGCGAGAACGGAGGTAGTTGAGCTTGGCACGGCGAACGGCACCCTTGCGCTCCACCTCAATCTTCGCAATACGGGGCGAGTGGATCGGGAAAACGCGCTCCACACCCTCACCGTAAGAAACACGACGAACAGTGAAGTTTTCATTAATCCCAGTTCCCTTGCGGCCAATTACGATACCGGAGTAAACCTGGATACGCTCCTTGTCGCCTTCCACTACGCGGGTGTGGACTTTGACTGTATCGCCGACATTGAAGGGCTTGAGGTCGGACTTGAATTGCTCGGATTCGATTTTTTGTATGATGGTCATGATAATTTTAAATGATTAAAATACTATACTTAACTTATTCTAATTGAGTATCAATAGCTGTATAAGCGTCATCGTAAATTAATTCAGATTTTTTAGATTGAGAGCCTAGGTAAATATTTCCATCACCGCCTTTTCTAAAGACAATAAAAACCTTATTTCCATAAGGCAAAGCATCAGCATCTATATCCTCGTTTCCGGGATCTGCAATGTTAGCAGTTGTAAATATAACTGCATTCATTGGACTGGAAGAAGTTACTGCATATAGATTGATAGCAGATTCATCACTTGATGTTGGGACAGCATTAGCCAATCTAGCCATTCCTGGAGCTAGAAGCATTTTATTAAAATCATTAGTAGTCATATATCCATTAGTAGTGAGCGCACCTGCCCAATTAGCCCAAGAATTAACTCCTGTGTCGCCAGGCCAGGCCAAAGTAGCATCAGAGGTCGCTATACCATCTGCAGCCATGGCGAATGTGGAAATATAAAGATTTCGGGCATTGCTTAAAGTTTGCGACGCTTGTCCACGGGTTAAAGCGCCTGTAATGGCAGGTAGCGCTAGAGCAGCGAGAATTGCTATGATGGATATAACCACCAAGAGTTCGATAAGGGTAAATGCTCTGAGGCGCTTGATAAAATTCATTGAAACCATTTGTCGCTGATCACTCCTTTGAAATCAATACAAAAAATGGCTCAGCCACCCCTCAACAAAAACCAACCCACCCCACCGCCAAGCAGCATCAACAAAACGGGGTTGATGTGTTTTGCGATAAGGATGCCTGCAACGGCCAGCGCGACAATTGAGGCGATGATATTGAAATCCAGTGGTCGGTCGGAATTGATGCAGGCGGTTTTTCCGACGGCGTGGACGCCCGCTAGCATCAGGCCGATCGTGATCGGCGCCATGCCTCGCTGCACCGCATCGCGCCAGGGATTGTCTTTGAATTGATCCCAAATGTAGCTGCACCCGTAGACCAGAAAACTCGAAGGTAGGTAGAACGCCACCAGCACGACGAGGAGCCCCGCCACGCCGGCGACCTGCCAACCGATCAACGCGACCATCGACATGTTCGGCCCTAGCGCCATTTGGCCGAGGCTGTAGATCGTCGCAAATTGATCGTCAGTGACCCAGTGATGAACGGCGACGGTTTCGTGCTGCATTTCTGGAAGCACCGCTCTCCCGCCGCCCACAGCGAGCAGGGAGAGGAGGCAAAAAACATTCAGCAACCGGACAAGATCACTCATGGTTTGGGCTGGGTTTTCGGGCGGCAGAGGATGATGGCAACCGGCGCCACGAGGAACAAAACCGTCGGCAGGGAAACATGAAAAAATGCCACCATCACAAAAGTTGCGACGACGAAGAAAAGATCCCTCAGGTTTGAAAATTGCTTCGCGCCAATTTTGAGAGTGACCTGCAAAAGCAGGCCCACTGCGGCGGCAGCGACGCCTGCCAGCGCGGCGGCGACATCAGGATTTTGGCGGAACTTGTCGTAAAGCAGACCTAGAACCACCAAGGCTAAAACCCCCGGCAGGATGATTCCAGCAGCGGCCGAAATGGCACCCAGTGGACCGGCGAGATGGCGACCGGCAATGATCGAGACATTCACCGAGTTCAATCCCGGCAGCGTCTGCCCGATCTCCAGCGCGGCCAGAAATTCCTCCTCATCCATCCATTTTTTTTCATCCACCAACGCGTCGCGCAAATAAGCAACGAGTCCCCCGCCGAAGCTGGCTGCGCCGATTCGGGCGAACGCCGTGAAGATTTGTGCGAGCGTGGGGCGATTACTCGCTTTGGGCTGCATGGGCGGGTTGGCCGATTTGATAAACGAGTGCGGTCTTGGTCGTGCCGAGTGAGACCCAATCGTGCGCGTCCAATTGGAGCGCCTTGTAGAAATCCTCCGCGCGCCGAACACTTGATTTGTGAAGATCGTCCGCGCTGTCGAACTTGCACTGGAAGGCGAACTCCCCGCAGAACGCCTTTTCGTATTTGCGCGAGCGCCATACGGCGATCGAGGTCTTTCCGTTGAAGCCGTTCCCAAAATGCAATTCCCTGACATCGACCTACACTTCCTCGACAGCCATATCGTTGACCAAGCGGAGCGGTGATTCGTGGTTGGCTTCCAGAGTTTCCACCGCAGGAAATGCAGCAGCGAGGTCTTTGACCGCCATGTCCAAATCCTCGCGCGGTTTTGCAAGAACGCAGTTGTGGGAAAAAATCGAACGCTTGCCACCCAATGTTTCACGCATCGGCAGGAACTCTTCTTTGAACTTGATGCGGGCGATCCCTCCACTCGCTCCGGGCCGCACATCCACGGCGGCGGCTTTTTCGAATTCCGGATGCCGGAATTTGAATGTCACTTCGGGGATGCCATCCGGCCAACCACCCTTGTAGCGGGTTCGCAGGCGGAAAATAAAATGGTTCCGATAAAGAGCGAAATCCTCGGTGTCGAAAAACAAAACCTCCCGCACATGGCTTTCAAAAGCCGCCTCCGCCTCCTTAACCTTTACGTCATATTTCTTCGCGGTCGTTTTCACGATCTGCCAAAAATCTTTGAAAGCCTGCGGGCTCGTGAAGTGCTGCGGCTGCAGGATGATCTTGTATTCGTGATACTGGATCCGGTCTTCGGGGGTATTTTGGATGTCGTGTTGAGATATGGCGAAAATCAACGCACAGGCCCGACCGAGTGGCAAAACCGATCTTCGGCTTCAGCGCGCGAGTAATTCGGGCAAAGCATCAAGAACGATCTGCGACCAGGTTTCAAAACCCTCCCGCCGCACGAGCAATTCCTCGCGCGTGGCGAAGCCGAGTTCCGCGATCGCCTTTTCGCCAGCTCGGACATCGTCGTTCTCCAAATTCACCAAATGAACGACACCCAAATGCACGCTCCCGACCTCCGTCGAGTCATCATTGATCAGAGCCACCGCCCGCTCGGTGAATCCCCCGCCGAGCCGGAGCTCCTCGCGGATCTCGCGTTGAACCGCGTTGTGATAGGTCGATTGGTCAAAGTGAAGAAAGCTCTCGTCGGTATCGTTGATGTGCCCGCCGATTCCGATCGAGGATTTGGCGACGAGCCGCTTCTCGCCGGACTTCGAGCCGCGCGTGTAGTGCAGGATTTTTCCCCCGTGCAGGAAGACGGCATACGGGATGATTTGTTTCAGCGAGGGATCGTCCTCCGCCGTCGATCTCGGAGCGAAAAAATTATTCTCCTTCAGCATAAACTTCGGGAGGTAGTCATCGACAGCCGCGCAGAGGCCTTGAAAGCTCCCCAGCTCGTCGAAAAAACTCCGCTTCACCACTAAAACTTGCTCTTCGTTATTACCCATGGGGCGCGGATTTTGACGACGCGTCGCCCTGCGGCAAGGCCAAAAGCGGATTCCCTCCACGCCCCTTGATTTACTTCCCCTTGCATGGGGGCGCCCTTTTCTGTGACAACCATGTCGATGACTGAAGAACTGACCCAAGCCGTTGAGAGCGGCAAATTCGATAAGAAAACCGCCGACAAACTCGCCCGCCTCGCGCCCGGATCCTTCTGCACCCACAAGAGCTGGGGCTTCGGACGCGTTGCGGAGTGGAACCTCATCGCCGGCCAAATCCTCATCGATTTCGGCCCTAAGAAAAGCCACCCGATGCAGGCCGAATACGCCGCCGAGACTCTCACTCCGATTCCTGCTGAGCACATCCTCGCCCAGCGAGCCAATGATCCCGCCGCCCTGCGCGAGCGCTGCTCCTCGGACACTCTCGGCGTCGTCCGCCAAATCATCGCCGACCTCGGCGGCAAGGCGAATGCCGACCAGATCGCTACCACGCTTTCCCCGTCCGTGCTCGACACAGCCGCTTTCAAACGCTGGTGGGATGGGGCTCGGAAGAAGATGAAGAGCGACGGCCACTTCAAACTTCCTGCGAAAAAAACCGACCCGTATGTGCTTCTCGAGAACCGCGTGAACACAGGCGAAGGCCTCGTGAACACCTTCAAGGAAGCCCGCCACACGAAGGACCAACTCCTCGCCCTCGATCAGATCCTTAAATCCCTCACCGAACTGGCCGGCCAGGAAGCCGCCTTGCAAGAGGCCATCGACCGCATCCACGACATCACCCAAAAGCTCCGCCGCCTCCAACCCGCCTCGGCGATCGAACTCCTCGTTGCCCGTGACGAAATCCTCCTGCGCTTTCCGGCGCTCGAGGCCGGCGAAACCGCCCCGACCATCGCGGACATTCTCTCCAGCGAGTCCTCGCGACTGATCGAGATTTTCAACACCCTACCCGGCTCGAAACAGCGTGAGGTTTTGGAAAAATTCGACGCCGCGTTCGGCGACTCCTGGCCCGACAAATCCCTGCGACTCCTTCGCGAAGCGGGCGGGCGCCTCATCGCGGACATCTGCCGCTTGTTTGAAAAACACGGCCAAAAGGATCAGTTCCAATCCACCCTCGAGCGCTGGATCAGCGAACGCTCGATTACCTCGGAAATGCTCATCTGGCTCTGCAAGGAGCGCGACAAGCGATTCCCGGACCTCTTCAACGCCGAGCTTCTGGCCTCCGTCTTCAGTGCGCTCGAAGCCGACATGCTCGCCGAGAAGCGCACCTCGCGCCTCAAGGACCTCCTTATGGACGACCGCGAATTGGTCGGCGACCTGCTGGTGAATGCCAGCCGCGATGTCGTTCGCGACTCCATGCGGAAGCTCCTTCTCACGCCGGTTTTTGATGACCTCTCGAAGCGCTCGCTCATGGCCCGCATCGTGAAGCTTTACCCTGAGACGCAAAACATGATCACCGGCGCGCAGGCCGATGAGGGCGACACCAGCCTCACCGTTTCCTGGCCCAGCTTGGAGAAGCGCAAGGCCGAGTTCGACCATCTCGTCACCAAGGACATTCCGCAGAATCTTCGCGATATCAATATCGCCAAGGAGCAGGGAGACCTTCGTGAAAATGCCGGCTTCAAAGCCGCTAAAGAGCACCAGCGCGTGCTTCAGAGCCGCCGCGTGGAGATGGAGCGCGAACTCGCCCTGGCCCGCGGCACGGAATTTGAAAATCCCAACACCTCGCAAGTTTCGATCGGCACGGTTGTGACGGTGCGTTTCGAGGATGGCAGCAAGGAAACCTTCAGCATCCTCGGAGCGTGGGACAGCGCGCCAGATTTGGGCCTCATTTCCTACAAGGCCGGCATCGGCCAGGCTCTCCTCGGCTCCGAAGCTGGAGCCGCCGTGGAATTTCCCGCCGAGAACGGCGTGCGCAAGGCGACCATTGAATCGATCCGCGCTTTCACGGATTTCGACCTGTTAAAAAATCAGGTCCACGCTTTGAAAGCCGAAGCCGCTGCGGAGTAAGAAAACTTCCTAAATCTTCAGTGGGCTTTCATCGGCGCACTGAGAAATCGACTCCCTGCCTTGGTAAAACGCCAAGGCAGTTCGGCAGAGCGAGAAATTCCTATTCGAGGACCTTCGAGGATTTCCGGTAGATCGGATGGCAAGATCAGCTTAAGGCCGGGCGACTCGAAAATGTCGCGTCCATGAAAATCCCCATCCATGCCCAAGGCGCGGGTGAGTTTTCCCGGTCCGGAGCATAGGTTTTTCAGTTCATTCATTCCCCGGCGCTGTCGCATTTCCTCGATGCCCCGCGTGGGCTCGAGGGCGCGGATAAGCACGAAGCCATCCTCCGAGCCCCCTTTCACCAGAAAATTCAGCAGCCAATACATGCCGTAATTCAAATACACATACGCGGTGCCGGGCGGCTTTTCGGCGACAAATCCGCGCGAGGAGGGACGACTGAAAGTGTGGCACGCCTCGTCATTCCGCACCGAGTAGGCCTCGGTCTCAACGATCACACCGCCCGTGCCATTCCAAACCAACTCGCATCCGATCAATTCTCGCGCGCAGGAGAGAGGATCGCGCTGGAAGAACTCGCGGGGGATTTTCACAAGATCAATCGCGATGATACGGCGAACCGGCGAGGATTGATTCGGCGCGGTAGAGTTGCTCGAGGGCGACCAGTAACGCGAGTTCGTGCTGGAGGGTTTGCGGGCCGAGTGACCAAAGCATGTCGGCCCCGGCGCGGGCGGTGTCGTCCCAACCATCCGAGGCGCCGACCATCAACGCACACCGCGAGATGCTGCGATTTTGCAGGGTTTGGATTTCCGAGGCGAAGGCACGGCTGGAAAATTGCTTTCCGCGTTCATCGAGAAGAATCCGAAAGCAGCCCTTGGCGAGTTCACCCATCCGCTCCGCGAGACGCGGGCCGGTTTTGACGAAGTGAATTTCAAACTTCGAGCAACCTCCGAGCCGGCGTGAGTATTCCTCGATGCCGAGGCGAGCAAAATGCAGCGCGGGCTTGCCGGCGGCGAGGACTTTCCAGGTCAACGCTGGACCGGGTTGAAGTCCGCCGCGTGGTAGGAACTGCGCACGAGCGGTCCGCTGGCGACAAATTCGAAGCCTTTGTTGCGGGCGATCGTGCCGTAGAGTTCGAAGGTCTCCGGATTGATGTATTCGACCACAGGCAGGTGATTCGGCGTGGGGCGAAGGTATTGGCCGAGCGTGAGGACTTTCACTCCAGACTCGCGCAGGTCATCCATCGCTTGGAAAAGTTCGATCTCCGTTTCGCCGAGGCCGAGCATCAGGCCGCTTTTCGTCATGATGTCAGGGCGGAGCTCGCCGGCGCGCTTGAGAAAATCCAACGAGAGTCGGTATTTCGCACGGGAGCGGACGAGCGGGGTGAGGCGCTCGACGGTTTCGAGGTTGTGGTTGAAAACATCGGGGGCGGCCTCGAGCACTCGCTGGAGCGGTTCGTCCTTGCCGTTGAAATCGGGAACCAAAACCTCAATAACAATCTTCGGATCAAGCACGCGAATGGCTTCGATCGTTTGTCCAAAATGATCCGCCCCGCCATCGGCAAGGTCGTCGCGCGCCACAGCGGTAATGACGACATGCTTGAGCCCGAGACGCTTCACGCCCTCGGCCACGCGTTGGGGTTCGTCCTGCTCGAGCGGAAAAGGCTTTGCGGTATCGACCGCGCAAAACCCGCAAGCGCGAGTGCAGCGATCTCCGGCGATCATGAAAGTCGCCGTGCCACTGCTCCAGCACTCCCAGCGGTTCGGGCACTGCGCGCTTTCGCAAACCGTGTGGAGGCGTAGGTCGGAGATCAGGCCCTTGGTCGAAAAAAAGACGGGATTCGAGGGCAACCGGACCTTGATCCAATCGGGCTTCTTGGCTTGGTGGAGCGTGGGGTCGATTTTAATGGTGGCCATTCGAAAAAAATTAGCAGAGACGCGGGTGGGATTTTCTCCCTGCGCTCCAGAGTGTCAATTCAACTTCCCGTGCCACCCAGCCCAAACTCCCGAACGAGCCTCGCGTAGGTTTGGGAGGGATTGTCGCCGAGGTGGTCCACTGCGAGACGCTCCAGGCCGCGCGTGAAGTCGATCCGGTAAAGCCCGAAGCGTGGTGTGAACGAGCCCCACTCGTAGTTGTCGGTGAGCGACCAGTGCAAGTATCCGATCAACGGCACACCCTGATCGAGCATTCGCCGAACCTCGCGCAGGTGGGCGTCGAGATAATCGCTACGCAGAATCTTATCAGGGCGCTGGGCGACGACGGAGTTGTCCAAACTGCAACGCTGAGACATTCCATTTTCGGCGATCAGGATTCCGAGGCCGGGGAAGGCTTTGGCGTAATACGAACAAAAAGCCGTCATGCCCTCGGGAAGAAAATGCCAGTCCCACCACTTGCTGGTGAGCACATCAAACAAATGCGCGGAGACACTTCGGCTTTTGAATTCGAGATCGGAAAAATCGGGCATCCGCAGCGCGTGACTGAGGAACGGGTCGTAGTAGTCCACTCCGAGGTAGTCGAGCGTGCTGTCCCGCTTGGCGCGTTCCAGCTCTTTCAAAAAAAAGCCGCACCCCTGCTCCGTCGCGGCGCGCGAGGCGAGGAAGTTCGCAATGCCGTGGAGACCGGCTCCGGCGAGCGCGGCAAGGTCCGTGCGGCGGCGCAGGGCAGCGACTCCGAAGTGGAGGGACAAATCCTCGGCGCGTGATTTAAAGTATCCGCCGACCTCGGCAGGCTTCACTCCGGTTTTTCTGAGGCAAAGCAAGTCGAGCAACATCACATCCGACCAATACACATCGCTGCAAAAGGTGTTCATCGAGACGAGCGGCTTCGACCAGCCGCGCGATTCGTAGAGGTCGTGGACGGCGTTGTAGCCACGCACATGCGCCGCCAGCAGGCGGTTGTAGGCCCGCAGGCCGATCGCCACGCCTGCATCCGGCCCGCCGGGAAAGCAGCGGTTCAGATAGGTATTCAGCACGAGCATGTTTGGCTCGTTGATGGTGACATACCAACGCACCGGCGGCTGGCCGTGGACATCGGTTAGACGGTCATTGAGCCGGGTGATCGTGTGGCGAACGAAGATTTCAAAGAGATCGACCGTCTCATCCATGAGCCACGCATCGATTCCCAGCCAGGCGGGATGGGTGAAATGTTGGAGCGTTACGACAGGCTCCAAGCCTTCCTCTCGGCAGGCGGCGATACGCAGCGCATAGGCATCGATCGCCTCGTTGTCGAACTCCGGCGCGGCCCCGCGAGCGGTGGAGGTCGAGGGCTGAATCCGCGCCCACTCGAGGCCGAGCCGGAAGGCGTTCAAACCAAGCCCTCGCGCGAGTTGATAATCCCCCCGGTAGCGATTCCAGAAATCCACGGCGGCTCCGGTTTTTTGAACCCGCCCAGTGGCCTCGCAGCCGCCCCAGTTGTTTTTCGGCTCGCCGGGCCCGTTGTAGCCTCCTTCGCTTTGATAGCCCGAGGTGGCGACTCCAATAAGAAAAGATTTCATCGGCTCCATGCTCAGGCCCCCTCGGCGATGCGCTTGCGGAGGACCTTCACGCGAAGCTTGGAAATAATGACTGGTCGCTTCTCGGGCTCCTCCAGCGTGATTCGCGCGATGTCCCGGGCGGCATTCGGGCGACCCAGTTGGCGCGCCGCTTCGCGCATTCGCTCCAGACGCGCGGGGTCGTCCAGCAAGCGGCGAAGCTTGTGGGCGACCAGCGTCACCTCCGTGCACTTCACGGCCGCTCCCGCCTCGAGGAGCACATCGGAGTTTCGTTCTTCCTGTCCTCCGATCGGGTCGAGAATCATCATGGGCAGGCCCCGCGCCAAAGCCTCGGCGGTCGTCATTCCGCCAGGTTTCGTGAGAATCATCGTCGAGGCCGCCATGAGTTCTGAGATTTCCGCCGTGTAGCCAAGCACGCGGAAGTCCCCCGGCCGGGATTTTACGAGTTGCACGATGTCATCCTGCATTTCCTCGTTGCGACCGCACACAATCACCGCCTGAAAATCCCGATCGAGATTCAGGAGCTGACGGACGACTGCCGTCGCCGGACTCAGGCCCAGTGCGCCTCCAACCACCAAAAAAGTCGGTCGCCCGACTTGCAATCCATGCCGCTGCAACACGGCATCGGCATTCACCGGTTGCCCGAATTCGGGTTCGACGGGAATTCCTGTGATCATGATGCGGTCGCCAGGTAGTCCGAGCGCCTCCATGTGGATTTTGTCATCTTCCTGAGCCACGAAATACCAGTTGAATGCCCGCGTGATCCAAAAGGCATGGAAGTGAAAATCCGTAACCACCACGCCGAGCCGCGCCTCCAACTTTCCATTCGCGATGAGCCAGGAAATCACCCCCGCCGGCATGAAGTGGGTGCAGAGAATCACATCGGGGCGAAATTCCTTCACCAGACTGATCAGCGGGAGCGCTTGGGGGAGATCGATCGCGAGGCGGCTTTTGTCCGCGACCCACGGGTCATCGCTTGTCTCATACCACCAGCCGAGAAATTCCGGCAGCATCTCGGAGAGTTTTTTGTAGAGCGTGGAGTAGAACTGCTTGTGCAGGATATTCGTGTGATCGAGCGAATCGTCACACAGCACCTCTTCCACATCAGGCCGTTCGCGCATCGCGCGGGCCAACGCGTCGGCGGCCTTTACATGGCCGGAGCCAACCGAGGCCGATAAAATCAAAACGCGTTTGCCCATTCGCCGCGCAACCTACCCCACCCCGCGCGCGCCACAAGCCCCTGCTTCTATTCAGCCCTGGAGACGCAGCATCCAGTTGTAAACAACCAGCCGCTCGGTCGGGATCGCGAGGTAGTCCGGCCCGGGAAGCGTGTTCCGGGCGAGGAATCCAAAAAGCACCCGCTCCCAGCGCCGCATCACGCGCCTCGGACAAGTCAGGATCAACTCCTGCGCGAGAATGTAGAAAACCCGGCTCTCCTCGAGCTCCAGCCCGCTCTCGGCGATCGCCCGCCGCAGGATCAACGGCACATCCGGCTCGCGCATGTAGCCGTGGTCCGCCGTGATCACACTCAGCCCGCCCGCCAACCGCCGCACCTCGATATTGTCAGCCTTCGCGAAAGGCTTTCCCCACGAGGAGTTCAGCAAAAGAATCGCGATATTCTCGGGCAGCACATGCATTCGCCGGAATTGCTCCAATACCCGCGCCGCCGCGTAGTCCGGATCTGATTGCCTTAAAACAAAAACCTGCGCGCCCGGAATCCGGCCCGTTCCATGATCTCCCGCGACCTGCTCCAACCGCGCCAGCGAGGCTCCACGCTCATTGAGCGAGCGCCTCACCAAGTCCCGACCTTTTCGCCAAGTCAGCATCACCACCCCCACCCCGGCGGCGATCAGCAGTGGCACCACGCCACCGTCCGCAAGTTTCGTCAGGCACGCGCCAAAGAGCGGCAAATCCAGACACAGCAACGCCACCAGCAAAAACGCACCCTTCCAAGCCGCCAGCCCGCGACACCGCACCATCACATACGCGAATGCCACCGAGGTGGAAGCCATCGCCCCGGTCACCGCGATCCCGTAGGCACTCGCCAGCGCATCGCTGGTCCGGAATCCCAGCACCAGCAAAATGCAGAGCACCGCCAGCACGGCATTCACGACCGGAATGTAAACCTGACCGCGAGATTCGGCGTCCGTGTGTTTCACATATAGCCTCGGCAGATACCCCAAATCCATCGCCTGACTCGCGAGCGAGAACACCCCGCTGATCAACGCCTGCGACGCGATCACCGTCGACAGCGTGGCCAAAATCACGAGCGCCCCGCGCCAATGTGGATCGGGCAAAAGCAGGAAAAACAAATTCGTGTCCAACGCCGCCTCGGGCAACCGCCGCACCAGCGCTGCCTGGCCGAGGTAGTTCAGCACGAGCGATGGAAAGACCACCCATTTCCACGCCCGCACAATCGGCCCCCGGCCGAAATGCCCCAGATCCGCATAGAGCGCCTCGGCCCCCGTCACCGCCAGCACGACCGCACCCACCAACGCCCAAGCCCCCCAACCCCCGCGCGCCAACAACTCCGCCGCCAGCGCAGGATTGAACGCCTCGAGCACCCCAGGCTCCAAAATAATCTGCCACGCTCCGAGCGCCGCCAACACCGCAAACCACACAACCATCACCGGCCCAAAAAGCTCGCCCAACCGCGCCACCCCGAATCTTTGTGAAAAAAACAACGCCACCAAAATCGCCACGCTCACCGGAAGCGAATAACTCGCCCACGCCGCATTCACGGTCGCCAGCCCCTCCACCGCACTCAGCACCGACACCGCCGGAGTGATCGCGCCGTCACCAAAAAGCAACGCCGCCCCGAAAATCATCAGCAACGCCAGAAATCCCCGATCCATCGCCGCCGAGGGCTTGCCGCCGAACGCCAGTGCCATCAGCGCAAAAATCCCACCCTCCCCATTGTAATCGGCCCGCATCACCAGCAGCACATATTTCACCGCCACGACAAGAAAGAGCGTCCACACAATCAGCGACGCCACCCCGGTCGCATCCGCCGCCCCGGTCAAAGCCACCGCCGTCTGAAATGCATAAAGCGGGCTCGTTCCGATATCGCCAAAAACCACCCCCAGCGCCAAAAGCGCCATCCCCGCAACGCCCGCGTTTTTAGTTGATTCCAAACGCATGAGCGGCGATCTAAGCACGCCCTCCGCCCGTCGAAAAGCCCTCGTCAGCCAAATCCTCGGAGTTGTTTTCAGGATGCACTGAGTGGCGTCACTCCTCCCCCGCCATGGCGGACGCGGGGTCAGCCGCGTTTTCACATGTTTTGGACTCGAAGAGCGCCATGGATTTGTGCTCTCAAACCCTTCCCCCGGCGCCGACGGAGCGTCGCCCTCCAACTTTTGGATGGGAACGCGGTCTGCCTTTCGAAACCCGTTCCGGGTTCCGCTACGAACGGGCTCGGGGTCGGTCCCGCGTATTCACATGTTTTGGACTCGAAGAGCGCCATGGATTTTTGCTCTCAAACCCTTTCCCCGGCGCCGACGGAGCGTCGCCCTCCAACTTTTGGATGGGGACGCGGTTTGCCTTTCGAAACCTGTTTCGGGTTCCGCTACGAACGGGATTTGGGATCCTGAGTTTTGATTCCGTGCGGGATGGCGGGGGAGAAAAAAACCCTACCCCAACCTGGGGAGGCTAGGAATTCTGTCGAAATGGGCGTCGCGCGAATAGAGGACGAGAGAGTGCTCGATGGCGAGAGCGGCGATCCAGAGGGCGTTCGTGGGGATCGGCGTGCCGTCTTTTTTTAAGCGGGCGTAAAGTGTGGCGTAGTGGTGGGCTGTGGTGTCGCTGCTGTGGACGACCCGCACACCGGGTTGCTGGAGGAGTTCCGCGAGGATCCGCACTTGGGCGTCGCCGCGTTTGATCGACGTCGCGCCGACGCGGATTTCTGCCAATACGATGAACGGCACGACAAGCAAGGCGGCTTGTTCGAAAACATCAACGACCTCTGGCACCCCGGCGCAGAAGTCGATGAAGCGGTTGGAATCGATGAGGATCCTCACTTCCAGTCCTCGGGATTCGTCTGGTCTTGCTCCTGGAGCGCGGCTTGCCACGCTTTGGTGGAAACTTTGTTCTGGGTGATCATTTGGCGCAGAGTCCGGTAGCGGACGGGTTGCCGCTCGGTCCCAAGTCCCCGCTCCAAGGCTCGCAAGGTGGCTTGGTTGAGGCTCACCCCTTCCATGGCGGCGCATTCACGCAAAAGGCCATCCACTTCCTCCGGAACATCCCGGACTGTGTATTGAACTGTTGGTTTCTTTTCCATGCCTGCACTCAAATGCAGGAGTGCAGGCACGACAAGTTTTTTAAAGGCGGCGTTACAGGATGCCCAGCTTCATTTTGCCGGCTTCGGTGATCATGGATTGGTTCCATGGCGGGTCCCAGACCAATTCGACTTCGGCGTCGTCGATGCCTTCGAGGGCGAGGATTTTGCCTTTGGCGTCGGCGGCGATCGTGGGGCCCATGCCGCAACCGGGGGCGGTGAGCGTCATTTTCACCA